>Ga0105102_10000012_pt1 | contig 43248 bp, 40 predicted proteins | sample PPLLaktember2015_FD_87032 | JGI IMG/M metagenome (GOLD analysis project Ga0105102, IMG submission 87032) | Freshwater sediment microbial communities from Prairie Pothole Lake near Jamestown, North Dakota, USA - PPLs Lake P7 Core (6) Depth... | ecosystem: Environmental > Aquatic > Freshwater >...
AGGGTTTCGGCGACCTCCTGTCGCTCGGGGTGCGCGAGGCGGCACACCGCATCGGCCGGGGCGCCGAGGAGTACGCCATGGAGGTCAAGGGACTCGAGATCCCCGCTCAGGACGGCCGCGCCCAGCAGTCGATGGGGCTCGCGCACATCACGTCGAGCCGCGGCGCCGACCACCTGAAGGCGTTCCCGACGATCGACGAGACCGGGAGCCCCAACGAGGTCGCTCGACGCTACGGCGCCGCGTTCCTGCCGGAGATGGCGGACCCCCACGCGACCAAACACAAGCCGTTCCTGGTGAAGGATGGGGAGGACTACGGCGCCGTCGTTGACTCCGTCGGCGTCTGCAAGTCCGGCGGAACGTTCGTGATGGCCGAGGTCTACTGGCCCGACCTTGCGGAAGGCCTGACCTACGCGACCGGGGTCGAGACAACGCCCGACGCCCTGCGGAAAACCGGCGAGCGGATCTACAACCTGATGCGCGCCTACAACGCCGTGCACGGAATCACGCGCGCCGACGATCGGCTCCCGCGCCGCTTCAAAGAAGAGCCGTCGCCGTCGATGGGCGCGCGCGGCGAGATCGCCCACGCCGAGGAGATGCTCGACGAGTACTACGCGCTCCGCGGGTGGGACGCCGAGCGCGGCTGGCCCACACCTGACACGCTCCTTCGCCTCGAGCTCCCCGACGTCGCCGCTCGGCTGGAGGTGCTGCGCCATGACTGAGCGGATCCTGCTCGGCGGAGCCCTGCTGACGGCGGCCGACGCTAACCTGCAAACGGGGTGGGGCGTGCGGATCGTCGACGGCGCAATCGCGGACGTCGGCCCCAACGAGACCCTCGCCGCAACGCGGCCGGGGATCGAGACGATCGACGCGCGCGACCTCCTCCTGATGCCGGGATTCGTCAACGCGCACATGCACTCCTACGGCATCCTGGCGCACGGCATCCCCCTTGCAGAGCCGCCGGCCGGGTTCTACCCGTTCCTCGCCAAGTTCTGGTGGCCGCGCGTCGAGGATCGCCTCGACGCCGCGATGGTCGAGGCGGCCTTCCGCCTCGCCTGCGCGAGGATGATCCGCTTCGGCATCACGACCGTGTGCGACGTCCTCGAGGCGCCGCGCGCGGCGTCCGGCGTTCTCGACGTCGAGGCCCGCGTCGCCGAGGAGACGGGCATCCGCGCCGTGCTTTCGCTCGAGGCGTCCGAGCGCCACGGCGAGGCCGCGGCGCGGGCGGCGCTGTTCGAGAACGCCGGATTCGCCGCCACGCACGGAACGGGGCGCGTGACCGGGATGATGAGCCTGCACACGTCGTTCTCGTGCTCGGAGGCGTTCGTGCGGGAAGGAAAGGCCCTCGCCGTCGAGTCGGGCGTCCGCATCCACCTTCATCTCTCCGAGAGCGACTACGAGCCGTCGTTCACCCTCGAGCGATACGGAGTGCGGCCTGCGATCTGGTACGACCGCCTGGGGTTCTGGGACAGCTCGGTGCTCGCCTCGCAGGGCGTCTCGCTCGACGAAGACGAGATCGCGGTGCTGGCGAAGCGGCGGGTGCGCCTCGCCCACATGCCGGCGAGCAACTGCGAGGTCGGCGGAGGCGTCGCCCCGATCCCCGAGATGCTCGAGGCCGGGATGCGCCCCGGCCTCGGCACCGACGGGTACATCAACGACCCGTTCGAGGTCATGCGCACCGCCTTCCTCATCCACAAGGGAGTGCGACGCGACGCGCGAGTCATGCCGGCACGGACGGTGCTCGCCATGGCCACGGCGTGGGGCGCCGACGCCGTCGGCGTCAACGCGGGCCTCCTAGCGCCGGGGCGACGCGCCGACGTGGTCGGCGTACGCCTCGACCTCGACACGCCCCTCACGGCCGAGAACGTCGCCGAACAGCTCGTTCTGTTCCGGTCCGGGGCGGATGTCGCTCTCACGGTCGTCGACGGACGGGTGCTCTTCCGGGACGGCGAACTCCTGGCCGTCGACCTTGAGGCCGCGCGCCGCGAGGCCCACGCCCAGGCACGCCGCCTGTGGACGAAGGGGGGCCGATGATCGACCTTGCGACGAACCTGTGCGGCCTGAAGCTCCGAACGCCCTTCGTGCTCGCCTCGGGCCCGCTCTCGTTTGACGGGGACGCGCTCGCGCGCGCCACCCGCGCCGGCGCCGGCGCCGGCGTCACGAAGACCATCGGCGTGCGCGCGGCCGTGAACCCGGTGCCGCACATCGCGCGGTCGAGCGGCGGGCTCCTGAACGCCGAACGCTGGTCCGACCTCTCCCCCGAACGGTGGATCGAGCGGGAGATCCCGCGCGCCCGCCAGGCGGGGACCGTGGTGATCGCGAGCGTGGGGCTGACGCGCGAGGATGTGCGCGCGCTCGCCGGCGCGTTGGCCGAAGCAGGAGCCTGCGCGCTCGAGGTCGTCTCGTACGACGGTTCGGCCGTGCCCGGCATGGTCGAGGAGGCGGTGAGGCGCGCCTCCGTGCCGGTGTTCGCGAAGGTGAGCGCCAACGCGCCGGGCGTCGTCGAGACCGCCCGCGCGTGCCTCGCGAACGGCGCATCGGCCATCACAGCCATTGACTCCGTCGGGCCGGCACTGCGCTTCGACCTCGCCTCGCGCCGCCCGCGGCTCGGAGGATACGGGTGGCTCTCGGGACGGCCGATCCTTCCCATCGCTCTCCGCGTCGTTGCCGACATCGCGCGCGAAACGGGATGCCCCATCATCGGGACGGGGGGCGTCGAAACCGCCGACGATGTCCTCGAGATGCTCTACGCGGGGGCGACCGCCGTCGGAGTCTGCACGGCGCCCGTGCTGCACGGCGTGTCGGTCTTCGGCGACCTCCTTCGGGACGTGTCGGCGCGCCTTGCCTCGCTGGGGTTCCAGAGCCCGGGCGAAGCGACGGGGGCGGGCCTCCCGGCACTTGTCGCCGCTTCGAACGGAACGCAGGTTCGAGAGGGTTGGACATTCGCCTGGAGCCGCACGGCCTGCACACAGTGCGGAGTCTGCGTCCGCGTCTGCCCGTACGGGGCGCGACGAAGCGCAGAGACGATCGTCGAAGCGGACTGCCGCGGATGCGGACTCTGTGCCTCGTCCTGCCCCGCGGCGGCCCTCCTCCTGCAGAGGGGAGGAGGCCTCGTCCCCGTGAAGGAGGCTCGCCCATGAGGCGAATGGCCTACGCCCAAGGGCCCTGCGCCGCACCGGCTGGGTCTGCCCGCGCGAGCGGGGGTATCATCGAAGGGAACGACACAAGATCGAGTGAAGAAGGAGACGGCAATGCGGTTCAGTAGGGTGCAGTCGCGGAAGGTCTCGGCGATCGCCGCCGAGCAGATCGTTGACGCGATCCACCGAGGCGATTTCCCCGTGGGGAGCCGCCTTCCGTCGGAGTTTGAGCTGGCCGAGCAGATGGGCGTGAGCCGACCGTCCATCCGCGAGGCGCTGTCGGCTCTCCAAGCGATGGCGATCATCGAGTCGCGTCCCGGAAGCGGGAACTACGTGCTGCGGGCGCCGTCGACAACGGACGAGTCGAACACGCTCCACCTGATTGAGAGCGAGGCCGGCTGTCTCGAGGTCATGGAGGCTCGCGAAGCCCTCGAGCCGCCCGTGGCGGCGATGGCCGCCGAGAAGTCGGACGAGGCCGCGATCGAGCAGCTCCACGAGATTCTCGAAACGATGCGTGTCCGGGCCGGAGAGAACGACTTCGACGCGTACTTCGCGGCCGACAAGGCGTTCCATCGCGCCCTGGCCGACGCGGCGGGGAATCCTCTTGTGGGGTCCGCCCTCGTCCCGCTGATCGACACGATGGATCAGAGGGTCTACCGGGAGTTCACACGGCACTACTACTTGAAGAACGTGAGCGATCTGCAGCACGTCGTCGACCTGCACCGGGAGATCCTCGACGCCGTCGAGGACCAGGACGAGGACGCGGCGTTCACGAAGATGGTCGAGCATTGGACGCGGATGCGGGAGATCTGGGAGGCGTAGGCCGCGGCCTAGGCCCGAACCCATCCGCCAACGAAACAGGAAGGGTGATGGAATGCAAGTCGAGAAGAAGCTGGTCGTCGTTGCCCTGGGCGGAAACGCCATTCTTCAGCCGGGGCAGCGCGGAACGTTCGAAGAGCAGATGAAGAACGTCCACATCACGTGCGAGCAGCTCGCTCACATGGTGGACTCGGGCAAGTACAAGATCGTCGTGACCCACGGGAACGGCCCGCAGGTCGGCAACATCCTGCTCCAGAACGAAGTGGGCAAGGAGGTCGCCGCACCGATGCCTCTCTACGTCTGCGGCGCGGAGAGCCAGGGGCTGATCGGCTACATGATTCAGCAGAACCTGATCAACCTCCTCGCGGCGAAGGGAAAGGGCTCGATCCCGGTCGCGACGATCGTCACGCAGGTCGTCGTCGACAAGGCCGATCCCGCGTTCGCCAACCCGACGAAGCCGGTCGGCCCGTTCTACAGTGCAGACGAGGCCGCCCGCCTGAAGAAGGAGAAGGGCTACGACGTGAAAGAGGACGCCGGCCGCGGGTGGCGCCGCGTCGTCGCGTCCCCTGACCCTGTCGAGATCTTCGAGAAGGAGGCCATCCGCCAGCTCGTCGACGCCCGCACGATCGTCATCGCCTCCGGCGGCGGCGGGATCCCCGTCGTACGCGAGAACGGAGGGCTGAAGGGCGTTGACGCCGTCATCGACAAAGACCTCGCCGGCGAGCGGCTCGCCGCCGACGTGAAGGCCTCGATCTTCATGATCCTGACCGACGTCGCCCAGGTGAAGCTGCACTACAAGACGCCGCAGGAGACGAGCCTCGCCCGAATGACGGTGGCCGAGGCAAAGAAGTACGCCGCCGAAGGGCATTTCGCCAAGGGCTCGATGGAGCCCAAGGTGCGCGCCGCCATCCGGTTCATCGAGTCGGGCGGCGAGAAGGCGATCATCACGTCGCTCGACAAGGCGACGGACGCGCTGGAAGGCAAAGCGGGAACCACGATCACGAGGGAGTAGATCCAAGGAGAGACCATGTCGAACACCACGCTACGAGGACGAGATTTCATCACCTGGTTGGAGTTTTCGCGCGACGAGATCGACGCCATGCTCGACACCGCGCACGACCTGAAGCGCAAGTTCATCCGCCGCGAGCCCCACAAGGTGCTCGACGGGCAGACGCTTCACATGATGTTCTACAACACGTCGCTGCGAACGCGGAACTCGTTCGAGACCGCCATGACGCAGCTCGGCGGCCACGCCCACTTCCTGCAGCCCGGCGCCGTATACACCCCGGCCCTCAAGGGCGATGAGAAGGCCTACTCGACGGAGCGCATCAGCGATGTCGCCCGCGTGCTGGCTGAGATGGGCGACGCCATCGCGATCCGCATCTACGGCAAGTACACCGACTGGATCTACGGAAAGGGGAACCGAATCGTCCGCGAGTTCGCCGAGTGGTCCAAGGTCCCGGTCATCAACATGGAAGACGACATGTACCACCCGTGCCAGGACCTGGCCGACGTCATGACGATGCAGGAGAAGCTCGGCCACAACCTGCAGGGCAAGAAGTTCGTCATGAGCTGGGCGTACTCCGGCTCGGTCGAGAAGCCGCTCGCGGTGCCGCAGAGCTGCATCATCGCCGCGTCGACGATGGGCATGGACGTCACCCTCGCGCACCCGAAGGGCCTCGACCTCGACCCGAAGGTGCTCCAGGCGTCGAAGGACCTCGCGAAGCGGCACGGCGGGGCGTTCAGAGTCGTGAACGACATGGACCAAGCCTTCAAGGGCGCCGACGTCGTGTACCCGAAGGCGTGGACGGTCCAGGCGACCGACGGCAAGACGCCGATGGACGCGGAGAAGGCGAAGGCCGTCTTCGAGGCGAACAAGCATTGGATCACGACGTCGGAGAAGATGAAGCTGACGAACAACGCGATCTACATGCACTGCTTGCCCGCGGATCGTGACATGGAGGTCACCGACGACGTCATCGACGGCCCGAACTCCGTGATCATCGAACAGGCGGCGAACCGCCTCCACGGCCAGAAAGGGATGATGGCCTGCATCATGGGCTAGAACGGGGAAGCACACCGCAGAGGACGCAGAGGACGCCGAGATGGAGTCCACGGTTCGTGAGCGATCTCCCCAATCCCCTGCGCTCTCTGCGGCTCGTGCTGTTGCGAAGGAGGTTTCATGAGTTGGTTTGATCTCGCGGGACGGGACCTCATCAGCGAGCTCGACTGGACTCGCGAGGAATACGACATCGCGATGAAGGTCACCGACCAGCTGAAGGGCGCGTACTACAGCCGCATTCCTCACCCGACGCTCGAGTACAAGACGTTCGCGATGATGTTCTTCGCCGGCTCGACGCGAACGCGCATGTCGTTCGAGACGGCGATGACGCAGCTCGGCGGGCACGCGCAGTTCATCGACCCGCAGACGACGCGCTTGTCGCTCGAGGACAAGCCGGGCGCCGGGGAGACGGTGAAGGACACCGCCGAGGCGATGGAGCGGTATTGCGACGGCGTGGGCATTCGCCTCCTCGATGACAAGATCCGCCACTACGGCGAGGCGGACGAGGTGATGCAGAAGTTCGCCAAGCACTGCCGCGTGCCGATCATCAACATGGCCTCGGACATCAACCACCCCTGCCAGTCGCTGACCGACATCTACACGATGCACGAGAAGCTCGACGGCGACGTGAAACGAAAGAAGATCGTCATCATGTGGGCCTGGTCGCCGTGGATCCGCGGCTGGTGCTCGGTGCAGGGAACGGCGCTCATCTCGTCCCTGTACGGCATGAATGTCGTCGTCGCCAACCCGCCCGAGTACGACCTCGACCCGAAGGTCATGCAAGACTGTCGCGACCTCGCGTCGGCGTCGGGCGGGTCGTTCGAGATCTCGCACGATCTTGACAAGGCACTGGACGGGGCGACCGTCGTCTTCCCGCGCAACTGGTTCACGAAAGACCGCTACGAGATCGGCAAGGAGAAGGAAGCCGAGATCGCAAAGAAGTACGTGAACTGGAAGTACTCGACGGAGCGCCAGAAGAGACTTGGCGACCCCGGGTACCTCCTCCAGTGCATGCCCGTCGACCGCGGCAACGAGGCGGACGCCGAGGTGTGCGACAACAAGCTGTCGTGGATCCTCGACCAGGCGGAGAACCGTCTGCACACGCAGAAGGCGATCCTCACCCTGACGATGGGAGGTCGTCTCTAGGGATGGAGAAGCAAACGACGCTGATCGGCGCGAGCGTTCCTCGACCGGACGCGGTCGACAAGGTTCGGGGTGAGGCGAGGTACGTCGACGACCTCGCCTTCCCCGGCATGCTCCACGTCGCCGTCGTTCGCAGCCCCCACCCGCACGCCAAGGTCCTCTCGATCGACGCTTCCAAAGCGCTTGGCGATCCGGACGTCGACTGCGTCGTGACCCAACGGGACGTCCCCGGCGCGAACGCCGTGCACGTGATCTATGACGATCAACCCGCGCTCGCGGACGGCGTCGTTCGCTACATCGGCGAACCGGTGGCCCTGGTTGGGGCGACGTCGCGTCGCGCCGCCCGAAAGGCGGCGCTCGAGGTGCGCGTCGAGTACGAGCCGCTCCCCGCGGTCACCGACACGAGGCGGGCCGTCGAGCCCGATGCACCCATTGTCTGCGTGGCGGCGGCCGCCGAGGGCGGAGGCAACGTCTTCAATCGGATGGTCCTCGCGAAGGGCAACGTCGACGAGGGGTTCACGCAGGCGGATGTCGTCGTCGAAGGGGAGTACGAGACCGGCTACCAGGAGCACGCCTACCTCGAGCCCCAGGGGGCGATCGCCGTTCCCGACGAAGCCGGATCGATCGCGGTCTACGCGTCGATGCAGTGCCCGTTCTACGTGCAGGGCGCGGTCGCCAAGGTCCTCGGCCTTCCGCTCGCCAAGGTTCGCGTGATCCAAACAGCCACGGGAGGGGCATTCGGAGGCAAGGAGGACGTCCCATCGCTGATCGCGTCTCTCGCCGCCCTCGTAGCGTGGACGACGCGCCGACCGGCGAAGCTCGTCCTGGAACGCGGAGAGGACGTGCTCACGACGAGCAAGCGGCATCCGGCCCGTGTGCGCTACCGGACGGGGGCGAAGGCCGACGGCACCATCACGGCCATCGACGTCGACGTTGTGCTCAACGCCGGCGCCTACCAAACCCTATCCTCCGCCGTCCTGTGGCGAAGCCTGGTGACCGCCGCGGGACCGTACCGGATTCCGAACGTGCACGTCGTCGCGCGTTCTGTGGCGACGAACACCGTGCCCAACGGGGCGTTTCGCGGGTTCGGGAGCCCCCAGGTCATCTTCCCCCACGAGTCGCAGATGGATCGGATCGCGGAGCGCCTCGGACTCGATCGCATCGACGTTCGACGGCGCAACGTCCTGCGCCCCGGCGACCGAACCTCGACCGATCACCGTGTCGAAGCGAGCGTGGGGATCGCAGAGACGCTCGACCGTGCCGCGGAGCTTGCCGACTGGGCGGCGCGGCTCTCCCGCGTCGAGGCGTTCAACCGGACACACACGGATCGCCGCCGCGGCCTGGGAGTCTCCTGCGTTCTCTACGGCGTGGGATTGGGCGGCAAGGCGCCGTCGCTCGACAAAGCCGGAGCTGCCATGAAACTCGAGGCCGACGGCTCGGTCACGGTGGCCGTGGGAACGGTCGAGATGGGGCAGGGCCTCTCCACGGCGGTCCTTCAGGTCGCGGCCGAGGCCCTCGGCGTGCCGATGGAGCGCGTCCACCTCGCGCCGGTCGACACGTCTCGCGTCCCGGACGGCGGGCCGACCGTGGCGTCGCGCGGGACGATGATGGCCGCGCTCGCGGTGCTCGACGCGGCGCGCAAGCTTCGCGAGCGAGTCGCCGCCGTCGCACGCCAGCTCGGAATCCCCGACGCCGCGGTTGCCGAACGCTGGAGCGACATCGCGCGGGCCTTCTGGGTGCGCAACGTCGACCCCGCCGTCGAGGGGTGGGCGAAGACGGAGCCCGTGAGCTGGGATCCCGAGACCGGACTCGGTGACGCCTACCCGGTCTACGCGTTCGCGACACACGTCGCCGAGGTCGAGGTCGACCTCGCCACGGGGGAGGCTCACGTCGTCGATTTCGCGGCGGCCCACGACTCCGGCACGATCCTCAATCGGGCGCTGGCCGCGGGACAGGTCGAGGGCGGAATCGCCCAGGGTCTCGGGTTCGCGTTGTCGGAGTCCATTCCGCAGAAGGACGGCCGCCTTGTCGTGAACGGCCTGACGACGTACCGGATGCCGACGATTCGCGACGTCCCGCTCGACGTCCGCGTCGACTTCGTCGAGGCGGCGTTTCCCGCCGGGCCGTTCGGCATGAAGGGGATCGGCGAGGTGCCTCTCATGGCGGCGCACGCCGCCGTCGCCCGCGCGGTCGCCCATGCGATCGGGCGCGACCCAAGCCGCTACCCGCTCGACCCGCCGTACGTGCGGGAGTTGCTGAGGGCGCCGGTCTAGCCCCGAGGAGGGGCCAGGGATGGCCTACGCAATCGTCTCGGCCCTTCTGTTCGGCATTTCCGCTCCGCTCTCCAAGGTTCTCCTCGCGAAGGTCGACCCGATCGCCCTCGCGGGACTCCTCTACCTCGGCGCGGGCGCTTTCCTCGGAATCCTCGCCGTGGCGTCACGTGCCTTCGCTCCGTCGTCGAATGGCCGGGCTTCAACGCATCGAGAGGCAGGGCTTGAACGGCAGGACCTTCCATGGCTTGCCGGCGCCGTCGTCGCGGGCGGAGTGGCCGGACCGATCCTCCTCCTCCTGGGCTTGACGACGACGCAGGCGGCGTCCGCATCCCTTCTTCTCAACTTCGAGGTCGTCGCGACGGCCCTGATCGCCGGCGCTCTCTTCCGCGAGGCGGTCGGAGGCAGGACGTGGGCCGCCGTGGCCGCCGTCTCGGCCGGCGGCGCTCTCCTCTCCGTCGATCCGTCGGCAGGCTGGGGCTTCGCGCCGGGGGCTCTGCTCATTCTCGGCGCCTGCGTCTTCTGGGGGCTCGACAACAACCTCACTCGTCAGATCTCGCTCCGGGACCCCAAATTGATCACGACCGTCAAGGGGCTGGTCGCCGGCAGTTTCTCGCTCGGGCTCGCCGTCGGCCTGGGCCGCCCGCTGCCGCCGTACGGCGTCGCCCTCGCAGCCTTGGCGGTCGGCGCCGCATGCTACGGGGCAAGCATCGCCCTCTTCGTCCGCTCGCTGCGAAATCTAGGGACGGCGAGGACCGGCGCCGTCTTCGCGGCCGCGCCGTTCGCCGGCGCCATTCTCTCGTTCGCCCTGTTCCCCGAGGCGCCGCGCGTGTCGTTCTACGGGGGAGCCGCACTGATGGTCCTCGCCCTCGTGCTTCTTCTGCGGGAACGGCACGCGCACCGACACACCCACGAGCCGATCGTTCACACGCACGCTCACGTGCACGACGAGCACCACGCCCATTCGCACGCGGCGGAGCGAGCGGGGGCCGCGTACAGGCACTCGCATGCTCACGCGCACGCGCCGTCCGAGCACTCTCACCCGCACACCCCGGACGCGCACCACCGACATTCGCACAGTTGACCCGAGAAAGGAGACGGGAGGCCGCGCGGGCCTCCCGTCATGATCGTCGTAAGGCGCTGCCGTGCGTCTACAGGCCGAGCGCGTTCAACAGCGAAGAGAAGTCGACGGCTCCCTCGAGAAGATCGCCAATCGAGGTCACGCCGAGCATTCCAACGATGGTGTTGAAGAAGTTCTGGATTCCCTCCGCCGGCGCCGACATGATGATCGGCATCAGCGAGTCCGCGAGCGACATCCCAAGCGAGGCCGAGACTCCGGCAAGGTACGCCTGGTTGTCCGCGAAGAACTGCGCGAACGCCGCTCCGAGAAGCGCCGGGTTCGTCTCACGCAGATGAACGATGCCCACGCCGAAGAGGTACCCGAGCTGGGCCACCGTCGTGAAGTACGGTCTGCCCGCCGCTCGCTCGCCGTTCATCCACATGATGTACGACGGCTTTGCGTCGGCCGGCTGCCACTCCAGGATGAGGGTGCCGCCCGCTACGAGCGACCCGCCGTTGAAGTCGAACGTCGTTCCCGTCGGCCCGCCCAACGCCGGCAGGAGCCCGCCGACCTCGACCTTGCTGGTGATGGTGACCTCTTGATCGAACTCGATGTGGATCCCGGTCACCGCGGCCCCCGTGTCGTTGTTCAGCATCCAGGCCGCCACGTCGCCCACGACGTAGGCATCGAAATCCATCGCGTACGCCGAGGCGGCGACTCCAAACACGAGAACTGCCACGACAAACACCAATCCCACGCTCTTCTTCGCTCGAACCATGAACGCCTCCTTGACAGACGAGTCGACGAGCATTCTAGCCGGGCTTGCCGAACCGGGCAACGAGCGGCTCCCGCGAAGCAAGAAGGGCCTCCGCCAGGGCAAGATCCGCGGTCGTCGTGACCTTGAGGTTCGCCCGCTCTCCCGCCACGGTGACCACCGGGAAGCCTGCGGCGAGCACCGCCGCGGCGTCGTCGGGAAGCGCCGGATCGACCGCGCCCGCGAGGCACCGACGAATCAGGTCCGCCCGGAACCCCTGCGGGGTCTGGATGTTGACAAGCCCGGCCCGCTCGATGGCCGCAGGAAGGAGGTACCCCGCCCCGTCGACTCGGCGGACCGTATCCACGGCACCGAACACAGGAACGCACGCGCCGTGGGCCGCCGCGCCGTCGATGACGCGATCGATCAACCCCGCGGACACGAGCGGTCTCGCTCCGTCGTGGATCAGAACAACATCGCCCGTCGCGACGCGCACGCCCGCAAGGGAGGAGTCCCGCCGCTCCGCGCCGCCCTGCACAATCCGCACGCGTCCCGCCGCGCCGGGCGGCAGGAGCGAAGCAACCTTCTCCTCTTCCCCCTCACGCGCGACGACGACGATCTCCGAAACGCGCGGCGCTTCCGCGAACGCAGCGATCGTTCGCGTGAGAATCGGCGTCCCACCGAGGAGGAGGAAGACCTTGTTCTCCGCCGCCCCCATCCGAACCCCGCGGCCGGCGGCGACGATGATCGCGCTGACCTGCACGCTACTTGCCCTTGGCGGGCGTCTCGGTCAGCTTCGTGAGCCCGCTGCCGTCCGGGCCGACGGCGTAGATTTCCCAGACGCCGGACCGATTCGAGTTGAAGTAGACGCGGCCGTCGCTTCCCCAATTGGGGTTGATGTCGTCGCCGGGGTCGGTCGTCACGCGCACGGCCTGCCGCGACGAGAGGTCGAGGATGTAGATGTCATTGTTGTCGCCGCGATTCGAGGCGAAGGCGATCCGTGCGCCGTCGGGGGCCCAAGCGGGGGCCCAGTCTTCGTCCTTGTTCTCGGTCAGCTGCTCGGTCGACCCCGTCGCGAGGTCCCGCACGAACAGCTCGAGGTGCTTGTCGACGAGCGACTCGAACGCGAGACGCGTCCCGTCGGGCGACAACGCCGGCTCCCAGTTCGTGAGCGCCGACTCCTCATTCCCGAAGAAGGAACATCCACTCACCGCGGCGAGCACCGCAAGCCCCAACGCGATGACGCGCACCCCCCTGCTCATGCCGTCTCGGCCTCCTATCGATCCCATCGCGGCGTCTCGTTCGCCGGCTCGACAAAGAGCATTCGGCCCGCCTCGGTCTGGAGCGTGCTCTTCACCGTCGCCTTGATCGTCCGTCCGATGTGACGACGTCCGTTCTCGACGACGATCATCGTGCCGTCGTCGAGATAGCCCACGCCCTGGTTGATCTCCGCGCCCCGATCGATGACTTCGACGTCGATCGACTCGCCCGGCACGAAGCGGGGCTTCACCGCGTTCGCCAGCTCGTTCACGTTGAGGATCCCAATCCCTTCCACGTGCGCCACCCGGTTCAGGTTGTAGTCCGTCGTGACGAGCACGGCGTCCTCCTCGCGGGCAAGGCAGATGAGCTTCCGGTCGACCTCCGGGACCGTCGGGTAGTCTCGGCGCACAACCCGGATGTTGATCGCGTCGTTTTCCATCAGGCTACGAAGGATCTCAAGGCCTCTTCGCCCTTTCCGTCGGCGCGTCGCGTCCGAGGAGTCCGCGACGTTCTGCAACTCCGCGAGGACAAACTCGGGGATCAGAATCTCCCCCTCGAGGAATCCCGTGGAGGCTAGGTCGCCGATGCGTCCGTCGATGATGACGCTCGTGTCGATGACCTTCCCGCGACCCAGAGGTCGCTTGGGAGGCGCCGACGCCTCCGCGTTCTCCGCGCTTGCAGGTCGCCATGCGGCCCCCGGAAGCGAGAGACCTACCCCCATCCCCACGAGGGCGCCTCCCGCAAGAAAGGCCCCCTGGGCAATCCGCACGCCGACGGAGGGCGGAAGAAGGAACCCGAGCGCAGCGCAAAAGACGGCGCCGAGAACGGCGCCCGCGAGGCCCACGACAAGCGCATTCACGACCTTCACGCCCCGCCCCTCCTGCAAGGCCGGGCGCACGAGTCCCCTCCAGGCTCCGTAGACCAGACCCGCGGAGACGACTCCTCCCAGCGCGCCGAAGAACGCGCTCGAGGTGGATGCCGACCACGCCCCGACGGCTGGAAAGATCCGATAGGAATACGAAACCGCTCCCCCAAGAACCAGGAGGACGGCGACGAAGACTCCAGGGATGAGCATCGCGTCACCTCGGGCAGGGCCCATGGATCCTCAGAACCCGCTCCATTATAGTCATTGCTTGAATTCCCTACAAGGTTTTGCTATGGTATCGAGCGGGGGCGAGCGTACTGCTCGCAAGATGGGGGGATCAGGGTGGCTGCTGAGTGGACGATCCGCGAGGTATTGAGCTGGACTCGCGGCTACTTCGAGGGAGCCGGCATCGTCCAACCCCGTCTGGAGGCCGAAATCCTCCTTGCTCACGCCCTCGAGGTGGATCGTCTTCACCTCTACCTCTCGCCCGACAAGCCCCTCAGTGTCGAAGAGCGATCGCGTTTCCGTACGTTCGTTCAGCGTCGTCGAGCGGGCGAGCCGCTCCAGCACCTGATCGGCGAGGTGACCTTCTTCGGACTTCGCTTCCGCGTGAGTCGTGACGCGCTCATCCCTCGGTCGGAGACCGAGGAGTTGCTCGACCACACGCTGCGGCTCGCAGCGCGCGACCGCGAAATCCGGTGTCTCGACCTCGGGACGGGGTCCGGCGTCATCGCCGTTTGCCTTGCGCGCTATCTCCCTCGAGCGGCCGTCACGGCCGCCGACGTCTCCGCGGCGGCCATCGACCTGGCACGCGCCAACGCCACGCTCAACGACGTGGCCGATCGAATCGAGTTCGTCGAGAGCGACTGGTTCGGGAGCGTCTCCGGCCGGTTTGACCTGGTGGTCTCGAATCCTCCCTACGTTGCTTCGGGCGCCGTCGAGGGTCTCGCCGTCGAGGTTCGCGACCACGAACCTCGCGTCGCCCTTGACGGCGGCAAGGACGGGACGCAGGCGATCTCCACGATCCTGGCGGACGTTGGAGACCATCTCCTGCCCGGCGGACGCGTGCTGCTGGAAATCGGCGACGGTCAAGGCGAGACCGTGTCACGCGAGATGGCAACCGCCGGGCTGACCGACGTCCGGATCGACCGCGACCTGTCGGGGCGGGAGCGGTTCGCGAGCGCCCGAGGGGCGTCATGATCCAGGTTTCGGAGCTCCACTACTCTACAGAGGATGGGATCAAGATCCTCGAGGACGTTCACCTGCACGTCGACCGCGGGGAGTCGGTCGTTCTTCTCGGCCCTCCGTCCTCGGGCAAGTCCCTTCTGCTTGCGCTGCTCGCCGCCGTCATTGCGCCGCAACGAGGGCAGATCCTTGTCCACGGACGAAACGTGGCTCGACTGAGCCGGCAGAAGATTCTTGAGCTGCAACGGAGAATCGGGTTCTACCCGCAGGGGTTCTCTCCGCTGCCGCGCACCGTCCTCGACAACGTCCTGTTCAAGCTCCGGGTTCTCGGCGAGGTCCGCGATCAGGCCCAGGAGAAGGCGTACGTCGCCCTTGAGGCCGTCGGCATGATTCGGGAGCAGGCCACCGACGCCGAGGACTTGTCTCCCGTCGAGCGCGCGAAGCTTGGCCTCGCCTTGGCCGTGTGCAACGCGCCGCTCGTGCTGCTCCTCGATGACCCGTTCGCGGGACTCGACCCCGCCGAGCAGGAGGAGCTCGACGCGCTCGTCACCCGGTTCCACGACGGACGCTCGACGATCGTCGTCGCCACGCGGGGTCCGCTTTCCCACGCGGCCGCCGCAAGCCGGACTCTTCGCCTGGTCGACGGGACGGTGGTCTCCCCATGAACGAGTTCCTGTTCCTCGAGCGCGAGCTGCTCGGAGCCATTCGAACCCGGAGCGGCATCCTGTTCTCGCTCGCGATCCTATCCCTGTTCCTCTTCCTTGCGGCGTTCGCCTCGTTCTACCTGTTCCCGACCGCGGGGGGAACCCAGGGCGCTATGCTGACGGCCGATCGGGTCGTGGTGTACCTCTCGCCCCGCTTGTCCACCGCGGCGATCGACGACCTGTTCGCCACAATTCAGGAGCGCTCGGACGTCCGGGAGGTTCGCTTCGAGTTCGCGACCCAGGTCACCCCAACGTCGACGGGAGGGCGCTTCCTCGTCCGTGCGACGTCGGCCGCCGCCGCGCGCGGCCTGGCTGCCGCGCTCCGGGCGATGAGCGGCGTGGACGGCGCGGAGGTGGGCACGGCGGCGATCGGCACGCCGGGGCTGGCGCTGTCCAGGAACGCTCGGATCGGCCTTCTATGCGGGCTTCTCGTCAGTGCGTGTGCGTTCCTGTTCCTCACGCGGAGAGGGTTTCGCGCGCTGCTCCACACGTTCCGCAACGAAATCCGGCTGATGCGCCTGTCCGGCGTCTCCGAGCGCACGATGTACCCGCCGCTCGTCGTGCTCGGCCTTCTCATGGGAGCTCTCGCGAGCGTCGTGCTGTTCGTCGGCCTCTACGTGTTCCAGGCGACGACGGGCGGGGCGAATCCCGCGCTGCCCCTGACCACGCCGCGTCTGATCGGGGTGGGACTTCTGTCGGTTCTGTTGGGGCTCCTGATGGGAGGGCTCTCCGGCCTGTTCGGGGCGAGCTACCTCACGGCCCGTCCGTTCGACCCCCTGCCGTAGGTGCGCCGGGTCGATGCCTCGGCACCCTGGTGGGGTGGGGTTCTGCTCTCCTCCGCCCGAGGAAACCCATCCCCCGCTGCAGCATGTACACGACTCCGGCAATGACGAGGAGCCACTCGGCAAACTTGTAGACAAGCGAATACGCCACCACCGCGCCGCTCGTGGCCTGCGGCGCAATGAGGTGGAAGATGCCGATCAGCCCCGCCTCGCCCGTGCCCAGGCCTCCTGGGGTGATCCACAAGAAGAAGGACAGGAGGACGTTCAACGTGAACAGGAGCGAGAGCTGCGAGAAGGTGAAGCCGTGCCCCGCCGAGAAGCGGAAGAACACCTCGGGCCGCATGAATGCACAAAGGGTCGCCACACCCTGGAGCGCGAGGACGACCAGCGTGGCTCTCCAATGCTTCGTGAAGGCGATTCCCACCTCGTCTTCCGTCTCCGAGATCTTGTCGGCGGCGCGCCGCAGCGCATCCTGCCACCGGGGCATCGGCCGTCCGAGGAAGCGGACGACCCGACTGACCCACTTCAGGTTCCCCGCGAAGTTCACTAGGCCGACGAAGATCCAGAAGGTCACGAAGGCCAGCCCGGCAATGAGAAGGCGCTTCTCATTCGCGGGAAGGTCCGGGGAAACGATGGCGTAGAAGCTTCCGATCAGGATGAAGCCGACCATGCTCAGTCCGCCGAGGAATCGCTCCACGATGATCGTGGCGAACACGCGCGTCATCGGAGCCCGTTCCTTGTCCGCCACGAGGAAGGCGCGGATGGGTTCTCCCCCGAAGTACATCGTCGGCGTCAGGTAGGTCATCGAGTAGCCGGAGAGCTGCGCGCCGACCCGCCGGCCCAGGGGGATCCGGATCCCCTGGGCGTAGAGAATCACACTCCAGCAGAGGATCCAGGCGAGCATCGGGAGGGCCACCAAGCCGAGGACGGAGAGCATGCCGAGCGGTCCGAGCGCCCTCATCTCTCCGAGGGTCTCCCGCCAACCGACGAAGTAAAGAACGGCCGCGACGCCGCCCAGTCCGACCACGAGGGATGCGAGGAATTGGAGCGTGCTCCGGAGCGGCCGTTTCATGTGCGGAGTCTAGCTCGGACAACGAGGGGCGATCAAGGCATCCGCGGCGATCCCGCGGCGCGGACCGCCGCGAGAGCAAGCCGAAGCGCGGCGTCCACCGCCTGACGCCTCACGGATGCGCGGTCTCCCGAGAAGTGCCTTTCCTCGGACAGCTCGCCGCTCCCCGTCGCGGCGGCAATGTAGACAAGCCCGACCGGCTTGCCGGGCGTTCCCCCGCCGGGGCCCGCGATTCCCGTAATCGACACCGCGACGTCCGCCCCGAAGCGGCGCAAGCAGCCTGCCGCCATCGCCTCGGCCGACGGCCGACTGACCGCTCCCGACTCGGCGAACACAGCGTCGGGAACGCCCAGCATGTCCTTCTTGACTCGATTGTCGTACGCGATGATCCCGCCGAGGAAGTAGGCGGAACTCCCCGCGGTGTCCGTGATCCTTGCTCCGAGGCCGCCTCCCGTGCATGACTCCGCGACGGCGAGCTTCCACCCTCGCGCCAGGAGCTCCTTGGCCAACAGCTCCACGGAATCCCGCATCATTCCCTCCTACGCTCGCAGGTCATGATACCCCAGCCCTCACGCGGCCGCTGGAGTCGCATCGCTCCGCGAGCGGACAGATCGCACAGTCGGCACGGCGTGCGCGGCAGATTCTCCGCCCGAGTTCGATGAGGAGCAGGTGCAGGTCCCGCATCCTTGAGGCGTCCTTAGGGAGGAGTTCGTTGGCCTGCCGGTATGGGCTGCCGCTGCCGGCAATCCAGCCAAGCCGATTCAGGATCCGGCGAATGTGGGTGTCGACGGGAAACACCGGCCGCCCGAACGAGAACAGAAGCACGATGCTCGCCGTCTTCTCGCCGACGCCGGGGGACGCAAGAAGCCACGCGAGCGCCTCTTCGGTCGACATGCGTCCGAGGAACGAGAGATCCAAAGAACCCTCGCGAGCCCTCACTCTCTTGAGGACGGCGCGGATCGACGCCGCCTTCTGGCATTGGAGACCCGCCGGGGAGACTGCGGCCGCGATCTCCTCGACCTCGGCGTCGGCGATCGCATCGGCCGACCCGAACCGAGCCATCAGAGATCCGTAGGCACGGTCTCGGTTGACGTCCGTGGTGTTCTGAGAGAGGATCGTCAGGACGAGCGTCTCCACAGGATCGCTCGCGACCTGCGGGACAGGCCCGAGCGCATCGCGCAGCCGGCGTAGGACCCAATCCGGATCGGCTTGTCGAACCATGGGTGACAGGATAGGGAGCAGGCCGCCGGTGCACAAGCGGGCTTCGTCGCCCAGCGGAGCGGGCGCCGCTCCGAGAAGGAGAGACATGTTCCATGCGAAAGAGGGAAGCGACCTCGTCGTCCGCCTCGTCGACGGCGAAGACCTGATGGCTCGCCTGGGAGATCTCGCCATCGACTCGGGCGCGATCCTGGCCGGAATCGGGATGCTTAGGGACCTTCGGACGGGGTACTGGAACGGAAGAACATTCGAGGAGCATTGCATCGCAGAGCCGGTCGAGCTTCTATCGATCCAGGGCAGCTTCGCCACGTCCGCGGAGGGCCGCGCCATTCACTGTCACGTTTCCGTCGCCAGGCAGGACGGATCCGCGTGCGGCGGCCACTTGCTCGGCGCGACGGTGACGAACACGGCCGAGATCGCCATCCGCATCTTCGAGGGCATCCGATTGGAGCGCCGTGCGGAACCGTGGGGCGGCGCCGGGCTCTACCCGACCAGCAGCCGCTGAGCCGCCTCCCGCTGCCTCTCAGTCAGAGCGGGACCCCGCTGCCTCTCAGTCAGAGCGGGACCCCGCTGCCTCTCAGTCAGAACGGGACCCCCGTTGGTTCTCAGTCAGAACGGGACCCCGCTGGTTCTCAGTCAGAACGGGACCCCGCTGGTTCTCAGTCAGAGCGGGACCCCGCTGGTTCTCAGTCAGAGCGGGACCCCCGCTGGTTCTCACTCGAAGCGGGACCCGGGACGCATCCCGTTCAGGAACTCGCGTCCCGTCGTCCGGGGACGCCCTTCCCTCTGAACCAGAACGACCTCGAGGAGTTCGTCGGCGCAGGCGATCAAGAGCTGCCGCGCCTCCCGCGGCCCGATGAGGCCGGGCTCGATCCGTCCGACCGCGACGCCCGTTCTCGCAGTACGCAAGAGCTTGATTCGCTCTCCCGAGAGAAGCGTCCACGCGCCCGGCCACGGCGACATGCCCCGCACGAGGTTGTGGACCTCGGCGGCCGTTCGGGTCCAATCAACCCGGCCGTCGTCCTTCGTCAGTCGAGGAGCAAGCGAGGCGCCGCCCTCCGGCTGGGGGCGCGGGGCGATCGTTCCTGTTGCGAGGCCTTCGAGGGTCTCGAGGATCAGGTCCGCTCCGAGCGCGGCCATGCGCCGCTCCAAGTCCCCTGCGGTTTCGTCCGGGCCGATGTCGAGCGGCCTCCGCAGAAGCAGCGGGCCGGTGTCCATTCCTCGGTCGAGTTGAAACGTGGTGATCCCGCTCCGCGACTCGCCCCGCCGGATCGCCCACTGAATCGGCGCCGCGCCGCGGTACGCGGGGAGGAGCGAGGCGTGGAGGTTCACCGCACCGCGGGGGGCAGCGTCGAGCACCTCCGGCTTGAGGAGTTGGCCGTACGCGGCCACGACGAGGATGTCGGCCTTCGCGGAACGCAGCCGCGACACGGACTCCTGCGTGTTGATTCGCTCCGGCTGGAAGAGCGAGAGACCGAGCGACCCCGCTTCGTCCTTCACCGGCGGGGCGGACGGCTCGGCGTGGCGGCCTGCGGGACGATCCGGTTGAGTGACGACCAGGACGACGTCGTGCCGCTCCGCCAGCCGGGAGAGCGCCGGGCGGGCGAATTCGCCGGTCCCGAGGAAGATGACGCGCACGCTAGTCCTCCTCGTCACGCTTTCGGCGCTTGTACTGCTGGAGCAGGCTCCGCCTGCGAGCAGGGCTGAGGTGATCCAAGAACAGCTGGCCGTCGAGATGGTCCATCTCATGCTGGATGGCGCGAGCGAGCAGGCCTTCGCCGGTGATCTCGACGCGTTCGCCGGCGAGCGTGGTGCCGGCGACGGTCGCGCGCGCGCTGCGCACGACGGGGGCGTTGACCCCCGGAACGCTCAGGCACCCCTCCGTCGTCTCCTCCGTCTCGCCCTCGCTCGCAAGGAGCTCGGGGTTGATGAGGATGTGGAACTGCCCGTCGACATCCAGAACAATGATCCGCTTGGAGATCCCGATCTGCGGCGCGGCGATCCCCGCGCCGCCCGCACGGAGCATCGCTTCAACCATGGCGCGGCAGATCTCCCGGACGTCGTCGTCGATCGCCTCGACGACCTCGGCCGGGCGCCGCAGCGCGGGATCGCCAAAGGTGCGAATGGGGCTCTTCTTTCCTTGCATGGCCGTCGGGCGCATTATAAAGTAGCGTCCGATATGCCACAAGAGAACGGCGATCCAAGAACCACCATCGAGAAGGTCCTCAGGCTTGAGCGCTCGACCGGGTTCCAGGACACGGCCGTCACGTGCGGGGTCGAGGCGTTTGTCGAGCGTCAACTCCCCTCGGCGCACTCGATCGTCGCCGGCTACGACAAGGCCTCCCACTTCGACCGCCAACGGATGATCGCGAGGCTGGTCGATCACCTTCAGGGGCCGCCTGCCGACGCCGGCAGAGCGGACCTGACGACATCGGTCGCCGGCCTCCGCGGCGTCGGCGCCAAGCGAGCCGAGCTGCTCGAGAAGCTCGGGGTGCTCACAGTGGAAGACCTGCTCTACTACCTTCCTCGCCGCCTCGAGGATCGCACGCGCTTCGTTTCCATCGGAAGCCTCGCGTCGGGCGACGAGGCCGTCGTTCGGGGCAAGATCCTTGCCGTCGACCAGCACCGCGTCGGCCGGGGAATGACGGTGATCAAGGCGGCGATCGGTGACGGAACCGGGTTCCTGTACGCCGTCTGGTTTAACCAGCCGTGGATTGCCCAACAGCTCCGCCGCGGCGAAGAGGTTGACGTGTTCGGCCGAGCGGAGTGGAAGTTCCGCGCGTGGCAGATGCCATCCCCGACGTGGGAGCCCGCCGGAGCAGGTCAGGAGATTGGGCGGCTCGTCCCGATCTACCCGGCCACGGAAGGACTCACCGACCGCTTCGTCCGGTCGCTCGTCGAGCGGAACCTCGATCCGTATCTCCCCGCGATTCGTGACGTCGTCCCCGCCGACGTACGCGCCGAAGCGGGCCTTCCGGACACGCGCGAGGCCATCGCGTCCATCCATCGTCCCTCCGGGGCCGACGACTTCAACCGAGCGCGGCGCGCCCTCGCGTTCGAGGAGCTGTTCCTCCTTCAGATCGGGCTCTTGACGACGACTCGCGACCGCACCGGCGCGCCCCACGGTGGATCGGGACAGCTCGTGAACTCGCTTCTTGCCAGCCTCCCGTTTCCCCTGACGGCCGCGCAGCAGCGCGCTCTGCGCGAGATCCGACGGGACCTCTCGGAACCCCTGCGAATGATGCGCCTCCTTCAGGGCGACGTCGGCTCCGGAAAGACGCTCGTCGCCGTCGCGGCCGCCCTCTGCGCGATCGAGGCAGGATTCCAGGTCGCGCTGATGGTTCCAACGGAGATTCTCGCCGAGCAGCACGCCTCGAACCTGGAGCGGCTGCTCGCAGGGCTTCCCGTCCGCGTCGGCCTTCTCACCGGAACGACGTCGGGAGATCCCGACCTTCGCCGTTCTGTGGAGGGGGACCTGGACCTCGTCGTGGGGACGCACGCGCTCATTCAAGAGTCCGTAGCGTTCGGGCGGCTCGGGCTCGTGATCATCGACGAACAGCACCGCTTCGGCGTCGTTCAGCGCTCGCTCATTGAAGAAAAGGGCGAGAACGTCGACCTGCTCGTCATGAGCGCGACGCCGATTCCTCGGACGATCGCGCTGACCCTGTTCGGCGAGTTCGACGTGTCGGTTCTCGACGAGTTGCCGATGGGCGAGAAGCAGACGAAGACGCATTGGGTCGCCGAGTCGCGCCGTGGAGCGGTCTACGACGAAGTGCAGAAGGCGCTTCTGGAAGGACGGCGCGGCTACGTGATCCTTCCCCTCATCGAGGAGTCCGAGAAGATCGACGCCAAGGCCGCCGTGAAGGTCTACGAGGAGCTGTCCGAGCGGTTCTCCCGCTCCCGCGTCGGCCTCCTGCACGGGCGTCTCCCCGCGGCGGAGAAGGCTGACGTCATGGCCCGGTTCCGGAGGGGCGACGTCCACCTGCTCGTGTCGACCACCGTGGTCGAAGTGGGCGTCGACGTTCTCGACGCGGACTACATGGTGATCGAGCACGCCGATCGGTTCGGGCTTTCCCAGCTGCATCAGCTGCGTGGAAGGATCGGGCGATCCGGCCAGCCGTCCTTTTGCTTTGCGGTCGCCGATGCGCGCACGGACGACGCGCGGCGGCGCCTGGAGGCGTTTCGCGACGTCTCGGACGGGTTTGCCATCGCCGAGGAGGACCTTCGCATCCGCGGTCCCGGGGACCTACTCGGAACTCATCAGCACGGCTTCCTGACGCGGTTCCGCGCCGCGGACCTCGTCGCCGATCTCGACTTGATGGAGGCCGCTCAGGCGGCGGCACGAGCTGTGCATCGGCGCGGAGTCGACGCCGCGACCGCGGCGGCGGCCGATCGGCGCTTCGGCGAGGTCATTCGTTGGCTCCGCGTCTAGCTCTGCGAAGCGCGCACGTGCAGAACCCACCGCAGAGCGCACAGAGAGCCACAGAGCCGGACGCCGGTCGCGGAGTTCGCGGCCGCGCTCCCCCGAAGGGCTCGGCGGCCGTCCGCTACGCGCCGATTCGCGTCCCGACGCGCTTGCCTTCCGTGAGTGCGCGAAGCGCGCCCGGCCGATCGAAGTCGAACACCTCGATCGGAAGACGGTGTTCGCGACAGATCTCGACGGCGACCTGATCCATCACGCCGTACCGTGCCGCGAGGAACTCATCGAACGAGACGTCGGACAAGCGACGAGCGTTCGAGTCTTTGGCCGGGTCGCGATCGAACACGCCGGGGACGTTCGACGCTTTCGCGAGCAGGTCGGCGTCGATGGATACAGCCCGTAGCGCCGCGGCGGTGTCGGTCGTGACGAGGGGGCTCCCCGTCCCGCCCGCGAACACCACGATCGCTCCTCCGGCGAGCGCCTTCCTCGCGTCGCGGGGCGAGATCGAGTCGGTCAGCTCGGTGCCGATCGCCGACTGGACGAAGACGTCGCGACCCGCACGCTCGAGGTAGGTTCGAAGCGCGAGGGCGTTCAAGACCGTCGCGAGCATCCCGAGCGTGTCCGCTTCGACACGATCGAACCCCTCAGTGCGGGCTCCGCGAATGACGTTCCCTCCGCCGACGACGATGGCGATCTGCGTCGAAGAGAGAGGCGCGATCTCTCCCGCGATTCGGCGGAGCGAATCGGGAGAGAACGCGCCTTCGGGTCCTTTCAGGGCCTCGCCGCTCAGTTTGAGCAGGACTCGCGAGGGCCCCGGCGTCATGCTCCGCCGGCCCCCACTTCGTAGCGAGAAAACCGCTTGATGAGGATGTTCTCGCCGGTCTTCGTGCGGAGATCCGCGAGCAGGTCCTCGACTCGGACCGTGGGGTCCTTCGCAAACGCCTGCTTCAGAAGGCAGTTCTCCTCGTAGAAGCGGTTCAGCCGCCCCTCGACCGCCTTCTCGATGATGTGCGCCGGCTTCCCTTCCTTCTCAAGCTGCTTGCGGTAGACCTCGCGCTCCTGGTCGAGATCGGCGGCCGGAACGTTCTCCGGGGCGATGTAGCGCGGCTTCGCCGCCGCGATGTGCAGCGCGAGATCCTTCGAGAACTGAACGAAGTCGGCGCTCTTCGCGGCGAAGTCGGTGTTGCAGGCGATCTCCACCATGGCGCCGATCTTCGCGCTGTGGTGCGAGTAGCACTCAACGCGGCCTTCGCTCGCCTCGCGCCCCTGCTGTCCCATCAGCTCGAGCCCTTGCTCGCGCAGGATCTGCCGCGCCCGGACGAAATCGCCGTTCGCGTCCTGGAGGGCCTTCTTGCAGTCCATCATCCCCACGCCGGTCTCGGCGCGGAGCTTCTTGACGTCTTCGCTTCGAATGGTGGTCATGGTCCTAAGCGCTCTCTTCCTCAGTCTCGACTCCCACCGCGGCCGCAAGCTTCTCGACGGCGGTGTCTTCTTCCGCAGCCGGGGCCTCGGTGTTCGCCGACACCGCGGCGGGCGCCTTTGCGGCTTCCGGAGCGTCCTGCCGCCCCTCGCGTCCCTCGAGCACGGCGTCGGCGATCCGCGCGGTGATGAGCTTGGTCGCCTTGATCGCATCGTCGTTCCCAGGGATCAGGAAGTCGATGGGATCGGGGTTGCAGTTCGTGTCCACGATGGCGATCACGGGGATCTTCAGGATGTTCGCCTCGCGGACGGCATTCAGCTCGACGTCAGGATCGATGATGTAAAGAACATCGGGCCTACGCTCCATGTGGCGCAGCCCGTCGAGGTTCCTCTGGAGCTTGGAGAGCTCGCGGCGCAGCCGGCTCGCTTCCTTGTTCGGCATGTGCTCGACGGTTCCGTCCTCGACCATCGTCTCGAGCTTCTTCATCCACTCGATGGAGAGCTTGATCGTCGGGAAGTTCGTGAGCGTGCCTCCGAGCCAGCGGCGGTTCACAAAGTGCGCACCGCATCGCAGGGCCTCTTCGGCGATCGTTCCTTGAACCTGCTTCTTCGTGCCCACGAACAGGACCTCGCCACCCCCGGCGACGCGGTCGCGCACGAAGTAGTAGGCCTTGCGGAACATGTCGACGGTCTGCTCGAGGTCGATGATGTGGATTCCCTTGCGCTCGGTGAAGATGTACCGACCCATCTTCGGATTCCACTTTCGCGTACGATGTCCGAAATGGACGCCCGTCTCGAGCAGCTCCTTCATCGTTAGAACTTCCACATCACCCTCCAAGGTTCTGAAGTCATTTCGCGCGAGTATAGCCAACCCTCAATGCCCCTTCAATCCATGCGTTGCAGGGAAGAGGCCGATCCAGGTCCCACGATCGGGCTGCGGTTGGGTCGCGCCGGTGGGACGGTCTATAATGCCCGTCGTCCCGTCATGAAACAACCCGACGTTCCATCGACCCCGAGCGAAGGCATCCGCGAGCTTCCGAAGAACGTGGAGGCGGAGCAGCAAGTGCTGGGAGCCGCCCTCCTCGATCCGGACGGAAGCGTCCCGATCCTGATCGAGCGGCTGACCCCGGAGCACTTCTACGTGCAGCGCCATCGCGTGCTGTTCCGGACGATCCGCGAGCTCTTCTCTCGCGGGGAGCCGGCGGACATCATCGCCGTCGCGAACCGCCTCGACGAGCGGGGGGACATGGAGCGCGCCGGCGGGCGTGTGTACCTCAATGACCTCCAGAACCGGAGCGTCACAACCGCATCGCTCGCGTACTACACGGACATCGTCCGCCGAAAGGCGGTTCTCCGAGCCCTCATCCAAGCCGGCGGAGAGATCTCCGAGCTCGGGTATGACGAAGTCAGCGAGGCGGACGAGATCCTCGACCACGCAGAATCCCTGATCTTCAAGATCACGGAGAGCAGCCTTGACCGTCCGTACTTCCTGGTCAACGACTTCCTCTACGAGCACATTGGCTCGCTCGAAGAGATCCACCGCGACCCGGATCACCAGACGATCCGCGGCTTCTCGACGGGCTTCAAGGAGCTCGACGAGCTTACGTCCGGGATGCAGCGCTCCGACTTAGTCATCGTGGCCGGCCGGCCGGGCACCGGGAAGACGAGCCTTGCGCTCAGCCTCGCCCGCCATGCCGCCGTTCGCGACAAGGCCGCGGTGGGCATCTTCTCGCTCGAGATGACGAAAGAGCAGCTCCTGGAGCGGCTCCTCTGCGGCGAGGCGAAGGTCAGTCTGCACCGACTGCGCGGCGGGTACGTGCCGGCCCCCAAGTGGCGTGACATCGCGAACGCGGCCAGCAAGTTCCAGAAGTCGACGATCGTCATCGACGACACGCCGGGCGTCTCCGTGCTGGAGATTCGGGCCAAAGCCAGGCGAATGGCGACTCAGCACGGGTTGGACATGATCATTGTCGACTACTTGCAGCTCGTCGATGCCGGAATCCGGACCGACGTGCGCGAGCAGGAGATCGCCTACATCTCCCGCTCTCTCAAGAAGCTGGCGAGGGAGCTCAACGTCCCCGTCGTCGCCGTCTCCCAGCTCTCCCGTGCCGTAGAGCGGCGCGAGTCCAAACGCCCCGTTCTGTCGGACCTCCGCGAGAGCGGCGCCCTCGAGCAGGACGCCGACGTCGTCATGTTCATCTACCGGGAGGACTACTACGCCCAGCCGTCGGAGACCGCGGAGACGTCGGGCCAGGGAGCGGGTTCGGAAGCCGAGATCATCGTGTCCAAGCAGCGCCACGGCCCCCCGGGCACCGTCAGGGTCTACTTCAATAAGGCGTACGCGAGCTTCTACCCCATGACGGGGGGCGAGGGCGGCGCCGCCCCGTTCTGAGCGGTGGTCGCTCGGTCTCACGCCTCGTATAATTCCCGGCGAGCCGCGATCGAGAGCGGATGAGGAGGAGACATGGCGTATTCAACGGCGTACCGCTACACCAAGGAGCACGAGTGGGTGAAGATCGAGGGAAACCGTGCCCGCGTCGGGATCACCGATCACGCCCAGGCCGAGCTCGGTGATGTTGTGTTCGTCGAGCTCCCCACGGTCGGCGCCGACGTCAAGCAAGGCGGGCTCCTCGGCACCGTCGAGTCCGTCAAGGCCGTAAGCGACGTCTACGCCCCCGTGAGCGGGAAGGTCGTCGAGGTGAACCGGGACCTCGAGCAGTCTCCCGAAACGGTGAACCAGTCGCCTCACGAAGCCGGCTGGATCGCCGTGATTCAGCTCGCGAACCCCTCCGAGACGGGGAGCCTCCTCGACGCGGCGGCCTACGAAGCGCTCATCGCCTGAAGAGCGACGTCCTATGCGCTACATCCCGAACGCTGACGCAGATCGTCGTGCTATGTTGCGGGACATCGGGCGGTCGTCGATCGATGAGCTGTTCGCCGACATCCCGCAGTCCGTAATCGACGCCTATCGCCCGCTCGACCTTCCCTCCCAAAGCGAGCTTGAGGTGTACGGCGAGCTGGCGAGGCTCGCGGAGGCGAACGAGGCTCCCGGGCGCGTGCCGCTTGTGGGCGGCGGCGTCTACGACCACTACATCCCGCGCGCCGTGCACCACGTCGCGTCCCGCTCCGAGTTCTACACGGCCTACACGCCGTACCAGCCGGAGATCAGTCAGGGAACGCTCACGGTGATGTTCGAATTCCAGACGATGATCTCCGAACTCACGGGAATGGAGATCGCGAACGCGTCCATGTACGACGGCGCTACCGCGCTCGCCGAGGCGGTTCTCATGGCCGAGCGCATCCGGAAGCGCGGCAGGGTTGCGGTAGCGGCCAACCTCTTTTCCCACGATCGGCGGGTCGTCGACACCTATGCCTGGGCGGCCGGAATCGAACTGGTCGAAGTGCCCTTCACTCCGACGGGTCGATGCGACCTTGCTCGGCTTCCCGAGAACATCTCCGCTTTCGTCGTCCAATCTCCGAACGCCTTCGGCATCCTCGAACCCCTGAACGGACTCAAGGCCCGCCTCGGCGACGCGCTCCTCATCGCGGTCACGTACCCGCTTGCCCTGGGCATCCTGGAGCCGCCGGGAACGTTCGGCGTGGACATCGTCGTCGGCGAGGGGCAGTGTCTCGGCCTCCCCATGGGGTATGGGGGACCTCTCCTCGGCCTCTTCGCGACCAGGAAGGAACACCTGCGGCAGCTCCCGGGGCGGGTGGCCGGCCGCACGGTGGACGCCGACGGACGCATCGGGTACACGATGACGGCTCAGACGCGCGAGCAGCACATCCGCCGCGAAAAGGCGACGTCCAACATCTGCACGAACTCCGCCCACTGCGCGTTGACGGCGACCGTCTACCTCGCGAGCATCGGGGCCGGCGGCCTTCGTCAGGTCGCTCTCTTGAACCTCGAGAAGGCCCACTACCTGGCGGCGAGGATCGCGAAACTCAAGGGCTACTCGCTCGTCTTCGACGGCCCGTTCTTCAACGAGTTCGTCGTCCGCCCGTCCGGCGGGAACGCCGACGCCGTCCGCGAACGGCTCGAGGCTGGCGGGTTCCTGGTGGAGTCGCCGCGGGCGATGGCCGATCTCGGCGTGCCGAACGCGCTCCGCCTGGCGGTGACGGAACGGCGCACTCAAGCCGAACTGGACCGCGTGGTCGACATCCTGGGAGGCAAGCGATGAGAACGATCTTCGAGCGAGGCGCCGCCGAGGCCGCCGACGGGATCTTCCCCGCGTGCGACGTCCCGGCGAAGGGCGCCGCCGCGTGGCTTGGCGCGGACCTGGTCAGGTCAAAGCCGCCTCGGATCCCCGACACGAGCGAAACCACGGTCGTCCGGCACTACACGCGGCTCTGCAAGCTGAACTACGGCGTCGACGACGGGATCTACCCGCTCGGCAGCTGCACGATGAAGTACAACCCGAAGGTGAACGAGGACACGGCGGCCCTTCCGGGGTTCGCCGACGCTCATCCCGCCGCCGACGAGCGCTACGTCCAAGGCTCCCTCGAGCTCCTGTACGAGCTCACCCGTCTCCTCCAGGGCGTGGCAGGCCTCCCGGCCGTCACGCTCCAACCGGTCGCCGGCGCTCACGGCGAGCTCACCGGCATGTTCCTCTTCCGCAAGTACTTCGAGTCCCGCGGCGAAAGCCGACGGACGCGCGTTCTTCTCCCCGACTCGGCGCACGGGACGAACCCCGCATCGGCCGCGGTCGCCGGCTTCTCCGTGACGGAGATCCCATCGAACGCCCGCGGCACCGTCGACCTCGATGCCCTGCGCGCCCAGCTCGACGACACCGTGGCGGGGATCATGCTGACCGTCCCGAATACGCTCGGGATCTTCGAGGAGAACATCCTCGAGGTCACGCGGGCGGTCCACGAGGCCGGAGGCCTCTGCTACTTCGACGGCGCGAACCTGAACTCGTTCATCGGCAGGGCACGCCCGGGCGACATGGGCGCCGACGTCTTCCACTTCAACCTTCATAAGACCTTGTCGACGCCGCATGGCGGAGGCGGCCCCGGAGCCGGCGCCGTGGCGGTCTCCGAGCCCTTGGTCGACTTCCTCCCGGTTCCGCGCGTCGTGAAGCGCCGCGATCGATACGCCCTGGACTGGGATTGCCCGGGGTCCATCGGAAGCGTCCATTCGTTCTTCGGCAACGTCCTGGTCGCCATCAAGGCCTACACCTACATCCTGCAGCTCGGCGACGAGGGATTGCGGGCCGTCAGCGACAACGCCGTCCTGAACGCCAACTACCTCCAGGAGCGCCTCAAGCGAACCTATGTGCTCCCCTACGATCGCCTCTGCAAGCACGAATTCGTGCTGAGCTCGGAAGGGCTGGCAAAGGGCGTGACGACGCTGGACGTCGCCAAGCGGCTGATCGACTACGGGATTCACCCGCCGACCGTCTACTTCCCGCTCATCGTCCACGAGGCCCTGATGATCGAGCCGACGGAGACCGAATCGAAGGAGACTCTCGATCGGTTCGCGGAGATCCTGGAGCGGATCGCCGCCGAGGCGCGCGAGCATCCGGAGCTCTTGCACGAGGCCCCGACGCGAGCCCCGGTGCGGCGGCTCGATCAGACGGCGGCGGCTCGAAACCCGGTGTTCACGTTCCCGTTCGAGGCAGACCCGGCCTAGGCCGCGCGTCAGGCGGCCGGCGAGGCTCGGCCGATCTCGCGCTCGAGTCCCGTCGCGAGTTCCGCGCACGTCCGATCGCACAGCGACTGGCTGTCGGCCTCAACGAGAATCCGCAGAAGCGGCTGGGTCCCTGACGCGCGAACGATCACGCGGCCTCGCCCTCCGAGCCCCTTCTCGGCCTTCGCAACCAGGCCGGCCACCGCCTTGCGCCCGGCGAGCTCCTCCGGACATCGACACGGGACGTTCTGCGACGCCTGGGGGTAGAGGGGTATGCGGTGCGCCAGGGTCTCGAGGTCGGTCTTCGCCTCGTGGGCGATCTCGAGGAGCTTCACGGCCGTGAGAATCCCGTCGCCTGTGGGGGCGTGATCGGCGAAAATCACGTGTCCGGAGGGCTCTCCACCGATCTTCGCGCCGCGCGCAATCATCGCCTGGGCGACGTTGCGATCCCCGACCTGCGTGCGGACGACCTCCACGCCTTGCTGGGTGAGTGCTTTCTCGAGTCCGAAGTTGGAGAGAACGGTGGTCACGACGACGCGCGGAGTGAGGAGGCCGCGCTCGAGCCAGTGCTGGGCGACGATTCCGATGACCTGGTCGCCGTCGATCGTCTGCCCGCCCGCCGAGACGAGAAGGACGCGATCTCCATCCCCGTCGAACGCAAGCCCGAGATCGGCGTGGTGCTCCGCCACGGCGGCACGCACGGTCTCCAGGTGGGTCGAGCCGCACCCCACGTTGATTCGATCGCCGTCGGTCGCCGTGTTCAGTTCGACGACGCGAGCGCCCAAGTGACGCAAGACGTGAGGGGCGATCGGCCCTGTGGCCCCGAACGCGCAGTCCATCACGATGGAGAGGCCGGACAGGTCGACGTCCTCGCTCTCGATGGCCCCCGTCAGAAACGCCGCATACCGTGTGGCCGCCGCCTCGAGTCGCCGGATCGTCGCGGCGCGCGGCGCCGGGACGAACGGGCCTGGAAGAGCGGCCTCGATTTCCACCTCTTGATCCGCCGCAAGCTTGCGCCCCGACCGATCGAAGAACTTGATCCCGTTGTCCTCGGGAGGGTTGTGCGAGGCGGAGATCACGGCGCCGAGATCCGCTCGCTCGTCCTTGATGAGGAACGAGATGGCGGGCGTCGGGATGATCCCGGCCAGACCCACGTCGACGCCCGCTGAGGCGAAGCCCGCCGCGAGCGCGGCTTCGAGCATCGGCCCGCTCGTCCGAGAGTCTCGTCCGATGATGACGCGGCCTCCGTTCGGCACGAGGCGAGCCGCCGCCGCCCGCGCGAGGGACACAGCAAGCTCGGGGGTCAGAAGGCGATTTGCTTCGCCTCGGACCCCGTCGGTTCCGAACAGAGACGTCATCCGGGAGACCACCTTCCGGCGACGGTCATGAGCGGCATCGGGAACGACAGCGGATAGAGGAACTCGCCCGCAACGGAAGCCGAGATCGCCGGGGTCAGCCGGGCGTCCCATGAAAAGCCGACCCCAAGAAACGGAGCGGGGTACGACTGCGCGGGGTCGAAGTACGAGATCCCCGTCGAAAACCGAAGGAAGATCTCCGCGGCATCGGGATCGTTCGACAGGCGGACGTCACCCGAGATCGCGATCACTGTTTCCCCCCGCGCGGAGAGGAAGAACGTCGCCGAGGCGACCCCGAACGAGACGTCGGCCGCCGCCTCCAGGCCGAGGAGAAACGGAACGTCCCCGAGCGGGATAACGAATCGCACGCCGATCGATCGAAACGACGCGCTCAGAGCAACCGTCGTGGTCGCCGCCACGAGGACGACCCCCACGACAAGGCAACGAAGCGCACGCACACCGAACCGCACCATGGTGTCCGAAGTCTATCCGAAAGCGTGCCGGCCGCGCGATCTACGGTCCGATCCAGCGGGCGATGTCCCCAATGCTCGGCTCGAAGTCGGAGGTCCGGACTCCGTAAGAGACGCGATCGCGCACTTCCACGATCTCGATCTCGCCCTTCTTGCCCGTCACATCGAAGCCGAGGATCTCGAGGCTCTGCGGGTCGGAGACAAGGTTCTCGACGGAAAGGATCTCGAACCGGTCCCCGACCGCGACGCCGGACGACGATCCGATGTTGATCGCCACTCGCCCGTCGGGGAGCGTGGCGGCGACCTGACCGACCCTCGCAAGCACCGACGGCTGTCCGCCGGTCGCTAAGGCCGCCCCCCACAGCGTCCCTTCGTTCGCGGCGCGGGAGACGTTGCTCGCCACGCCCGAAAGAACGGACGCCGCGAGCTGGTCGACGACCTGATGCACGGCCATGCCGGCGATCGTGCGGTCGAATGCCTCCGTCCCGACGGTGATCTCCGCCACCGGAGGCGTGGAGGCGCTCCCCCCAGGACGGATCTGGAAACCCACGACGGCGGCGTACGACGTGCCGTTCCACAACCTGGCGCTGTAGACTCCCGAGCCGACCTGGGCGCCCAGCGTATCCCGCTGATCCCAGAACCACTTCCCGCACTCGCCCGCACCCATGAACCGCCATCCGAGCCAGCCGAGGAACTCATCCGACGCCGTGTAGATCTCGACGCTGAACCAACCGCCGTCCCCGTCGTTCGCGTAGCCGATCGGCACGGTCTCTCCCACCGAGTACACCGTGTCGTCGCTCCGCAGCCCTCCACCGCAGACGTCGTACGCGTTTGCCAGGGCCAGGAACCCCGACAGATCGACGGAGACGCCCGTCGCACCCTCTTCTCGTCCCTCGCCCGACGCCGAGGACACCGTGACCCCTGTCCGCGCGTCGACCACCTGAGCCGAGGCGCGGACATCGACCACGGCGCTGGAGAATCGGACGATCCCCAGGTTGAGCGTGACGTCCTTGACGCCCACCGAATCCACCGCGCCGGCAATCACGAGATCGACGCCAAGCTCGCGGGCCGCAAGGACCAGGTTCTCGAAGAGGAGCGGGCTCAGGCTCCGCTCCTGCAGGATGGCCTCGAGTTCGCCGCGCTCGACGACGATGAGACCGGACGTGCGGAGCCGATCGGCCAACTCGTCGGCGACGCCGGCACCCATGTTGACAAACCCGGCGCGGCTTTGGTCGACGAACTCCGCCACGGCTACGCGGACGTCGCGAATGGCCTCCAAGGACGCGGCGGCAAACGGCACGAAGACCGTGATCGACGCGGAGTTGTTGGTCTCCCGCGATTCGGGGACGCGGTTGAACGGCAGGTCGACGTCTACCGTCAGGATGTGCGGCCCCTCCTTCGCAGTCCAGGACGTCGTCACCTCGCGCCGGCCACGCCCCTCCATCCCTCCGTCGATCGAGGAACTCGCGATCTCCTCACCGTCCACCGAGAACCGTACGGAGACCGAGGAGCCAAAGCGGCCGTCCCCCACGTTCTCGACGACCGCCACCAAGGTGGCCACGGTGCCGGGAAACGGCACCGGCGGCCTAACCTCGAAGCTCGACACGATCAGGTCCGCCCGAGCGGATGCGAGAACCGAAGCGGACGCGATCGCCGCTGCGAGGACCAACCAGGTGCCTACGATCCGCCTTGCCATCACTCCTCCGTGTGTAGCGTACCTACACGCCGGCGGGCGCGGAGTGTCGCGCCCCATCCCCCACACGATCCGACGCCGACTCGTCAGATCTCCCCCCAGTGTCTTCCGACGGACATCTTCACCTCGAGGGGAACGCGGAGCTCGAGGACGTCTCGCATCGCCCGCTCGATCTCACCCGAGACCTCGGAGCCCGCGCTCTCCTCGACCTCGAAGACCAGCTCGTCGTGGATCTGCAGCAGCATCTTGGCCGGCCACCGCGCATCCCGAATCTTGCGATCGATGTCGATCATGGCCAACTTGATCAGGTCGGCCGCGCTCCCCTGAATCGGCGTGTTCACGGCGTTCCGCCGGTCGAAGTTCCTACGGGACGCGTCCTTCGAGCCGAGGTCGCGCAACGGGCGTCGGCGCCCAAGCAGCGTCTCCGCGTAACCGCACTCTGTCGCCCGCTGGATCAGCGTTTCGATGTACGCGTGGGCGTCCGGATACGCCGCGAAGAACCGGTCGATGTAGGCCTTCGCCTCCGTCTGGGAGGTTCCAAGCTCCTTCGCGAGACCGAACGGACTGATCCCGTAAAGGATGCCGAAGTTGATACGCTTCGCGGCGTCGCGCTGCGCCGCCGTCACGAGGTCCTCGGACACCCCGAACACGCGGCTCGCCGTAACCCTGTGCAGGTCGGCTCCCGATTCGAACGCCTTGCGAAGCTCCGAGTCGCCCGACAGGTGACCCAACAGGCGCAGTTCGATTTGCGAGTAGTCGGCGCCCACCAGGACGCACCCCGCAGGCGCCACGAACGCTTGGCGGATGCGCCCGCCGATCTCCGTGCGGGTTGGGATGTTTTGCAGATTCGGATCGGACGAGGACAACCGTCCCGTTGCCGTCGACGTCTGGTGGAAGCTCGTATGGATCCGGCCCGTGCGGCGGTTCACCGCCTTGGGAAGCTGCTCGATGTACGTCGAGAGGAGCTTCCTCAGCTCGCGATGGACGATGAGCTTGCCGGGGAGCGGGTGCTGAACCGCGAGTTCGGCCAGCACGTCCGCGCTGGTGGACGGTCCGCTTTTCGTTCGCGTCCGAACGGGCAGGCGAAGCCGATCGAACAGGATCTCGGCCACCTGCTTGGGCGAGTTTGGGTTGAACGGGCCCCCGGCGATGTCGAACAGGTCGAACTCCACGATCGCCAGCTCCTTGCGGATCTCGTCGCCTTGGGCGGCCAACTCCCCGCAGTCGACCAGGATGCCGTTCCGCTCCATCCGCGCCAGCACCGAAACGAGCGGAACCTCCACGGTCTCGAACAGGCGTGCGGCCCCGACCTCTCGAAGCGCGGCCGAGAGGGGACCGTACAGTCGCTGGACAACCTCCGCATCCTCCGCCGCGTAGCGTGTCGCCTGGTCCACGGGCACGGCGGCGAACGCGCCGTTCTTCCCCGCCACCTGTTCGTAGGTCACGGTCTCGTAGCCCAGTACGGCGCGTGCGATCTCGTCCAGGTTGTGCCGACGTTCCTCGGGGCGGACAAGGTGCGAGGCGATCATCGAGTCGAAGGCCACACCGCTCGGGTGGACGCCGTACCGTTCGAGGATCGTGATGTCGTACTTCAGGTTCTGCCCGATGATCGCCGGAGCCTCGGCTTCGACGAACGGCCGCAGGGCCTCCAGCACGCGGTCGACGGCCAGCTGGGGCGGCGCGCCCAGGGCGTCGTGGCCGACCGGGATGTAATAGCCGAGCAGAGGAGCCGGAGATACGGCGATCCCGACGATCTCGGCGTCCATCGGGTCGAGGCCGGTCGTCTCGAGGTCGAGGGCGAACCGCTCGGCGCCGGCGAGAGCCGCCGTCACCTCCGCTAGGCCCGTCTCGTCGAGCACGCAGCGGTAGTCCAGAACCGGGGCCGCCGCGGCCGGCCTCGGCGCCTCCGGAGCGGGACGGGGCACGTTCAGTCGGAGTTCCTCCAGCGCACTCCGAAACCCCACATCGGCAAAGAACGAGGCCAGTGAAGCGACATCCACCCCCCGAAGGCTGCAGACCTCGCGAACCCCCGCCGTTGGGAGGTCCGTCCGAAGCCGAATCAGTTCTTGCGCACGGCGCGCAACGGCCTCGTTCTCGCGGAGCTTCTCGCGAATGCGGACGTTCCGAACCAGATCGAGAGAGGCGAGGAGGTTGTCGAGCGAACCGAACTGCCGAAGGAGCTCGACGGCCGTCTTCTCGCCGACCCCGGGGACGCCGGGGACGTTGTCCGACGTGTCGCCGACCATGGCGAGGAAGTCGACGATCTGATCGGGCGAGACTCCGTAGGTACGCCGAACCCCGTCCGGATCCAGCACCTGTCCCTCGGCGTCGGCGCCCCTCCCCGTCGGACGAACCAGGGCAACCCGCTCGTTGACGACCTGCGCCATGTCCTTGTCGCTCGTCGAGATGAGACACCGCAGCCCCTCCGCCGAGGCGTGCCCCGCCAGGGTCGCCAGCACGTCGTCGGCCTCGACCCCCGCAAGGCTCACCACAGGGATTCCGAGGATGCCGAGGAGATCGACGATGATGGGCATCTGGGCCGAGAGGTCCTCCGGCATCGGTTTGCGCGTCGCCTTGTACTCGCCGTACAGGTCGTGCCGGAACGTGCGTCCACCCGCGTCGAGTACGACCGCCGCGTAGACCGACGGGTAGTCGCGAAACGCGTGGAGGAGGGTCTTCCAGAACCCGAAGACGGCATTGATGGGGCGCCCATTCGGAGTGGACAGGTCGCGGATGGCGTAGTAGGCGCGGTAGATGTGGGAGTGCCCGTCGAACAGGAGAACGCGGGACTCATCCTGAGGACTGGGAAGCCGGAGGATCTCCTCATACGTAGACATCGTCGACCCCTCCAGGGCTGCGAAGGTCGAGAAGGTAGCAGAGCGCCAGGGCGAGGGCGTCCGCCATGTCGTCCGGCTTCGGCGTCTCCGACAGAGCGAGAAGCCGCTTCACCATCGCCTGGACCTGCGCCTTGTTCGCCCGCCCGTAGCCGGTGATCCGCTTCTTCACTTGCAGTGGCGTGTAACCGCGGACCGGGAAGCCGGCCGCCGCGACGAGGATCGCGCCGCGAGCCTCCGCCGTCCTCATGGCCGACTTCGCGTTGGTCGCGAAGTACACCTCCTCAATGGCGATGCCGCGCGGGCGGTACAGGTCCACCAGTTCCCTCGCCTCGGCAGACAGGGTCCCGAGGCGATCCGCACGTGGGTGATTCGCCGGGGTCTCAATGACTCCGCCCGCCAGAACGCGCCACCCCCGAAGCGTCGCCTGGACGACGCCATACCCCGTCGTCGCCAGACCCGGATCGAAGCCGATGGCTACTTCGTCGACCATGGATCGAGGAAATCCCCGAGCTTCCGCCGCCCGTCGTCGCCGGCCGCGTGGCGGTGATCGGAATGACGATTCAGGTCTGCTCCACAGATCGCGCAGAGGCCGCGGCAGTCCGGACGGCACAGCACGTTCGCGTCGTGGGAGGAGAGCACAAGCTCGATGACGTACGGCCGCACGTCGAGCGCCTCCGCCTGAGGCGGGATCGGGAAGGTGAACGACTCATGCAACGTGAACAAGATGTCGATTGGAGCAAGGCACCGCCGGCAGGGTTGGGCGATGTGCGCCGTGATGTCTGCGTCCACGTAGAGCGTGGACAGCTGGGCGAACGCCTCGCCGTCGATCTGGATCTCGCCGATCGTCCGGACGCCGTCGACTTCGGCGTCCGAGCCGCCGAGCACGGCGTGCACGGGGAGTCGACGCCCGGGGCGATCGAGGAACTCGAGAACGCTAATCGGCATGGGGTCGTAGGCGACGGGCCACGTCGGCCGTCCGCCGTCCCTCCTTCACATCGTGAACCCGAATGAGGTCCGCGCCACGCGCCACGGCGACGGCGTGGACGGCCAAGGTCCCCTCCAGCCGGTCCTCGGCCGGAAGGTCGAGAATCTCGCCCAGAAAGGACTTCCGCGACGCCCCGACGAGCACCGGCGGGCCCAGGTCGGTGAACCGCTCGACGTTGCGCAGAAGCGCGAGGTTGTGGGACAGCCGCTTGCCGAACCCGATCCCGGGGTCGATGATGACCCGTTCTCTCGGGATCCCGGCGCACTCCGCCGCTCGGATCCGTCCGGCGAGGAACTCGTGCACCTCGTCGACGACGTCCTTGTACTCAGGCTTCTTCTGCATCGTGGCGGGCGTCCCCTGCATGTGCATGAGGACGACGTAGGCGTTGGCCGCGGCAACGGTCCCTGCCATGGCCGCGTCAAGACGAAGCGCGCTGATGTCGTTCACGATCGTGGCCCCCGCCGCCAAAGCCTCCCCAGCCACCGCAGACTTCACGGTGTCCACCGAGACCAGGACGTCGCTTCGCTTCCGAATCCCTTCGATGATCGGAACGACGCGCGCCGACTCGACGTCCGCCGGCACCGGCTCCGACCCCGGCCGACTCGATTCGCCGCCCACGTCGATCACGTCGGCGCCCTCGGCTTCCATCTGCAGGGCGCGCTCGACGGCCTCCGACGCCGACGGAAACCGACTGCCTTCGAAGAAGGAGTCCGGCGTAGCGTTCAGGATTCCCACGACGAGCACGCGGTCACGCCGCTCGAACCACCGCACCAAGTCCACCATCAGGCAAGGAGTATATCCGTACCGTGCGGTCCGAAGCGCAGTTTGACGGGGTGTCCCGCCCCTTCTACAATCACGCGACGATCGAAGGACATGGGGTGATGATCATCGCTAAGGTGCTTCTGACGAGTACGATTGACAAGGTCGGCCACGCCGGCGAGGTTGTGAACGTGGCGAGCGGGTTCGCGCGCAACTATCTGTTCCCTCGCGGCCTTGCCATCGAGCCGAGCGAGCACAACATCGCTCGGTTCACCAAGGAAAGGGCCGCCCACGAAGCGGAGCTCCTCCAGCGCGCCGAGAAGGCCCGACAGCTGAAGGCCAAGCTGGCGGACCAGACGTTCGTCTTCACGCGCAAGGCTCACGGAGACGGCCACCTGTACGGATCGGTGCGCTCGGAAGACATCGCCGCTCAGATCCTGGAGACGACCGGCGAACACGTCGAGGCCTCGAAGATCCGCATGGATGGAGCCATCGAGACGCTCGGGCCGCACGCGGTGACCGTCAGCCTCTACAAGGACATCGCCGTCGACGTACGGATCCGCGTCGACGAGGAGGGCAAGAAGGAGGAGTAGCCCGCATGAGCGACGGATCGGGGGGAAGCGCCGTCGCCTGTTGCCTCCCGGCCTTTGCGGACTCCACGTTGTCGCCGCGAGGCGCCGCTCAAGACGCATACCCGAGCCACGTCCCCGACAAGCCATGAAGAGCCTTGCAGGGGACGTCCTCCTGATCGCCCTCGGGACGGCCATCTCGCGCGTCCTGGGCTTGGCGCGAGATGCGTCCATCGCCGCTCAATTCGGCGCGTCGGCCGCGTACGACGCGTTCCTTGTCGCGTTCTTCGCCGCGAACGTCCTACGACAACTGCTCGGGGAGGGTGCACTCGCTACGGCGTTCGTGCCGATCTACACGGGACTGCGCACCTCCACGGAGGAAGCCGACCGGTTCGCGAGCAACCTCCTGTCGCTCCTGATCGTCCTCTTCCCTGTGTTCTGCGCCGTCGGGATTCTCCTCGCGCCCTGGTACGTGCCCTTTCTCGCGACCGGGTTCGCGCCGGAGAAGATGGCGCTCACCGTCTCCCTAGCCCGGTTCATCTTCCCGTTCGTCGCCCTCGTCGGGTTCGGCGCCGTGTTCATGGGAATCCTCAATGCCCACGAGCGGTTCTTCGCCCCGTCGTTCGCACCCGTATGGTTCAACGTCGGGATGATTGCCGGAGCCCTCCTCCTCGCGCCCCGCTGGTCGACTCCGGTGTACGGTCTGGCCGCCGGCGTGCTCCTCGGGGGAGCAGGGCAGCTCCTGTCGCAGCTTCCCGCCCTGCGCAAGGTGCGCTTCCGCTTCTCGTTCACGCTTTTCCCGATCCACAGCGGTGTGTGGTCGCTGCTGCAGCGAATGGCGCCGGCGGTGTTCATCCTTGCGGTGTCCGAGATCAATCTCCTCGTCGACAACAAGCTCGCCTCGTACCTGCCGGACGGGAGCATCGCCGCGCTGCAGTACGGCATGCGGCTGTTCCAGCTTCCGCTCGGTGTTCTGGCCGTGAGCATCGCCACGGCTCTGCTCCCGCGCCTGTCGGCCGCGGAGGTCGAGCGGGACTCGGTCCGGTTCTCGACGTACGTCGGCGACGGCCTGGCCGCGACGGCCCTCGTCCTGCTTCCCGCGACGGCCGGATTGGCTCTGCTCGGAGCCGACATCATTCGCCTCCTCTTCGAGCACGGAAGCTTCGCCGCCGCAGACACGCTACGCACAGCGCGGGTTCTCGCGTTCTACCTCGTGGGGCTCCTGCCGTACGGCTGGGTGTACGTCCAGGTGCGCGCCTTCTACGCGCTGGGACGGACAACCGTGCCCCTCATCGGCGCTCTGGCGTCGGTGGCAACGAACGTGGCCCTCGACCTCGCCCTGGTCGGTCCGATGAAGGAGGGAGGGCTTGCGTTCGCGACGGGAATCGCGGGGATCGTGAACGCCGCCGTCTTGCTGGTCTTTCTGCGCAAGAAGACACCATGGGCCTCGCTCTTGCGGCGTCTCGCGCTCGCGGCGGCGGGGACGCTGGGAATGACGGGCCTTGTGTACGCAACCCACTGGGCCGCGCGCTCGGCGCCCGTCGTCGTCCGCGTGTTCGCCCCGACGCTGGTCGGGCTCCTCGCCTACGGCCTTTTCGTGCGCCTGACGCCCCTGTGGAGGCTGGTCCGCCGACCTTCCGGGGGCTCGGCTCAGCCGTCGTAACCGAGGTGTCGACGCGCGTCGGCCGAGAGACGGTCCGCCGTCCACGGCGGATCCCAGACGACGTGGACCGAAACGTCGACTCCGGGCAACGCCTGCCGAATCGCCTCTTCGACGTCCGAGGCAATGAGTCGCCCCATCGGACATCCCGGGCTCGTGAGCGTCATGTCTACGTCGATGCGCCGGTCGCCGCAACGCACATCGTAGATCAGTCCAAGGTCCACGACGCTGATCCCGAGCTCCGGGTCGGTCACGCCGCGAATCGCCGTCATCACCCGCTCAGTCGTCACGTCCATGAGTCCTCCCGGGCGAGTCCGACACGCCCGCCCTCTTTCGGCAGAGCCAAGTCCTGTGCGATCCGGCGCGCCCAGCGATCCGCGGCGAGCAGCTCGCCCAGATCGATCGGGTCGTGCCCGTCGCCGCCCATCTCCGCGCGCCAACGCGCGAGGACGGCGGCCAGCCCCCGGGCGATGCCGAGGAACGGGATCTCTCCATCCAAGAAGCGGCGCACGAGCACCTCGTCCGCTGCGTTGAGCGCCGCCGGCGCGCTGCTCCCAGTCCGCGCGGCGGAGACCACGGTGGCGAACGCCGGGTACGTCGCGGGGTCGAGGGGCCGGAATTCGACCGCGAGTGGAGCCTCGAAGTCGAGGCGCGGCAGCTCCGTCGCGAGCCGGTCCGGGTACGTGAGCGCGTACTGGATGGGGATCCGCATGTCGTGCGTCGCGAGTTGGGCGAGGATCGACCCGTCGCGGTACTCGACGAGCGAGTGGACGATCGATGCCGGATGCAGCACCACGTCCACCTGGTCGTACGACACGCCGAAGAGGTAGTGGGCCTCGATCACCTCAAACGCCTTGTTCACCATTGTCGCCGAGTCGATCGTGATCCTCGCACCCATCGCCCAGGTGGGATGTCGCAACGCGTCCTGGGGCGTGACGTGGGCGAGTGCGCTCGGGGCGACGTCCCGGAAGGGGCCGCCCGACGCCGTCAGGAGGATCCGCCGCACATCCTTGCGCCGTCCGGCCTCGAGGCACTGCAGGACGGCGCTGTGCTCGCTGTCGATCGGAATGAGGTGGCCGCCGCCCGTCTTGAGCGCGTCGCGTACGAGGCTTCCACCCACGACGAGGCTCTCCTTGTTCGCCAGAGCGACAGTCCGTCCGCGCGACACGCCGGCGAGCGTCGGCATCAGCCCCACGGCGCCGACGAGCGCGTTGACGACGATGTCCACGTCGTCCTCTGCGGCAAGGTCCGTCGGCCCTCCTTCTCCGCAGAGAACGCGCACGCCGGGGAAGCGGGTTTGGAGCCTCTCGGCGTGGGCCGCCGACGCCACGGAGACTGCGTCCGGTTCGACGCGTTCGATCTGCTGCTCGAGGAGTTCGACGTTCCCTCCGGCCGCGAGGCCGACGATGCGCAAGGGCACGCCGGCAGCCTGGAGTCGCTCTACGACGTCAAGGGTCTGCGTTCCGATCGATCCGGTGGAGCCGAGAACCACGACGTTGCGTGGGCGCTTCGTCATCCGACGGCGGGAGAAGGAATCAGGTTGTTCAGGAACCCCGTCAGCTCGTCGCCGGAGATCTCCTCGCGGGCCAGAACCTCCGTCGCCAGCTTGTCCAAAGCGTCCCGGTGTTTCGTGAGAAGCTGCTTGGCCCTCTCGTAGGCCCCGATCAGGAGCCCGCGGATCTCCCGGTCCGCGAGCGCCGAGATCTCCTCGGAGTGCTCGTTCGACTTCACGATGTCCTCGCCGAGAAAGACGTTGATCCGGTCGCTACCCAAGCTGATCGGGCCGAGCTCCTCATTCATCCCCCACTCGACGATCATCTTCGTCGCAAGCTGCGTCGCCTCCCGGAGGTCGCTGCCGGACCCCGCGGCGAACTCGCTGAACACGATCTCCTCCGCCGCACGACCGCCGAGCATCGCGGCAAGGGCGTCCTTGAATTCCATCTGCGTGGGGTTGTAGCGCTCCTCGAGCGGCAGGGACTGGGTCACGCCCATCGATCCGTGCGACCGCGGGAGGATCGAGATCTTGTGCACCACATTGTCTGCGGGCTTCAGGATGAAGCCGAGCAGCGTGTGCCCGCTCTCGTGGTACGCGGTGAGCTTCCGCTCCTTCTCGGTCGGGACGACGCTCTTTCGGCGCAGCCCAAGGAAGAGGCGGTCGGTCGCCTCCTCGAAGTCGGACATCTCGATGGTCTCCTTGTTCTTGCGCGCCGCGAGCAGCGCGGCCTCGTTGCACAGGTTTCGGAGGTCGGCGCCGACGAACCCCGGAGTCTTTCGCGCGAGGATCTCGGGATTCACGTCCGCGGCGGTCTTCCGCGTCTTGAGGTGGACGTTGAGGATCGCCACGCGGTCGCGGAGCGCCGGGTACGGCACCTGCACGCTGCGGTCGAACCGCCCGGGCCGCAGGAGCGCCGGATCGAGCACATCGGGCCGGTTCGTCGCCGCGAGGATGATGATCCCGCGGTTCGGCTGGAATCCGTCCATCTCCGCAAGCAGCTGGTTCAGGGTCTGCTCACGCTCGTCGTGCCCGCCGCCCAGTCCCGCGCCGCGTTTGCGGCCCACCGCGTCGATCTCATCGATGAAGATGATGCACGGCGCGCTCGCCTTGGCCTTCTCGAACATGTCCCGGACGCGAGCCGCGCCCACCCCCACGAACATCTCCACGAAGTCCGAGCCGCTGATCGAGAAGAACGGGACCTTGGCCTCGCCGGCGATCGCCTTGGCCAGCAACGTCTTCCCCGTTCCGGGGGCGCCCACGAGGAGGATTCCCTTCGGAATCTCGGCGCCGAGCTTGGAGAAGCGGCGCTGGTCCTTCAGGTACTCGACGATCTCCTGAACCTCTTCTTTGACCTCGTCGATCCCCGCGACGTCGACGAACGTCGTCTGAGTCATGTCCGGATTGACGAGCTTGGCCTTCGACTGACCGAACGAGAGCGCTCCCGCGCCGGTCTGGGTCCGCCGCATGATGTAGATCCAAACCGCGATCAAGAGCACGATGGGGAGAAGAGAGACGAGGATCGACACGAGCAGGTTGTTCCCCGACGGCGCCGCATACTCCACATCGTCGATGTACTGGTCGAGGAAGGCGGTATACGCAGCGGAGTCCTGCGGAAGGCGGACCGTGACCTCC
>Ga0105102_10000014_pt1 | contig 36373 bp, 54 predicted proteins | sample PPLLaktember2015_FD_87032 | JGI IMG/M metagenome (GOLD analysis project Ga0105102, IMG submission 87032) | Freshwater sediment microbial communities from Prairie Pothole Lake near Jamestown, North Dakota, USA - PPLs Lake P7 Core (6) Depth... | ecosystem: Environmental > Aquatic > Freshwater >...
ATACGCGGTCAGCGGCGGCACCGGATGGAATGACATGAACTCGTGGGCGTCCTCCTCGGGCGGCGCGGGTGGGGCCGGGGTGCCGACGTCCTCGGACGATGTTTTCTTCGACGTCAATTCTCCGTCGCTCTCGATTGACGTAGCCGCCGTCTGCAACTCGCTCGACTCGACCGGATACACCAACACGCTGACGCAGGGGAGCGGATTCACGCTCGTAATTACCGCTGACCTCAAGTGGGCGGCGGGCAATTTCTCGGGTGGAAATTCCAATATTACCTGTCACGGATACTACCTGTCCGGCGGGACGTTCACGAACACGACGGCAATCCTCTACGTACTGACCGGAACCGGGGCCGCAACCTATTACACCAAGACGGGCGGGACGTTCACCTCCAACGGCGGGACGGTATATTGCCAGACAATAAACAAGGCCGGATACTTCACGCCGGGTGGAACGGGGAGCGGAGATGATTTCGATGCGCTTACGCTGTCACAATCAAATGCGGCATGGTATCCGCTCGGCGATACGCAAGTGAACGGGGATTACGTATGCCAAGCGATGGTAAATGCTGGTTACGACTTCACCATCGGCGGCAACGTTACTATGTCCGGGTCGTACTATGATTCCGGTAGTGGCGTGTTCACGTTGACGGGAACAGGCAAGACGTTAAACATGAACGTGACGCATTCTTCGTTCTCGGTATCGTTCTATGACTTCACCGTGACGGGAACCTACACGGGCTCCGGCACCGTAACGCTTATGGTGCGGCATACGCTCACGGTTGGAACTGGTGCGTCATTGTCCAGTATTCTCAATTATCTCTATATCGGCGATACTGGAACGGTATCGAACAGTGGAACTATCTCGTTTGGAGCGTCCGCTTCGCTACAAATTGCCGGAGCGAATTTGGAGAACGCGAATATCTGGACCGGGAATAATCCCGCCGAATTTCCGACCGTGTATGCGTACATCTTGGTTTCAGAAACGCGCACGCTCTACGCATGGTCGTGGCTCGCCTATGTTAACAACCTGTATCTGGAAGGGTATCCGGGTGCGGCGGCAGTGTTCACGTTGAACACGACCTACAACATCGGGTCGTCACTCGGAACGAACAAGGGCGGAATCAATTTCGAGATGGCCTATTCGACGGGCTCGTTCACGGCGAATCTGTCCGGCGCTACCATCAACGCAAAATATTATGTCCTGCTCCGCGCAAACTCCACCGTCAACGTGACCGTAAATACGGGAACCGGGAATGTCAATACGTCCATCCTTGATTTTGTCGGAACGGGTGCGGGCTCCGAAATTCTGAATGCCGGGAGTGGAACGTGGACCATCACTTCGGAAGGGGCCGGGACGCATCGCATTGACGTCGGCGGCGGGACGTTCGCCGCGCAAACCGCAACGTGGCTTCTGGCCGGGGCCGGGACCATGACCGAATACACGGGCCACGCATTCTACAACCTGCAATTCGCCGACGTATCCAAGCAGATTACATGGACGGCGGGGCAGACGTGGAGCGTCACGAACGCCATCACGAATAACTGTACCTCCACCCGGAAGTCAACGTGGCGGGCCTCGACGACCTCCAACTACTACCTCAATTCCAGCCAGACCCCGACGGACCTCGGGGACAACTTCGACGTCGCCCGGTGCGATGCCTCTGGCGGCAACAACATTGATATGTACGGCTCGACGGATTCCGGCAACAACACGAATATTGATTTCACCGCCCCTGTGACGGTGGCGGGACGCAGAACCTTATCGCCCGTTGGGACCCGGATGGGTTCCCGGCAAGTTCACGGAGGGTAGAATGAAACTCATAAAACAATCATCCACCGCACGGGTGCTCGCTTTTCTGATGGTGGACAGCACCGACCATGTCACGGGCAAGACGCTTCTGACTCCGACCGTGACCCTCTCCAAGAACGGGGCCGGATTCGGCGCGTGTGCCGGAGCGGTGAGTGAGGTTGGTTCCGGGTGGTACAAGGTCGCGGGGAATGCGACCGACTCCAACACCCTCGGGTCGCTCGCACTCCACGCGACGGGCGCGGGCGCGGACCCGACTGACACGGAATTTGAAGTTGTGGCCTTCGACCCGCAGGACGCGACCTCGCTTGGCATCAGCCGGATTGACGCGGCAATTTCCTCGCGCTCGACGTTCAACCCCGCAACTGATACGGTGGCAACGGTGACGAGCGTCACCAACGACGTCGGCATCACGCAGACCGGGGCCGACAAAGTTTGGTCGAGCGCGGCCAGAACGCTGACCTCCTTCGGTACCCTCGTTTCGGATATTTGGGCGAGCGGGACCCGGACGCTTACTTCATTCGGGACTCTGGTCGCGGACGTCTGGGCGTATGCGACGCGAATCCTCACCGCCGCGACAAACATCACGAGCGACGGCGGGACGATTGACCAGACGAAGATTGCGTACCTTGACGCGGCGGTGTCCTCGCGGTCCACGTTCAATGCGGCGACGGATACGGTTGCCAACGTGACCACGACGGCGAGCGTGACGAATGACGTCGGGATTACCCAAGCGGCGGCAGACAAGGTCTGGAACACGGCGGCGCGGACCCTGACCTCCTTCGGGACGTTGGCGGCTGACGTCTGGGCGTACAGCACCCGGTCGCTGACGACCTTCGGGACTCTCGTTTCCGATATTTGGAGTGCGGCGACCCGGACGCTGTCCTCGTTTGGGACGCTCGTCGTGGACATTGACACACAGTTATCATCCACGCATAGCGCGGGCTCGTGGTCGGCGGTGGCGGCAGAAACCGACCTCAAGGACACTGCGACCACGCGGGGCATCATCGCTCGGGCCATGAAGAATATGGACGTCTCGGCGACGTCGCCCGTGACGGGTTCGGTATACGACGATTTCGACGCGGCCAAGACGGCGGCACAGGCCGGGGATGCCATGACGCTGACCACGGCGTATGATGCGGCCAAGACCGCCGCGCAAGCAGGGGAGCAGATGGACCTTGTTGACGTCCCGAACCCGACGGCGGTCACGGCGATTCAGTCTGGCCTCGCGCTCGATTCGACGGTGGCGAAGGAAGCAACGACCGCGAAGGATGCGACCGTGGCAAAAGATTCGACCGTGGCGAAGGACGCCGACACCGCGAAGGAAGCGACGGTGAATGGAATCCCGGCGGCGGTGGACGTGACCCTTTCGGCGGCGCACGGGTCCGGGGATTGGGACGCGGTTTCGACCAACGTCAAACTGGCCTCCGACGGGCTCGATAACGTGGTCGTGGAAACCGGAGTCAACGCCCGGCAGTCGTTGGCGGCGATTCTGGCGACGACCTCCGGGGTGTCCTCCGGCCAGTCCGGGGCGACCCCGACGTTCAAGAACCCGGCGGGCTCGGCGACGCGGGTGGTGGGAACGGTGGACGAGGACCGGAACCGGACGGCGGTCACGCTGACGCTCCCGGTGTAGAAGCGAAAGCGACATAGGGCCTAGAATCGCTTCCGATGGCCTCGGATGGGGAATCCCCCCGTCCGGGGCCTCGGAATAGCAGGGCGGGGGGGGGTTAGGGGGGTTGCCGGGGCGTTTAGGGTGGGGGAATAGGCGACATGGGCGTATGGTGGAACCACTCGTGGGGCAAACGGGTCCTCCTGACCGACTCCGACCCGCAACCGGACGGGCGGGTCAAGGTCGTAATCCGCAACTCCAGAATCAACTACGCCAACTTTAAATCCAACGGCGACGACCTCCGGTTCGTGGCGCTCGACCATGTCACGGTTCTGCCGTTTGAAATCGAGCGGTGGAACGCCGCCGGGGACTCGACCGTCTGGGTGAAGCCGAAGGCCGGGGACGTCGGGTTCTACCTGTACGCCGCGAACTCCGGCGCATCTAACGCGAGCGACTCGGAGGACACTTGGGACGGGACGCCGCAGGCCGTCTGGCACTTCGGGGAATCTTCGTCCGGGCCGTTCCTCGACGCGACCTCAAATTCCTATGACCTCACGGCCTACACGCCGGGATACATCAAATCCACCGACGGGCTGAACGCGAAGCAGATTCAATTCCACAACGACGTCGCGGGGCAATTCAGCGCCGCCTACAAAGGGGCCTCGACCGCGCTCAACCTGCTCCCGGCAACCTTCGATTTCGTGGTGACGCTCGCCGACCTCGGGACGCAGAATTATACGCTCATCGAAAAATATCTGGCGTTCCATATCGGATTCAACGCCTCGCGGCAGATTGTCCTTTCGTGGACCGTGAGCGGGTCGGTGACGCCCATCCTGACGAGCAATCAAATCTTCGCCTACGATACGCCCTACCATGTCCATATCACCGTGCGGAACGAAACGATTTCCGGGTTCGGCGAGGTTCGGATTTACGTCAATGGCGTCCTCGACAATTCTATCCTCAAGGGATTCGCCTTCGTCACGCCCGTTGCCAATCAGACCATTTTTGTTGCCCGAAACGTAACGACAGCGACGGGCTACCTCATCGGCTCGGTGGACGAGTTCCGGGTGCATGGCGATTATAAAGACGCCGGATGGATTGCCTCCGACCACAAGAGCGAGATGGACACCCGGCTCATCTGGGGCGAGGTCGAGACGGCCCCGGCGCATTGGCTTGAGTTCATCATCGCGGGAACCGACCGGACGAAGTACGTTGTCCCCGGTACGTTTGAAATCAACGACCGTTACAACAGCCGGAGGACTGGCCGCTTTCGGATGGTGGACCAGACGAACTACCGCAAGAGCGCCATCGTCCCCTACATCCCCGTCGTCGGCAATTCGCTCGTCATTAAATACGACGGCGTCAAAATCTTCGCCGGACAAATCGAGCGAGTGAAACGAAACGTCCCCCTGAAGAACGCGCCGATGTTCCATGACGTCGAGTTCGTGGATTACACCTGCATCTGCGACCGTCGTCTGGTCGCCCGGATTTATTCCATCTCGCAACTGGCCGGGAATATCGTCAAGGACATTGTCGCCAAAGACCTCTCCGGCGAGGGAATCTCCACGACCTACGTCGAGGATGGGCTCACGATTGCCCGGAGCGTATTCCCCTATGTCACCGTCACGGAGGCGATTTCGGACCTCGCCAAAATCTGCGGGTATCAATGGGAAGTTGACTACGACAAGAATCTCCGCTTCTACGACCCGACGACAAATCCCGCGCCCTTCGGAATCGCGCAGGGTTCGGGGAATTACCGGAACGTGGACGTCGTTCAGCACCGGGAATTATACCGCAACGTCCAGATTCTACGGGGCGGCGAGGACCGTACCGACCTGCAACGGGAGGAGTTCACGGGCGACGGCGAGAAGCGGTCATTCCAGACCATCTACAAAATCGCCGAGGAACCCGTTGTCACGGTGAATGGCATCGTGCAGGTGATGGGAACCCGTGGCAAGGACGATGGTCTCGCTCAATGGTATTTTCAGAAGGGCGAAAAGGAATTCAACATTGACGCGGACTCGGACCCGCCTGCCGTGGGCGACCAGATTGCGATTGAATATTACGGGCTGTTCCCCATCATCGTGCAGAAAACAACGTCGGCAGAAGTATCGGCACGGGTGAGCGCCGAGGGCGGCTCCGGGAAATATTACGACTGCGAGGAAGATTATTCCATCGAGTCATTCGACCACGCCGAGCAGAAACTGGATATGTTCCTGCGGAAGCATGGAATCTTCGCCGACCTGACCGAGTGCAATTACCAGACGGACTCCGCCGGACTCCGGGCCGGAATGTTCCAGTCCATCAATCTGCCCGAGTTCCAGTTCACCGATACGGTGCTGATTGATTCGGTGCGGACGTTTGACCTCCCGACCGGAGTACAGGGCCCGATTCTCCGGTACGACGTCAAGACCCTCGGCGGCGAGCATATCGGCGGGTGGTATGAATTTTTCAAGGCCATCGCCGCTTACGAGCGCAAGACCATCCGGGAAACGGACACGCTCTCCCTGCTCATGCAGTTCTATGAGTCCATCATCATCGCCGAGACGTTTGACACGACGACGGCATTGAACGACGCGCAGGACGATGCCCTTTCTTGCTTCCATGTTGGGTTTGCTCATGTCGGTTACACGTTTTACGGATATGATAGCGCCGGGGTGCGGCATCGTGAGGCGGTTGGAACTATGATTGTGAGGGAGCCCGAATAATGCAAAACGTGCTCAAGGGTCGGCTCCATGTCCTCGCCCGAAACGTCGAGACGCAGAAGATTATCCGCTGGGGATGGTTCGACAATCTCATCGTGACCACGGGCCGGGTTCATGTCGCGGAACTGATTGGCGGGTATCCGCGCCGTCCGTCGCATATCGCCATTGGCACCGGAGCGACCGCTCCCGTTGCAGGAAACACGACCCTGCAAACGGAAGTGTTCCGCAAACTCATCACGCGCCGAAAGGTTCCCGCATCGCCTAACAATTACAAAATCATCCTGCAGATGTTCCTGACGACGAGCGAGGCCAACGGGTACAACCTGACCGAGGCAGGAATCTTTAACCGCTTCACGGGCGGGACGATGCTCTCGCGGGTGACGTATGACGTCATTAATAAATCAACTTCGATTTCCGTGGTCTATACGTGGGAAATTTCGGTGAACGTCGTTTGATATAGGAGAGGACGCCAATGCCTTCCGTGAGCGAACCGACTGTATTCCCCTCGAAAAACGATATTGCGGACGTTGAGTTTGAGGGCGACCACGGCACCGAGAAAACCCTCTCCGACTGGATGCTGACCATGTCCCGGCAGAATCATGTTCTGTCGGGCTTGGGGTTCGGGGTGACGAGCGGGCTCAACGTCTATATCGGGAGTGGGATTGCGAACATTGATGGCAAGCGCGTCAACGTCCCGCACGCGGAAAATCTGACGCTGACCCCGACCGCAACGAACCATATTTTTCTTGCGCTCTCGGTGGACGTTGACGACCTTGTGGACGACGTCGAGATTGTCGTCAATACGACGGGAACCGTCCCCGCCATGTCGGTCAAACTCTACGAGGTCACGACCGACGCGACCTCCGTCACCGACACCGTGAACCGCCGCCAGTTCTCGCCGTTGTATTACGACACGCTCCGGGCGAGCAATCAGCGGACGCTGACGACCTCGGTTTATCCGTCTTGGTCGGATATTGCAAGCACGAGCATTATCATCCCGGCGAATTTCATTACGTCGCCCCGGCTCTGTCTGGCGTTTGCGACGCTGACGCTTGAGACGACGAGCACAAACGACACGCTCTATTATTTCCGGGTCAACCTGAACGGCACCGCATCGGGGACGCTCGAAAAGGTCATGATAAAAGGAAATATCTCGGGCGGCGTCGGGGGATGGTATAACGGATACCGCTTCCCGCTGACGCTCATCGGCGGGGCGTTGCTCTCGGCGGGCGCGAACACCATCAAGTTGCAGTACGCCAACACCACGCCGCCGACCGGGAACCTCTACCTGTTCGATTCAAACGTATTTGTAGTTCTGCTGTAACGAGGGAGGGAAACCGCCATGCGGAAATTTTTTCTCGGGCTTTGCCTGTTTCTTGGAGTCGCTTGCTGTGGCTGTGTTTCAGAAGCGACGAAACGACTCATCGCGGACGTGGAGGGTATCGGCCAGTTCCTTGAGGGCCATTCTGCCGACCCCGCCATTATCCAAGCCGGGACCGACGTCCGACTCGACGCCGCCGAAATAAAGACTGACGTTGGAGCGCCGAAGGTCGCGCCCGCCCCGTACACGCCCGCGCAATCGGCGGTCCTGCGGCAACAGGCGCAACAGTCGCGGGAAAATCGGTGGTCGCTCGTCAGCGGAATTATCGGAATCCTGTCGAGCCCGCTCCTGCCCGCCGGGGCCATGACGGTTATCACCGCCGCGCTCGGGTGGCTGTTGAAACGGAAAACGACGGTCGCCAATTCCATGAGCGACGGCATCGAGGCGTTGAAAAATCTTGTCCCGGTCGAAGGCCAGTCCACGATTGACAAGACGCTCCGCGATATTGCGATGGACGCCGGAATCTACCACGAGCAGAAGCGGCTCTATCGGAAGCGGGTCGCCGCCAAGAAAAAACTGTCGGAGAAAAAATCGGATGCCGCCGTATGACGAGTTCCGCGCAATCAACCGCCGGGAGACGGACGCGAAATTTGAGACGCTTCGCGCCGACGTTCAACGGATTCAGTCGGACCTCTCGGCGCTGATTTCCAAAGTGACCGAGCAGACCGACCGATACCGGGAATGGAACGAGTCGCTCCGGGAGTCCATCGAGGCGCACGAGAAGGCCGTCAACGGGAACAACGGGACGCCCGGATGCAAGGTCCGGTTCACCCGGCTTGAGGACGACGCCGAGCGGCGGTCGTGGTGGGGCCGGGCGTTCGGCGGGGCGCTCGTGGTCATTGTCGCCGAGCGCCTCTGGACGCTCGCAAGCGCCCTTTTCCACCGTCAGAATTAGCCATAACTCTATATGCCACCGTAAGTAAAAATAATTCGCGTATTCTCTTTACTTTCGCTTTCGCTTGTTGTATAATGAGGGCATGAAGAACGAACTCCACAACGGAGTCGGCGGGAATCAGCGGCGGGGAGGATGGCAGTTCGGGACCCCCTCCGTTCTCGTCGGGCGTGCGGGCGAACGGGTAGCGGTCGGCAACCATACCGACGCGGACCCGGAGACCTTCAGCGCCACGAGTTCTTCCATCACGACCATCGCCGGGCGCGGCAACCATACCGCCCCGGCGGTTGCGTGACGGCTGTTCTTTGACAACGCGGAGCAGGGGGCGGGCGGGGCGGGGACGGTGGACCTGTGACGGGTGCCGTTTCGAGCGCCGCCGGAACCAAGGAACGGGCGAACCCCTCCACTCAACCGGGCTTCTGCGGGACGGACCCCACGAAGGGTGACCTCGCACCAGTACGGACGGGGCGGGACCGGACGGTATCCGGTCCTGCCTTCATCGCCTCCGCGACGAGCGGGGGCGGCGAAGGCGGTCGCAATTCCGCGACGCCATAAAGAGGAGGAGCCATGAATACGAAAGCGAGTGCGTTTCCGATTCTGTGGGAAGTAAAAGCAAATGAGCCGAAGCGGATAATCGCCGAATACTGGACGGGGATGGTGGATGGACGAGTGGTATTCAAGGTTCAGATAATTGATTCTCTCCACGGTCACGGTTACGTCGTCCTCGTATTCAAGCGTGAGGATGATGCGATTCGCGCCCGTGACCTTGCGAACCTTTCCTTGTAGTTACCCCGGCAATCCCGCCGGGGGATGGAGGAGGGAACCATGCGACTCGAAAATTACACGACGGTGCCGGACGCGACGCTCCGGGAGATTATCCGGTTCGCGTGTCCGCCGGGCGTGAGCGGATTTGACCTCGCCGTGAAAAATTCCTCTGGTGGATACCGGGGCCGGGCGTACTCGCGGGGGACCGGATACCACGAGCGAGCCGGGCGTTGTCCGCCGTACATCATTGTCGGAAGGTGGAAGGAACAGCCCCTTCGATGGCTCAAGCCGTATAAGTTCTGCGACTGGAAGAGTGCGTACCTCGGAGTCACCGTTTATTCCGACGTCGAGGCAATCGTTTACATCGTGGCTCACGAGTTGCGCCACCTGTGGCAGGAGAGGGTGAAGCGAGGGCATCGTGTGTGGGGAGCGCGAGGGCAACATTCCGAGCGTGACGCCGACGCCTACGCGCTCCACGTTCTACGCGAGTGGCGAAGGAAATGAATTATCCCGCCACAACCCGTGGCGGTTTTCCGGAGGACGTCATGGCTCATCTTATTTCATCGGTCAGCGGTCGGGATGAAGTGTTCACGGCGGGCGAGCGCCCGTGGCATGGGCTCGGGGTGAACGTGCCGAACCGAGTCACGGCGGCGGAGGCGATTCAACTGGCCGGGCTCGACTGGACGGTGGAGCAGGTGCCGCTCACGATGCCGGACGGGACGCAGGTCCCCGACCGGGTCGCCAACGTCCGGCGCAACCAGACGGGACGGCTCGTGTACCTCGGCTCGGTGGGGACCCGGTATCGCCCCATTCAGAACCGGGACTCCTTCGGGTTCTTCGACGAGGTCGTCGGCAAGGGCTCGGCCTATTACGAGACCGCCGGGGCCATCCGTGACGGGCGGCGCGTCTGGGTTCTGGCGCGGGTGCCGGGCGACCTGTTCGTGGCGAACACGGACCGCATCGAGAAGTATGTCCTCCTCGTCAACGGTCACGATGGCGGTCAGGCGTTCCGGATGTTCGTGACGCCCATCCGGGTCGTCTGCAACAACACCCTGACGGCGGCGCTCGGGCGGGCCTCGGAGAGCGAAGGCGTTTCCGTCCGGCACGTTGGCGACAAGGTGATAGAGCGCGTCGAGGAGGCGGTGCGGGTTCTCGGCATCGTGAACGAAACCTACAACGCCCTCGGTGCGGCGTTTGAGCGGTTCATGCGGACTCCGATGCCGATGGAGAGCGCGGCCAAGTATTTCCGCGACGTCCTCGCGGCGACGGGCATCAAGGACAACGGCGACCACGAGGAGCAACGGGACCGCTACCTCACGGGGATGCGGACGGAACTGGCCGTCGAGCAGAAGCGGCCCGGACGGGGGACCCTCTGGGGCGCATACAACGCCGTGACCGGATTCGCCGACCACTCCCTCAACACGAAGGAGAGCCGCGACCGGACGCGCCGGATGGAGCGGCGTTTTGAGACGGCGGTCTGGGGCCGTGGCGCGGCGATGAAGGCCCGCGCTTTCGAGGTCGCCGAGGCGATTGCCGCGAAGTGAATTTCGGGAGGCCCCTCCGGGCAATCTCGCCCGGAGGGAAGTTGGGGGAGGAGTTATGAAAACAATCAGAATTCGGAATGAAAATTGTTGCGATAGCGGACGCGAATGTCGTTGTTCGGACCGACGGGAAACATCGTGTGGCGATTGTGATGAATACCCAGTATCGCGGGAAGAGGTCATACGACTTCGGCATCTTGCAGAGGCATCGGCGGCGTCGCGTGATTCCTTCCTTCTTCGAGTGGCGCGGACAATCGAGGAGTCTGTTCAATGATTAGATTCTGCTTTTCTTTTCGGCGGTTTCGGTTAGAATATTCCAAATCCGAAAGGAGGTGATGGCATGAGCATCGAACGGTGGCGGGCGGAAAATCCTCTGGTGCTGTTGCGGAAGGCCCGGAAGATTTCGCAACAGGATTTCGCCCTCGTCGTTGGCGTGTCCCCGGTAATGATTCGTTCGTGGGAGAAGGGGGCATACCGTCCGACCGAGGACCGACTCGACCAGATGGCGCGGGCGCTGAAATACCCGGCGCTCGTCGAGGCCTGGAACAAGTGGGAGGCGCAACGTCCGACGGCGCTGTAACTGCCGGACAGAACCGGAGGAGAACATGGAGGAGAACCGGAGGCCGCAGATTCATGTCACGGCGCTGAATATGCTCTCGTTCTGTGGGGAGCAATTCCGGCGGCGTTACGTCTGTGGCGAGAAGGTACCGCCGGGCGTGGCGATGCTGATTGGCTCGGCCACGGACAAGGCGGTGACGGCAGACCTGCGCTCGAAAATCGAGCGGAAGAAGTTGCTGAAAAAGGGCGAGGTCGAATCACTCGCCCGCGACTCACTCGTGGCCGGGTGGAACGGTGGCGTGTCCCTCGACGACGAGCAGAAAAGCGTTGGCGTGGCGGCGACGAAGGGGCTGGCTATTGACGCCGCCGTGCGACTCGCTCGACTCCATCACAAGGTGCTCGCTCCGAAGATTCAGCCGAAGGCCGTTCAGAGGTCATTCGCGCTCGACATTGAGGGATGCGGGTACCAGTTGGTCGGGACGATGGACGTCGAGGACGACAAGGGAATCCGGGACACGAAAACGAAATCCCGGACCCCCGCGCGGGACGAGGCCGACCGTTCCATTCAGTTGACGGGCTACGCGCTCGCGCTCAAGGCCATTGACGGGAAGATGCCCGAGCGGGTGACGCTCGATTTTCTGGTGGACGGGAAGGAGCCCTCGGCAATCGTGCAGGAATCCACCCGGACAAACGAGCAGGTGGAGGCGTTCCTGCGGCGGCTCGAAAAGGCAATCGAGGCCATCACGAAAGGAGTTTTTCTTCCGGCCTCTCCGACGGATTTCCGTTGCTCGCCAAGGTGGTGCGGTTACTGGTCCAGTTGTGTCATGCACTATTAAACCGGAGGGTATCATGTCGAATGGAAAGACGGTGAAGCACGAGGAAACGGCGCTCGCCAATACGGAACAGTCCACGGGTGAACTGGCTCCGTCGGGGGCGATGGCGTCGGCGCAACATGAGATTCAAAGCGCCATTATCGTCGCGCAGAAATTCCGGCGCAACGAGGACGGCGCGTATTCCCGGCTGATGAAATCCTGCACCCGCCCGTCCTTCGCGGAGGAGGCGACGTACTCGTTTCCCCGCGGTGGCGCGACGGTGGAGGGGCCGAGTGTGAACCTCGCCCGTGAGTTCGCTCGGGTCTGGGGGAATGTCCGGTACGGCCTCGAGGTCGTGCGGGAGGACGACGAGAGCCGCCAGATTCGGGGATGGGCGTGGGACCTCGAAACGAATATCAAGGTCAGCGCCGAGGACGAGTTCAAGAAGTTGATTTTCCGCAAGCAGGGCGGGTGGGTCAAGCCCGACGAGCGGGACCTGCGGGAACTGACGAACCGCCGGGGAGCCATCCTCGTCCGCAACTGCCTCCTGCAAATCCTCCCGAGGGATTTCGTGGAGGACGCCGTCGCCAAAGTGAAGGAGACCCTCAAGGGCGGGGTGACGGCGAATCCCGACGCCGCGAAGAAGAAGATTCTCGGAGCGTTCTCCGAGTTGAACGTCAGCGGCGAAATGCTTGAGGCGTTCCTCGGGCATCCGGTGGGACAGGCCACGCCCGACGAAATCGCCGGGCTCCGGGGTATCTACCAGTCCATCCGGGACGGGAACTCGACATGGGCCGACTACCAGAAGGCCCTCGACGCGAAGCCCGAGAAGGCGACGCTCAAGGTCGCGCCCGCGAAGGAGCAGAACCGGGGCCACGGTGACGAGGGCATGGAGGAGGCGGCGAAGGAACTGGAGTAAAGAATTTTCTTTACTTCTCTCGGTTCACAGGTTTTAATTGAGGTGTCGGAAGAATGGTGAGGTGAACATGAACTCTTTGACGGGCGGGATTCTCCTAACCGCGAGGCGGAGACGGTTCTCACCAACCGTTCCACCCCGCCCGTCTTTTTTTTAATGGTGCAACCATGAGCGCCGGGTATATCAAACTTTGGCGCGACCTTCTCGACCATGAAATATGGGGGCGAGAAAAATTCACCGACGGGCAAGCATGGGTTGACCTGCTGATGCTTGCGAATCATACCGACGGCCAGTTCAAATCGCGGGGGATGCGCGTCAAAGTCAAACGCGGTCAGGTCGGATGGGGCGTCAAAAACCTATCGTCACGGTGGCGATGGAGTCGCGGAAAAGTTTACAGATTTCTCGAATTTCTGGAAGCGGAAAAGATGCTCGTAGTAGAACATCAGAAAATAAAGATAAACCTTTTACTGACAATCGTTAACTACGACGACTGGCAGGGTGACGGTACATCAAACAGAACATCAAATGATACTTCAGACGGACATCAGACGGACATCAAACGGAACACAGAACAAGAAGGTAAAGAAGGTAAAGAAGGAAAAAGAAGTATATCAGACGTCCAAAAGGTTCCCGAAAAGCCAAAGGAAACTTGGCTGACGCCCTTCGCGGACGTCTGGCGGGAAGTTCTCGGCGGTGAAATCCAGTTTGGCCATGCGGCGAAGATTTTGAAACCGTTGGTGGACCGCCACGGACCGGAGAAGGTGGCGGCTCACCTGCGGAATTACCTGTCCTCGACCGAGACGCAGTTCTTGTCCCTACCGAAGTTCTCGGCCACGTTTGGAAAATGGAACGTCCCGAAGAATGAATCACCGCTTGATTTCCTGCAACGGCGCGAGAAGGAGAAGGCGAAGGCGTTGTCGCCAGTTGACGGGAACGGGGAATACGAGGAGGGCGAATCCGATGAATCACTTTGAATTTTGTCAATGGCTGTCGGCCCATGCCGATGCGTTTCCAAATATTCGGTTCTGGATGAACGAGTCCCGCACCAAGAGCCCGGACGCGCACGAGCGGACGCTCAAGGCGTGGGAGGAGATTCTTGTCCGGGTCCCGCTCGACGTGGCGACGAGTGCGACGCGCCGGATGCTTGCCGACGAGGAGCATCACCCGCGCCGGGTAGAACAGCATCCGGGGCGCGTCCTCCGGTATTTTCAGGAACACGTTGTGCCCCGTCGGGACTGGAAGGCGCAAGGCCTCGCGGCGACGTATCGTTGCCCGTGGTGTCTGGATTCCGGGCGGGTCCTCGTTCCGATTTTCGGGGAGGCGAAGAACCGCGCCATCGCGGTGTACGGGGAGAACCGGGCCGAGCGGATGGAGGTCATGGCCGGATGTTGGTGCGACGCCGGACATGATTCCGGGCTGACGATTGCGCCGCCGGAATCCAAGACCGACGACCTTCTGCGCGGGGAATCTGTCGGCTCCGCGAAGGTCCGCGAGACGATGCAGTTCATCGGCGATTACCTCGCCGGGCGCGTGACCCGCGAGGAGTACGGGAAACGGTTTCCGCTTCCCGAAACGAAACCAGAACCGCGCCCGGTGGAATCAGCCCCGGCGTCGGTTCCGTTCTGACCGGAGGAGAACATGGGAACGCAATCGGAAGAATATGAAATACGGATGCGCAGGTTGGAATTCGCAATCAATACTCGTATCACAAAAGAGTTGATAAACGATTGCGAAAATTCAACAGCATTGGTTCGTATGATTGGTGACGATATTTTGTTGCAAATCCGTGGTTTTGTATGGGCGCAGGAACTCCCGCAGTTCCAGAAGGATGTTTCGTTTCCGACGAACTGGATAGAGGCATTTCGGGAACGTTGGTTTCCGGGATGGGCTAAAAAACGATGGCCTATCCAATATCGCCATATCGTTCTTTCGGCCAAGGCAATCTATCCAGAATTCAAGCCGTCGCTCGATAAGAGATTTTCGATTCACACTTTTCAACAAGAGGAATCCCATGAATAATTTTGACGTCTGTGCTAATCGGCACGGAGGGAATCAGGAATCCACCGAGGCGAATGATTCGATGGGCGTGGCGAAGGTCGTGCAGGGGTACCGGGTCGCGCAGTTCCTGCACGAGCAGGGGAGCCACGGTGCGACGACGGAGGAAGTTGTCCATGGGCTCCTGCTTTCGCACCAGTCGGCGTCGGCCCGGATGAGCGAACTCAAGGCGCTGAAAATCATCGTCCCGACCGCGAACCGTCGCCCGACGGCCTCGGGCCGGATGGCTCGGGTCTGCGTCCACAAAATGTATGCGGAATCTTTTGCATTTAATTCGGACACGGGAAACCTGATTTGCACTAAAACCATTTCCAACAATGAGGTCCCAAATGGGTAAAAACATTTTGCATGAGGACCACCTTGAGGAATGGAAACGCGACCAGATTGACGCGAAGCGGGCCGAGCGGTTGCGCTTTCAGAATCTTGTCGAGTGCGCGGAATGCAAAGAGGCGGTGCGCCGGGACGAGTCGCACGTTTGCGAACACGAAGGATGCGAAGGACGGTTCTGCGAAAACTGTTGCACGGTGGACGACGACGGACTCTGGTGGTGTCCGGAACACCGGGACGAAGGAGGAACGCCATGACGACTACCCTGCTAATCCTCGGCGCATACGCCCTCGGCCTCTGGACGCCTCGCATCTACGGGCATCTGCGCTCGGTCTATTGGCATCTGCGGCTCGGGATTTGTTTCCAGTATCTGCCGACGGGAATCCGGGAGAACCGCAACGGAACGGTAAGCGATTTCTGCCAGCGGTGCGGGCATCCCTACGGTTATCACTAGGAGGAACGCCATGACAAATAAATCCACGGGGTTTTGCACTTGGCGGGATGGGCTATGTCAAATCAAATCCGACCTCGCCCACCAGCAGAAACTGGTGAGGGTGTTGGCGGCAACGGTTTCAGAACAAACGCACGGAATCGTGACGCCGTTTGAGGCCGAAGCGCAAGCCGAGATGGTGCTCAAACGGGCCGAGGCGAAGGTGGCGAGGCAGAGTAAGGAGGAACGCCATGACAAGTGAAGCAAAACAAACTCCATTAATTGACTTGCTTCGTGGAGTTCCAATAGATGCGATGATGGACTATGAGCATAACACAACGCATCACCAGCACATCCCTGTTGGGAAATTATGTTCCGAGGCAGTTATCTCCCTTGCCCACCAGCAGAAACTGGTACGGGTGCTGGCCGAGCATATTGCAGAACAGGATGGTTGGGTTGAGGACACGCCAGCCGGGGGTGCCCCCGTCGTTGCAATAATCCGACACGCCGAGGCCGAGGTGGCGAGGCAGGAGAAATCAGCCCATACCGGGGCGGGGAGGGATGGATGAAGTGTTCGCATGATTGCTCGGGGGTAATCGAAGATGGACCATACGGGTTTGATTTTGAGTTTGATTGGGCGGTCGTTCGGAAGTGCAACGTGTGTGGAGAAGTCTGGACCGAAATAGAATCCGAGGATGACGACAGCACAAGTTTCTATGATGGAAATTTGTTGCTCAAGGCGCGGGAGGTGAAGCCATGAAGTGTACACGATGCGGAAGTAACATGGTCGAGAAGCCGCCGTCGCAGATTTACTGCACCTATCCACCACAATGGGATTCCGTGATGTGGTGTGCGTGTGGGCATACGGTCAATATGGGTCGCGTCTACGGCAGGACTGATGGACAGGTACTACAAGACAAGTGGAATCAGGCGAATCCTGATAGGGCGCGGGAGGGGAAGCCATGAAACTCTGCGACAGCGATTGCAACCATTGTCCGATAATTCGTCATCCGAACAGTCGGATGCTGAGCGCAATCATGAATCAGGCGCACGACAAGTTTGGGAACGAGTTCTACAAAATCGTGCAGGGTATGTGCCCGAACCTGACGGTGTGCTACGACTGTCGGATAGATGATTTCTGCCATGTTGAAGGGTGCAAGATTTTGAAGTCCTATCAGGGGGAGGCAAAGCCATGAACATTCACTTGGATTCGCTGGAGATTTTCCTTCTCGCGCAGGATGCGAAGATTGTTGAACTTGAGGCAAAACTCAACAGCCCCCACCGGGGCGGGGAGGTGACAATGTTTTCAGTCCGACAGAAACGCGAGATTTCGGCGAAGGTTCAACGGATTTTGCAGGACACGCAACACCCGGAGTTGCCGCAAGGCGAGATTCAGTTTTACCTGCACGTGGCTGGCGCGGAACCTTGGTCATTCGCGGAAATCAGAAACAACGGCGCGGTGTTGAATCCAGACGTGAATCCGCACAACGAAGCACAGGACAAGCAGCCCACTGTGGCGGGGAGGGGGGGGGGTAAGTGAACAGGCATGACGGTTTTGGTTGCCGATTCGTTATTGATGATAAGGAGGTCGAGAACATGAGTAAGAACGACGGAGGACCGGCGTTTCCATGCGGTGGATGGCTTAACCATGATGGTATGTCACTCCGAGATTATCTCGCGGCGACGGCGTTGCAGGGGATGATGGCGAGTGAGTCCGAGGGAAATGGGCTATGCCCTCGGTGCAGTACCGCAGGGAAATTCATAGACGGGTGTGCAAAAGAGGCATATGCGTACGCCGACGCCATGCTCAAGGAGCGGGAGGTGAAGCCATGATTCTCGTCTGGATTCTAATCGGCTTGGCGTTCTCGTTTGTGGTCGGCGTCGCGGCGGGATGCGTGATTCACAGCTTGGACAACAACAAGAAAAAAAGAATGTCACTGCAAAATTGGAGATGTCCGTGCGGATTCCAAATGAGTGACATTGAATATAGGAGTTCCCGATTTGACTACGGTTGTCCGCGATGTGGAAAACCCTTTTCGGAATTTTATCCGTTCGTTTTGTTTTTGGATGCGTGATTCATTCGCTGGATAGGAGGGACAAGGATGGACCTGTTCGATAAACTGGATGAGTGGGCAGACAAGAACCACATCGATTCCGGAAGTCATCCGATGATTGAACGGAACGGACCCGGACCGAAAGGTGGCTTGTGTAAGAATTGCGCCGAGATGCACGGATGCCCATGCGAGACATGGAACCAACGGTATCTATGGAAAGCGTGCGGGCATTTTGTAGATAAAAATAAGTTGCTGTCGTCTGAAAAATTTGAGGAAAAGTAAAATGGGAAAACCCGCGCAGACATTGACCGCCGCCATTCGCAAGTTCCTAGAATTTCACGGATGGGTGACGTGGACGAACTCGGGCGGGGCCGTGCGCGTGGGAGCGCGGTTCGTGCGATTCGGGGTCAAAGGCCTCCCCGACATTATGGCCCTGCGGCAAGGCAAGTTCCTAGCCATTGAGGTCAAAGCATCGAAGGGGGACAGGGTTCGCCCGGAACAATGGGATTGGCTCGACAAGTTGAAGGACCACGGAGGACAAACTATCGTGGCCCGAATATTGGACGACGTTATGCGCGAGGTCAAGACATGAAACCCGAAATCTCAACGGCAATCGCACGGGCAATTATTCTCGTGTTCGTTGCGACTCTCCTGTGGCTTCGATTCGGATGGGACGTTTCCGTTTCCGTGATTCTATTGGCCGGGATTATGAAGCAGGAGAAAATAAATTTATGAAACAAAAACGGAATCACAATAGGGCTCGTGATGAACGACGCAAGCGAGCGCGTCTGGTGCGAGCGGTATTTTCCATTCCGTCCGAGTTTCAAAAAAATATGGTTGTGACAATGACCGATAAAGCATTTCAGAGTATCCAAGCCATGAAACAAAAACCGCGATGGATTTCCGTCAGCGATTCGCTTCCGAAGGATGGATGGTACTGGACCAAACGGAAACACCACGGGATTGATATTGCCACAAGGGACGCAGGAACTTTTTGGGGATGCACGCTTTCTGGAAAACAGCGTTACGACGGATGGTATGCGTACAAGGGGTGGAATCAGCAAGACGGCTTTGAATATACGGACCCCGTCACGCATTGGTGGAGCGCGAGAATTGAGGAGCCGACGCCATGAAACAAATCGTCATGTTCGTGATGAACTCCGTCCTGTTCGAGGCCCGCGTCTGGCGGCAAGCGGAATCTCTGGCGAAGGACGGATGGCGGGTGCAACTGGTCGGGATGAAGGACGCCCGGCTCGACGTGAACGAGACGCATACGCCCGGAGGGGTTCCGGTTCGGCTTCTGGACATTCGGGAGATTGACGAGACGGCGCTCAAGATGGTGAAGCGCCGGGCCGATATTCCGGTGGAATCCCGGATGCGGGAATTTCTGCAACGGAGGGCCGAGGGCATCGGTTCGGTTCTCATGTCCTACAAGCCCGACGTCGTGCATTGTCACGACCTGCTTCCGCTCGTCCTCGCCGAGGCCGGGGTTCCTGCGTTGGTGAAAATCGCCTACGACGCGCACGAGGTCTATGACAATCTGGCGGCGATGCCGGAGGCCGACGCGAAGAAGATTGACTCCGTCGAGCGGAAGGTCGCTCAACGGGTGTCGCTGTTCTCGACGGTGAACGATACGATTGCCGCCCACTACGCGAAGAAGGGATTTCCTCCGGCGGTGATTCTAAAGAACGCCGTCCATCTGCAATCCGACGTCCTGCGAAAGCCGACCGCGAAGGATTACCTCAACATCATCGGCCAGATTCCGAACTACAACGCGCAGAAAATCGCGCTCTACCATGGTGGCTTTCAACGTGGTCGCCATTTAGAAATTTTGACCCGTGTTGGTAAGTACCTTCCGGACGACTGGCTCGTGGTGCTGATGGGATGGGGGAATCCGGTGTTCGAGCCGTTCCTCAAGAAGTCTGCCGGACCCCGGACGGTATTCCTGCCGCCCGCGCCGTACCCGCAACTCGCCCGATATGCTTGCGCGGCGACAGTCGGGTTGATACCCTATGGCGACACCTGCGCGAATCACGCGTTCTGCTTGCCGACGAAATTGTGGGAGTATCCGATGGCGGGCGTCCCGGTACTGGCAAATCGTCTGGCCGAGGTTCAACCAATCGTCCACGACAACGGCATCGGGTATTTCTTCACGAACCCCATGACGCCGGAAAGCGTGGCGAAGGACATTCTCGCGCACGACTGGACGGACTACGCGCTCCGGGAACGGTGTCTGGATTTCGCGGAGTGGGACTCGTGGGAGGTGTACGGCGCTCGATTGGTCAGGGCCTATCGGAAAACCTTTGGGGAGCCGAGGTCATGAAAATTGCGATGGTCGTTCTCAATTCGGTCTGCCACGATACCCGTGTGGTGAAGGAAGCGGACTCCCTCGCCCTCGCCGGATTCGACGTCCGGGTATTCGGCATTCGGGACGAGCGCGTGGAAGCGACGGTATTCAACCGACCTTCCGGCGCGTGGGTCATGCTCGCCGACCCGAAGGCCACCGCCATGCGTCGGGTGTCGTTCTGGATGCAGGGAATTGCGCTTCTCTCGGCGGGGCTCCTGCTCGCGTTCTTTCAGGTCTGCGCGTGGGTGCCGTCCCTGTTCGGTCAGGCCGTCGGGCTCGTGTTGGTGGGGGCGGTGTTCTTCTACGCGCAACGGGAGGCCGACCGTGTGGAGCGCCTCGCCCGGAAACTGGAAGGGCTCTCGGACGAGCCGCTCGGGCTCGACAAGGTTTCCGGCATCTTCCAGAATCTTCGGCTCGTCCTGTTTCGGAAGGCGTATCGGCTTGAATGCCGGAAGGTGATTCGGGCGTTCATCGCCGATTTCAGCCCGGCGGTGGTACATTGTCACGACGCCAACACGCTTGAGTACGGGCTGTGGTGGAAGAAGAAAAACAGGCCATTGACGGTCATGGACCGGATTCTATCCGTCCACGTTCCGCGAATTTCTCCGCATATAATTTTCGACAGCCACGAACTCTGCCACGAACAACACGGACTCACCGAGGCCATGAAGGACAAGGTCCGGGCCATCCAGAAGAAGGCCGCGCCGAAACTGGACGCCGTGATTACCGTGAACGATTCCATCGCCGGGAAACTGGTCAAGGCCTTCGGCCTCATGCCCTGCCCGGTGGTGATTCGGAACGCCGTGCGGCTTGCCGATATGCCGCAGGAGCGGGACCATCGCCTACGGCTATTCCTTGAACAGAAAAGTCTGGTGACCTCGACGATTGTCCTGTACCACGGCGGGCTGTCGCAGTATCGGAACCTTGCCATTCTGCCCGAGGTCGCCCGACGCCTCGGGGAACCGTTTAAGGTCGTCGTCATGGGGGACGGCCCCTACCGGGACGAACTCATCCGGCTCGGGAAGGACGTCAAGAATTTCCACGTTATCGCCGGGGTTCCCCGTGCCGAACTCCTGCGGTGGGCGTCGTCGGCTGATTTCGGAATCATCCCCTACGCCGCGACGAGCGAGAATCACCGCTACTGCACCCCGAACAAACTCTGGGAATATCCGGGCGCGGGGGTTCCGGTAATCGCGCCGAACCTGCCGGAGATTGCCCGCATCGTCGTGGGCGAGGGCATCGGGTGGATTCTGCCCGAGCCCATGACCGCGCTCGCCGTGGCGACCCTCATCCGGTCCATCACGGGCGAGGAACACGACACCCGACGGAAGGCGTGTCGGCGGTTCATCGAGAAGGACTCATGGGAAAAGTATTCGGATACGCTCGTGAACCTTTATCGGAGGATGATGCCATGAAACGCCCCAAGTTTCATATTGGCCCTGTTCCGAGTCGTCGTACCCGATTTGGAGTCTGCGTCAATGGTCCACTTCGTCATTTACAATTTCCACTCGATTTGAAAATTGCTTTCATCGAATGTCCGAAGAAGGGGTTGTACCTCGTGACAAAGGACAGATGGACGAATGGGTGCGAGTATATTTTGAAATGGATTCCGAAACAAAATTCAAAACGGAGGAAACCATGAACGTCCAGATGATGCCCGTCGAAAAAATTATTCCCTACGCCCGCAATCCCCGGAAGAACGACGGGGCCGTGGATGCGGTCGCGGCGTCCATCAAGGAGTTCGGCTTCCGTCAGCCGATTGTCGTGGACAAGGAAAACGTGATTATTGTCGGGCATACCCGTTACAAGGCCGCGAAGAAACTGGGCATGACCGAGGTTCCGGTTCATGTCGCCGACATGGACCCGCAGAAGGCAAAGGCGTATCGGCTTGTGGACAACAAGAGCAACGAGTTGTCCTTTTGGGACGATAAGTTATTGTTTGAGGAAATCGGTGATTTCAATTTCGAGGAACTCGGTATTGAATTTATTATGCCAACGGACCCGACTGAAGAATGGACGCAGATGCCGGAATACCAGAACGAGGACAAAACATCCTTCCGGTCCATCATCGTCCATTTCGCCTCGCAGTCTCACGTTGACCAATTCGCCGAACTGCTCAAGCAAAGCATTACCGATAAAACAAAATCGTTGTGGTATCCACAACAAGAAAATCACGATACCGAATCAAAGAGGTATGCCAGTGAATCCTAGATTCCCTCTGTATATCGTTTCCAAGGGACGAGCCGATACGCGTCTGACAAGCAAGGCGTTGGAAGCGATGCAGGTTCCGTATTACATCGTCGTCGAGCCGCAGGAGTATGACCTTTATGCCGCGGTAATAGACCATCGAAAAATTCTGCGCTTGGGTATAACCTACAAAGAAAAATACGATACGTTTGACGACCTCGGAGACACGAAGGGGAAGGGACCGGGAGCCGCACGAAATTTTGCTTGGGACCATTCGATTTCGATGGGCTTCCCGTGGCATTGGGTCATGGACGACAACATCACCAACTTTAGAATTTTTAACCAAAACGAAAAGGTCAAGGTGAGCGATGGGACGTTATTTTATTTGATGGAGGAGTTTTGTTTGCGATATGAAAATATCGCGATGGCAGGACCAAATTATTTTATGTTCTGTTCGGCGAGAAGTAAGATGCCACCATTTATTTTGAATACGCGGATTTATTCCTGTAACCTTATACGAAATGACACGCCTTATCGTTGGCGTGGACGATACAACGAGGACACGGATATTTCGTTGCGAATGTTAAAGGATGGATGGTGTACGGTACAGTTCTATATGTTTCTACAATATAAAATGCCGACGCAAGTTATTAAAGGCGGGAATACAGAAGAATTTTATTCCAAGGAGGGGACGCTTCCCAAATCGCAAATGCTCGTCAAGATGCACCCGGATTGCGCTCGACTCGTTTGGCGTTTTCGTCGTTGGCATCACTTCGTTGACTACACTCGTTTCAAGAAAAATTATCTCAAGAAGAAGAAGGGATTAAATCTGCCAAGCGGCTCAAACGATTACGGACTGAAATTGGTTCAGCGTGAGAATTTGACAAACCCCATTCCATAGGGTATTTTTCAGATGATGCCAGATACGCCAGAAAATCAGGACGGGAAGCAGGCCAGTAGCCGACAACGGGCTCATTGGTTCAAGCCCGGCCAGTCAGGGAATCCCGCCGGACGCCCGAAGGGGCCGACTATGTCGGAGGCGTATCGCCGCGTGATGATGCGGAAGATTCCTCCGGTGAAGAACAACGCGGAACTCGTCGCGGCGGTGACGAATGTTCTTTTCGAGATTGCGAAGGAGGGCGCGACATTCGCCGAGGTCGTTGCCATCGCGCAACTGCGTGAGGCGGTGAAGGGCAAGACACAGGCGGCATCGGAAATCTCCGACCGGATTGACGGAAGGCCGAAGCAGTTTGCCGAAGTCACGATGGGGGCGAGTATCCATTCCTCCATCGCCGAACTGTACGACGTATCCAAACTCTCCAAGAAACAACTCGGGGACCTTGAGCGGATTCTCGGCGGGACGATACGGTCGGTCCCGGCTCCCCCGGTCATTCTCCCCGTTGCGGCAGAACTGAAACCGAATGACGACCACGCTTGAAACAACGGCTCCGGCGGCTGATTCCCGTCCGGGCGTCGGCGAAGGATGCGAGCGGGCGGTGGTGTCGGCTTCCTCCGGGGCTGACGCGCCGCCCGCTTCGCTTACCGCCGAGGACGTGGCCGTCCTGCACAGCCGGGTCCGGGAACGCCTTGCAGAAATCTCACTCGTCGAGTTCACCCGTCAGGCGTGGCATATCATCGAGCCGACGACGCCGTACTGCGACGGATGGCATATCCGCATGGTGGCCGAGCACCTTGAGGCCGTATTCCCCGGAGAAGAAATCCGCGACTTGATTATCTGCATCCCGCCCCGTCACATGAAATCCATCCTCGCGTCGGTCCTCTGGCCCGCGTGGGTCTGGATTCGATGGCCGTCCTTCCGGTGGATAACGGCCTCGTATGCGGGCAATCTCTCCGTGCGCGATGCGGTCAAGACCCGGCGCGTCCTTGAGTCGGGATGGTTCATGTCCCGATGGGGCGACCGCTTCCGCATGACGAGCGACCAGAACGTCAAGACCCGGTACGAGAATGACCAGACGGGCTATCGGATTGCGACGTCGGTAGACGGCTCGGCGACGGGCGAGGGCGGCGATTGCATAATTTGCGACGACCCCCATAACATCCAGCAGATTCATTCGCAGACCTATCGGGAGAACGTCTGGACATGGTGGAGCAACGTCATGTCCACCCGGCGCAACGACCCGAACAAATCCTCCCGCGTTATCATTATGCAACGGGCGCACACCGACGACCTCGTAGGCCGCTTGCGTGGACAGGGCTACACGGAGTTGATTCTTCCCGCCGAAGCGCCGACGCGGGTATCCATGCACTTCCCGGTGTCGGGGGATGAGTTCGTCCGAAACCCCGGCGACCTGCTCTGGCCGGAGAAGTTCGACAAGCCCGCGCTCGAGGAACTCAAGAAGGAATCAAACCTCGGAAGCCGGGGGGCCTCGGCGCAGTTACAACAGGAACCTGTCCCCGAAGGCGGGAGTATCGTCCGGCGCGAGTGGTGGAAGTGGTACGGGAAGGACGCCCTGCCGCAATTCGATTTCGTCGTCCAGACATGGGACACGGCGTTCAAGACCGCCTCGGCCTCGGACTGGTCGGTGGGCATCACCATCGGCTACGTCGAGGGCGGGGGGGCATTTGTCCTCGACCGCTGGCGGGCGCGGGTGGAGTTCCCCGACCTCAAGCGGGCGGCGCTCGCGGCCTTCGACAAATACAAGCCCGTCGCCGTCTGGATTGAGGACAAGGCCTCCGGGCAATCGCTCATCCAAGAACTGAAACGGGAAACGGCCATGCCCATCCTGCCGATTTCCGTTGACCGGGACAAGGTCGCTCGGGTGAATGCAATCTCCCCGGTAATCGAGGCCGGGCTCGTTCATCTGCCAGAGGGCGTGGCATGGGCGCAGGAGTTGGTGGACGAGTTCGCGTCATTCCCGGATGGGGCGCATGACGACCAAGTGGATTCCCTGTCCCAAGCCCTGCAAAAGATTTTTCTGGAAAAGAGATTGACGCCGAGGATTCGGCGGTTATAAATCCGCGTAGTAAAGACCAATCCGGAGGGGATTGGGGGCAGGTTGAAGTTACGCGAGCGATTCGCCCGATTCTTCGGGAAGCAGACAGAAGCCATCCAAGCGTTGTTCCTTTCGCCCGGTGCCGCATCCCTCACCGCCTACGACTACCCGAAACTCGCCGAGGAAGGATATTCCAAGAACGTCTACGTCTACTCGGCCATCCGGCTCATCGCCAATTCCTTCTCGTCGGTGAAGTGGACGCTCGTCAAGAAACTGCCCGACGGTTCGACCGAGGAGATTTACACGCACCCGCTTCTCGACCTACTCGCCCGCCCGAATCCGCTGACGCCACGCGAGAAGTTCTTCGAGGAGTTGATTTCGTTCCTCTACATTGGCGGCGTGTCCTTCGCGTTCAAGGCGAAGGTGCAGGGCAAGACGAAGGAATTGTGGACGGTACGGCCCGACCTCGTCAAGGTCGTGACGGGGACAATTTTCCAGCCCATCAAGGAGTATGAGGTCACGACGGGCATCGGTACCGTGGTAAAACGCTCCCCGGAAGAAACGCTTTATCTGCGGTTCTTCCATCCCCTCGGCCAGTTCTCCGGCCTCTCGCCCGTGCGCGTGGCGGGGATGGTGATTGACCAATCCAACGAGTCAACGAAGTGGAACGTATCGCTCTTGCAGAACAAGGCGAATCCCGCCGGGATTATGAAAGTGAAGGGGAAGTTGCTCGACCGGGAATTTGCGAATCTGAAAGAGCAGGTATCCGACGCATACGCCGGAGCCAAGAACGCGGGAAGGCCGCTCCTGCTTGAAGGCGACATGGACTATCAAGCGACGGGCCTTTCCCCGACGGATATGGACTGGCTCGAGGGCGCGAAGCAATCGGGCCGGGAGATTGCGACGGCGCTTGGGGTGCCGCCTGAATTGCTCGGCGACTCGGCGAACAAGACCTACGCGAATTACGGCGAGGCGCGGAAGGCGTTCTACGAGGAGACGGTTCTTCCCCTGCTGAATTGGGTGACGGGCGAGTTCACGAATTTCCTTTGCCGGGAGTATGGCCCGGAGTTGTCCTTCGTCCCCGACATTGACAGCATCGAGGCGTTACAGGAGGACCGCGACAAACTCTATACCCGCGTGGAACAGGCGACGTTCCTGACGTTGAACGAGAAGCGCCTCGCCACGGGCTATGAGGACATTCGCGGCGGGGACAAGTTGCTCCTGCCGCTGTCGCTTCTGCCGTATGGCGGCTCGACCTCGACGACCCCGCTTCCCGCCCCGACCGAAGAACCCGCCGCCGAGGAGGACGAGGAGCCGGAGGCCGAGCCCGTGGAGCCCGAGGCCGAGGAAGCGGGCAAGGCCGTTCCCGAGGTCAAGGCGTTCAACGTCGTCGGGGCCGAGGCCAAGACCGCGTACTGGAAGGCGTTTGATAACCGACGCCTCGCGTGGGAGAAGCGGATTGCAAACCTCGCCGAGGACATTCTCAAGAAGGATTTTTCTGCCGCCGCCGATGCGTACCGGGCCGGGTTCAACGCGCAGGATGCCGCTGACCGTGCCTCGCAAGCCATCAAAGACCGCGCCGGGAATTGGGAGTCGTTCTACCGGGCGGTCTATTCGCAGGTCGGTGAAGATTTCGCCGCACAGACCTATGGCTCGCTGAAATCCTGCAAGCCCGCCGAAGTGAAGGCCAACGTCCGCGACCTCTGGCAGGAGTTCGTGTCGAACTACGTCCGCAAGGTGTCGTCCGAGAAAATCGTCGGCATCGGCAAGACCACGATGAACGCCGTCCGGGGGGAGATTGACCTCGGTATCGAGAAGGGCGAAGGCATCAACGAAATCGCCAAGCGCATTGACGGGCTGAAACTCGACCCCATCATTCCGAACCGTTCCGAAGTAATCGCCCGGACGGAAACGATTTCCGCGTCGAACATGGGCTCGCTTGCCGCCGCGCAATCCACGGGGCTCGCCTTGCAGAAGGAATGGCTCGCCACGCGGGACGACCGGGTACGGGACGCGCACCTGTCGGCAGACGGCCAGACGGCAAACCTCGACGACCCGTTCAAGGTCGGCGGGGAGACGCTCATGTTCCCCGGCGACTCCTCCCTCGGGGCTTCTGCGGAAAACACAATTCAATGCCGATGCGCGCAGACCTATACGCCCGTCGGGGAAGGATGAATCCATGAACCGCCTATACTTCAAACTGGCGAGCATTGACGAAGCGAAAGGCGAAATCGAGGGCCTCGCGTCGGTCTATGGCGTCGTGGATTCTTACAACGACGTCGTGGAGCCGGGCGCGTTTGCCCGGACGCTCGACCACAAAAAGGGTAAGGTCCCCCTGCTCTGGCAACATGACTCGCACGAGCCCATCGGGGTGGCGTACCTCGCCGACTCCAAAGACGGCCTCCGGGTCCACGGGAAACTGAACCTCGCCGTCGGCAAGGCGCGGGAGGCATTTGAACTGGTCAAGCAGGGGGCCATCAACGGATTCTCCATCGGCTACGAAACCGTCAAGGAATCGTGGGAAGGGTCCATCCGGTACCTCAAGGAATTGAGTCTGTGGGAGGTTTCGGTCGTGACCTTCCCGGCGAATGACGAGGCCCGCATCGCCACGGTGAAATCCGTCGTCCCCTTCCAAGACCTTCCCCTCGCCGACGAGGACCGGGCGTGGGATTCCGCACAGGCCGAGGGCCGCGTCCGGACGTGGGCCGACGCGACCGAGGAGCCCAACGCGAAGTACCGGACGGCCTTCCTCTGGTACGACGCCGAAGCGCCGGAGAATTTCACGTCGTACAAATTGCAGGTGGCCGACGTCATTGACGGTCGGCTCGTCGCGGTGCCTCGGGCGGTGTTCGCCATCGGCGCAGTTCTGATGGGGGCTCGCGGCGGGGTGGACATTCCCGAGTCCGAGGCGACGACCGTCAAGAACCATGTCGCCCGGTACTACCGGAAGATGGATCGGACGCCGCCGTGGGAGGCCGGGGCGTCCCTCGACGCGGTGCTGACCTCGGTTATCGGTGCCGCCGAAGTGGCGAAGAAGATGGGCCACGGCACCAACGAGAAGGTCGTCCGACTGGCAATCAAATCCCTTGAGTCACTTCTCGACGCTCGCTTCCATGCGGCGCTCGACTCGTCCGGTTCGTCTGACGGACACTCGACCGACGACGGAGCGAAGGCACGGGAACACGACGAGCGGGAAGCGGTGGAGGCGCTTCGCGGTCTGATGGCCGCGATGCAGAAGTGAACAAACCTATCGGAGATTCGACAATGGACGTCAAGGAACTTTCCGAGCAGTTGCAGAAAGTGTGGGCCGAGTACAAGACCGCCAACGACAAGCGGCTTGCCGAGGTCGAGGAGAAGGGCAAGGCCACGGGCCTCGCCACGGAGAAGGTCGAGAAGTTGAACAGCCGCCTCGACGAAATCGAGGTCAAGATGAATCGGACCGTCGCCGCTCCGGCGGTGGGTGCCGAGGAAGTGGCGATGAAGGCGCAGAAGGCGGCATACGCCAAGTTCCTGCGGAAGGGCAAGGAAACCCTTTCCCCGGACGAGGTCAAGGCCCTCATCGTCGGGAACGACCCGCAGGCGGGCTATCTGGCCCCCGGCGAGTTCGTGCGGGAAATCATCAAGACCATCACGGAGTTCTCGCCCGTCCGGTCGGTGGCGCGGGTTCTCCCGGTGATGGGTGAAGTCCGGATGCCCAAGCGGCTCACTTCGGTGACTGCGGCGTGGGCGGCCGAGGCGGGACTCAAGAGCAAGACCTACCCGTCTTACGGGTTGGAGACGATTCCGAATCACGAGTTGTACGCTTACTGCGACGTAAGCAACCAACTGCTCGAGGATTCGGTGTTCCCGCTCGAAAGCGAACTCGCGGGCGAATTCGGCGAGCAGATTGGTGTCGCGGAAGGCACCGCGTTCGTGACGGGTGACGGCGTGGGCAAGCCCGAAGGCATCATGACCAACGCGAGCGTCAACTCCGTGAACTCCGGCGACGCCGATGAAATCACGGGCGACGGTCTGATTTCCGCGCTCTACGCCCTGAAAGAGGGCTATGCCCGGAACGCGACCTTCATGCTCAAGCGGGTGACGTTGGGCAAGGTCCGGAAACTCAAGGATGCCGTCAGCGGCAATTACCTCTGGGTGGCGGGCTTCGCCAGTCAGCCCTCGACGATTCTGGGTCAGCCGTACATCGAGAGCCCGGATATGCCCGTCGAAGGCGCGAACCTGTACCCGGTGGTCGTGGGTGATTTCCGGCGCGGCTACATCATCGCCGACCGTCTGGACATCACCGTTCTGCGCGACCCCTACACGAGCGCGAAGAACGGGCTCGTGGAGTTCATCGCCCGGAAGCGGGTGGGCGGGCAGGTGATTCTGCCCGAGGCGTTCATCAAGGTGAAGTGCTCCGTCTAACCGACGGATGAGGATTAGGTACGGGGGGGCGGCGTGTGGCCGCCCCCCCGAACAAAACTGACACAGGAGAAAAGAAGATGCGCGACCTGCATAACAACCTGACGCCCGTCGTTGCGTTGGACCCCGCGGTCCTGACGACGGACGCGACCTCGGCCTATCTGGACCTCGCGGGCTTCGAGGGTGCGGAAGTGTTCATGAACCTCGGCGCGAGCGCGACCTCGCTGTCCGGGTCCGTGACGGTGTCCGGCAAACTGCTCCATTCCGATGCGTCTGGGTCCGGCTTCGTTGCGGTGCCGGAAGCCGAGATGCTCGGGGCGGTGGCCGGGACCACGACCGGGGAGTTCTTCCTCGCGGACGACCCGACCGAGGACGAGTGCGTCCATTCGGTCGGCTACATCGGCGGCAAGCGTTACCTCAAGGTCATGGCTGACCTGACGGGGACGTTCTCCGGCGGTGGGATTCCGGTCGGTGCGGTGCTCGTCAAGGGCGTGGCGCGGCACGAGGCGTAACGAAGAACGAAGGCAGGGCGGGGGGGGGATTGATTTCCTCCCCCGCCCGTGGCCGGGAGAAACTTGAATGAACCTCTCGCTGACGACGGCACCGACGATTGAGCCCGTGACCCTCACGGACCTCAAGGCGTTTATCCGCAAGGATTCAAGCGACGAGGACAATCTGCTCACGGCGTTGATTCCGGCGGCGCGGGAATGGTGCGAGGCCTATACGAACCGGGCCTTCATCGAGCAGGTCTGGCGCTATTCCCTCGACGCTGACGAGATTCCTGTAGTCATTCGGATTCCCCGCCCACCGCTGATTTCGGTGGATGAGGTCAAGGCGTATTCGACCTTGAACGCGGAGTCCATCGTGGCGACGGCTGATTATTTCGTGGACGTCAACAACCTGCCGGGCCGGGTCGTGCTGAACGACGGGAAGGTATGGCCGACAGAATTGCGGGCGATTGATTCGCTTGTCTTTGAGTTTACGGCGGGGTATGGCGCGACGGCGGCGAGTGTTCCGGAGAATATCCGCACCGCCATCAAACGGGTCGCCGCGACCATGTTTGAGCATCGGGAGGACGCCGCCGCGCTGGTGCAAGGCGGGAGCACCCACGAGTTCGTGGATTTCACGACGACGACGTTGTTGAACCCGTACCGGGTTTTCCGGTTATCCTAGACGGAGAACGAGCGTCATGACGATTGCGGTCAGGTCCGGGTCACTCCGGCATCGAGTCACCATTCGCCAGTATAACCGGGTCGCCGATGCCATCGGTGGCTTTGCCCGCACTCCGGTGGACATTTGCTCGCGGTGGGGCCGCATCATTCCGCTGTCCGGGGACGAGCCGTTCATTTCCGACAAACTCCGCACCCGCCTGACGCACCGGATTCTCCTGCGGACGATTCCGACGGACCTCGCGCCGGGCGGGTGGTTCTCGGGCCGATGGATGCCCGAGCGGTTCTTCTCGCCGGGATGGTGGGGCAACGATTTGACCGACGACTACGCCATCACCAAGTTGTTCGTGGAATATCGGGACCGGATTTTCCGTATCCATTCGGCGCTCCGGCCCGAGGAGCAGGACGGCGTCTGGACGTTGCTCTGCGAGGAGATGCCTCAATGACGACCCTTCGCGCCGGGCTCTCGGTGGACATGGAACGGGAAATTCAACTGACCGACGACCGCCGCCCGTGGTGGAAAGGGTACATCGGCATGGCCGAGGCGATGGTCGCCGGGAAGCGGTTTCGCATCGAGGTCGCCGGGAGCATGACGGATTCGCGGCGGTGGGTCGAGCGCGAAAGGATAGCGCCGTGGCGATAAAGTTCACCATTAACGTCGCCGGACAACGGCAGGTAATTGCCGAGATAGACAAACTCTCCCGCGACGTCGCCAAGGGCGTCAAGGCCGCTGTCAACACCTCGGCCTACGCCATAGACCGCAACGCGAAGCGACGGCTCCAACCGTGGAACCCGCCTCGGGGTGGCGTGGATACGGGGCGGCTCCGGGCGTCCATCCGGCCATTCTTCTTTCAGGGTGGGCTTGCCGCCGAGGTCGGGACCAACGTCAAGTATGCGCCCTTCGTCGAGTTCGGGACGCGCCCGCATTGGCCTCCGAAGGGGGCGCTCCAACGGTGGGCCGAGCGGCATGGCATGGAGTCCGACTTCCTGATTCGCCGAGCCATCGCCAAGCACGGAACCCTCGCGCACCCGTTTCTATTCCCGTCGTTCGAGGATGAGCGTCCGCGTTTTCTCAAGGCGCTGTCCGACGCCATCAAAGACCAGATGCGGAGGCGGCGCGGATGAAGTCATTTATCAAGCCAGTTCAGACGGCGGTCTATTCGGCCATCACGGGCGACGCGACCATCATGGCGAAGATTACGGGCGTGTTCGATTTCCCGCCGAAGGACCAACCCTATCCGTTTGTCACCATCGGCGAGGCGACGGTCGTCCCGTGGAGGACGCACTCACAACCCGGCGTCGAGGCCACGCTCACCCTGCATATCTGGTCGGCATACGAGGGCTTCGACGAGGCGGCGGGGATTCTCGACGACCTCGACCGCCTGTTCGGTGACGAGGATTTGGCGGTGACGGGATTTTCCAACGTGCATTCATGGTTCGATTTCACGGAAACTTTGCGGGAACCGGAAGGCGAGTTGCGGCACGTCGTCGCACGGTATCGCCTCCGCGCCCTGCAAGATTAAAGGAGGGGGGACACAATGTCCACCAACGCGATTCAGGGGTATAAAGGTTTGCTCTATACCTCGACGGATGGGGTGACGTTTCACAAAATCGGGGAGGTCCGGGACATTACCCTGACTTTCACCCCGGAGCCGATTGACGCGACGAGCCACGACTCCGCGCCGTACCGGGAAACGATTTCCGGGTTCATCGGGTGGAGCGTCGCGGCCGAGTTCCTGTACGTCCACTCGGACGTCGCGCAGGACGAAATCTGGACGCTGATGACGACCGAGGCCCCGGTGTACCTCAAGTTCCTCCCGAAAACCGGGACGGGCTTGGAGCAGTTCACGGGCCGGGCGACCATCACGAATTGGGAAATCAACACTCCCAATGACGACGTCACCACGGTGTCGGCCGAGTTCACGGGCAAGGGACCGCTGACGAAGTCGGCGCAGTAGTACCGGGGGAAATGAGTCACCCGGTTTTTTAGACGGGAGGACACGATGCGTCATTCGGTGCCGTTTGGTTTATTCGACCGGGAGCGTCGGCTCCGGTTCGACGTCAACGCCCTCTGTGATATTGAGGACGCGCTCGGGGAATCCGTGGGGACGGCCTTCACGGATGGGAAGGCGGGAATCAAAACCCTGCGGACCCTGCTCTGGGCCGGGCTCAAGTGGGAGGACCGCACTCTCACCCCGCAGAAGGTGGGCGACCTGCTGAACGCCTACCTCGAGAACGGCGGCACGATTGACGTCGTGGGCGACACGGTGGGCCGTGCGCTTGCGACCTCGGGACTCATCGGAAAGGAAAAGGACGACACGGAGGAGAAGGGGACTCCGACGGGAAACCCTCCTCCGGGGGCGGCTTCGCCGAGTTGATTTCGTCGTTGGAGGATGTGGCCTTCGGGCCATTGGCGATGCGCCCGGATGAATACTGGACCGCGACCCCTGCGGAAATCAGGGCCGCGATAACGGGATGGAAGTGGAGACGAGAACGAGAACATGAGCGGGACGCGTGGATGCTTGCGAATCTTATCCAACCTTGGACAAAGAGGCGTCTCCGTCCCGCCATGTTTCTCGGCGGTGGCATGAAACAGCACGAGGAGGACAAGAAGGTGAAGTTGCGACGGATGCTCGACGAGGCGAAACGAAGGGCCGAGGCATAAACAATGGCGACCGGAAATCTGGGTAATATGTTCGTGCGGATTGGGGCCGATATTTCCGACCTCGAAGCGAAGTTGTCGAAATCCACGACCGCCATTGGCAAGTTCGGCAAGACGATGGGGAAGATGGGGTCGGTTATGACCCGTCTTGTCACCATCCCAATGACGGGCATCGCAACCGCCGCCGTTATCGTCGGCTCGAAATCAGACCAGTTAAAAAATTCATTTTCGGCGTTGTCGCAGAAGTTGGAAACCGTGGGTCAGCGATTTTCTTCGGCGCTGGCTCCTCAAATCGAAACGGCAATACAGGCGTTTGATGTTTTCCTTGAAGTTGTGTCGGATGCAATTCGGGTGTTCGCGTCCCTGCCGACATGGGTAAAGAATACGACCGTTGCGTTTCTCGCGCTGGCAACGGTAATCGGGCCGCTGATGAAGGTCGTGTCCGGGGTTGCAATCGTCCTTGAAAGGTTGTTGCCGTATCTGATACTCGCGGGGAAATATGTCCTCGCGTTTGCCGCGACGACGGGCGGGCTCATCACGATAATGGTGGCTCTGGCCGTGGCGATTCCGGCGGTCGTCGCATGGTTCTACAAGATTGGCAACTCGGGTGGTGTTGCTTCGGGAGCGTTGAAGGAAATAAAACTTTCCTCCGAAAAAGCGAAGGAGGCCCTCGACAGGTTGCAGAAAATCGCAACCGAGAAAATGTTTCAAGAGGAGGACTACAAGGTATCTGGCGACGCGCTGAAATTCCTTGCCGCGCAGATTAAATCCACCGAGAAGGCATACGAGGGATTTATCGAATCAGCGACCGAGTTCAAGAAAATCGGGCTCGTCAAGGAAATGAACGAGCAGGAGCAAGCGGCCAAGACGAATCTGATAAAAATTCAGAACCTGACCGAAACCTATAACCAGTTGAAATCAAGCATCGAATCCGTTGCGAAGGCGATTTCCGGTGGATTGACGAATGACGCGCTTGGTTCGTTGAGTGACCAGTTGGCAATAGCGAAATCGGATTTCAAGGGTTTTACGGAAGCCGCGGCGAAGGCGGCTCACGCTAGCAATCTTGGCGATTTTGAAAAACAAATCACGCAGGCACGGGATGCGGCAACGAAAATACGCGAAATTAATGTTGCGATTTCCGGTCTCGAAACCGCTAAAAAATTTGAGCAATTATCCGTTGCCGTTTCGGAAGCATCTGGCCGCTTGTATCAAAACGCAAACGGATACCGTGATTTATACGGTGTCGTGCAGACGACGACGGAATTGCTTGCCGCTTACGACGCCGAATTGAAAGCGATTGCAACGAGCGAATACGTCAACCTTGAATTGCTCCGGCAAAAGATAGCGGCCTATCAGCAGGTGAAGGAAGCATCAATACAGGGTCAGATTGTCGAAGCGGCATGGGTCGGTGTCGGGGAAAGCATTGGGACGGCGCTTGGGGGAGTAACCGACGCCTTCGCGCAACTCATCGTCTACGGAAAATCATTCGGCGCGACGATGAAGCAGATTTTCCGGGACATGGTATCTGACATTATCTCGCAGATTTTGAAAGCCATTATCAAACTGCTCGCGTTCCGGGTCGTGCTGTCGCTGTTCCCCGGTATGACGTTACCCGGAGGCGGGGGAGGATTCGGAAAACTGCTTGGGGCGGCACTCGGGGTGCAGGGCTTGGCCGAGGGTGGCATCGTCTATGGCCCGACGCTCGCACTCGTGGGCGAGGCTGGACCGGAGGCCGTAATCCCGCTGAATCAGTTGCAGGGATTCGGGACGCAGACGATTAACGTGGACCTCGACGGACGACGGATTGCGGAAAGCACGGTACGGAATATGCCCTCGGTCCTTCGGGTCCAGACGGGCATCATGCAATAGGAGGGAATCATGGCCGACGTGTTCAACGACCTCGTTCTCAACAGCGAGGGGATTTACAAGGGCGGCGCGAGCGACAATACGGGCTACCCGGAGGGCGGAAAAATCCGCATCAAGGTTTTCTCGGTGAACGAGTCCGACGAGGAAACACTGCTCGGGTCCATCTCGACCCCGGCGATGGCCGACCCCGGAAGCGGGATGAAATGGTACTGGCGCATCCGGGCGTGGGCCGAGAAGTTGGGAGGGTAACTCCGTGGCGTATTACAAAGACGGCGGCGTGGAGTGTACGGAAGCCGAGTGGTCGGAACTTTATAACTCGGCGTCCCGCATCATCGGGAAACAAGCGTATATGCTTAACTCCGTCCTGCTTCTGGCGTGGGGTGAGTACGAGGGATTCGCGGCTGACGCCGTCTGGGTGGTCAAGGTGGATTCGGACGTCGAAAAGAATCCGGCCTTCGCGGGGCGGACGTACAACTTTGCGTGGAAGGTGGACGCGATTTCCAAGTTGCTCGACCTCTACGCGGAGGTTGATTCGGCGCGAGGGGTACAGATATGAATTTCCGCTGTCACGATTGCGGCGCGATATTCGCGTGGAATCTGAAACCGCCGTACTCGTTTCAGGGCGGCGCACGGATGGAGAACGGGGTGATGGAGTGCGGCTTCGTGAACGGTGAACGGCCACGGTGCGAGAAGTGCAAGAAGGAAAAGAACGAGGCCGTATTCTTTGGCGCTCGGCTCGGAGTGCGGTCCAGCGTGTCGGCGACCGTACTCCATGCCGTGAAGGGGAATTAAATCATGGCATCACGATACGCGGTCAGCGGCGGCACCGGATGGAATGACATGAACTCGTGGGCGTCCTCCTCGGGCGGCGCGGGTGGGGCCGGGGTGCCGACGTCCTCGGACGATGTTTTCTTCGACGTCAATTCTCC
>Ga0105102_10000015_pt1 | contig 36253 bp, 50 predicted proteins | sample PPLLaktember2015_FD_87032 | JGI IMG/M metagenome (GOLD analysis project Ga0105102, IMG submission 87032) | Freshwater sediment microbial communities from Prairie Pothole Lake near Jamestown, North Dakota, USA - PPLs Lake P7 Core (6) Depth... | ecosystem: Environmental > Aquatic > Freshwater >...
AAACCTGAAGCACTTCCTAAGGCAACTAAGTCTGCTGAACCTGCGGGCGCATTGGTTCGTACCAAGGCACCTAAACCAACTTTTAAACCAGAGGCACTTCCTAAGGCAACTAAGTCTGCTGAACCAGCGGGCGCATTGGTTCGTACCAAGGCACCTAAACCAACCTCAAAGACATCTACTTCTGGAGGTGGGAAACCATCTAAAGGTAGTGGTTTGACACAAACTGTTCGTGCTACTTTATCACCTGCAGAAAAAACTGGAAATATGAAGTATCCAGGTTTGGAAAAATATGCAACAGGATCATCTTCTTCTGGTGGTCCGTCAAAATCTCCAATTTCTGCTTTATCTAGAAATCTAAAAACTGCAGGAATTGTTGGTGCAGCAGCTGCTGGAACCGCAGCAGTTGATCAAGGATTGAAGGGTGAAAAGCGTAAACGTGATGCTGAATTGAGAAAGAACATAAAAACTAATGTTTATAATACTATGGATAAACCATCTATGGATAAACCAACAGGACAAATTCGCAGTCGTTTAAAAGTTGGTTCTCGTAAGATTGGTTCTACTTTTGATGATGCTTTCAGAGAGGCAAGAAGAAAAGAAAAGGAAGCAAAGAGAATTGGGGATCCAGTTCAAACAACATTTACTTATGCTGGTAAAAAATATACTACGCAAATGGCAAAGGAGCAATTTGTTTGCAATTATCTCCTTGATGAAGGATTTGCATCAGATGAAAAATCTGCAGAAGGTATCATGAATGCTATGAGTGAACAGTGGATTCAAAACATTATTGAACAAGAGGTTTGAGTCCACTTTCCAAACTGGCACACTAGAGGGTCTCAGCACCCTCTTTTTTTGTATACTAGTGGTGTCTCAAAACAAAACCCATGACTGTCTCTCACGAAATCAAATCCCAACTTGCCAAACTGCTTGCTACCGAAGACCTTGTGGTTGAGCACAAGAAGGTAGAGACTGCTCAGTTTAACGTTCACACCCGTGTGCTTACCCTGCCGATGTGGGAGAAGGCAAGCAACACCGTGTATGACCTGCTGGTGGGGCATGAGGTGGGACACGCCCTTTATACACCAGATGAGGATTGGACCGTAAACGTAAAGGTTCCTCCTCAGTTTGTGAATATTGTGGAAGACGCTCGCATTGAAAAACTGATGAAGCGTCGTTATCCTGGTCTTGCCAAAACCTTTTTCAATGGGTACAAGGAACTTGCCGATCAGGATTTCTTTCAACTTGCTGATGAGAAAATTGATGAGATGAATCTTGCCGATCGTACAAACCTTTGGTTTAAGATTGGTAATTTTACTAATATTTTTATTGACCGTGGTGAAGAGACTGAAATCATTAATATGATTGCAGAAACTGAGACCTTTGCCGATGTTTTGATTGCTTCTGAGGCATTGTACAAATATTGCAAGCAAAAGCAACACGAAGAAACTAATATCCAACTGGATAATCTCCAGTCCCAAGATTCTGGCGCTAATCAACAACCTGCTTCTGACTTTTTTGACCAACAAGAAGGTGAGAATGGTCAATCCGAAACTGATGGTTCAGATGGTGCGCCTTCCAGTGAAACTTCTCAGCAACAGCAAACTAAGTCTCCCACTGGTGGAGAAAAGGATAATGAACCAGAAGTTAAGACAATGGACTCTTTAGAGGAGGCGCTGAAAGATCTTGTTAATAATGATGGTTATGAGAATGTATATATTGAATTGCCCCAATTGGACTTGAAAAAAATTATTGTTCCAAATGGTGAGATTCATACTCGTTGTCAGAATGAGTGGAACAATTGGATGAGTTGTAGGGATTATACTCAAGAATTTGTATTCGGCAATGTTGATTTGCAATTTAATCAGTTTAAGCGTTCTGCTCAAAAAGAAGTTAACTATCTGGTAAAAGAGTTTGAGTGTCGTAAGGCAGCAGATTCTTATTCCCGTGCTTCTACTGCTCGCACTGGTGTTTTGGATTGTACTAAACTCCATACTTACAAATATAATGAAGATCTTTTTCGTAAGGTAACTACTCTTGCTGACGGTAAGAATCATGGTCTTGTCTTTGTTCTAGATTGGTCTGGTTCAATGGGAGATGTGATGTTGGATACAGTCAAGCAACTTTTCAATTTGGTTTGGTTCTGCAAGAAAGTTTCCATTCCTTTTGAAGTTTATGCTTTTACTTGTGATTATCCTTTGGTGACTTATAATGAGAATGGTAAAGCAAATCTTCGTGAACTTGCTTATAAGAAAAAAGATGGTTTGGTTCAGGTTGGCGAATGGTTTTCTATGATGAATCTTCTTACTAGTAAGGTAAATGCTAAGACATTGGATGACCAAATGAAGAATGTTTTCCGTCTTGCTACTTCGTTTGGTCGGTGGTCTAATTGCTCATATCCTACTCCTACTGGTTTGAGTTTGTCTGGAACTCCTTTGAATGAATCTCTTATTTCACTGCATCAAATTCTTCCTAAGTTCCAAAAAGAAAACAAACTTCAAAAAGTTCAATGTATTATTTTGACAGATGGTGAAGCATGTATGATTAAATATCATCGTGAAGTTCAGCGTCGGTGGGAAGATGAACCTTATATTGGGGTTGCTCACATTGGTCCTAATTCTTTTCTTCGTGATCGGAAGACAGGTAACACCTATTCTTGTGATGTAGAATTGAGTGAATTTACCGATATTCTTCTTCATAATCTTCGTGACCGATTTATCGATATTAATTTCATTGGTATTCGTGTCCTAGAAAGTCGTGATGCTGGACATTTTATTCGTCGTTATTGTGGATATTACGGTGATGAATATGATAAAGTAATGAACTCTTGGAAAAAAGAAAAAGCATTTACGATTAAAAAATCTGGATATCATTCTTACTTTGGTCTCTCTGCTGCCGCATTGGCACAAGAAACCGAGTTTGATGTTCATGAATGTGCAACCAAATCGCAAATCAAATCTGCATTTGTTAAGAGTTTAAAGTCTAAAAAAATGAATAAAAAGATTCTTGGTGAATTTGTGGAACTAATTGCTTGATAAATAATTTTAAGGAATTCTAACTAAAAAGATGAGCAGATTTTCGGACCTATTTCAAGAGACAGTACCATCTCCAGAACCAGTATCAGAGTTAGTGAAGACTGAAGAAGTTGTTGCTGAAAAACCAGCACCAACTCCAAAGGTTTCTAAGAAAAGGAATTGACTGTACCAGTTTCCAAACTGTCACACGGGGCACTTGGATGCCCCTTTTTTGTCTGTATAATATGAGAGTTCAAATGAAACACCCAATTACGTCATGCCTCGCAAGTCTTCTGTGAACAACCAACAACTGATTGAAAGCATCAAAGAACTCTATGGTTCCGAAATTATCTCTGGAGATCTTCGTGGATTTTGTGCTTCTCGCGGTTTGAATTATCAAACCGTGACCCGTCACCTTGAACCGTTCAAGACTGATCGTGGACGTTGGAATCTGGAAGTTACTCAAGAACGTGTTGAAGAAATTGAGCGTTCTTATCAAGCACCTGCAGTTCTTCCCTCTGTCGAACAAAACCTCATTCCTGATAAAGATGATACCTTCGTCAAGTTTGGTAACTTTGGTGATATTAAAAAAATTATTCAGTCCCGTATCTTTTACCCTGCGTTTATCACGGGTCTGTCGGGTAACGGTAAAACGTTCTCGGTGGAGCAAGCGTGTGCTCAACTCGGTCGGGAACTGATCCGTGTCAACATCACAATCGAAACTGATGAGGATGATTTGATTGGTGGTTTTCGTCTTGTGAATGGAGAAACTGTCTGGCACAATGGTCCTGTAGTAGAAGCACTTGAGCGTGGTGCTGTATTGCTCTTGGACGAAATTGACCTTGCCTCCAACAAAATCCTCTGCCTGCAGTCTGTACTTGAAGGAAAGGGTGTCTTTCTTAAGAAGATTGGTAAGTATGTCAAACCTTCCTTGGGTTTTAACGTCATTGCAACTGCCAATACAAAAGGTAAGGGTTCTGATGACGGACGTTTCATTGGCACCAACGTTCTTAACGAAGCATTCCTTGAGCGTTTCCCTGTAACCTTTGAACAGTCCTATCCCGCTCCCAGCACCGAGCAGAAGATCCTTGAAGGCATCGCTCTGGATCTTGGTGTGGAAGACCGCGACTTCTGTAAGCGCCTTGTAGACTGGGCAGACATCATTCGCAAGACCTTCTATGATGGTGGTATTGAGGAAATCATCAGCACCCGTCGTTTGGTCCACATTGTCCGTGCTTACAGTATCTTCCAAGATAAGGCAAAGGCAATCCAAGTGTGTGTGAATCGTTTTGACGACGAAACCAAGCAAGCATTCCTTGAACTGTATGATAAGGTTGATGCTGATTTTGTGATGCCAAGCATGACTCAAGAGAATGGTTCTCCTATTCCTGTTGACCTGAACACCCAATCCTGATATAATTGGGAAAGGTAAATAATAACCCTTTCCCCTTTTTTATTATGGACGAGCATCCTTATCCAGAAAATCGATTTGAATATAGTATGTCCGTTAACAATAACGGAATGCTTAATCTTGAAAAAACTCCCATTGATGACGGTATGCGTCCTTGGGGGCACAGTGACCTTGAATTTTTGATTAACAACCCTAAAATGAAAGAATCTAAAAATCATCTTTGGAAATATAACGAAGATAAGATCCTCAAAGAAGTTGAGGATTATGTAACCAGTACCTATCATGGACATTATTGTGGTGATCACGATGGTTATGCTGACATTCAGACTATTGATCTTATGGCAGCCAAGAAACTTGCCGCAGGTTTCTGTCAAGCAAACATCTTGAAATATGGTTCGCGCTATGGTGATAAAGATGGACGTAACAAGCGTGATCTGATGAAAGTCATTCATTACGCTATGCTTCTGCTTCATTTCGATGGTCATTATTCCCGTAAGGATAATGGTCTTTCCGAATTTCGTTGATTGTGAAACTTCAAAACAAAATTATGAAACTTTCTGATAACACTCTTGCTCTTCTGAAGAACTTTGCAGGTATTAATAACTCTATTCTTGTGAAGAGTGGTAGTCAACTCCGCACAATTTCTGTAGCAAAGAATATCCTTGCTGAAGCAGATATTTCTGAAGAGTTTCCCCGCAACTTTGCTATCTATGATCTCAACCAATTTCTTAATGGTCTGAGTCTTCATCAGGATCCTGATCTTGACTTTACTGAAGAGTCGTACCTCAGTATCAAAGAGGGTAAGCGTCGAGTGAAGTATTTCTATGCTGACCCCAACGTGATTATCTCACCCCCAGACAAGGAGATTCAACTTCCCTCTCAGGATGTTTGCTTCCAACTAGATAGTACTTCTCTAGAGAAACTGGTTAAAGCAGCAGCAGTATATCAACTGCCCGATTTGTCTGCAGTTGGTGAGCATGGTGTAATCAAACTGGTGGTTCGGGATAAAAAGAACGACACCTCTAATGAATATGCCATTGTGGTTGGTGAGACTGATGCTGAATTCACTTTCAACTTCAAAGTAGAGAATATCAAGATTATTCCTGGTGCCTATGATGTGGTTGTGTCAAAAAAACTTCTGTCACAGTTCACGAATACGAAGTACAATCTGAAGTATTATATTGCATTGGAACCTGACTCCTCATTCGACTGATGCAATTTCTTCTTTATCTTTCTACCCAAACAATGGATATCTATAATTTGGTATCCAAAAAGGTTAGGGTAGTTGAAAATCCACCTATCTGTAGACAATACGATTTTTTTGGATTCTATGATTCAAAACAAAAAGTGTTGAGTATTTGTACTTCTAGGATAAAGAGTCATGGAAATATTGAAAATTATGTGAGTGAAACTTTACTTCACGAATCTGTCCATGTTGCACAATCCTGTAAAACAAATTTTAAATATTTGACACCTTTTGGAATTAATCAATCAAGCATGGATCTTAATTATCAAAGAGAAAATGATCTAAAAAAAGTGATTGCTTTTAATCCAAACCTGAGAGAAATTGATAGAGAAGCATTTTGGATGGAAGATAAACCAAATCAAGTGAAGTATGTTCTTAAAAAGTATTGTTTCTAATGAACATCTTCGTAACTTCTCCTTGGCCTGCTGAAAGTGCCGTATGCCTCCCCGATAAACACATTGTCAAGATGCCTTTGGAGTGTTGTCAAATGCTCTCCATTGTTGCCTCTGAAAAGTGGGGTCATAACTACGGCACTCTGCCTAAGACTGACGGCACACCCTACCGAACTGAAAGGGGTGCATTTCGTAATCATCCCTGTACTAAATGGGCAATGGATAGCATCCACAATGCCTATTGGTTAATTAAGTGGGGAATGAACTTGTGTGATGAGTATCATTTGCGATATAGCAAGGTCCATTCGTGTTATAGTCCTCTTGTACATGCATATTATATCTTCCCGAAAGGAAAGATTACTGATGTGACTCCATTTGCTCGTGCGATGCCCGAAGAATGGAAGTTTGACGACACTATTGATACATTTGAAGCATACAAGAAATATATCGCATCCAAACCTTGGGTTGCTGAAAACTATCTTCGTATGCCTGAACGCAAACCTTCGTGGATAAATTAAATTATGGAACTGACTGATAACAAACCATTTCTCTGGGTTGAAAAATGGGCACCAGAATCTGTTGAAGATTTGATTCTTACTAAAAGTGTAAAAGAGTTTTTTACTAATGTAGTAAATGAGGGACAACTGAATCAAAATCTTATTCTTCAAGGTTCTCAAGGATGTGGAAAAACTCAAACAATCAAAACTCTCTGTAAGATTACCAAACAAGATGTTTTGTTTTTGAATGGTTCATCTGAGGGTAGGTATTTGGATACTATTCGCAATCAAGTCATTAACTTTGGAACAACTGTTTCTATGTTTAATGATAAGAAAAAGGTGGTATTTTTTGACGAGTTTGATGGAACAACTAATGATGTGATGCTCTGTCTTCGTGGTGTAATTGAGCAACTTCACAATAATGTTTGTTTTATTTTTACTTGTAATAATCTAAACAAGATTATTGAACCAATTCAATCAAGGTGTGTTGTTCTTAAATATACACCTATTCCAAAGAACGAAAAATCCCAGTTGATGGTTTCTATTTTTAATAGAATGTCCCATATACTTGATGAGGAAAAAGTTGAATATGATAAAAAAGTTGTAGCAGAACTAATTAAAAATTATTTCCCAGATACAAGACAACTTCTTAATAGTCTTCAAAGGTATTCTACTGGTGGTAAAATTGATTCTGGCATTCTTGCATCTTTCTCCGACATCTCTGTAAATGAACTCATTAAGAATCTCAAAGACAAAAACTTTTCAGAAGTCCGCAAATGGGTGGTCTCCAACTTGGACAACGATGCTTCTAGTCTTCTTCGCAGGGTTTATGACGCCTGTTATGATTGCCTACTTCCCCAATCTATCCCTGCTGCCGTTCTTGTTATTGCTAAGTATCAATACCAATGTGCGTTCGTGGCTGATCAGGAAATTAACCTCCTAGCAGCATTAACTGAAATCATGGTGGAATGTGAATTCAAATGAAAAAAACAAAGTACTATTATGAGCATAAGTACTCGTCTATTGTATCTTCTTCTGAAATTCGAGAATTTTATGATGTTAGTAATGTAAAACTTCATGTGGAAGGTAACAAGTTCTATACCTATGAATTTGTTGGAAATGATGTTTCTTGGTTTAGTTTTCTTAAATCTGAGGAAGTTGAAATTGAAGAAGGAGTAACTAAACTTCCTATTGATAACAAATATGAGAATGGATATAATTGGAAAGCAAAAGGACCAAATGCTAGGTTAAAAAAATCTAATCCAAATTATAATCCTTATGATAAATTAAATGGGGGAAAACTTCCAATTAATCCAAAAACAGGTCGTCGTGATGGTGGAGTGTGAGTTCAAATGAATCCATATAAGATCGATATTAAATCATTAAAGGAATATCCTGTAAAGACTACTCCTGAAAATGTAAAGGAGGCAAATGAAGCACTCTTTTACTCCAAAATGAATCTTCCGCAGGCAGCAAAGCATTGTGGAATGACTCAGAAAGAAATGAAATTAACCTTTTGGGAATATTTGAAGTATAACAAACCTAATTATGATCAATCCTGAACTTTTTAATTTTGCTGAGATCTTTGGTGTAATTGAATCTACTAATGGTCTCAAAAGAAATCAAACTCGCCCATTGAGAGCAGAAGTACAAGAAATTGCTATTGCCAAATATAGTGGTGGGCAACTTCAATATGTTGGTGATACTCAAAATGGCAGAGATTTTATTGGAATTTTAGATAATCTTTCCTACGAATCTAAAGGTATGGATGGAATTTTTCAGAAAACCGTTCCATACACGAAGGAGATTACTTTGAAAAATTTTCAAGGAAAGAATCTTGGTATGCCAGAAAAAACATTTGATTATATGTTTCTTTGGGATACTGTAAAATATAGTGTTGGAATTTGTTCTTGGGAAAGTTGTATTAAAAATGCAACTATTAAAGATGCCAACGTTGCTTTTAGAGTTAATTATAGTGATATTACTTTTCTGGCAAAAAATGTAACACCAGTAAATAAAGGTGATTTTGCTTATAAACTTTATCAATTAATTCAGGAATCTGTATGAAAATCACACAAAAACAACTAAAAACTTGCTTAAGGTATCCTGGCGGTAAATCCCGTGCTTGCGTTAAGATGGACCCTTACTTTCCAGATCTTCGCAACTATGATGAGTTCCGTGAACCATTTCTTGGTGGTGGAAGTGTTTCGATTTATATCACAAAGAAGTATCCTAACCTAGATATTTGGGTGAATGATCTTTATGAACCTTTGGTGAACTTCTGGCAGCAACTCCAGATGTTTGGTACTGACCTATCTAATGCTCTTTCTACTCTTAAAAGTACTTGCAATACTCCTGATAAGGCAAGACAACTTTTTCTAGTTTCTAAGGAGAAGATCAATGACCAAAGTTTGCCAAGCATTGATCGTGCTGTGGCTTTCTATGTTGTCAATAAGTGCAGTTTCAGTGGTCTCACAGAGAGTTCATCATTTTCAGAACAGGCATCGAATTCCAACTTCTCTATGCGCGGGATCGATAAACTGCCTGCATATTCTTCGTTAATTAAGAACTGGCGTATAACTAATTACTCATACGACTATCTAATGGATGGAAACATGGGTGCTTTTATGTATCTCGATCCTCCTTATGATATTAAGGATAATCTCTATGGGAACAAGGGATCAATGCATAAAAGATTTGATCACGATAAGTTTGCTTCTGATTGTGATACCAATAATATGGATCAGTTGGTGAGTTATAATTCTGATCAACTTGTAAAAAATCGTTTTCTTGGTGGAAAATGGAACGCCGTTGAGTTTGATCTCACTTATACAATGCGTTCTGTTGGTGAATATATGCGTGAGCAAAAACAACGTAAAGAACTCTTGCTTTTTAATTATGGAATTGAAGGACTGGTTAAACTCGATCAATCAAACGAAGAAACACCTAATTGATGAAGATCCTTCACTTGAGAAGGAATATACACCATATATCATCAATAGGTGTTTTTCTGGGCACGTTGATTGCTTGATGTTTGCAAACGAAATGAATCAATATCATTTCCTCCCAAAGAAGATGCAATATGACTTTTATATAAATAGTCTGAGGAAAAAGAAGAGATTTTCTCCCTGGCTCCGACAAGATAAAATCAAAGACCTTGATTATGTTAAACGTTACTATGGTTATAGTAATGAAAAGGCAAAGCAATCTTTGAGGATTCTTACCAAAGAACAACTAACATTTATTAAATCGAAATTTGAAACTGGAGGAACAAAATGAGTGTCGTTCAAGAACCTGAAGTGAAGTGGACGCCCGATCAAATGGTTGAAGTGGTTCTTAATGAACCTGACGACTTTTTGAAAGTACGCGAAACTTTGACTCGTATCGGAGTCGCATCACGAAAGGAAAAGAAAATCTACCAGTCTTGCCATATTTTACACAAGCAAGGTAGATATTATCTCGTTCATTTTAAGGAACTATTTGCTTTAGATGGCAAACATGCTAACCTTACTGTGAATGATGTTCAGCGTCGTAATCGTATTGCCCAACTTCTTGCTGATTGGGGTCTGATTAGTATTGTTGACCTTAAAAAAATCCAAGACATTGCTCCCCTCAATCAAATTAAAGTCCTTGCTTATAAGGATAAGGGAGATTGGATTTTGGAAACCAAATATAATATTGGTTCCAAAAAGAAAAAGGTTGAAGAAACCGAATAATTTTGTAGGGGGTTCAACACCCCCTTTTTTTATGGAAGTGATATAATTATATACGAACGCCGCAAGGGTTCACAAAACACAAACTCGCTTTAAAAAGGAGCTACCATAATGACTAATCTTGCAACTTCAAGATTTACATCTGCAGATATTCCTGCATTGATGGATAGGATCTCACGCAATAGCATTGGAATGGATGAATACTTTGACCGTCTTTTCCATCTACATGAAACAACTTCTAATTATCCACCATACAATCTTGTTCAAATTAGTAACGTAGAATCAAGACTAGAACTTGCACTTGCTGGATTTAAGAGGGAGGAGGTAAATGTATACACAGAATATGGAAAACTTTTTATCGAAGGACAAAAGGAGGATAAAGAGTCTGATACCAATTACGTCCATAAGGGACTGGCTCAACGGTCTTTCAAAAGAGCATGGACACTATCAGACGACACGGAAGTGCGCGAAGTCGTATTTGAGGATGGATTGTTAACTGTGAAACTTGGAAAGATTGTTCCAGAACATCATAATCGCAGAGACTACCTATAAATAGAATTGAATATCGTCGGCGCAGGGAGGCAACTGGCAAAAACCAGTTGACGCCTCCCATTTTTTTTGGTATAATCAGTGGAGGGATAATAGGAAAATGTCAATCAAACTAGCACTACTCAAATCTGGCGAAACCGTTATTTCTGATGCTAAAGAACTTATTTCTGAAGAAAAAGTTTGTGGGTATTTGTTTACAAAACCCCATAAAATAGAAGTCAGAAAGACAATGCTTCTAGTTGAAGAAAATCAAAACCCGAAAGGGGATTTGGAGATTTCTCTATCTCCATGGATTATTCTTACCAGCGATACTCAAATTCCAGTTCCACCAGATTGGATTGTAAGTATTGTTGAACCAATTCAAACTATTAAAGAAATGTATGAGGAGAAAATAAATGGAGAAGACAATAAAGTGTCTTTTACTGAAGACTGATTCTGTAAGTGTAATAGTTACTGAAATTATCGAAGTTGGATCTGAACTTGGAGAACCAGATTGTAAACTGATTAATCCTTATAAGATAGATCCAGAGGGTAATTTGACTCCATGGCCTGAAGTTACGGATCAAACAGAACTGATGATTCATTCTGATAGTATTCTTACTATTGTAGATCCTAAACAACAAATCGTTGATGATTATCTTAAATTAACTACCTAATGCGATTTTATACAAACGTTCAAATGGTCGGGGATCACTTCTTGGTCCGTGGTTATGAAGATGGAAAACACTTCATGACTCGTGAGAAGTTTAACCCGACTCTTTTTGTCCCCTCTAATAAAAAAACTAAATATCAAACTTTGAATGGGGAATATGTAGAATCAGTTCAACCTGGTTCGGTTCGTGACTGTCGTGAGTTTATCAAGCGTTATGATGGCGTAGAAAACTTCAAAATCTTTGGAAATAGTCAATACATTTATCAGTACATTTCTGATATGTATTCTGAAGATGAAATTAAATTTGATATTAGTAAAATTAAAGTAACAACGATTGATATTGAGGTTGCTTCTGAAAATGGATTCCCTGATGTAGAATCTGCTGCTGAAGAAGTTCTTTTGATTACCGTTCAAGATTATTCTTCAAAACAAATTCACACTTGGGGAAAGGGTCCCTTTCAAAACAAACAGAAGAATGTAAACTATCGTTCATTCTCAAGCGAGTATGATCTTCTGAATGATTTCATTAATTGGTGGATGATTGAATCCAACACACCAGAAGTTGTGACTGGATGGAATAGTAAGTTGTATGATATTCCTTATCTTGTTCGTAGAATTGATAGGGTTCTTGGTGAAAAACTGATGAAGCGTTTGTCTCCTTGGGGACTTGTTACTGAAGATGAGACTTATATCTCTGGACGTAAGCACCTTTGTTATGATATTGGAGGAATCTCACAGTTAGACTATCTTGATCTTTATAAGAAATTTACTTATAAGGCACAGGAATCTTATCGTCTGGATTATATTGCTGAAGTTGAACTGAAGCAAAAGAAACTAGATCACTCCGAGTTTGATACATTTAAAGATTTCTACACCAAAGGTTGGCAGAAGTTTGTAGAGTACAACATCAAAGACGTGGAACTTGTTGACCGTTTGGAAGACAAGATGAAACTGATTGAACTCGCACTTACCATGGCATATGATGCTAAGGCAAACTATGAAGATGTATTTTCTCAAGTTCGCATGTGGGATACAATCATCTACAACTATCTGAAGAAACGGAATATTGTTATTCCTCCTAAAGAGCGTTCTGATAAAGACACCAAGTATGAGGGTGCTTATGTGAAAGAACCTATTCCTGGAATGTATGAATGGGTAGTGAGTTTTGACCTTAACTCTCTATACCCACACTTGATTATGCAATACAATATATCTCCAGAAACTCTTATGGATGAAAGGCATCCATCTGTAACTGTGGATAAGATTCTCAATAAAGATCTTACCTTTGAACTTTATAAAGACTATGCAGTATGTGCTAATGGTGCAATGTACCGTAAGGACATTCGTGGATTCCTTCCAGAGTTGATGGAGAAGATCTATAATGAACGTGTGATCTTTAAAAAGAAAATGCTTGCGGCAGAGCAAGAATACGAAAAGACCAAGAACAAGGAGTTAGTTAAAGAGATTGCTCGTTGTAATAACATTCAGATGGCACGAAAGATTCAATTGAACTCTGCCTATGGTGCGATTGGTAATCAGTATTTTCGTTATTTTAAACTTGCAAATGCTGAAGCAATTACTTTATCTGGTCAAGTTTCAATTAACTGGATTATGAATAAGGTAAATGCTTACTTAAACAAAATTCTTAAGAGTGCAGATGTTGATTACGTTATTGCTTCGGATACTGATTCTCTTTACGTTAATATGGGTCCTTTGGTTGAGAGTGTATACAAAGGAAGAGAGAAAACTACTCAAAGCGTTGTTTCGTTCCTTGATAAGGTCTGTCAGGTGGAATTTGAAAAGTATATTGAAAATTCTTACAAAGAACTGGCGGAATACGTGAATGCTTATGAGCAGAAAATGATCATGAAGCGTGAGTGTATTGCTGAACGTGGTATTTGGACTGCAAAGAAGCGATACATTTTAAGTGTGTGGGATAGTGAAGGTGTTCGCTATGAGGAATCTAAACTTAAGATTAAAGGTATTGAAGCAATCAAATCTTCTACACCTGCTCCGTGCCGTAAGATGTTGAAAGAATCTTTTAATATTTTAATGAGTGGTACTGAAGATGATATGATTAAGTTTATTGATCAGTGTCGTGAAGAATTTAAAAAACTTCCACCAGAACAGATTGCCTTTCCGAGGACTGCTTCCGATGTTCGTAAGTATCATTCATCGGCAACAATTTACGCACATAAAACTCCCATTCACATTCGGGGAGCACTTCTCTTTAACCATTATGTGAAGGAAAAGAAATTGACTAATAAGTATTCTCTTATTTCTAATGGTGAGAAGATTAAGTTTGTTTATCTAAAAAAACCAAATATCATTCGAGAGAACATTATCTCTTTTATTCAAGATTTTCCTAAAGAACTTGGTCTTGACAAATACATCGACTATGAACTACAATTTGAGAAAAGTTTTGTAGAACCATTGAAATCCATTCTTGATGCGATTGGGTGGAATGTCGAAAAAACTGTAAACCTTGAACTATTTTTTGCCTGATGGATCTGCCTATTAATGATCAAGAACTGAATACAATTGTAAAAGCACTTGGATTTGGGGGAGATGCTGCTCTTTATCATAAATTAAAACTTGTTAAAGAACTCAAAGAACAAGGTTTGCCTTATAAAAAAATACTTCGTGAAGAATACGGGATGGTTTGCTAATGGATTTTCTTAAAGATATTGTAAAAGAAATTGGTGGCGAGTATACACAACTTGCTTCCGATATTGATGAGACTGAAAAGTATGTTGACACAGGTTCGTACATTTTTAATGCACTGGTTTCAGGTAGCATATTTGGCGGCGTATCTGGGAATAAGATTACTGCTATTGCTGGAGAGTCTAGTACTGGAAAGACTTTCTTCTCTCTCGCTGTGGTTAAGAATTTTCTCGATACTAACCCCGATGGTTATTGCCTCTACTTTGATACTGAGGCCGCTATCACTAAATCACTTGTAGAATCGCGTGGAATTGATACTTCTCGTCTTGTTGTTGTTAACGTTGTTACAATTGAAGAGTTTCGTACAAAAGCACTCAAAGCGGTAGATCTATATTTAAAAAAACCTGCAGAGGAACGCAAACCTTGCATGTTTGTGCTAGACTCTTTGGGGATGCTTTCCACAGAAAAAGAAATTACTGATGCACTTAACGACAAACAAGTTCGTGACATGACTAAATCACAACTTGTCAAAGGTGCATTCCGTATGCTTACTTTAAAACTTGGTCAAGCAAATATTCCTATGATAGTAACCAATCACACTTATGACGTTATCGGAGCTTACGTACCAACTAAGGAAATGGGTGGAGGTAGTGGACTCAAATACGCAGCCTCTACGATCATCTATCTCAGCAAAAAGAAGGAGAAAGATGGAACAGAAGTGGTCGGCAATATTATCAAAGCTAAGACTGCTAAGTCGCGTTTGAGCAAGGAGAATAAAGATGTTGAAGTCCGTTTGTATTATGATGAGCGCGGTTTGGATCGATATTATGGACTACTTGAACTCGGTGAGATTGGTGGACTCTGGAAGAATGTAGCAGGTCGTTATGAGATTGATGGTAAGAAGATTTACGCTAAACAGATTCTAAAAGAACCTGAAGTATATTTCACTGAAGAAGTAATGCAACAACTTGATTCCATTGCCAAAGAAGAATTCAGTTATGGATGAATTAAATGACTTTATTCACATTCATGAAAACTCTCTGGAGGAAAATATTTGTGATTTTTTAATTTCTCTTTTTGAGCAAGTTCCTGATAAGCATGAAAGATATGATAATTCGGGAGCACCAAATTTTACTCAGTTCAATTTAACTGAACATAGAGATCTTTCTGCTGAAGTAAGTCAAGTTCATAATCATATCATCAAAAAAATATTCAAACATCGTGATGAGTATTATGAATTTGTTGATGCTAGAGTTTTTCCTCAAACACATTCTCTAGAGCAATTTCGAATAAAGAAATATAATACAGGTGGAGAAGATCGTTTTGATACTCATATCGATGTAAATGACTATTCATCGGCACGAAGATTTTTATCTTTTATGTGGTATTTGAATGACGTTGAATCTGGTGGTGAAACAATCTTTAAAGATTTAACAATTCAACCTAAAAAGGGAACAGTGTTGATATTCCCTCCTCTTTGGATGTTTCCTCATAGAGGAAATCCTCCAATCAGTGGACCAAAGTATATTATGAGTGCCTATTTGCATTATAAATGATGGAAAGACTTGAACTTACAATTTTACGCAACTTAGTTTACAATGAAGATTATTCCCGAAAAGTCATACCTTTTATTCAACCAGATTATTTTGAGAAAAAATCCGAAAAAATCACGTTTGAGGAAATTGTTAAGTTCATTGTTAAGTATGGTTCAGCAATCACAATTGAAGCACTTGGCATTGAAGTAGAAAATCGTCTAGATTTAACTGATACTGAAGCAAAAGAAATTAGAGAACTCATATCTCAGTTCAATGATAATCTGGTTGATAAGCAATGGTTGCTTGATACGACTGAAAAGTGGTGTCGTGATCGTGCAATCTATCTTGCTCTTATGGAGTCGATCCATATTGCTGATGGTAATGATGGGAAGAAAAATCGTGATGCAATTCCATCTATTTTATCGGATGCTCTTGCTGTAAGTTTTGATAATAATATCGGACACGATTATCTTCAAAACTATGAGGAGAGATATGAATTTTATCATCGTAAAGAAGATAAAATTGAATTTGATTTGGAATATTTCAACAAAATCACAAAAGGTGGTCTCCCTAATAAGACTCTCAATATTGCTCTCGCTGGAACGGGTGTTGGGAAATCGTTGTTCATGTGCCATATTGCTAGTTCCGCGTTGTTACAGGGTAGGAACGTTCTCTACATCACTCTTGAAATGGCGGAAGAGCGAATTGCAGAAAGAATTGACGCAAACCTTCTCAATGTCCCGATTCAACAATTGGTTGATCTCCCACGTTCAACATTTGAGAATAAAGTAAATAGCATTGCAAAGAAGACGCAGGGTTCTTTGGTAATCAAAGAGTATCCTACTGCTTCTGCACATTCGGGACATTTCAAGGCACTTCTCAATGAACTTGCTCTTAAGAAATCATTCCGACCTGATATTATTTTCATTGATTACCTCAATATTTGTGCTTCCTCTAGGCATAAGGCAAATAGCTCTGTCAATTCTTATTCGTACATTAAATCAATTGCAGAAGAACTTCGCGGTTTGGCGGTGGAATTCAATGTTCCCATTGTCTCTGCTACCCAGACTACTCGCGGTGGTTATGGCAACTCTGATGTTGAACTTACTGATACTAGTGAGTCCTTTGGTCTCCCTGCTACTGCTGATCTTATGTTTGCCCTTATTAGCACTGAAGAGTTGGAGGGGTTGGGACAGATCATGGTGAAACAACTGAAGAACCGTTATAATGACCCTACTATCTACAAACGTTTCATTGTGGGTATTGATAGGGCAAAAATGAGACTGTATGATTGTGAACAGTCTGCTCAAAAAGACATACTTGACTCTGGACAAGATGACGAGTATAATGATGAAGACAAGAAACCTAAAAAGTCGTTCGAAGGATTTAAATTTTAATGGAAACTGCTAAACACGTAGATTTTGATAAGTATGCTGAGTTTGTGGATGCCGTAACTTCTGATGCATCCAAAGACTTCCTTGCTCTGTCTGACCGCTTGGTTGCCCTTGATGAAAAAGGTGCAAACATTGAGCGACTCCTGACTGCTTCTGTAGGTATCAATGCTGAAGGTGGTGAGTTTATGGAAATCGTCAAAAAGATGGTGTTCCAAGGCAAACCCTATAATGAGGATAATCGTGAGCATCTGATTATTGAACTGGGTGATATCATGTGGTATGTTGCTCAAGCTTGTATGGCACTTGATACTACACTTGATGATGTGGTTGCTCGTAACGTACAAAAACTTCTCAAGCGTTATCCTGAAGGTGCGTTTGATGTTTATTTCTCCGAAAATCGTGCTGCTGACGATCGATGACTAAAGAAAAAAAAGTAACTCTTAAAATGGATGTTCGTGCTGCCGCTGCAGTTCGTCAAATTCTTTTTGATTCTCAGAAAGGATATACTTATGATGAAGTGAGTGTACCTCCTCGTATTACCGATATTCGTAATGTAATTCGGGATATTGATGATAATATTGGTGCTGTCCTCGGTGTATAATAAATATTTTAAAAAATGTCTTTGATTGGCAAAAGAAAAGGAAGACCAACCACAAGAATGCAGTTTGATGCTATTCTTAAAAGATTTATTGTCTTCCTTAAAAGAGAACTTCGTTTAAGTTATGATATTCCATATGTACTCATAGATGACTCTGATTTTGCCAAAACAAATATGACGTTTGGTATAATGAATAGAGAAACACTTTATATTAGTGTTGTAAATCGCCATCCTATGGATATTTTGAGAACGGTATCTCATGAATTTGTTCATTACAAACAAGTTGCAGATGGCAAAAGAATCTCACCAAATCCTGCAAGTCCTGCTGAAAATGAAGCAAATGCAAAAGCAGGTGAGATTGTAAGGAAGTACGGAAGACTTCACCCAGAATTATTTGACCTGATGCCGATTAGGTGATATAATTCTTTTACTGGGGAATTAGCACAGTTGGTAGTGCGCCTGATTTGCATTCAGGAGGTCAGGAGTTCGAATCTCCTATTCTCCATTTACGCCCGTGTACTCCAACGGTAGAGAGGGTGGACTTAGAATCCATACAGTGGAAGTTCGAATCTTCTCACGGGCATTGAATAAGATAAATATATACTAGAATGATTAGTATGTTACTGTTTCGTAGTAATAATAAGTAAAGAATGAAAACATTTCCTCAATTTATAAATGAAGCAACCTCAGCTTCGGTTCAAGCAAAACGTCTTGGACTTGTTGGCGATGGGCATGGGGGGTGGTATAATAGGGCGACAGGCGAATTTGAAGCCAAGACCATGGGACAAGAATTGAAGTATTTCAACAAAAGACAGGTTATTGGGGGCAGGGATCCAAAGCAGAGTGAATTTGAGAAGAATATTCCTTTAGGATCTTCGGCACCGGCACCTGTCGCTCCTGCTGTTGCTCCTCCTCCCCAAGAATCTATCCCTGTAGATCAGCAAGCAATGGGTCAAGAACCTGTTGCTCAGGAACCAGTAGTAACTCCGCCTCCCGTGCCTAAAACCAAGGGAACTATTACAATTGCTTTTGGTCGTTTTAATCCACCAACTATTGGACATCAACAATTGATGGACACTGCCGCTATGGCAGCAATGGAAGACGGTGGTGATTATATTATCGTGCCTTCACGTAGTCAGGATAAAAAGAAAAATCCCTTGGATCCTGATACTAAAATCTCATTTATGAGAAAAATGTTTCCAGATCATAGTGAAAGAATTGTTAATGATGTAAATTATAGAACTATTTTTGATGTCCTCAAAAAAGCGCATAATGATGGATACACTAATGTAAGAATTATTGGTGGTGCTGACAGGGTTAAAGAATTTGAAAAACTTTCAAATAATTACAATGGGCAGTTATATCAATTTGATGTAATCGAAGTATTATCATCTGGAGATCGAGATCCTGATGGAAATGGTGTTGAAGGAGTATCTGCATCTAGACTTAGACTTGCTGCAGCAGAAGGAGACTTCATGACTTTCCGTGCCTCTCTACCAAAAGGAGTTAGAAATAAGCAGGCACTCGAACTTTTTGATTTAGTTCGTCAGGGAATGGGTATACAAGAAATACAGCAGGAAGGATATAACCTTTGGGAAATTGCTCCTAAGTTTGATCAGCAATCTTTAAGAGAAAATTATATTGATGAAAATATTTTTAAAGTTGGAAGTTTTGTTGAAAATTTAAATACTGGATTAAATGGCAGAATTATTCGTAGAGGTACTAATTACTTAATTTGTGTAACTGAAAATGGGATGATGTTCAAGTCTTGGATTAAAGATGTTAGGGAGTCTTACTCTGAAAAAACGATGTCAAGGATTTCAAGACTTCCTGGAAAACCAAATACTTTAATAGGAACTCTTGGTTATTTTAAGTATGCTGCAAAAATGACTCCTGGAGCAGTTGGAACTGGATCTGAAAATCTTCAAGTCGGTGGAATACCATATGGTATTAATTTGATAAATAAAAATAGGAAAAAAGTAAAACGTTAAATTCTTCTCATGAAAAAACATATTGCTGAGGATCTTCCTGCAAGAAAGCATCCGCAGGCACAAATGTCTGCTCAATCAAAAAAACCAGAAGGACCTGAAAGGGGATCTGGTAAGGATGAAGACAAGGGGGAAAAAACTCCAGAGCAAAAAGTAAGGCAGGCAGTGTATGATATTCGCTATCGTGCAAGAAGAGAAAATTTACCTATCCGCTCAGCATATTCTCAATATATGCAAAATAGTTCAATGGGTGAGGCAGAAAAATCGGAAGTGAGATCCAGACTTTTTGGAAAAGGCGGAATGCAAGCAGAAGATTTTAATATTGATATGAAGCAAAGTGCTTCAAATTCAATGGCAAAAGCACTTTATAAGGTATTCGTTGACAATAAACCAGAAGTTGTTGATGAAGAGAAGTTAAAGGAAGCACTCGAAAAAAGAACTGCTTCATCTGGAGATAGAAAATATAAAGTCAGAGTGACGGATAAACAAAGTAGCGTTACTTACACAAGATTTGCAACTCGTGATAAGATTAGTCAACTTAGAGCAAAAGGTCTTGAAGTTGAAATGACTGAGTATGGTGATCCATATGAGGGCGAAAGAACTAAAGGTGAAAAAACATCTGAAGTATTGAGTAAGAAAGCAAGAAGAGATTATGATGGTGATGGTAAAGTAGAAAGTGGTGCTAAGGAATATCGTGGTGCTGTTCATAATGCCATTCAGCGCAAAAAAGGTGGAGCACCTGATGGAAAGGACACTTCTAATGTGAGAGAAGAGTTTATTAGGGAAGTATCAAGAATGGCAAATTTGCCACAAACTGATGCTCCTGAATATGCTAATCCTGATGCAAATGCTGCACAAATAGATATTCTCCCAGCAAATAAAAAGAATAAAATAGTTGTAAATCCATCAAATACTGTATTAGCACATACTGAACTTAAAGGTGAAGTAATTTCTGAAACTGGATACTCAAAGTTTCTTGGAATGCTCCAAGAAAAAAAGATGGGTAAAAAAGAAAAGACAAAAGAAAAAAAATTAAAAGCGAAGTATGATCCTTCTGGTATGAAGGCAAGTATGAAAGATCAATATGGTGAGGAGCAAGGTAAAAAAGTTTATTTTGCAACCATTCGTAAGCAGGCAATGAAAGAAGGGTCTGATTGTGGATCTGATGATGGGGATAAAATGAATATTAAAAAAGATGAAAAGATGGATCCTCGTTCAATTCCAACTGCAGTGAATCTTGCAAAAACCTCCGCTAGATACAGAGGAGCAAAAAATCCCATTTTAATGGTGTCTCCTGAATAAATAAAACAGGATACTCTTTATACGGAGGCCATTATGTCCGCTCTAGTAGCATGGGCTCTCGCTAATCAAGCACTTATCGCAACTGTACTTTTTGCAGTTTCAGAAGCACTTGGAGCAAACCCAAAAGTTAAATCAAATGGTATTGTCTCACTTATTCTTATTCAAGCTCAGGCAGCACTGAAAAAGAAGGGTGCTCAAGATCTTACTCCTTGATTTTTACCTTATAAATTATTAGGAGACCGTTAGGTCTCCTTTTTTTATAAATATCTGTATACAAAGAATTATAGGTAAGGAAACATGGCTCTTTGGGGCAATAAAGATTCTTTAAGCACGGGTCTTACTGGAACTATAACGATCAATCTTGCTACTGAAACCGTAGATGGTAGTGGTACAGCATTTGTAACTGCTGGAATTTCAACAGGAGATATTCTTGTAGTTGGTGTTGGCGCTACTTATGGTCAGGCAGTAATTACAGGAGTAACTTCTGCTACTCAACTTTCCATTGGTTCAACTCAATTCTTGATTCCTTTAAATGGTGCGATTGCTGGTGCTGCATATACAGTAACTCAGAAACCAAAGTATACTCTTGAAGATGGGCAATACTTTGCACCTGATGTAAAGTCAAATAGATTTTCTACTGTTGTTGGTGTAGATACTACTGAAGTTGGTATTGCTCGCACAACTACCGTTGGTGGAAAAGCGGGTGCTTATGGTGTTACTCATGCTGGATGGGTTGGTATTACTACCTATGTTGATAACCATGGCAATTTTAGAGTTAAAACAGAAACTTTAGTTGCAGGAAGCATGATTACTGGTGATGCAAACGATGACACTAGATATCCAGATAGCTGATAGTATCTTATGAAATTTGATGAATTGAATGAAAATAATTATTTGTTATTTGCTATAAAATTTTATGATAATCCTCAATCTTTAACTAGAGAGGATTTTGAAGATGACTTGAAAAGAATCAAATATATTAAAAGATTATTGAAACGTTATAAAAATACTGGTGTTTTGAAAACTAATTTGATATTGAATCATCTTACGGTTCTTTTTAATGTTTTTAATGATGCAGCAATCCCTTTACTCTTTTATAATTTGGATGGGGATCTTTGGCCTTATATAAAAAGTTTTCTTTTATTTTTGAATAGACTCCCTGAGTATCCAGTAACTCAAATTCACGAAATAAAAGAAGATACTGATTGTCTTTTACAATTGCAATCAATCTAATGGATATAGATAAAATTATTTCTATTGTTCGAACTCTTAAAGAAGAAGGTGCGATTGCTAATGTTGTTGGTACTGGAGGATTAACTAGTTCATCAACTCCTCCCGGAAGAATGGATGGTTATGATAAAGTTATGGGATTTGTAAGAAGAAAACCCCCAACAATTATAGGAAAAGGTAAATATCCTGGTGCTAGAAAACGTTGGTCAAAAAATAAACCATCGCAATAGTGTAATGTTTAACAACGACTCAAAAGTTCAAATAGCGGTTCTTCAAGAAAGATTTAAAGCTCATGAACAAATTATTGAGAAAGTTGATACCGCAATACAGACATTAAGTGAGACGAATCAAAATATATGTAAAATGCTTGCCGTTCACGATGAACGTTTAAGTCAATGTAATAGGGATGATATTGAACTATGTAAAAAAGTTGATGATATTGAAACTAAAATAGACAGTCTTTATAAATTTAGATGGCAAATTGGTGGTGTTCTTGCTGTGGTAGCTATCGTTATTGGAATTCTCCCATCCATCATGCCAACGTTGACGGCAGTTCCAATGTCTGATAGAATGGAGCACAAGAAGTAATTCCCCCCCCCCTCATAATGGATTTGGTTGATTCCAAGTATATTGGACTAGTCTCATCACGCTTGCAGAAATTTAAAAAGGTCAAAGCGGATCTCTACAACTTCCGCTGCCCTATCTGTGGGGACTCCCAGAAGAATAAAAACAAAACGAGGGGATATCTATATCCCGTAAAGAATAACACTAACTTTAAGTGCCATAATTGTGGCACGAGTATGTCTTTCAACAACTTTCTTAAAGAACTTGATGTGGTTCTCCACAAACAGTACACAATGGAGAAATTTAAGGAAGGTCATACTGGTAAAGGTTTTGTTGTAGAAGAACCTAAGTTTGAGTTTGCTAAACCAACATTCAAGAAAAAGTTGGATTTGCCCAAAGCATCAGAAGTACAAATCTCCAGAGAATATCTAGAAAAAAGACAACTTAATCCTGAAAAGTTTTATTTTGCTCACAAATTCAAAGAGTGGACAAACTCTCAAAAAGTTACTTTTAACACTATTGGTAGGGATGAAAGTCGCATTATTATACCAATGTATGATACTGAAAGTAACTTGATTGGTTTTCAGGGAAGAGCACTCGGTCCCAACTCTGTTAAATATATCACTGTGATGCTTTCTGATGATGCACCAAAGATTTATGGTCTTGAAAAAGTGGATTCTTCGAAACCCATTTACATTGTTGAAGGACCCTTCGACTCCACGTTTGTACAAAATGCTGTTGCTATGTGTGGGTCCGACGTTGATATTGGGTCGTTTGGTTGGAGCGATTATATTTACGTTTTTGATAACGAACCTCGCAATCGAGAAATCGTCAACCGAATCGAAAAAACCATCGACCGAGGAGATAAGGTGATTATTTGGCCAACATCCATTGAGCAAAAAGATATCAATGATATGGTGCTCTCTGGACTTAATGTTATGGATGTGTTAGAATCAAATACCTACTCAGGTTTAGAAGCAAAAATTAAGTTTAACAACTGGAAGAAAATATGAGCAACGGAACGAAAGTCGTCAAAAGAAATGGTAAAACTGAACCCCTTGATTTGAATAAACTTCATATCATGGTAGAAGAGGCATGTAAAGACCTCGCAAATGTATCTGCATCACAAGTTGAGATGCAGTCTGGTATTCAATTTTATGATGGTATTACAACTGCAGAGATTCAGGAAATTCTGATTCGTTCTGCTTCTGACCTGATCGATCTAGATCATCCTAATTATCAATTTGTTGCTGCTCGTTTGCTATTGTTTGCTATTCGTAAGCAGTTGTTTGGTCGGATGCATGAGTGTCCTACTGTTAAGCAACATGTTGAGCGTTGTGTTGACAAGGGCGTATATGATCCTGAAATTCTTTCGCTATATTCTGATGAAGATTTTGAAAAACTTCAGTCGTTCATTGATCATAGTCGTGACTATTTGTTCACTTATGCAGGTCTACGTCAAGTCGTTGATAAGTACCTCGTGCAAGATAGGAGCACTGGGGCACTTTACGAAACGCCACAATTTATGTACCTTTTGATTGCGGCAACTATCTTTTCCAAGTATCCTAAGGAAACACGTTTAGATTACGTTAGGAAGTATTACGATGCCATCTCCAGACACCGAATCAACATCCCAACCCCAATCATGGCGGGAGTGCGAACACCTCTTAGACAATATGCTAGTTGTGTCCTTGTTGATGTTGATGACACCCTCGATAGTATCTTTACTAGCGATATGGCTATTGGCAGGTATGTTGCACAAAGGGCGGGTATCGGTATCAACGCAGGTAGAATCCGTGGCATCAACGCTAAAATCAGAGGCGGAGAAGTACAGCATACGGGCGTTGTTCCATTTCTCAAGAAGTTTGAAGCAACTGTCCGATGCTGCACTCAAAATGGCATCAGAGGCGGGAGCGCAACCGTACACTTCCCCATCTGGCACCAAGAAATAGAAGATATCCTAGTATTGAAAAATAATAAAGGAACTGAAGATAATCGTGTTCGTAAGTTAGACTATAGTATTCAAATCTCTAAAATCTTCTATGAACGATTCATCCGCAATGAAGAGATTTCTCTCTTCTCTCCCCACTCCGTTCCTGGCTTGTATGATGCTTTTGGCACTGATGGATTTGACGAGTTATATGTTCGTTATGAACGAGATGAGTCTATTCCAAGAAAAACTATCAGTGCTCAAGAACTCTTTCTGGATCTCCTGAAAGAACGTGCAGAAACTGGTCGTATTTACATTATGAATATCGATCATTGTAACTCTCACTCATCTTTCATTGATAAGGTTGAAATGAGTAATCTATGCCAAGAAATTACTCTCCCAACAAAACCACTTCAGCATATTGATGATACTGATGGTGAAATCGCTCTCTGCATTCTTAGTGCAATTAATGTTGGAAAAATCCGCGACCTTGAAGACCTTGACGTACTCTGTGATCTTTCTGTGCGCTCTCTGGATGAACTTATCGATTTCCAAGGATATCCCGTCAGAGCAGCAGAAATCGCTACCAGAGCACGTCGTTCTTTGGGTATAGGGTTTATTGGTCTTGCTCACTATCTTGCAAAACATGGTGAGCATTATGATGATCCAAAAGCGTGGCAACTTGTTCATGATCTCACTGAGGCATTCCAGTATTACCTTATTCAGGCAACAGTTAACCTTGCAAAAGAAAAAGGTGCTTGTGAATACTCACATCGTACTAAGTATGGACAAGGAATTCTACCGATTGATACATACAAAAAAGATGTAGATGAAATCGTTGCAAACGAATTGAAGTATGATTGGGATAGTCTTAGGGAACAAGTCAAGCAATATGGTGTACGGAACTCAACATTGTCCGCACAGATGCCATCGGAGAGCAGTTCCGTTGTGTCAAATGCAACTAATGGAATTGAACCACCTCGCGGATACTTGTCCATTAAGAAGTCGAAGAAGGGTCCACTCAAGCAGATTGTTCCACAGTATCAAACACTTAAGAACAATTATACGCTTCTGTGGGATATGCCTAGCAATCGCGGTTATATTCATATTGTTGCTGTTATGCAAAAGTTCTTCGATCAAGCGATTTCTGGAAACTGGTCCTATAATCCAGAAAATTACCCAGATAATGAAGTTCCTACTTCAGTAATGGCGCAGGACCTTCTGACTACATATAAGTACGGCTGGAAAACCAGCTACTATCAAAACACCTATGATCATAAGACTGATGAGGTTGAAGAAACCAAACAGTCTCTTGAAAATTTAATTTCCGATATTCTAGAATCAGAGGAGGAAGATTGTGAGTCTTGTAAGATTTAAAACAGGTTTGGAGGGTAAACCAATGGTCGAGTCAATGACCGTTTTCAATCCAAATGAAGTAGATACCAAGAAACAACCAATGTTTTTTGGACAACCATTAGGAATACAAAGATACGATTCTTACAAGTATCCAATTTTCGACAAACTAACAACACAACAACTGGGTTACTTTTGGAGACCAGAAGAGGTCTCCTTACAGAAAGATCGTGGAGATTATCAATCTCTTCGCCCAGAACAAAAACATATCTTCACCAGTAACCTAAAATATCAGGTAATGCTGGATTCAGTTCAGGGTCGTGGTCCTGGTATGGCGTTCGCGCCTTACTGTTCCCTTCCTGAACTGGAAGCATGTATGAAAGTATGGGAGTTTATGGAGATGATTCATTCTCGCTCATACACTTATATCATCAAGAATGTTTATTCGGATCCATCTGAAGTTTTCGATACAATTCTAAAAGAAGATCGTATTATGGAACGTGCCGTCAGTGTTACTGAGGCATATAATGATTTTATTAATAGTGCTCAACATTATGGAACATCTAATGAATGGATTCATGCATTAGAACAAGTCCCATACGCACGAGAGGCAAGATATGAACTCAAACGCAAACTGTTCCGAGCAGTTGCAAACGTTAATATTCTTGAAGGTATTCGCTTTTACGTCAGTTTCGCTTGCAGTTTTGCATTTGGCGAACTCAAACTTATGGAAGGAAGTGCAAAAATCATCTCACTGATTGCTCGTGATGAGAATCAGCACCTTGTTATCACTCAAAACATTTTGAATAAGTGGAAGGAGGGTGATGACCCAGAAATGGCAACTATCGCTAAAGAAGAAGAACAATGGTTCTACAAGACCTTTGAGAACGCTGTAAATCAAGAAAAACTCTGGGCAGAGTATTTGTTTAAAGATGGTTCTATGATCGGTCTGAATGACAAACTGTTACAGCAGTATGTCGAATGGATTGCGAACCGTAGAATGAAAGCAGTTGGTCTTCGTCCACTTTATGATATTCCTGCAAAGAACAATCCACTTCCTTGGACTTCCCATTGGATTGAATCCAAAGGATTGCAAGTAGCTCCCCAAGAAACTGAAGTTGAATCATACATAGTAGGTGGGATTAAACAAGATGTTACCAAAGATACTTTTTCAGGATTCCAATTATGATGAATGGGTGGAACAAGAAATCGTAAAATCTTATAAAGAAGCAGCAGAAGCAGATGAGTTTCTGTTTGGTGATTATGATTATGAAAAGGAATGGTTAGGTAAAAAAACTGATGATGTAAAGTGAGGGTCTTTGAACCCTCTTTTTTATAAATAAAATTATAAAAACATAAAGAAACAATGTCTAGAATTACGGGAACTGATGCTTTCAATATGATGGAAGCATATAACGCTGTTTATGCTCCACAAGAACTTACAGAAGAGCAAGTTCAAGAAGACTTTGAAAACTGGGTAGATTCCCTTGTAGAAGAGGGTCATGACCTGAGTGAGTATACTTGGGAAGATATGTATGAAGAGTATCTTAATGAGATGGGGCAGAGAGCAACCACTGGGCAAATGACTGCGCCCCGTAATGCTCCACAAACATCAGCAAAACCAGCACCGTCACAAGCAACTCGTCCTGCCGGTGGTGGTATGGGAGGATTGCGAGGTAGTGGAAGAGATAGAACTTCATATCAAACTAGTTCTTCTCCTGGAGCACTCAGAGTAAATCCATCTTCTGCACCATATCAATCTCGTTTTGCAGGTGCTCGTGATGCTGCTTTTAATAGAGCAAGACAAATTCAAGGTTCTCCCGTAGTTGGACCAAGAGTTGCAGCACCAGCAGCAAGACCTGCAGCGCAAGCACCAGCAGCAGCACCTACAAGACCTGTTGCACCAACTTCACCAAAACCATCTCCAACAACTACAACTGCTCCCGCAACCGCTCCCGCAACCGCTCCAGCAGCACCTGCGAGAACTTTTAATCCTTTAATGCAGAGAACCTTTGGTTATCAGAGTGGATATGCTCCAAGTCAAGTTAAGCAAGATCCTAAAAAGATGGCACAAATGGGATCATTGAGAAGTATTAGTTCTTCATTTGACCCATTTGATATTGTTCAAGGATATCTGATTGATGAAGGTTATGCTGATACTGAAGAGGCAGCAGCAGTTATCATGGCAAACATGAGTGAAGAATGGAAAACGCAGATTCTTGAGTCTGGTTACTTTCCAACGAAAGAATCTCAAAAAGAAGATGAAAAAAAGTATAAAATGGGTGGTTCATCTGTAAAGCACAGAAATATTGCAACCCAATCACCAAAACCATCTAGATAATTAATAAAAATAAACTTTTTAAAGGAGGGTCTAACCAACCCTCTTTTTTTATAAATAACTAAAAAAGTAGAAAGAAGATGAAGTCTTTTAGTCAATTTTTGGAAGAATCATATTTGAATGAAGGTGTAGCACCTAGTGAAAGGAGACCAGCAAGAAAAAGAAGAAGTGGTGGACCTACTCCAGAAGAAGTGAAGGCAGGTATTGATAAAAGAGAAGCAGAACAAGCAGCAAAAAAAGCACAAAGAAAACCATCCGGTGCTGCTGCTAGATCAGATCTTCAATTTAAATCAACGAAAGTTCAGAGTCCAACAACTCCAAAAAAACCATCTGGTGCTGCTCGTGATGTCTGGAAGCAATTTCCCGGAAAAGCACAGAAACAATATGGTCTTCCAAAAGAAGGACCATCAACTCGTCTTCCCGGAAGAACACTAGAACCTGCAGGCGGAACAACTCCAAAACCTTCTTTACCTGGATCTGGACAAACGCAAAGAGGCGGTCAATTAGCAATAAGACCAACAACATCAAGTCAATTGGCAACAAGACCAACATCAACTTCAACAATTACTAAACCACAAAAACCTGTTGAAGTTAAAGATGTAACTAATCAAAGAAGGGCGGCCGCCGATATTAAAGCAAGAAGAGCAGCTGCTGGAACTGGACCAAGTGGAAAATCAATTGTAACTCCTCCACCAGCGTCTTCTGGAGCAAAACAGTTACCTGCAGGTACTTCTGGAGGAAAACCACCTTCTGGACCAAAAATCAAAGTACCATCAGGACTTGCAAAAGCAGGCAAAGTTGCTGGTAAAATTCTTGGACCTGCTGCCGCTGCACTTGACGTTGCAGATGAAAAGGCAAAAGGATCTGGGTGGGCAAGATCGCTCGCTAAGGGTGCTGCAGTCGCTGCTGGTGGTGCTTTAGGTGGTGCTGCAGGTAGTATTGCTGGTCCAGTTGGATCAATTGGTGGAGCAACAGTAGGATCGATGGCAGCATCTAAAGCATTTGATGTTGCTGCTGGTGCTAATGCTAAAGAAAGAAAAGCGATGGCAACAGCAAATCGTCAAAAGCAATCGGGAACTGCTATTAAAGGTATTGGTGGTCCTACCAGTTTTGACACCAAAAAGAATACAATGACTACTGGTTCTGGATCACAAAGAAAAACAGTTGCTCTTGCCAAAACTGGTGTTGTTCAGCGTGGTGGACAATCTGTTGCAGGTAATCTTGCATATAAGGGTGGTAAAGCAGTCTATAAAGCAGGTCCAAGTGCTCAATCCCTTGCCAAAACTTCTTCTAACCCATTAGAAAGAATTGGTAGATCTTTATTTGCCGGCGCATACAAACAGCATGATGCCGCTAAAGCAAAACAGGCACTATCAAAAGCAAGACAATCTGATGCTGCTCGCAATAAAGCACTTGGAGTAAAAGCACTTCCTGGTAAGTGATTTTTTATAAATATCTTTATATAAAGGTATTTAATTTATAACCATGTCTAGAATTTCGCAAGACTTCATTAATAATATTGGATATTTGTATGAAGAAATTAATATTCAGCAAAATGATTTTTTAAATGAAGACTCTCAATATTATGATGCGGAAGCAGCAGAAATAGTAGAGGATATTCTTTCTACTATTTCTGCATCGATGGTTTGTGAAGGATATAGTGCAGAAGGCATTATTGGATTTCTTGCAGATTCATCAGAAGAAACAATTATTGAGAAGTATTTAAGTTTTGATGAAAATATTCTGTTGGAAGGTAAAGTATCTGATGAATATGTTGTAGAACAATTAGATATTTTTGATGCTGCAATTAATGAGGGTTTGGGATCATTAGTTGGAAAAGTTGCTAAAGGTGCAGTTGGATTAGCAAGTAGAGTTGCATCAAAACCTGCAAGAGCAAAGATTGCTCAAAAATTAGTAACTTCTAAAAATCCAGAAAAAACAAGACAAGCAGCACAAAGACTTGCTCAAAGAGAAGCAAGAAAAGGAGGTGCTGGTGGTTATAGTAAGACCAGTTCACCAATTGATGGTGGAAAACCAATGACTGGTAAGCAGTCTGGAGAATTATTAACTAAAGGAAAATTGGGTCAAGCAACACAAAAAGTAAAAGATGTTGCTAATAAAGCAAAAGCAGCACTTCCTAAAGTTGCTAAAGGTGCTGGTATATTTGGATTAGGTGCTGCTGGTGGATTTGTAGGAGCAAAACTTGCAGGAGCAGGTTCTGGAGCAAAACCAACAGAATCACCAAAACCATCTGCAACAACTACTACTGCTCCTCCTAGTGCCCCCTCTGCACCTAGTTCTTCTGCACCATCAGGTGGTGGAGGATCTGCATCATCAGGTGGTGGTGGAGGATCTGCACCATCAGGTGCTCCTGCAGCAGCAAAACCAAAAGCATCTGTAAAAAACGCCAATCAACAATATAAAGATTTGATCAAAGCGGGTAAAACAAAAGAAGCAGAAAAACTAGGATTAGAAACTTGGGCAAAAGCAAATCCAAAACTTGCTGCTAAATTGAATGCAGATAGTGCTCAAAAGGGTACTGGTCAAAGTCAGATGGAAAAAGATGCTGAAGAACTTCGTCAAATGTCAAATAGGTCTAAGCAGCGTCAAGGTGAATTGATGGGTGGTCCAGAAGGTCCTGGATCAATTAATAAGAAGGATGTTGAAGATTCAATGAAGGCAGAACAGGAAAGACAGAAGAAAAAACTAGAGCAAGAAAAATCTAAGGTTACTACTAAAGAATCATATGAACCATATGAAGTTCTTCTGGAGTATCTTCTGAGTAATGGTCATGCAGATAGTATTGAAGAAGCACATTATATTATGTTAGAAATGGATGCATCTTCTGTTCAAGCAGTTATGGAAGAGTATGAGGATTATCTACTTGCTGAAGAGGTTTCTGAGTGGGTTGATGGTCTTTTACATGAAGGATATGATCTCTCGCAATATACATGGGATGATGTTGTTGCACATTATGTAACTGAATTCCGTTGATCTTATTATAGCATAATTCTCAGGGGGTTGACATACCCCCTTTTTTATTGCTAGACTAGGTTTGTCTCCGTTGAAGATAAATAATAGCTCATAAAGATTCTATAGTATGAGTTATGAAAATCCTTGGAGATTCAATGGGGAAATTTTTGAGTCTTCTGATATTCAAGATAATTTTGGTTTTGTTTATCATATACACTGCAATAAAACTGGTCGTAGTTACATTGGTAGGAAATATTTCTGGTCTTTCCGCACACCAAAGGGAAAATCTAGAAAAGTTAAATCAGAGTCCGATTGGAAAAATTATTATGGATCATGTCCCGAACTCAAAACCGATCTTAAACTTTGGGGCAAAGCATCCTGCGACAGAACGATACTTAGCCTCCATAGAACAAAAGGACATTGTAACTACGAAGAAACAAAACAACTTTTCCTAAATAATGTGTTGATCGAGTCTCTTGACGATGGCACACCAGCGTACTACAATAGCAATATCCTAGGTCGCTACATGCGAAAAGATTATGGAAACTTTGGAAAAGACTCTAAAACAATCACATGACTGGGCAATTGATCGGATGCATTTCCTATGTGAAAATAAAAATATCGAAGATGCCCATGCGATTCAATCTGAATTCAGTGAATGGTTGGATCCGAATATTCTAGAGCATGACGTATTTTCATTACAATACATAGGAGAAGAATATGACTCTTGATCTTCATAACTTTTTTAAATTTTATGATGAGAAAAATGAGAACCATGTAGCAGCAGTTCAATGGTTAGAAGACAATCTGCCTGCTGAATTTTTAGACGACTCTGAGACTGAATGGATTGGTATTTACAGAACAAAACCACCAACTCCAGCAGTACTCGAAGTTCCATACTTCAATCAAGTAGACAACTACAGAGACGCACAAAGAACTTGTAACAGTTCGTCGTGTGCTATGTGCCTTGCTTTCCTCAAGCCAGGTAGCATTAAAGGCGATGACGAATACGTTAAAAAAGTATTTGCTATCGGTGATACTACTGACCATGCGGTACAGACGAAAGTTCTGTCAGGTTATGGGATTAAATCCCATTTCAGTTATAATCTCAGTTTTAGCGATATAGATAAAAGTCTTGATAGGGGTAAACCAGTTGTTATTGGTATCCTTCATAGGGGTTCTTTATCTGCACCTACTGGTGGACACATGTGTGTAGTCATCGGTAAGACACCAGATGGTAAAGGATACTATGTCAACGATCCATATGGATCATTAAATGATAATTATACTGGTCCTGTGACTAACGGTAAAAAGACAATTTATACCAAAGCAGTTCTTAAGCACCGTTGGTGTCCAGGAGGAAGTGATGGATGGGGAAGAATTTTCGACTAATTTCAAAAGAAAGATCTTACAACGCATTAAAGATCTGACCAATAATGGTAGACATGTAGAAGCACATCAACTTTATCAAAAATACTTCGGAGGTAACAATGGCAAGAGTTGACCTACACAATTTCTTTCAATTCTATGATGAAAGAAACCCTAATCACGTTAAATCAGTTCAGTGGTTGGAAGACAATCTTCCTGTTAAGTTCCTTGAAGACAATGTAGACTGGGCAGAAATTTATCGCGGAAAAAAGACTAGTGCTGCAACAGTAAGTACACCTGCTGCAGCTGCGCCTACAGTAACAGGTGGAGATGATCTGCCAATGATTGGTTTGAAATTAATCAAAGAGTTTGAAGGGTGCCATTTAAAAGCATATCCCGATCCTCTTACTGGTGGACTTCCGATCACAATTGGTTGGGGTTCAACTCGTAAGAAGGATGGATCTCATTTTAAACTAGGAGATACTTTAACTCAAGCGGAAGCAGATGCACTTCTCATCGAGCAGTGTAAGAATGAGTTTCTGCCTTCTCTTCGTAAAATCCCACACTGGAATGAAATGTCTGATGGAAAAAGAGGCGCTCTGCTCAGCTTTGCTTATAATCTTGGTGCCGGTTTTTACGGTGGTGATAACTTTAATACTATTACTAAACGCTTGAAGAATAAAGAATGGGACATGGTTCCCGATGCGCTTTATCTTTACAGAAATCCTGGTTCTAATGTAGAAGCAGGACTAGCACGTAGAAGAAAGGCAGAAGGTGAAGCTTGGAAAAAAAGTTAACTTCACACTAAAGTAAAAAATGACTAACAAGAAAAACGAAAATGCTATGGGACAACTAATTCGTATATGTATTTTGGGTTGGTCTGCTGCTCTTCTTACTGCAAGCTATGCAGGTACTCTTTCTAAGATGGATCCTACATTCATTGCAACTGTCTTCACTGCATCTGCCGCTACTTTTGGCATCAACACTATGAAGAAAGGTGGAGATGAAGATGATGAAAAGAAAGAAGAACCAAAAAGAGGAGAAGTGGTAGAAGCACCACCAGAACCACCTACTCCTGAAGTTGCTTTGGTAGAACCATCTCTTGAAGAAAGAGTTGAGGTTCTGGAAGGTCAAGTTCAACCACGCACAGGAGCATAATGTCAAAGTCAGCAAACAAATCCAAGAAAGGTGGAGCAGGTTCTGCTAACAATAAAAAGCAGAACTCTGGAAATGCTAATGCTAATAAAGCAAAGAATGGTGGCAAGAAAAAATGATTGAGTTTGTGACTTTGACTATCGTTGGGCATACGTTAGTTGGACCAGATTTATGTCAAACTGAATTTCTAAGTGATAATCAAATTTACACATTTACATACCAATGCCAAGAGAATGGAACACTCCTAAACGAGAGTGTTGGAATGCTCCCATCCATCAAATATTGAAAGCAATAGATAATCACACCCGTCTTCACATGGAGACGGGTGACATTTGGCATGAAGAACAGGCCCAGATCTTGAGAAAGTATGTAAAAGATTTGAAAGTCTGGATACACAAAGAAGAAGGTTGGTGAAAAGAATGAAAAAGTTACTCACCTCAGTTGGTCTAATTTTATCATTATCATTTCCCGCAATAGCATCATCTTTAGCACCAACGCAACCAACTGTAAAACCATACAGTGCTGCTGCAATGGGTTGTATGATACTTCTAGAATGTACTGAGGGTGTAGAAAAACTCACAGTAGATTCTGAGTTATTAAAAGATCCAGACTTTGACCCATTCAGGGAAGAATTAAAAAGAATTATTATTGCTCTTAATGCAGTAAATGTTCCTGTATATGTTGCACCAGAAAGATATTTTACTCCGAGAACTGTAGGATTATATAAACCAAATTACAATCGTTTCTTTGTAAATGAAACTCTTCTCAAGGACCCAAGAGAGTTTCTGGGAACGATGAGGCACGAGGGATGGCACGTAGTTCAAGATTGTATGGGTGGCGGATTGCAAACTTCATTTATGGCACAGGTACATCAAGACAGTGAAATTCCTGCTTGGATAATGAAGAATACTAGACTGACTTATGAATCGATGATGCAAAGTCGCGCAGTTCCTTGGGAAGCAGATGCTAACTGGGCAGAGGAGCAATCTAATGTAACTGCAGAAAAGTTAGAGATGTGCTCCAAAGGTCCTCTGTGGGATCAAATTCGTCCTACACCAATGACTATGGATTGGTTGATTGGATGTGGATGGATGAAACCACAAGAAGGAAAATATCCTTATTACCCAAATAAGAAAGTTGAGTATTGTACTGAAGGTAAGTATTAATGGAATTACCTTGGGGAGTGATTACAATATTAGGTTGTAGTCTTATCTTTACTTTATATGTAATTTACTACATATTACGATTAGCACACGAGGAAATGAAAGATGAAAAATCTAGCAATCATTCTGTCAGCGACAAGTCTGGCAATTAGTGGAGCACTTTGTTATGGTGCTTATATCACCTATCAGAAAGCACAAAAAATTCTAGATAATCCAGAAGAGTTTGTAGGTGCTGTGGTGGAGAAGCAAGTATCAAAAGCATTTGAAAAACTGCCTATCCCCAAACTAAATACTGAGAAGTTTAAATTATTTTGAAGAATGTCCGACAAAGATCCTTACGTCTATAGAATACGTTCAGTTCACAAGGTTGTAGATGGTGACACTATTGACGCTGACATTGATTTGGGTTTTGATATCTCCCTTACTAAGCGAATTCGTCTTGCTGGTATCGATACCCCAGAAAGTCGTACAACAGATGCAAACGAAAAGAAATACGGACTTGAATCAAAAGATTGGTTGAAGCATCGCTGTGAATTTGCTAAAAATATTCTAATCAAGACCGAACTTCCAGACTCCACAGAGAAGTATGGAAGAATTATTGGTCATTTGTTTATTAATGATGAACCAATCTCACTCAATGAGCAGATGATTATTTCCGGTTACGCCTGGGAATATGATGGAGGTACAAAAGTTAAGAACTTTGCTGAACTGGATGCGAAGCGTAAGAAGTAATCACTTTGAGTGAAACTTCTTATATTGTTGTTTCTTCTCTACCTTCTGTTCTTTCTTGAGTAACTTATTGACTTTCTTGAGTGAAACGGACTTTTCAAAAGCAAAATATACTTGAGTTTCATATGGGGTAAGGTCTTTATTTAAAATCTTTTTACCTCTTACAAATATTTGTTCAAGTGCAGGTTTCATTTTCTTTACCATCCATTCCACCAAAGACTTGCCAACAAGAGCCGCAGCAACAGAAGCAGTAGCAGTGGTGCCAGCAAGAATAACTTGCTCTTTAGGTGGAACGGGGATTTCTCCGACAATTGGTACTTCAATTACAGGTACTCCTAAATTCGTATTTGCAGTAGGTTGATCGGAAATAATCCGAGTATCCTGGGGGGGTTGAACAACTTGAGGAAGTTGGGGTGGAGGGGTAGTGTCAGGAAGCCCTCTAGACTTTTCTTCTTGTGGTTCTTCTTGCTTTTTTCGTTCTGCTCTAACTGCTGCATC
>Ga0105102_10000018_pt1 | contig 34248 bp, 35 predicted proteins | sample PPLLaktember2015_FD_87032 | JGI IMG/M metagenome (GOLD analysis project Ga0105102, IMG submission 87032) | Freshwater sediment microbial communities from Prairie Pothole Lake near Jamestown, North Dakota, USA - PPLs Lake P7 Core (6) Depth... | ecosystem: Environmental > Aquatic > Freshwater >...
AACCCACGAGGCGATCTGCGAGATCTTGAGAGCGTTCGGCATCGTCTTCGACAACTACACGACGACCGAGTGCGAGACGCACAAGCGGTTCGTCCACGACATCTACCTCGACATGGAGAAGAGTGGGTACATCAAGACCCAACTCGAGTCGCGCGCCTACTGCAAGCCGTGCCAGCGGTTCCTTGCCGATCGATTCATCAGCGGGACGTGCCCGCGTTGCGGCTTCGCGAGCGCCCTCGGCGACCAGTGCGACTCGTGCGGGTCGATCCTCGAGCCGGAGGAGCTGGTTTCGCCGACGTGCAGCTTCTGCGGCCACAGCGACATCGAGTTCCGCGAGACGAAGCACTGGTACCTCGACCTTCCGAAGCTGGCGCGGGCGTTGACGTCCTACGTGACGTCGCGCGGATTCCAAGGAAACGTCCACCTCTTCACCCAGCAGATGATCGACGACGGCCTGAAGCCGCGGGCGATGACCCGGGACATCGACTGGGGAATCCCTGCGCCGTTCGAAGGAGCCGAGGGGAAGGTCATCTATGTCTGGGGCGAGGCGGCCCTCGGCTACGTCTCGGCGGTGATCGAGCACTTCCGCGGCGACGAGCGGTGGAAGGACTTCTGGTTCGGCGACGACGTCTTTCAGATCTACACGATCGGGAAGGACAACATCCCGTTCCACTCGCTCATTTTCCCCGGCCAGCTGATCGCGTCGGGCCGCGGGTACCACCTGCCGGACCAGATCGCCGCCACGGAGTACCTGAACTGGATCGGCGGCGACAGCTTCTCGAAGACGCGCGGCGTGGGCCTGTACTGCGACGAGGCGCTCCGCGTCATGGACGCCGAGTTCTGGCGCTTCTACCTCCTCTACAACCGGCCGGAGGCGAGGGACGTCAACTTCTCGTGGGAGGAGCTCGAGAAGGCCGTTAACGGCATCTTGATCTCGAACGTCGCGAACCTGATCAACCGGGTGCTTTCGTTCGTTCAGACGCATCAGGGCGGTGTGGTTCCCGACGTGCCCGCGGACGGCGAGGTTGTCGAGCGGCTGGCGAAGACCGTCGCCGCGTACGAGAAGGCGATCGACGCGGGGCTCCTCGGGACCGCGCTCCGGAGCGCGTGCGACCTGGCGGTCTTCGGAAACGAGTACTTCCAGCGAAAGCGGCCGTGGGCGACGAAGGACGGATCGGCCGTGGCGAGCGCCGCGCACCTCGTGAAGGGGATAGCGATTCTCCTCCTGCCGTACGTCCCGAAGTTCGCGTCGTCCGTGCTGCGCATTCTGCACATCGAGGCGCCCACGTGGGGCGACCTCGATCGGCCGCTCGGGGGAACGAGCGTGACGGCGGACCGCGTCCTGCTCGAGCGGATCGAGGTCGAGTCGATCCGCGGGCAGGTGACCGCGAAGGGGGCGTCTCCGTCAGGAGCAACTCCCGCGCCGGTGTCCCTCGAGGAGTTCTCGAATTTTGACTTCCGGGTGGGCGTGATCCGCGAGGCGGCGGCGGGGGCCGGGGCGAGCCGGCTGTACAAGCTGACGGTCGATCTGGGCGCGGAGACGCGCACCTGCGTCGCCGGAATCCGCGAGAGCTACGAGCCCGCGGAGCTGGTGGGCAAGTCGGTCGTCGTCGTCACCAACCTCGAGAAGAGGACGATCCGCGGGATCGAGTCGGAAGCGATGCTCCTGGCGGCTCAGGGATCCCCGCTCGCCCTGATCGGCCCCGAGCGCCCCGTCGAACCCGGGACGCCCGTTGGCTAGCCGGTTGCAAACGCAGATCGCGACAGCTAGAATCAGACCCAGATTGGGGTGAACCATCGATGTATGCAGTGATTGAGACCGGAGGAAAGCAGTACCGAGTGGAGCAGGGGATGCTGCTCGCGCACGAACTCCTGCCCGGCGTCGAGGTTGGGGCGACGGTGGAGTTCGACAAGGTGCTTCTTCTTGCCACGGAGGACGGCGTGCAGATCGGCACGCCCTACGTCGACGGTGCGAAGGTCGTGGGCGAGGTCAAAGAGGCCGGCCGCGGCGACAAGATCATCGTCTACAAGTACAAGGCGAAGAAGGGGTACCGGAAGAAGCAGGGGCATCGCCAGGGATACATGGCGACCTCGATCCGGGCGATCGAGGGATAGGGGGACGGTTGGGCGAGGTCTTGGTTCAGCGAGATGAGACGAACCGCATCGTGGGGTTTGTGGCCCGGGGGTTGTCTCCCGAGACGCTGCCCGGCGTCGGCGTGTTCCAGCTCCTGCGGGCGGGGTCCGCGGCGCTGACCGAGTACCTGCACGTCCAGTCCGACAGCTCCCTTTCGGAGGAGATGTACCTCGCCGTCGACCGGAGCGATCCGCACTTGGCACGCGAGCTGGATGCGGTGCTCGAGACGCTCGCGATCGGGTTCCGCCTATTGGAGCGGGACTGCCCGGACGACCTCGTCGTCCACGACGCGGCGGTCGGCGTTGAGGTGTTGTAAGGAGAAACGATGGCGCACAAGACGAGTACGGGATCCACGCAGAACGTGCACGACAGTCCGGGCCAACGGCTCGGGGTCAAGCGCTTCGGCGGGGAATGGGTGGAAGCGGGGACCATCATCGTTCGCCAGCGCGGCACGAAGTTCGCGGTCGGGACGAACGTCGGGATTGGACGCGACTTCACGATCTTCGCCACCGCTCCGGGATACGTCCACTTCGAGGGGCGGGGCAAGAAGCACATCAGTGTACTGCCCGCCGCGCCGACCGCTTGACCTCCGCACGATCGGGATCATCCCCATGACGACCGATGTTTCTTGACGAAGCAACCATCCGCGTGCGCGGCGGACGCGGTGGCAGCGGGGTGATCCACTTCATGTCCAGCCGTCACAACCCTCGGGGAGGACCCGACGGGGGAAACGGCGGACCGGGCGGAGACGTCGTCCTGCGGGCGACGGCGAGCATGTCCACGCTGTACTCGTTCCGAAACCGCCCGCTCTTTGCGGGGCAGGACGGGACGGGCGGCGATCGGAACCGCCAGAATGGCGCCGCCGGCGAGGAGCTGATCGTCCACGTTCCGGTCGGCACCGTCGTGCGAGGGCCCGACCGCGAGGTGATCGCCGACCTGGCGCTCGTGAACGACGAGGTTCTCGTGGCGCGAGGAGGAGAAGGCGGGCGCGGGAACGACGCGTTTGCCTGCTCCACACGAACGACGCCGCGGCTCCGCGAGCGCGGCCTTTCCGGCGAGTCGAAGACGCTGCGGCTCGAACTCAAGCTGATTGCCGACGTCGGGATCATCGGGTATCCGAACGTCGGGAAGTCGAGTCTGATCTCGTCGATCTCGGGGAAGCGCGCCAAGGTGGCCGACTACCCGTTCACGACGCTCGTGCCGAACCTCGGCGTCGTCGACGTGGACGGGCGGAATCAGTTCGTTGCCGTCGACGTTCCGGGACTGGTCGAGGGCGCGCACGAAGGCCGAGGGCTGGGCGACCGATTCCTTCGTCACGTCGAGCGGACCCGCGTTCTCTTGCACATGGTCGACCTGGCGCGGCTCGACGGGCGCGACCCGGTTGACGACTTCCACCAGATCAACTACGAGCTCGCGTCGTTCGCTCCGGCGCTCGGCGCTCGGCCCCAGGTCGTCGCGGGGAACAAGATCGATCTCATCTCCGCCGAGGACGTCGCGGCGCTTCGAGAGCGTTTCGCGGCCCTCGGCGTCGATCTCGTCCCGATCTCCGTTGCGACGATGACCGGGGTCCGGGACGTCATCGATCGCGTGTACCGTGCTCTGGTTGTCGAGCGGGAGAAGGAGCTGTTCGCGCCATCGCCGCTTCGACGGCGCGTGTACCAGTTCCACGGGGAGACGGGGTTCCGGGTGGAGAACGACGGGGATGGGTTCCGCGTCACGGGCCAAGAGGTCGAAACGCTCGCTCGAAAGCTGGTGCTGACGTCTTGGGACGCCGAGGCCTACCTGATCGACCGGTTGAACAAGATGGGCGTGATGAAGGAGCTTCGCCGGCTCGGGTACCAGCCCGGGGCTCCCGTTCGGATCGGCGAGGTGAAGCTTGAGTTCGAGCTTGAACAGTAGGGTCGGGGTCCTCGGAGGGACGTTCGACCCGCCGCACAACGCCCATCTCGCGGTCGCGAGGACGGCGCTCCGGCAGTTCGAGCTCAAGCGCGTCGTGTTTGTGCCGAACGGGATTCCGCCGCAGAAGAGCGTCTCCGACGGCGTGACGAGCGAGGATCGGTACCGCATGGCCCGCCTGGCGATTGCCGGGCGGCGGGAGTTCTCGGTCTCGCGGATCGAGATCGACCGAAGCGGGCCCTCGTACACCATTGACACGATCCGCGCGATGGAGGAAGATTGCCCCGAAGGGGTCTGCTTCATCCTCGGGGCGGACCAGATGTTGGAGATTGAAACGTGGAGGGAGCCGCAGGCCCTGCTGGGCAGCGTGTCGTTTGTCGTTGCGCCGCGCGCCGGGATCTCGCTCTCCTTCCTCGGGAGACCGCCGTATGACGTCGCGTCGATCCACGTCCTCGACATGGGCGAGGTTGACCTGTCGTCAACGGCTGTCCGCGATCGAGTAGCGCGCGGCGAGTCGATTGAGGCGTGGGTTCCTCGAAGCGTGGCGCGGTACATCGAGGAACACGGGTTGTATCGGGTAGGAGTTCGAGTGAGATCCCACGGAACAGGAGGTCAGGATCGATAGCAAGACGTTGCGGGTGAACGAACGGATTCGCGTGCCCGAGGTTCGCGTCGTCGGCGACACGGGAGAGAACCTCGGCGTGCTGCCGACGCAGCAAGCCATCGCGTTGGCGAAGGAAAAGGGACTCGACCTGGTCGAGGTGGCGCCCCAAGCGACGCCGCCGGTTTGCCGGTTGGTGGACTTTGGCAAGTTCCACTACCAGCAGGAGAAGAAGGAGCGCAAGCAGAAGCATCGCTCCAAGCTGAAGGAGATCAAGTTCACGATCAAGATCGGTGAGCACGATTTCCAGACCAAGCTCTCCCGGGTTCGCGAGTTCCTGTCTCACGGGGATATGGTCCGCATCAGCATCTTCTTCCGCGGGCGAGAGATCGTGCACGCCTCACGAGGCCACGACCTCCTCAAGCGGGTGGAGGAAGAGGTCAAGGACATCGCCCGGGTCGAAGGAACGCCGATGGCCAAGGGCAAGATCCTCCAGATCATGATCGTTCCCGCGCAACATTCCTGACCGCCCCTCGGGGAGGAGGACGTACGGTGCCGAAGCAGAAAACACACTCTGCATCGAAGAAGCGCTTCACACGGACAAAGAGTGGCAAGATCATGCACACGATGTCCAATTACTGGCACAAGAACGTGAAGAAGCGCCCGAAGGCGAAGCGGCACGCTCGCATGCCGAAAGAAGTGACCGGCGGGCTGAAGAAGATGCTCGAAAAGATGCTCTCGAAGTAGCCCTCCGGGGAGACGAAGGAGAAGACCATGCCACGAGCGCGTGGAGGCAGTAAGAGACTCGACAGCCGTAAGAAGATTCTGAGTCTCGCCAAGGGGTTCAAGGGCAAGCGGGGGACGTCGCATAAGATCGCGAAGCAAGCGGTCATGAAGGCCCTGCGCAACAGCTACATCGATCGCAGGCTCCGCAAGCGCGACTTCCGACGGCTGTGGATCACCCGAATTGGGGCGGCGGCGAAGCTGAACGGGCTTTCGTACTCCGCCTTCCTCGGGGGGATCCAGCGCCGCGGCGTCCTTCTGAACCGGAAGATGCTCGCGGACATCGCCGTTCGCGACGAGCGGGCGTTTGCTGCGCTCGCCGATGTGGCGAAGGAAGAGGCCGTCAAGGGGTAGCGGTGGACGCGGCCGCGCGATCGGAGCGGGGATCCGACGGGGCGAAGCCCGGCTGTGCTTCGCCTCGGGTGGGAGACGTCGTCTTGTCGGTCCGGGGGATCGAGCTTGAGGGACCGCACGGCGTCTACCCGCAGGAGCAGGAAGCGGGGAATCGCTTCACCGTGGATGTCGAGATGCGCGGACTCTTCGCGCAGGCCGTGGAGTCGGACGAGCTTTCGGACACCGTCGACTACGATGCGGTCGTGCAGCGCGTTTGCGAAGTGAACCGGAGGCGTACGTTTCACCTCATCGAGTCCTTTGCCGGTGCGATTGCTGACGAGCTGCTCGATCGCTTCGAGCGCGTTTCCGAAGTCCGGATCCAAGTTCGCAAGCTCTCCGTGGCCAAGCTGGGGCCGAATGCATGGACGATGGTCGAATTGAGCCGGCGGCGGGCCTAGATCCCGTGGATGTGTACATCCTTTTCGGATCGAACCTGGGGGACCGGCGTGAGAGGATCGAGCGAGGGCTGGCTCGAGTGGCGCAACGAGGCGTCCGATGGACGGCCCGGTCTTCGGTCTACGAGACGGAGCCGGTGGGGCTCTCGGACCAGCCTTGGTTCCTGAATCTCGTCGCGCGCGGCACGGCGACGCTCTCCCCGCGGGCGCTCCTCGCGGCCTGCCAGGACGCCGAGACGGCGGAAGGGCGGGTTCCGACGGTGCGGTTCGGACCGCGCACGCTCGACGTGGACATTCTTCTCTACGGGACCCTGCAAGTCGACGAGCCGGACCTCTCGATTCCCCATCCGCGGATGAACGAGCGACGCTTCGCCCTCGCTCCGCTCGTGGAGATTGCCGCCGACCTCTCGGACCCAAGGGATGGACGACGGTTCGCCGAGGTCTTGGCGGGACTCGATGAGGGAAAGAAGGTGCTGAAATCGACGACAAGAGAATCCTGATCTCGGTCGACCTGACCGAGGACGGCGACAAGAGGACACGCGTCGCCCTTCTCGAAGAGGGTCGTCTGATGGAGATCTACTACGGGCATCCGTCGCACGAGAAACTGGTTGGGAACATCTACCGGGGGCGCGTTGAGGACGTGCTTCCGGGCCTCGGATCGGCGTTCGTTGACGTCGGCGAGCGGAAGAGCCTCTTCCTCTCCCAGAGTGAGATCAACGATCCCTACCTGATTGAGAAGGGCTTCAAACCGTGGCAGTCCGGGGTTCCCATCAACAAGCTCCTGCGGCCGGGGCAGTTCGTCACGTTGCAGGTTCGGCGGGACGGAATTGGCAGCAAGAACCCTCAGGGGACGATGAAGGTCAGCCTCCCGGGGCGTTTCTGGGTCTACCTCCCCACGGAGGATCGGCTCGGGGTCTCGCGGCGGGTGGAGTCGGTGCGGGAACAACGTCGGATCCGCCGGGTGGCGCGAGCCCTCAAGCGTGACGGCGAGGGGATGATTGCGCGCACGGCGGCGCAATGGGCAAACGACGAGGAGCTGGAGCGGGACTACCACCTGCTCGTCGAGACGTGGGAGCGCGTCCAGGACGCCTCGAAGGCGACGAACGGGGCGCGGCTCCTGTACAAGGCCATGGGACTGGTTCAGACGGTGCTGCGCGACCGGCTCGGGCCGGAAATCGGCGAGGTCGTCGTCGACTCCCCGTTCTTCTTCGAGAAGATCAACTCGTTCCTCGACTACATGCAGCTCGGGGAGTTCAAGGAGCGGGTTGTTATGCACAAGGGAGCGGATCCTCTCTTCGCCAAGCACAACGTGGAGAAGCAGATCCAGGACAGCCTCGCGCGCCGCGTGCCGCTCGCCGGAGGCGGGTCGCTCGTGATCGACGAGACGGAAGCGCTCATCGCCATCGACGTCAACACCGGCGGCGACGTCCGTCACCGCAACCAAGAGGCGGCGATCCTGAACACGAACCTCGAGGCGGCGACGGAGATCGCGCGACAGCTGCGGCTTCGCCAGATGAGCGGGATCATCGTCGTCGACTTCGTCGACATGGAAGATCCCGCGCACATCGAGCAGGTGACCGATCGCGTGAAGGAGGAGTTGGAGAAGGACCGAGTCTCGGCGGACTTCGTCGACATGACGGCCCTCGGCCTCGTCGAGATCACGCGGAAGCGCCGGGGCGAGAGCCTTGCCGACATGCTGGAGAATGCGAAGTTCGACGCGTGATCGTCGCTCGGCGAGAGGCGCCGCGCGGCGTTCGAGTCTCTCCCTTTCGGGCGAGACTCGGGGTACAATAGCGCGGCACGGGCGAGTGGCTACGCCGCTCGGGAAGCGGGCGGCTCGTCGATCGCCTTGAGATAGAAGAGGGCGAATGACTCGCCGCGTGGGTCTGAGGCGCGGCTCGTCGATCGCCTTGAGGTAGAAGAGGGCGAATGACTCAGCCGCTCCAGAAGCGGGCGGCTTCGTCGATCGCCCTGAGATAGAAGAGGGCGAATGGCTTGCGCCGTTCGCTCTGAGGTAGAAACGGGCGAATGACTCGCCGTGTGGGGTCTGAGGCGCGGCTCGTCGATCGCTTCGAGATAGAAACGGGCGAATGACTCGCCGCGTGGGTCTGAGGCGCGGCTCGTCGATCGCCTTGAGGTAGAAGAGGGCGAATGGCTTCGCCGTTCGCTCTGAGATGGAGACGGGCGAATAGCTCAGCTGGGAGAGCATTCGGGTCACATCCGAAAGGTCGCAGGTTCGAGCCCTGTTTCGCCCACAGGACGGGAAGGCGAGCGTTGCTCGCCTTCTTTGCTTCCTTGGGAGGGAAGACGCGGGATGACGTCGCTGGTGACCGGCGGAACTGGATTCATCGGAGCGAACGTGGTTCGGGCGCTCCTGCGCGCCGGCGACGAGGTTCGCGTGCTGGCTCGCCCGGACTCCGACCTCTTGAACATCGCGGGGCTGCCGGTCAACGTGGTCCGCGGGGACTTGCGGGACCGAGACTCGCTCCGCGCCGCCGCACGGTCGTGCGAGCGGGTGTTCCATGTCGGCGCGCTCTACTCGTTCTGGGTTCGGGACCCGGACCTTGTCTACGAGGTCAACGTCGAGGGAACGCGAAACGTGCTCGACGCGGCGGAGGAGGCGGGGGCAAGGCGGATCGTCGTCACGAGTTCCGTCGCCGCGCTCGCCGTGCCGACGAAGGGCGAGGTGGTCACCGAGGAGACGCCCGCGAACCCGAGCCGCATCGTCGGGGCCTACAAGCGGAGCAAGTACCTGGCCGAACAGGTCGCCCTCGAGGCGGCGGGGCGCGGACTCCCCGTGGTGATCGTGAATCCCTCCTTCCCGGTGGGACCCTGGGACGTGAAGCCCACGCCGACGGGCCGGGTGATCGTCGACTTCCTGAACCGGCGCATGCCGGCCTACGTCGAAACGGGGATGAACGTGGTCGCCGTCGAGGACGTCGCTCTAGGGCATCTTCTGGCCGCGGAGCGAGGGCGGGTCGGCGAGCGTTACATCCTCGGCGGCGAGAACGTGACGATGAGACGGCTGCTCGAGCTTCTCGCGCAGGTGACGGGACTTCCGGCTCCGCGGCTGCGCGTTCCGTACCGCCCGATTCTTGCGCTCTCGTACGCCAACGCTCTGGCGTGCCGCGTGACCGCGACGACGCCCAGGATGACGCCGGACACGATCCGGATGTCGCACCATGCGATGTACTACGACCCGACGAAGGCGCGACGCGAGCTGGGCCTCCGCTCGACGCCGATCGAGGAAGCGCTGCGCCGCGCAGTCGAGTGGTTCGTGGCACACGGCTACGTCAAGGGCGCGGCGCGGCGGCGCTAGAACTCGGCGGAATCCTCCCCGAGACGAGAAGGTCGCCGTCGATCTGCTCTGTCGTCACGTCGACGAGTCGCACGGCGTCCTCGACGCGATCGGCGCCGAGGCCTCCGATTGCCGGCACGGCGTCCCGGCCCCCGATGAGGAGAGGCGCGACGAAGAACGAAACGCGGTCGACGAGGCCGGCGGCGAGGAATGACGCGGCCGTCTCCCCTCCTCCCTCAACCAAGATGGAGTCCAGGCCCGCCTCGCCGACGCGGCGAACGAGGACGGGAAGGTCGACGCCGCCTTCTGCGGCCGGGATCTCCCACACGCGGCACCCGGCCTGCTCCAGTGCGAATCGGCGCTCCGGCGGCACGGCGGCCGCGGCGACGATCGGCGAGAGACCGGTCCCGAGAAGGCGCGCGCTCTGCGGAAGGCGGCCGTAGGCGTCGAGGACGATGGGTGTGGGACTCCGTCCGAAGACGTGGCGCACGTCGAGGCGTGGGTCGTCGGAGAGGGCCGTGCCGATGCCGACGAGGATGGCCGCGTTGCGGCGGCGGAGCCGGTGGGCGCGGACGCGGGACGCCTCACCGCTGATCCACCGAGCGTCGCCGGTCTTCGTCGCAATGCGCCCGTCGAGGCTCGTGGCGAGCTTCAGGTGGACGAACGGAAGCCCCGTCGTGATGTACTTCCGGAAGATCTCCGTCTGCCGCAGGGCCGCCTCGGCGAGGACGCCCTCGATGACTTCGATCCCCGCGGCGCGCAACGTGGCGAGGCCGCGTCCGGAGATGATCGGGTTCGGGTCGACGGTCGCGACCACGACGCGTCGGATTCCCGCCTGAAGGATGCGATCGGTGCAGGGCGGCGTCTTGCCGTAGTGGCAACACGGCTCGAGCGTTGCGTAGAGGGTTGCGCCGCGGGCAGCGTCGCCGGCTTCGTCGAGCGCGTGGACTTCCGCATGGGGGCCGCCGAAACGATGGTGATAGCCGCGACCGACGACGTGATCGTCGCGGACGACCACGGCTCCGACGAGTGGATTCGGGTTGACGTCTCCTTCGCCAAGCTCGGCCAGGTCGAGGGCGAGCCGCATCCACTCCTGGTCGGTCACTGGGCTGCCTCGAGCAGCCGCCGCATCGCAGCGAGCCGGTCCGAAGCCCCGAACACCGCGGAGCCGGCGATCACGACATCCGCGCCGGCGCGAACGACGTCGCGGACATTCTCGGCGTGGATTCCGCCGTCGACGGCGATCTCGATCGGCCGTCGGCCGATCCGCTTGGCAAGGTCGCGGATGCGCGCGAGCGAGTCGGGGAGAAACGACTGGCCGCCGAATCCCGGCTCCACGCTCATGACGAGAACCATCGAAACACGGTCGAGGTACGGCTCCAGGCAATCGTTCGGGGTCGCAGGGCGCAACGAGATCCCGGCGCGGGCTCGGGTGCTCTCGACGGCGTCAAGGGCGCGATCGACGCTGTCGGACGACTCGACGTGGACGATGATCGTATCGTCCGGACGCACGTCGAATTGGGGCGCGTACTCGACGGGGCGGTCGATCATCAGGTGCATGACGAACGGGAGATCCACCTTCTTCCGCAACGCGTTGACGACGGGAGGACCGAACGTGAGATTCGGAACGAAGTGGCCGTCCATGACGTCCCAGTGGAGGCTCGACGCGAGCGGCGCGACGGACATCGCCTCGCGGTAGAGGTCCGTGAAATCGGAGGCGAGTAGAGAAGGAGAGAGCTTCATCGACGGCGGCTGTTCGCGATGAGGAGCATTCGAACGAGCTGGAGCGCCGCCATGGCGGCGGCCGCGACGTACGTGAGGGCCGCCGCGGAGAGAACCTGCTTCACGGCGCCGAGTTCTTCGGTCGTGACGACGCCCGACTGCTCGAGGGCATGGACGGCCCGGCGGCTGGCGTTGAACTCGACCGGCAGCGTGATCAGGGTGAAGAGGACGCTGGCCGAGAAAAGGGCGATGCCGACCGTGATCAGGACCGGGACCTGGGTGAAGAAGCCCAGGAGGAAGAGGGGGAAGGCAAGGAATGAACCGAAGTTGGCGACCGGGACGAGGGTCGACCGGAGCGCGAGCGGCGCGTAGTTCTTGGCGTGCTGGATGGCGTGGCCCGCCTCGTGCGCGGCCACGCCGATCGCCGCAACCGAGCTCGATTGGGGAGCCGAGAGGCGCAGGACCTTCTTCCGCGGGTCGTAGTGGTCGCCGAGCTTCCGGTCGATCGACTCGAAGCTGACGTCCTGGATGTACTCGGCGTTGAGAATCCGACGTGCGACCTCCTCGGCGGTCGTGTGTCGCGTGACGTCGACGGTCGAATAGCGGCTGTAGGTCGATTGGACCTTCCACTGGGCGTACGCCGCGAGGGCGAGCGCCGGAATCAGGATGAGCCAGGTTGCGTCGAAAAGCATTGAAACCGCCTCCTCGTCCGTTCGAGACCGAAGTATAAGGGGGGGCCGAACGAGCAGCAAGCACGGCGGCGTCGGCGTCCCCGCTCCCGAGCCGGGGCCCGCCGGTGAAGGAGAGAGGGTCGATAAGCCGGATTCTGTCGCGGGAAGACATTCATCTAGGCGGCCTACCCGAAGGCTTGAGCGGGCAGCTCTCGAGCGCCTTCTTACTTGGCCTTGCTCCGACCAGGGTTTACCGAGCCGGTCCGGTCGCCCGGGCCGCTGGTGGTCTCTTACACCACCGTTTCACCCTTGCCTGTGCCCGCACGGGGCGGGCCATCGGCGGTCTGCTCTCTGTTGCACTTTCCCAAGGTCGCCCCTGCTGAGATCTCCTCAGTGGCCTGCCCTGTGGAGTCCGGACTTTCCTCCAGGCGCCGGCTTGAGCCGGCGACCGGCGTCTTCCTGACCCTCTCTCCTCGCTAGCGTTGACGACGAAAGCCGCAACGGCTGCAGGAGTATACCTTGCTCCGCGTCCGGGAGAAGCCTCGCGGACGGGCCGCGCGGAGGAAGAAGCCGCACCGCGGACAGACGCGACGGTGGATGAGGAGGACAAGGGCCGCGGCGCCGGCGATGACGAGGAGGATGGATACGACCGGGGAGAGGCCGCGCGATGAGGCGGAACCTGCCTTTCTCTGGGTTGTTGCCTTCGCTCGGGGCTCCTTCGCCGGGCGCTTGATTTCGTCCAATCCGTCAAACAGGGCAAGCATCGCCTCCTCGACGCGCTTGTGCAGCATGAGGTCAGCCATTCGGCGCTCGAGGCTGTCGGCGAGCGCCCCATATTGCGTCCGAACCGCGGCGCTCGCGACGACGCTCGCCGACCACTCCCCGCCGGTCCGCAGAAAGACGGCGAGAAGCGATCGACTCGATCCGAGGCCCCACGCAGAGAAGACCGCGCCGGCGAAGCTCTCGACGTCCGGCTGCGGGCTCTCCCAGCTTGCGAGGATGTAGACCTTGACGCCCAGAGTCTTTTCGGTGCGCGCGATGCGGGCGTTGATCTTCTCGCGTCCGCTTCGGTCGAGCACCGCACCGTAGTCCGAGAGCTGCCCGATCGGGCGCGGCAGTCCGCTCTGGGCGACGGAAGACGTGGAGAGAGCGGCCAGGATCAGTCCGAGGAGAGGTAGAGTACGCGTGAGCAGTGTTCGCACGTGACGATTCCCATGCCTCCGCGCACCCGCTCCGCCGTGTTGCCGCTCACACGGAGCTTGCAGCCGCCGCAGGTTCCGTGATCCAAGACGGCGATGGGGTTCGGAAACTTGGCGCGCAGGGCCTCGTACTGAGCGAAGAGGTAGGGGGGCGCCGCGGCGACGAGCCCCGCCCGCTCGGCCGTGACGGCGGTGACCTGCGCGACGGCCGCCTCGATCTGGCGGTCGACGTCCTGGATCTGAGCCCGCAGGGCGTCCTCCTTCCCGCCGAGCTCGGACCGCGCGACGGCGAGAGCGCCGCGGGCGCCCTCGACGGAGTCCATCCGCTCGAAAGCCTCGTCCTCGAGCCGGTTGATGCGCCCCTTCTCCATGTCGATCTTGGTCCGCAGGTCCTCCATCTCCTTGAACGAGATGATTCCCTCGTCCAGGCGCTTCCGGTAGCCGCGGATGTTCATGTCGAGGTCGTCGACCTCGAGGTTCTTGGCGTGGCTTTCGACCTCCAGCTGCCGGAGGCGATCGGCGAGGGACGAGACGTGGGCACGCTCCTGTTCGATGCGCGCCTCGAGCTGCTGACGATGGAGACGAAGGTGGTCGACGCGTGAGGAGGCTTCGTGGAGCGCTTGGTCGGCGCGCTGGACGTTGAGCAGCTGTTGGACTTCGTTGAGCACGGCCCCCCTCGCGATGCGATCGGTCTCCTGCCGACTATACGGGGCGGCGGGGGGGCCGCGCAAGAGACGCTTGTCCCCTAGAGACCGAGCATTCCCGGCATTCCGCCCATGCCTTGGGTGAGGGGCCCGAGCTTCTCCTGGGTGGCCTCCTGGGCCTTTCGCTGCGCCTCCTGGACGGCGGCCACGACGAGATCGACGAGCATCTCGATGTCTTCGGGGTTGACGATCTCCCTCTCGAGCTTGAGCCTCTGCAGCTCCCCGCGGCCGTTCACTGTGGCGGTCACCATCCCGCCTCCGGCGGTTGCCTCCACCTTCAACTGAGCGATCTCAGCCTGGGCGCGCTCGAGGTCCTCCTGGAGCTTCTTGGCCTGCTTCATAAGGTTCCCGAGGTTGGCCAGGTTGCCCATTCCTTTCACAATGCCTCCTTGACGATCTTCCCGTCGAACACCTCGCAGACCAGCCGGGCCTTCTCGAGGAGCACGTCCCGAGGAAGAGGTTTGCGCACGACCGCCTCGTCGTACTGGACCTCCACATGGAATGCGTCTCCGAAGATCCGGCGCACCGTTCCGGCAAGGTACTGGAGGTTCTCGTGCTTCTCGAGGCTTTCCTTGTGGAAGGTGTGGTCGGGGTGAAACGACAGAACCAGGCGGGAGCCGTCGATGGACGGGGTCGCCTCGGTCAGGTACGCCGCAATGGCGATGCGATCCTTCTCGACCTCGCCGAGCATCGCGGTCCAGCGGGCCTCGAGTTCGGGGGGAAGGCCGGGGGCGCCGTCGCTCTTCCCTGTCCCGGCGGCGGGCGCCGTCCGTGGAGCCGACTTCGGCGCCGCCTTGCGGGCGGGCGTCTCTTGCGTGCCGGATTCTCCGCGGGCGACGGGCCTCGGAGAGGCCTCTCTGGCGCCCTGTGTGCCGGCGCGCTCCGGCCCTGTCTCCGGGCTCGTGCGGGCGCGAGGGGGCGAGGAGGGCTTGCCGGCCGGCGAGGCGGCGGCGTCCGCCTCGCGAGGCGTCGGCTTCTGCGCGGGGCGCGCGAGCGACTCGGCGAGCGCGAGGGCGCCGATCTCGAGCCGAACCTGGCGATCCAGAGCTCGGAAGAGGTCGGTCTTGATGTCAAGCAGTCCCTGAGCGACGCGAACGGCCCGAGGTCCTTCGGCGCCTCCGAGGAGGACCTGGTCTCGGAGGAGCTGGATGGCGTCCGCCAGGAAGAGGTCGAGGTCCTTCCCGCGCTCGACGAGGGTCTCGATCGTTGCGAGGATCGCGCCGCGGTCTCCCTCTTCGAGGGCGCGGACAAACGCCTCCTGGGTGTCCCGGCCGGCGAGACCGAGCATGTCGAGGACGGCGGCCTCCGTGATCGGCCCGGCCTCATGGCTTGCCGCCTGCTCCAGCATGACGAGGGCGTCCCGCATCCCCCCGTTGGCGCGCCGGGCGATCAGCTCGCAGGCGCCATCGTCGAGCGAGACCTTCTCCGACTCGGCGACGCGGCGGACGTGGTCGCGGATCTTGTCGACCGGGAGACGCCGGAATTCGAACGCCTGGCACCGCGAGACGATCGTCCGGGGAAGCTTGTGGGGCTCCGTGGTGGCGAAGACGAACACCGCGTGGGCCGGCGGCTCCTCGAGGGTCTTCAGGAGCGCATTGAAGGCCTCGTTCGTCAGCATGTGGACTTCGTCGATGATGTAGACCTTCATCCGGAGGTCGGTGGGGACGAAGTTGACTTCTTCCCGCAGCTTGCGGATGTGGTCGATGCCGCGATTGGAGGCGCCGTCGATCTCGACGATGTCCAGGGAGCGCCCCGAGAGGATGGCGCGGCAGTTGGCGCAGGCGTTGCACGGCTCGCCTCCCGCAGGCTCGAGGCAGTTGATCGCCCGAGCGAGGATGCGGGCCACGGACGTCTTGCCGACGCCCCGCTCTCCGGCGAAGAGGTAGGCGTGGGCCGTCTCGCGGGCGGCCACGGCGTTGCGCAGGGTGCGCACCACGTCCTCCTGCCCGACGACCTCGGCGAAGGTCTGCGACCGCCACCGGCGGTACAAGGAGAGATGGGGCGACGATTCCGTCACGACAGAGAACCCCCTTCGATCGACTCGGGGAGACTGGATTTGAACCAGCGGCTTCCTGCTCCCAAAGCAGGCGCGCTACCAGGCTGCGCCACTCCCCGCACCTGATGGGATTATAGGGATGCCGTTTGGAGCGTTCAATCCGCAGCCCGTCGCGAGCCGCCGGCTCTCAGCTCGCGGGCCGCCGCGCGTCGCCGGATTCCTAGGTCGAGGAGGAAGAGCGCCAGCGCGAGTCCGAGAAGAGCCGGGAAGAGCGGAGTCTCGCGCTGTGCGCGAGACGACCGGACGGGCTCGAGCCCGCCGGCCTCTTCGTCGAGGAGCGAGCCTCCGGTGGCCCGAGCCAGTGCGGCGAGGGCCGCGCGGTCGATGCCGAACTCCTCGTACTCGGGCGAGTACGGTACGGAGAACGGAACCGAAAGGGACCGAGCGCCGCCGCGTTCCTGCACGAGAAGCGCGTACGCGCCCTCCGCGGGCGTCGGGAAGCGCAATCGGTACAGGCCGGGGGCGACCTGCGGCGCGTCGACGCGCTCTTCGGTCGGGACGAGGGTTCCGCTAAGCTCGAGGAAGTCGTCAAACCCGCCGGCCGGGGTGTGGGCGTCGAGCAGGACGGTGGTCGTGGATGGACGGACGTCGACGCGGGGCGCGATGCCGGCCGTCGCGGTCACGAGCGGCGACGTCGTCTCCAGGATGTCGGCGAAGAGGCGTGGCATCCCGCTCCACGCCAACCACGCGCGCGACCACGCACCCGCGAGGTCGACGTTCAGCACCGTCACGCTTCCCAGGCCGGTCCTCCACGTGGAGAGGAGCGGGTCCGAACCCGCCCACAGGAGCGTGGATGCCGCGCTGCGGGGGTACGTGAGGACGTAGCCCTGCACCGAGGGAACCTCGCCGAGGCCCGTCAGCGCGCCCGTCGAGACTTCGACGGCGGTGTCGGTGTTGATGAATCGACTGCGGGTCAGCCGTTGCGTGACCTGGACGGTGACCTGGGGCAGGGTCGTGAAGTCCGAGGCGTAGTAGAGGGCTCCGCGCCCCTGGTCCACGAGCTTTTGGAGAAACGGGACGTTCGGGTTGCGGCTCACAGCGATGGCGGAGAGGGTGATGTCCGCGTGCGCGCCGAGCTTCTGGAGGAGCTGGGGATAGTCGCGGCCGGCCTCGGCCGTCTGCCCGTCGGAAACGAGGAGGACGTGCTTCACGCGGGCATCGGCGGCGATGAGCTGATTGAGGGCATCGTCGAGGGGGTAGTACACGTCGGTCCCGCCATACGCGTCGAGTGCGGCCACCGCGCGGTAGGCGCCGGTTCCATCCCCGAGGCGCTGGAGGGGAAAGATCCAGTCGTACCGGTCGTAGAAGGCGACGATGCCGACAAGCGTGTCGCTCGGAAGCAGGAGAAGGCTCGCGACCGTGGCTTCTCGGAGCACTTTGATCTTGACGCGGTCACCGGCCATCTCCTTCATGCTCGAGGAGCGGTCGAGGAGATACACGATGGCCATGCTCGGAGAGCGACCCTTCTCCGGCACGGAGAAGGACACCGGGAGCAGGGACTCGATCGGGCCGGCCTCGAACCCGCGAACCTCTCGATCGCCCTGGACAACGAGCAGCCCGCCGCCGAGGTTCCGAACGAACTGGGTGAGGTCGTCGACTTGGCGGCCGGTGAGGTCCTGAAGCGCTTGGCCGGCATAGATCACTTGTCGGTAGTCGGAAAGCTCGGCCAGCGGCGGAATCGACGGCGCACGGACGAAGTCGACGCCGACCGAGCGGAGAAGCTCGGGGAGCGCGGAGTCGCCGCGAACATCGACCAGAAGAACCGACGGGTGATCGATCGTGCGCACGATGAGGGAGCGAGCGTCGTTCTCGGGAACGGAATCCCCTTCCCGCTTGACGACGACACGGTACTCGTAGAACCCGGCCTCGGCGGTCGCGTCCGAGAAGGCGAAGGAGTCGAGAGAGCCGGACAGCTCTACGTCCCGAGCTTCGACGAGCCGTCCGCCGCGGTAGAGGGCGAGCGTCGCTTGCCCCGGAGCGTCGCTTGCGACGCGGGCGACGAAGGCTGCGGGTCGCCCGACGGAGACCTCTTGGGGTCCTTCGAATCCGGAGAGGCGGGCGTCATCGGGGCGCGGTCCGCCGAGGGGGATCGCACTGACGGGCACGGAGGCGAGCTGTGCCGCCGTGACGGCGGCGATCGGGTCGGACGAGAAGCGGCCGTCGCTCAGAATCACGAGCTGATTTGCTCCCCCCGGCGGCACGAGGGAGAGCGCGAGGCGGACGCCGCCGACGACGTCGGATCCGGTCGGATCCGGCCGGATGGCGGAGGCCGCGGGCGTCTCGCCGAGCGGAGTGTCGACGTCGGACGTGCGGGCGAAGCTGACGACTCCGTAGCTCCACTCCGGGTGATCGGCGACAACGGCGTCGATCGCGCTTCGTACGTCGCGATCGCCGGTCGACCGCGTCACGCTCGCCGAGCGGTCGACGACGAAGACCACGTTGTTGCGCGCGTCGCGGACGGAGAGCCGCGGGTCGGCCAACGCGAGCGCCACGAGGGCAAGGGCGGCGTAGCGGAGGACGTCGCGTCGCGTGGAGCCGCGGCGCAGGAGGACGAGGACGAGGGCGAGGGCCGGCAGGGCGGCCAGCGCGACGGGAAGCCCAAAGCGGATCAAGGGGACCTCCCGGAGTCCTGGGCCCGGCGTCGTGTCAGGGCGAGCTCGAGCACCAAGAGGACGCACGCGATTCCGGCGAGGACCGGCCAGAGTGCCGCGGTCTGGCGTGCCGCGGCGGACGACGACTCCCGAGGCCGTGCCGCGCCAGGGGGTTCGATCGGCGCAGCGGGTTCGTCAGGCGCGGACAGGGACTCGCTGGGGGGAACGTTCACCGAGACCGGATAGCGCTCCTCCCCGACGACCAGCGTGTACTCCCCGGGCGTGTCGGGAAAGAACGCGCGTTGCCCGGCGGCGAGCGGGATGGGCTTGCCGTCGGGGGCGAGGACGGTGGCCGTCGTTCCGACGGTGGCCGTCGACCCGACGGCGACCGTCGACCCGACGGCGACCGTCGACCCCGAGCGGACGAGGGGAATTGCGTCGCCGACGTGAAGCCACTCGGGAACCAGGCTGGCGTCGGCGCGGACGAGAGACGACACGAACGTCCGGATCATGAGCGGGAAGTCGACGGTGATCGGGAGGTTCGTGGCCGACAGGTCGGCGGTGAGAACAAGGATCGACCGATCGGGGTCGGGAACCTCGAACAGAAGAGGCGTCGTGCCGACGCCGAGGATCGTGTTGGCCGGCGCGGAGACGGTGACGGCCGGCATGCGATCGACGAAGACGTCCTCGGCGCGAACGCCGGCAAGAAGGGCGTGGTCCGGGATCCATGCGCTCGCCGTGCCGCGGGACGACTCCGTAGCACTGAGCGCCACGACTCCCTGAACGTTTGTGTGGACGAGGAGCGCATGGCCGGGCGGAAGCGCCGGCAGCGTGGTGTCGGAGGCGACCGTGAGATCCGCCGGCTCGCCTTCCTCGACCCGCACGATCGGAAGTACGGAATCGAGCGCAGCGGACAGGAACCGGTTCTCGGCGCCGAGCCAGCGCACGCGGAGGACGATCGAGCGCTCGAGCGAGAAGTACCGGATGTTGTCGCCGGCATAGTCGTCCGTCACGTCGAGGGCGGCCGTGAAGCGGGATCCGCGGGCTCCGGGGAACGGGACGACATACGGAACCGTCTCGCCGGGCTCGAGGAACGCATCGAGGCTGGTTCTGTGGAACTCGTCGCCGACGAGGAGTCTCGCGTCCAGAAAGCCGGTCGTGTCGTTGCGGAGTTCGACGAACGCGCTGACTCCGGCGCCCAGAACGTTGGGGCGCACGGTGAATGCGGTGATGGCGACGTTCTCTCCTCCGGAGATCAGGAGGGTCTCCACAGGGAAAGGCGGCGACGCAAGGGGGTGGTCGCTGAGGACGACGATCCGTCCGAAGTGAGTGGGCCCGCCGACGGCGGAGACGGCGCGGGCAAGGTCGGCGTCCGTCCCGTCGCCGAGCCACGTCGGGGACGACTCGCGCAGAGCGGATCGGCCCTGCGCGGCCGTCGACCCGTCGGCAGCGAGGACGACGGGCGCCGTCGTCCACTGGACCACGGCCACGGATCGGGCGGAGGTGTCCGCCAGGAGTTCGAGCGCGCGATCGACGGCGTCGGCGTAGCGGGTGCGCCCGCCGCCCGCGGTCGTCCGCATGCTCGCGCTGCCGTCCATCACGACGGCGAGGCGGATCGGGCCGGGGCGACGGGTTGCCCACTCCGGCTGCGCGAGCGCCAACGAGAAGACCAGAACGCAGGCGAGCTGCACAAGAAGGAGCGGGTCAAGGAGGAGCCGGAGGTTCCGCGTTCGTGCGGCGGGGGAGTCGTGGAGGTCCCGCCACAGAAAGAGGGCTCCAACCTCGCGGCGACGCTGGCGGGTGCGGAGGACCGCAAAGAGGACGACAAGCAGCCAAGCCGAGAGGAGGGCGAGAGCCGCCGGATGGGCGAAGGTCATTCGAGAATGCCTCCCGCGCGCAGGTCCTGGTGAATCAGCGTCTCGAGCGGCCTGTCCGTGGGAGCGAGGAACAGCGGGATGCCGCGTTGGAGGAACGCGTTCCGTAAGGAGGTCTGGAATCCCTCGAATCGCCTCCGGTAGGCATCCAGCGTGCTCGAGCCGACGGCGAGGTTCACCCGATCCGAAGTCTCGACGTCGACGAAGTGGACCTGCCCGGCGATGGAGGGGTCGATGTCTTCCCGGTCCAGGACCTGGATGGCGATGACCTCGTCGCCGCGATGGCGGAGGCGGGCGAGCGGATCGCGAAGGTCGTCGTCGCAGAGGAAGTCGCTGACGAGAACGACGAGGCCGGTCTCCCGCGTGTGGGAAAGGAACCCGGCGACGCCCTCCGAGATCGACGTGCGTCCGTCGGGATCGATGCCCGAGAGCAAGCGGAGGATGGCGCTGAACTGGGTCATTCCCTGCCGCGGAGGCGCGGAGTCAAGCGGGCGGTCCGAGAACGGAAACACCCCGACGCGGTCGAGGCTTCGCAACGCTAGGTAGGACAGGGCCAGCACAAGCTGCGCCCCGTAGTGCGCCTTCTGCGGGGTTCCGAGGCGCATCGATCCGCTGACGTCGAGGAGGAAGTAGACGGGGACGTCGACCTCCTGGACGAACGTCTTGACGAGGAGTCGATCCAGCCGGCCGTAGAGGTTCCAATCCACGTAGCGGAAGTCGTCGCCGGGGACGTACTCGCGGTAGTCGGCGAACTCGACGCTCATTCCGGCGCGCGGTGAGGCGTGCGATCCGGTGAAGCGGCCGGCCTGGCGGCGCCTCGAGGCAAACCGGAGGTTCGCCCACCGCTCGAGGAACCCGCCTTCGATCAGCTGCTGCATCAGGCCACCGGCACCTTCCGCCATACCTCGGCCAGGATGCTCGACGGCGTGACGCCCTCGGCTTCCCCTCGGAAGTTCAGGATGATCCGATGCTGGAGCGCGGGGAGGAACATGGCCTCGACGTCGGCGGGGCGAACGTGAACCTGGCCGGAGAGGAATGCGTGGGCCTTCGCGGCGCGGACGAGGGCGATGGCGGCGCGGGGGCTGGCTCCGTACTCCACGTAGTTGCGGACCGTTTCGGGCGCGTCGGCGCTGTCGGGGTGGGTGGCAAGGACGAGGCGTCCCGCGAACTGCCTCAACCCCAGAGCGACCGGGATCTGATGAACCACGGTTCGGGCGGCCAGGACGTCGTCCGCCGACGCGACGGCCGATGGGAAGACGATGGCGGACGATTCCGTGTTCAGCGTCGTGATGCGAACCAGCTCGTCGAGCGAGGGGAACGGAACGTTGACCTTGAGCAGGAATCGGTCGACCTGGGCCTCGGGAAGCGGGTACGTTCCCTGCATCTCGATCGGGTTCTGGGTTGCCAGGACGATGAACGGCTCCTCCAAGAGATACGTTGTGCCTCCCACCGAGACCGTACGCTCCTCCATGGCTTCGAGAAGTGCGGACTGGGTCTTCGGCGTGGCCCGGTTGATTTCGTCGGCGAGGACGATGTGGGCGAAGATCGGCCCGCGGGAGAACTCGAAGCGCCTCGCGCCTCCGGACTCCCCGATGATGTTCGTTCCCAGGATGTCGGCGGGCATCAGGTCCGGGGTGAACTGAATTCGCGAGAACCGTAGCCCGAGGGCGTGTGCGAGAGTCCGAACGAGGAGCGTCTTGCCCAGGCCCGGGACTCCCTCCAAGAGCACATTTCCGCGGCACAGGAGAGCGATCAGCGTCGACCGCACGACGGGCTCCTGCCCGACGATGACCTGCGCGACCGCTCGCTCGAGACGTTCGAACGTCTTCTGCGCCTCCTCGAGTCTCACTTCCGTCGTCATGGGTTCTCCTCCGTGATTCGTTCGAAGTACGCGCGAATGGTGTCGACGGCGCCGTCCGGGACGTCGCGTCCCGAGAGGACGGAGTCGATCTGATCGAAGTTGAAGGCCACGTCTCCCGGCGCCGTCTCTCCCGCCTGCGGGGGTTCGACGGGGACGCCGAGCGTGAGGTACTCGGAGTACGCGCCGCTCTCGCCGAGAACGGAGGGCGGCGAGACGGGCAGGACGCCGACCTCTGAGCTCTCGAAGACCGGCGGGGGCTCCGAGGACGTCGAGCCGGGCGGCAAGGCCGAGCCGTCGCCCAACGTGCCCGCTCCGGCCAGCTCGGAGCCGGGCTCCGGAGGCGTCAAGGGCGCCGGTCTAGAGGATGGTTCTCCTTCGGCCGAGGCCGAAGGGCCTGCCTCGGGAGCCAGGTGGGAGACCGAGGAGCCGCTCTCGATTGTGTCTCCCGGCGCCGCCTCCGCGAGCAGCTGGTGGATCGTCTGTCGAAGCGCGTCGAGATCCGAGGCGGCGACGGCGTCGTCGACTTCCGACTGCCGCTCGGGTGAGGTCTCGGCCACGTAGGTTCGCAGGGTCTCCTTCTCGGCCTCGTCGAGGGGGCTCGGAGCGCGGTCGAGGCGCTCGCTCAGGCGCTCGAGATCGCGGCGCAGGCCGGCGTCCTCAGGCTCACTTTCCGCCCGACTTGTCGATGGGGACCCCGACGCGCCGCCCAGCGGCCGCAGCTCGGCCAGGATGTCCCGCAGGGCGGTCGATCGCCCGGGGAGCGCCGCCGTGCGGGATGATGGCTCGCCCAGGTCGTCGGCGCGTCCTCCCTCGGGCTCGAGGGGGACGTCGCTTGGTTCGGCGGCGGCCGACTCGGACGCGAGAGCGGCGGCTTGGGATGGAGGGGCGTCGGTCGGCGAAGGCAGGCTGCCGAGCCGGGGAACGAGCGCGAATCCGGCGACCAGCAGGAGCGCGCCGGCCGCCGTCAGCGCGAGCGGCCGACGGCCGACCGGGATGCCTCGTCCCCAGTGCGGCGCGAGGCGCTCGAGGTCCGCGGCGATGCGCGCCGCGAAGGCGGCGGGTCCGGGGTGCTGAGTGAGCTCATAGAGCGCGCTGAGACGGGCCTCGAGTCCGAGGCGCTCGTCGACGGCGAGGAGAAGCACGGGAAGCGGCGGGCGCGGCCGGCGGCCGAGGATGTACGCCAGGACCGCCGCAGCGGCGGGGACGACGGCGAGGGCCGTCCGGGCAACCGGAGCCGAGGCGGGGGCCCAGAGCGCGGTGGCGAGGAGCGCGGCGAACGCGAGAATCGCCGCCGCGGCCCCCGCGGTCGCGGCCCACGAGGCTCCGCGAACCCGGCGGGCGCGTCGTTCGAGCCGAACGAACAGGTCAGCGGAGAGCATGCCCCTCCTTCGAAACGCGGCTCCGCGTGACGAGGAAGAGACCGAGGCCGAGCGAGAACGGAACGAGGAAGGAGAAGAGCAGCGCGCCCCACGGCGCGTCGCCGGCAAGCATTGTCCACAGGGCGGCGGCTGGGCTCACGAGCGCTGCCGTCCGAGCCGGGGCGGGGGCGAACTCGAAGAGCAGGGGGACAAAGTTGTACGCGCACGCCACGAGGAAGAGGGGGAAGAAGGGGTGGCGGGCGCGGTGGAAGCATCGGGCGCTGATACGGAACGAGATGACCCCGAGCGTGATGTTGACCAGACCGACGTAAGCCCAAGCCATCCACAGGAGGCCGGCGTGGCGAGCCGGAAGGAGAACCGTGCAGATCGCGACGTACGGAAGCACAAGGGCTTGGACGAGGCTCACTTGGAGGGGCAGGGAGAGAAGCTGCCTACGGCGGGTCCGAGGGAGCGGCTCGACGGCGGCCCCGCGGTTCATGGCGTGGACGGCGCCCAACGCCGCCAGGGCGAAGAAGAACGCGACGGGCGTGGGAGTCCAAGGGAAGAGGAAGAAGTCGGCGACACGGCCCGCCCACGGCATCGAGAGGACGAGGGCCAGTCCCGTGCCGATCAGAAGGGCGAGCGTCGCAGCGTATCCGCCCCGATCGAAGAAGAGCTCGTGGGTCTTCACGTTCGTTCTCCTTCTACGATCTCAATCCGTACGAGGCTCACTTTCTCGGGCATCTTCTCGCCGGGAGAGACGTTGGACGACTCTTCGTACGTCAGCAGCCACGTCCCCGCGGACGTGGCCAGCCAGTCGATGCAGCTCGTGTAGAGCAGAAACTCCTGCTCGGTCATCGACGACGCGCTCACGTGGCGCAGGTCGGAGAAGGCGAACGCATCACGAGGCCTTCCGTCGACGAGGGGGACTTCGTAGAACAGCCCGTCGACGAAGAGAAGGGCGGCCGTCGCTTCTTGAGCCTTCGGATTCTCGATTCGGAACGTGCGGTCGTCCTCGGTTGCCAGAAGGCGCCAATCTGCGCCCTCGGTTCCGCACGTGCGCACGAAGCGGCGCGTGCGTGCAGGCAGCGACAGCGCGGTCTGGGTCAGCGTGCTTCTGAGCTCGTATTGGCTGCGCGTGGTGACCCACACATCGGCCTGGATCGGGAAGTGGCGCTTGTCGTGGTCGATCGGGACCCGCGCCGATGCGAGAGAGAAGAAACCGTACGAATGGCAGGTCGCTGTGAACGACGACTGAATGCAGAAGATCGTGTTAATGCTATATTGGTATGCTATGCTTCCGACTCGGTTTACATACAAACCGGATGCAACCGTCGCCACTACGACCGCTGCCAGGAGGAGAGCGCTGGACGTGGCGAACGATTTCCGCAGCGCCCTTCGGTGGAAGGCGACGAAGCCGAGAATGACCGCCAGAACGACGGCCGGCGCGAAGGCGTAGAGGGGGCGCACGACGCGCGTCTTGTTCAGCGCCTCCTGCGTGAGTCGGTCCACAGCGACGGGGCGCCGCGCGGCCGGGATGCGGGCTGAAATCCTCTGGAGATCCGTGTCGGTTACGTCCTGCAGTCGTGTGGTGACCAGAGAGACGTGCCCCGCCCCGTGCTGGATCCGCACGAGCAGGGGCTCGGCGTCCTTGCTGAGAAGAACCTGGGACCCCGTCCGCGGCGTGCCCGTGAGCAGAAAGGCGCCGGGCGCGAGCTCCCGCAGCGTGGGGGCGGAGAAGGGAAGAAGGGCGCGGGCGGCGGGGCAGTCCCATTGGTAGAAATCCGAGCCGGAGAAGAGCACGAGCGAACCGCCGGACGTCACCCACTCGCCGACGGCCTCCCACACGGCTTGATCGAGAAGCGGCTCCGTGAGCCATAGGCTTTGGACCGGCTCGTAGGCCCACCAATCGGATGGAAGCTCGGACGCCGCCACGATGGATTCCGTCCCGCCGAGCGGCCGGGACTCGCCGGCGACGACGACGAAGGGGAGGCCGCGGACGGCTTGGCGGACGCTCTCCGTCGTGGACGCGAGGACTTCGCCGTCGGGCCCGACGAGTTGGACGAGGGCAGGCAGAAGAAGGTCATAGGCCGGGATGGCCGCTTGGTAGACGCCGTTCTCTAGACGGCCGCGGGCGATCTCGTGGGAGAGCGTCGATGGGTTCGACGGATCCGCGCCGACGAACTGCTTGACCACGATGCTCCCTTCGACGGGGGCTGCGAGGCCGGCCACCTCGACGCGCACGGGCGCATAGCGGAAACGGATCAGCTGCCCGTCGAATCCGAACTGCGACTGGAGCGTGACCGACGCCGCGGCAGCAAGGGCTGAGACCAACCAAAGAAGCGCAGTCGCCTGCGCCGTTCGCATCAAGACACGAGAGAACCTCATACCTCTCACCGCTCCCATCATAGGTCATCCGGCGGCGAGAGGGGACCGACGCATTATCGGGTACGGGCGGCGAGGTTACAACAGGCAGCGATTGTTTGCTTGTCTACTGCGGAAGATTCTCCACCGCGACGAGAGCATCTTCGTTGAGGACGTCGGCGTAGATCTGCGTCGTCTGGATGGAGCGATGCCCGAGCTGTTTCTGAACGAGGCGGAGGTTGAAGCTCGATGCGCGGTAGAGCATGGACGCGTAGGTGTGGCGGCAGGAGTGGATCGAGAAGCGGTCCGGAATGCCGACGGCGTCGGCGCAGCTGCGGAAGATCCGATAGACGGCAGTCCGCGTCAGGGCGCCGCCGCGGGCGGAGACGAAGAGGGGCGAGTGGTGGGACGTGGGTTCGCCGACGTCGTCCTTCCACTCGACGAACCGGGCGAGGTGATCGCGAAGCGCCGTCCCCATTTTCACGCCGCGCTTCTTCCCGCCCTTGCCGTCGCGGACGATGAGGGCGCCGTGAAGCGGATCGAGGAGGACGTCCCGAAGTTCGAGGGCGCAGATCTCGGACACCCGCAGGCCGGAGTCGAGGGCGACGTGGAGGATCGCCCAGTCGCGAACGGGGTTCTCCCGACCGTCGGGCGTGGAGCTCTCGGCCCGCTGGCGGCAGTAGTCCTTGAGCGCCCGGACTTGGTCGGGGTTCATGAAGTCCTCGTAGGTGATCTCGAGCGGCACGGTCCGGCCTCCTTCCCGAGCGAATCTCGGCGGGTGAACCGTAGCCGGGACACGGCTCAGGCGGGGGGACAACTGTCGCAACAAAAGGGCTCTTTTGTTGCGACAACGGCTGCAATGCATATGGGAACGAGCGATGGCGCACTAGAGCGCCCCGGAGTGATTCGCGGGAGTGCCCCAGGAGGTCGGCCGAGCCCGCCACGGAGGTGGGTCGAGGGGAGCGAGGCGATTGGCGGCCTCTTTTACTCGATCGAGTAGCGTTGAACGATGCTCTTCTCTTCCCCAGCGACTTCCGCGATGACCTCAACGTAGGGGGCGATGGTCGAGTGCTTCAGCTTCTCGCGAAGGAGGTTGTCGACCTGGAAGATGCCGGCCGAGTTCGACATCTCGATCGCGATCTTGATCGGGCGAGTCTCGCCCGCCGAGAGCCGAACCTTGCGGATCGCCATGGCGGACACGGAGTGAATCGTCGGCTCGCCCGTGGAGAACGGGATCCGTGCCCGCCCCGACTCCATGTCGAGGGCGTCGGCGACCTTCACGACCCCCGCTTCGATCGTCAGGGGCTCGATGTCGCGCTGGTGCGTGAGGATGGCGTGAAGGACTTCGCCCTTCAGGATGGTCGCCGTGCGGGCATCGTACAGGCCGTCGAGGAACCCGTCGATGAGGGGAGCGGCCAGAATGACCGAGAGATGCTCGTGATCCAGGCGATGGATCGCGTGGCCGACGTCGTGGAGCGCCGCGGCGAGCACGACGACCACCTCGGCGTCCTCGGGGCGAAGGCCGTGGTCCTTGACCGCGCTCGGCGTGATCTGCGCGGCGACGAGGAGCCGGAGCAGCTTGAGCGCGATGTTCGTCATGATCTTGATGTGCACCGGGCCGTGATCGTTGATTCGCAGCCGGTCGATGGCCGTGATGTTGGAGGCGGCCCAGTACGCCTGAACCACGTCCGAAGCGTCGATCCTCTCGAGGACGCGCCCCAGAGTCTCGTTTCCCTGCAGCGGAACGTTAAGCGACATCGACGTCCTCCCCCAATCGCGCCCACCAGGGTTCGCGCTTCTGGTCGTCGCTCTGTGCGGTTTCGTGCGAAAGCCGATCTTCCAGGATGGCGACGCGATGGCGGAGGAACGCGATCTCATCCTGCAAAGAGCGAACGAGCCGCTGGGTGCCCTCCTGCGGTGCGGTTCTGGTTGGTGCGGAACCGGACGAAACCGGAACGTTCGGAATATCTATGCTATAAGACTTAGCTTTTAGGACTTCGCTCGCTTCGGTCATCCTTAGCCCGCTATCGTACAACTCCTGCAGCTGCCGGAGGAGGGCGACTCCTTCGTCGCCGACGAGGAGTTGGTTGTTGGGCCCTCGCCGGAGGTAAGGGGCCAGAACGTCGCGAATCGAGTCGATCCGGTTGCGGACCTGATTCGTCGTCGCCAGACCGAGGGTCTTGCGGAGGCTGGAAATCGTGTGCATGGTAGGAGAACGATAGCCCAACTCCCCACAGCGAACCAAGCGAATTGTGAGGGATCGCTGGATCGAGTAGCCTTTCTGCATGCCCATCGAGCGCCTCGCGGAAGAACTCACCCACAAGATCGCTGCGGGCGAAGTCATCGATCGTCCGGCCTCCGTGGTGAAGGAACTCGTCGAGAACGCCCTCGACGCCGGAAGCCACACGATTGAACTCGACGTGAGCGCGGGGGGGTTGACGTCGATTGCGGTTCGCGACGACGGCGTCGGCATGAGCGAAGAGGACCTGCGCCTGTGCGGAGAGAGGCACGCGACGAGCAAGATCCGGACGGAGGACGATCTCCTGTCGATTGCCACGCTCGGATTCCGCGGGGAAGCCGTCGCGAGCATCGGGGCCGTCTCGCGGCTTCGGATCACGTCTCGCTCTTCGTCCGGAGCGATTGCGCACGCGCTGTCGATTGAGGGAGGGAGGTCGGCGGGACTTCTTCCCGCATCGCGTGCTCCAGGGACGACCGTGGAGGTCCGCGATCTGTTCTTCAATCTCCCGGCTCGGGCGAAGTTCCTCGGCACGCCGCGAACGGAAGCCCTCCACATCAACCGCGTCGTTCAGCGGTTCGCGCTGGTGCTCCCCGACGTCGGCTTCGTGCTCGCCCACGACGGCCGCGAGGTCTTTGCCGCGCCGCGCGTCGCGTCATTCCTCGATCGGATCGGCCAGGTGTACGGAACGGAGGTCGCGCGGGGGATGATTCCCCTCGACGGACGGCGGGGCGAGATCCGCATCTCCGGGTGCATCAGCCGGCCGGATCTGAAGCGCGGCAATCGACGCGATCAGCTGTTCGTCGTCAACGGCCGCCTGATCGGCGACCGCGGCCTCGGATACGTGCTGGCAAGCGCGTACCGCGGGATCCTTCGTCCGGGCAGCTTCCCGATCGCTGTCATCTGCGTGGATCTACCGCGGGAGCGGGTCGACGTGAACGTCCACCCGCGGAAGGAAGAGGTTCGCTTCTCCAACGTCCGAGAGGTCCAGGACGCGCTTGGGTCGGCGCTCCATCAGGCGCTGTCGTCGCCGCACCGAGTCCTCCCGGTCGACGTCCGGACGGCGGAGCCGTCGGCCCGGACGGCGGAGCGGACTTCGTGGCCGGCGCCCGGCGGCCCGCACCTCGCAGCGACCGGGTCCCGGCCGCTGCCGCTCGATCTCCACGAGCAGTGGATCGGGTCGCGCCTCGCGCAGGAGGCTGGAAAAGTGAGGGTTCGATCCGATCGACGCGTCGTCGGACAGCTTCACGACATGTACCTTCTGGTCGAGGCTCCGGACGGATTGGAGATTGTGGACCAGCACATCGCGCACGAACGGATCCTGTACGAGCGGTTGAAGGCCGAGGCGACCGACGCGGGAATCGTTCGTCAGTTGTTCCTCCTTCCGGCGCGCGTCGAGCTGCCGTTTGAGGCGGCCGCGGTGTTGTCCGCGAACCTTGCGGCGCTGGAGCGGGTCGGCGTTGTGCTCGAGGAGTTCGGGGGAGGGACGTTCTTGCTGCGCGAGTACCCGCAGCGGCTTGCCGACGAGCAGACGCCGCGAGGATTTCAGGGAGTGGTGGAGGCGCTCGTGGAGCGGCTTCGCGAGGAGGCGGGCGTCGAGGAGACCCTGTACGATGGAATTCTGCGCGAACTCGCCTGCGGCGCTGCGATCAAGGCGGGCGAGCGGCTCCCCTTGATCGAGGCCCAGGCCCTGGTCGATCAGCTCATGGAGTGTGCAGACCCGTACAGCTGCCCGCACGGGCGCCCGATTGTCGTGAAGCTGGGTCGCGAGGAGCTGGACCGCAAGTTCGGGCGGAGCTAGGCGTTCGGGACGAGCACGCGAAGGGCGCGGGGGACGGCACGCACTCGGAAGGGACTGGACGGCAGCTTGTACGGCTCCCCGTCCATGTGCGCGATGAGTTCGTCCTCGGACGCGATCGTCGTCTCGGCCGCTTGGTGGTACTGCACTTGGGGCAGGTTGATGTGCTTCCCGGCGCGCGCCTGCGGTAGGCGGTACAGGCGTTCCAGTTTCGGGAAGTCGCCGATCGCCGCGACATCGATGAGTCCGTCATCGATGACGGCGCGGGGAGCGAGCATGAACCCGCCGCCGCAGTACTTGCCGTTCGCGATGCCGAGCGAGAGACAGTCCACGCTTGCCTCCCAGCCTTCCGAGTGGAGGCGCACGGTGAAGGCCGGGAACCGGAAGACCTCCTTGACGGCGGCGTACAGGTACGCTGGAGCGCCGCGCAGCTTCTCCATCGCAAGCACGTCGCGTGCGACCTGAGCGTCGATCCCGATCCCGAGGCCATTCACGAAGTACCGATCCTCGGCGACCCGCCCGATGTCGATCGTGCGCTCCTTTCCGTGGATCAGAACGTCGAGCGCCGCGAGGGGATCCGACGGGATGCCCATCATGCGGATGAAGTCGTTGCCGGTCCCTGCGGGGATGACCCCGAGGGTGACGTTTGCTCCGAGCAGGCCGTTGGCCACTTCGTTCACCGTTCCGTCGCCGCCCATCGCGGCGATCCGCGTGAACCCGGCCTCGACCCCCATCTTGGCGACGTCGACGGCCTCAAGAGGCTCGTTCGTGTAGTGGAGGTCGTACTCGATGGGAAGCCGATCCAGCGCCTGCTTCACCTTGGGGAAGATGGCCTTGCAGTGTCCCCGTCCGGCAATGAGGTTGACGATCAGGAAGTACTTCTCCGTTGGCATGGCGTCATGCTACGAACGTGGGATGCATTCTGTCAAGCGTCCTCTCAGGCGGCCCGCGCCCCGCGTCCGCGAACGACGACGAAGGAGCCTCGGTCGCTGCCGGAGGACGGCACCTCTACTCGGGCGTCGGCCGTCGCCGGGTCGCCCGTGAGCGTCTGCAAGACCCGGTCTACGCGGAACCCGGCCTCGGCGAGCGTCTCGATCACTTCGTCGGTCGACCGAAGCTGCGCGTGGGAGAAGAACGCGTCGCCGTCTGCGTTCTCGCGGTAGAGGCGGCCAAAGCGGCTGTCCCGAGGAATGAAGGCGACAACCACGGCGCCGTCTCGCTCTAGAACCCTTCGCACCTCGGCGAAGGCGCGCGGAAGGTCGGAGAGGAAGCAGACGGTCGTGATCAGGAACACGGCCTGCACGCTGGCTTCGCCGAGGGGAATCTCTTCGGCGCAGCCGGCGAGAACCTCGACACCGCGGGCCCGCGCGAGGCGGGCCATCGCTTCCGATGGGTCGACGCCAACGTCGATGCCGAGCCGGGACGCGAAGCGGCCGCTTCCGACGCCGATCTCGGCCCACCGTCCCTTGTGCGGCGGCAGGATGGCCCGCACCGCCAACAGCTCCGACTCGTAGAGGTTCGGGAATCGATCGAACCAAGCGTCGTACTCCTCGGCGCGGACGTCAAACGGGTTGTCCTGCAGCATGCTCCTCCCCCCTTTCGAGCAGAGAGAGAACTTGATCCCGTACGAGGAGAGCCCGCCGGCCGAGGCGGTCGCTCCGCTCCTCGCGGGTGAGGGATATTGCCATCTCTCCGACGACGTGGGCCGGCCGCTGGGACAAGACGACCACTCGGCGCGAGAGGGAGACGGCCTCGTCAAGATCGTGCGTGACGAAGAGGAGCGTGCGGTTCAGGTCTTCGAGGAGCGAGGTGAGCCAGTCCTGAAGACGATGACGGGTCAACGTATCGAGCGCGCCGAACGGCTCGTCGAGTACGAGGGCGCGACTTCCCGTCAAGACTGCCCGCAGGAGGGCAAGCCGCTGCCGCATTCCGCCGGACATCTCGTGCGGATAGGCGTCGGCGAACTCCTCGAGGCCGAAGCGCGGCAGCTCTTGGCGAACGCGGCCGCGTCGAACCTCTCGGTTCATCCCCTGGAGCTCAAGCGGAAGCTCGGCGTTCTCCATCGCCGTCTTCCACGGAAAGAGGAGAACGTCTTGGGGAAGGTATCCCGCGCGCTCGAGTCGGGTCCCGACTCGGCCGGCGTCGGCCGACTCCAGGCCGAGCAAGACCCGCAGAAGCGTGGTCTTCCCGCACCCCGACGGACCGAGGACTCCAACCGTCTCTCCCTCGTCGACGCGGAACGATACCCGTCCGAGGACGCGGAGATCCCCGAACGACTTCTCGAGTCCGTCGACGTCGACGAGGGGAATCACGGCGACGTCGCTCCGCCGGGAAGGAACGCGTTCGTGAACGCGGCGTCGGGATCGATGGCCTCGTCGATCAGGCCGCCTTCGAGGGCCCACTGCGCGAAACGTCGCCACACGGCGGGATCCTGACGCCCCCACGTGCCGATGTCGGAGACGCTCCGGCCGGCGAGCCATCGCTGCGACGCGATGACAAGGGCTCGATCGAGCTCGGGGGCGTGCCGGAGGAGCGCCTCGGCGGCCTCGTCCGGGCTCGCGGCGGCGTCCACGCATCCGCGCGCCAGAGCGCGGAGGAAGCGTGAGACAAGGCCCGGATTCTCGGCGGCAAGGCGCTCCGACGTCACGATGACGGGGGTGTAGTAGTCGAGCTCCGGGGCGAGGTCGGCGAGCGGGATGTACACGAAGTCGATCCCCTCGAGCTGCGCGTGGATGCCCTGCCACCCGTAGAAGATCCAGAAGAAGTCCGCCACGTCCCGGCGGACCGCGGTGGCGAAGTCGAGGGTTCCCATGTTGATCCGCTGAACGGAGTCAGCGTCGGCGCCGGAAGCCGCCATGACGGTCCGGATCATCACGTCTTCGAGATCGCTTCCCCATCCGCCGTAGCGTCGCCCGGCGAAGTCGGCCGGCGACTGGATCCCGCGGTCGAGGGCCGCCGCGAATCCCGACGTGTTGTGGGGGTAGAGGGCCGCGATCGAGACTGCCGGGAACCCCTGAGATCGGGCCATCGTGACTTCTTCCTGCATCGACACGGCGAACTCGGCGTGACCTGCGGCGACAAGCTGGAGCCCCACGGTCGGGCCCGGCTCCATGACGACGACCTCGAGCCCCTCCTCGGCGAAGTACCCCGCGTCCTGAGCGACGAAGATCCCGGTGTGGTTCGTGTTCGGCGTCCAGTCGAGGGCGATGCGCACGACGCCCGCCCCCGCCGCGCTCGTCGAGACGGCCAGGGCCACGGCGGCGGCCGTGATCCACGTTCTCCTATGCATGGGTCCTCCTTCCGAGCCACGGCGTGAGGCGGGCGCCGGCGATGTCAACGATCGTGAACAGACCGTAGCTCAACGCCATCACCACGAGGATCGCCCCGAAGAGGCGGTCCGTTCGAAACGACTGCAGCGAGCGTGTCATGTAGACGCCCAGCCCCCTCGAGCCCCCGAGCCACTCCCCGACGATCGCGCCGAGAACGCTGTACGTCGCCGAGAGCTTCAGTCCTGCGACGATCCCTGGAAGCGTGGCCGGGAGATAGAGGTGGCGGTAGCGGTCGGCGCGCGTCGCGCCGAGCGTCGTGAGCAGGTCGCGATAGGCAGGATCCACCGCGCGGAATCCCTCGTAGGCGTTCACGGCGACGGGAAAGAAGCAGACGAACGCGACGATCAGCACCTTGGCGAGGATGCCGAGTCCGAACCAGATCAGGATCAGGGGCGCGATGGCCATCAGGGGGATGGCCTGCGACAGGACGAGGGGCGGGTAGAGGAGATCGCGGGTCCAGCGCGACGCGCTCATGAGGACGGCGATGCTGATGCCCAAGGAGACCGCGAGAACGAGCCCAGCGAGCGTCTCGACGAGCGTCATGGCCAGGTGCGGTCCGAGAAGGTCCGCGTCCTGGACGAGCGAGCGCACCGTCTGCACGGGCGAGGGCAGGAGGTAGGGAGGGAGGCGAAATCCGGAGACGATCCCTTGCCACGCGGCAACGAAGAGAACCAAGCCGGCCACGCCGCGGAGGCGGGACAGGGCTCGGAGGAGCAGTCGGGACGAGCCGGCGGCGCGGGAGGGCCGCAGGCGATGCCCTCCCCATCCGCGCGCGCGTGGATGACGAGAAGACGGCCAGCCGCGACGAGGATGTGGACGGGCAGGGCGCGAACCACGTTTGAGACGCCGCGGGACGCCGCACGCAGGAGTTCTTCGTCGTGGAGCTCGTACTCGAGCCCCTGCGTCGACAGCCGGACGGACTCGGTGATCGGCACCAGGGACACCGTGTCGCCCCGGAGGGCATCGTCGAGAGCAAAGCCGCCGT
>Ga0105102_10000019_pt1 | contig 33922 bp, 50 predicted proteins | sample PPLLaktember2015_FD_87032 | JGI IMG/M metagenome (GOLD analysis project Ga0105102, IMG submission 87032) | Freshwater sediment microbial communities from Prairie Pothole Lake near Jamestown, North Dakota, USA - PPLs Lake P7 Core (6) Depth... | ecosystem: Environmental > Aquatic > Freshwater >...
AGACCCGAACTGTGAGCCTGTTCGATAGCCAAGCATATCTGCTACCCGTGGCATTATTTTTTCTTCGCAGTTTTGGCAGCAGCTTTAAATGCTTTTGCTGTTGGTGCGCCTTCCGTGCCAGGCTTACGCATTTTCTCTTTGCTGCCTTTCTCTATGCGTTCACGTTTTGCATGGATGTTTGCGTATAAACCAGTTTTCATTAGCATTTCCACCGTTTAAGTGCTGCTTTTGCTCGTTCCGCAGGGCCTTTAGCCTGAGCTACAACGCCACCCATGCGGGCACAAAATGAGGCTTTGCGACCCTTATCGGCTTCCGTCTTGGGTTTTGGTGCTGGGGCTTTTAAGTTGCTACCTGTTGCTGCGTTGTATTTGGCACGACCTTTTTCTGTCAACCCTGCGCCTTTGCTTACTGGCAACTTTTCGCCACGCTTGACCGACAGGGATACGGACTTAGCCATTATTTCTTTTTCCGCTTGAAAGCAATAATAAGAGCCGTTAACGGAATCTTTCCGCTTTGCTCTTTCTTTTTGGGTTCAGATTTCTTGTGCATTTTTGCCTTTTACTGAACAAAACAAACATCTTTCCAAGACATAATTAGATAGCGTTTGTTGTCTACAAAATACTCTTGATACTTTAAGTATTCGTCATTACCCATTGTTCCGTAACGGATAAATTCGCCTTCCTTCAAGTGCTTCTGAGCTTCTGGGCCAGCAGCGACAACAATACCCATGTTGTCTTTTTCAGTCATTACGACTTGGATGACTTCGCTTTTTACTCGTTCAATCGGCTCAATAACAATCCGATCCCTCAATGGCCGTAAATTCATGATCCCTCAATCGTGTTAATTATGCTTATTCTTTAGTTTCTTCTGGTTCTTCTAACTTATCTATCAGCATCTTATATGCTGAAATAGTAGCTTGAGCCTGAATCAAAAAGGTTTGCGCCTTTTGTGATTCAGATTCTAAGTCAGAGATTTCAGATAACAAAAACTCTTTACTAATTTGCACTTATGCGCCGCCAGTACGGTTAGCGGCGGATGTTGTACACATAATGTAGCGAACCGATCCGTCAGCCATGATGATCCGAATTGAATCGGTCATTACTTGCGTAGTGTGTGGCGCCATCAACAAACCGCTACCAGTTGTCGGTACATTAGCAAGATACGCTACAGTTCCAGTTCCGCTGTTTGTGAAACGGATAAATGAAGTGTTTGACCAAGTGCCACCGCTTGCAAAGTTTGAGTCAGCTTGAATTGCTGCCAAAGTTCCGCCTGGATTCGTCGATGTACCGCCAATGGTTGCACGAAGTGCGTTACCCGCACCGCTGATTGTGCCTGAGCCATTGACTGACATACTAACGTGTTCGCCGTTAATAGTGCCACCAGCCGCTGCGCCAACACCAGTTACTGTGGAAAACACACGGCTAGTTTCGCCAGAGCCAGTTGATGTGAAAGCTAAACGGCTATAGTTAAGACGGGTATCACCAGAAGCGGCTGAAGTCGTTGCGTAAGAGCCGTTCAGAATACTTGCCGATGTAATGGCAATCGGATCGTTAGAGCTACCAACTTGGTATGAATCTAGTTGTGGGTCAGAGTATGCGACACCAATTGCTTTACTGTTAGGCATAATATTTCCTTTTAAATTAATTTATTCTTCACTAAATTGACGGAGTTTATACACCGTTGTATTCAGCAAATCCATAATTGAATCGACAGCATTTTGAATCTCTGAATCTTGGGCGATAATCTTACGCTGACTGGTGACGTAATCCTGTATCTCAGTCATATACTGTAATGGATCATATTCCATCATAAAATGATCTTCAAAATCCGTAATCGTAGAATACTTGCCAAATAAACTTTCCGCAAGAGTATCAACTAAATCAGGGATTTGTGCGTAATACTTGCCAAGTGCCTTGTGGACTGAGTAGCTAGTCGTTTTCCAATGCAAAACATGAGCAATTGTTGCCGAGTGCAACAAAACCATCAACAATCGTGATGCGTTTTCTAGCTCTTTAGCTTTTTCCATCTTGCGCCTCGTTAAGTGTACTAATTATTATATTACACCCACCACCGGATTTAATCACTCCCCGAACAATAGTAATTTCGTCAAATTGTCCGTCATCCTCAAAGACTCCCGCATCTTGCAAAGCGTCTAAGACCGCCTTAATACGATTATCAAGGTCAATAGCTCGTTTGTCCCGTGGGTAAATCTTAATTATTGCCGCTAGTCTTTCTTTACCAAGTTTCGGGATATTGTTTTCAGTAACGTATTCTTGCACCGCTATTTTGTAATCCCGTCCACCTTTTGATAGGATCGTGCGCCCCCTAAAATTGCGCCAGTAGGTGTTTATGCTCGGCGGGAGGGGTAATTGCATGGTAATTAGCATTTAACCAATCCTCGCTCAAATAACTCACCAATTGTCTTGCGGTGCGCCATTTCCCAAAAATCCCTGCGTTGCTCTTTTGTTAACTTATTGCCCTGGTCTAAATCCATGTGGCAACTGAAACATAATGCTGCAATGCGGTAATCCGACGCTTTTATGCCTTTCCCCTTCCCATCGAGCAACTGGTTGGAATGGGCTGCAACCACCGTACCGTCCTCAGTATTGCAAAGTTGGCACGGAAGTTCTCGACAAGCTACTAAGAGTTTGGGGTTTCTGTACATTGATCTTCACTCCATTGCTGTAGCTCATTGGTTAAAAGCTGCATTTCAACGGCAACGTCAGCGGCTTGGTCAAATTCAGCTTTTAAGACTAGCTGACGGTAAACTTTGACTAACGCCATTAACTTGATTAACGATTCGCTGTAGTCAATCATTTTGTCAACCTTTCTATTTGTCGATTGCTTGCTTGCTCTGTACGGAACGCTTCAAACCTCATCTTTGCCGATTCTAGCCGCCATTTGAGCGTTTCAGCTGCTTCTGTGGCCTCGCCTATAGCTTTGCATAGGTTTTGGTATTCGTCGCTTGCATAGGCTTCACGCTCTTGTGCGCCAATGGCTAGTTCGCTTGATTTCTTCATCATAATTGACTTCAGACTAGACTTATACGCCTCAAGCTCTGCAACCTTACCTTTGGCTTGTCCGTATAACGGTGCTGTGGTGTAAATGTAATCAATCGCATCGTGAGGGTTAAAGTCAGCCATTGTTTTTCTCTGCAATGATAACTTTTGCTAACCTGTTCCAAGCATCGTCCCACTCTGCTACATCGTTAGCTGCGCCAAGTTCTTGCGCCAAAGTTATTAACAATTGGTTTAAGTCTGTTAATCGTTTAATCTCGTTGTTTAGAGATTGCGCTTCAATTAGCGTAAATAAGTCTGGTTGGTTATCCACCGTTGCGTTCCTTTAATTTTGCTTCTATTTGTTTATAAAAATTCCATGCGTTGTAATCGTTTTGCTCGTTTACATCTCTAGTAATTAAAAGTGCTTTTTCATATTCTTTAAATATATTTTCTCTTATTTCATTAACTTCATTGTTTGTTAACCCGACCCACTGACGCTGTGCAACATACATCTGGGTGTCATCATCATCTCTGTTCATTTGCGTTCCTCAACGTTATAAAACCAATCATCCCCAACAGACCATTTGCGTGTTCCGTCTACTGTCCAAATTGTTTTTGCTGCTTGAAAATCAGGAAATCTTGTTTCAACAGGAATTAGCGACTGGTCATACCATAAGCAACGGTTATTTGGCTGTATCGCAAATTGCCCGTTTTCTAACTTAATAAAGTTGAAGCTCTTGTGTTCTTCAGCTTGTTCCGTGAATCCAGTATCTACGTCCATATTGTCAGCGCAAAAATCTACGGTGAACAGGTAATTGCCAAAATGCCATTGCTTGTCTTTGCCTAGAAACTTGACCCCAAGGTTACGCAGCCCAATCTTTTCAATGATTGTGAACTTATAGCCCATGCAATCCCAAAGCTGTAAAGTGTCAATTGGCAAATTGCCATGTTCTGTTTTCCAAACATAAGCATGGATAGGTAACTTGTCATATAAAGCACCGTAATCTGGTAATAACGATTCAATGCGAAATACTTGCCCACGCAATGCTTTAATGCTTACCCAGATAGCAGCATCAAGCTCGCCGTGACCTCTTTGAAAGTTATACAAATATTCTCGGCGCACAAAGCATTTAATAGGTGGCAAAGACGCAACGATGTAACTCAATTTTTACCCCTTGCTCTTATTGCTGCGGCAGTCTGTCTGCCAACTTCCTCACACAACTTCGCACACGCCTCACGCTCTTTTGCCACTGCAGCTTGTACAACCTTGTCTACTCGCTCAAGCTCCAGTATTTTTTTAGCTGCCGTTTCGTTTATTTCTTCAATAGCATTGTCGAAATCTGTTTTTGTCATTGGCGTTGCCATTATTCCCGTCCTCCGTTCATGGCCCGATCAACTTGCTCGTTCAGCTTATGTTCTGTGACCATAAACAACTGGTGAGTAGCCTGGTTCAACCAGCGGTAGCGGTCTGCGTCTACCTTTAACGCTCGAACAATGTCAGCTACCTGTTTCATTTCCTCATGCGTCATTAGATAACCGTTGTCTAATACCCGCAAAAGCTGCGTGTAATCTCGTAAATCTCTCATTTGTGCGCCCTATAGAATTTGCTGCACCACTCGCATAGTCCATCAATTAGGTTTGTCGTAACTTGCCCACAACAATCACAAATCGGTTCTTTAACTTTCTTTTTTAATGCCAGCCAACTCATTAACCTTTTCATGTGTCCCGTCCGTGTAAAAAAGAGTGTTTGCCATTCGTGTTGGGTACTTCATAAAGTTCATGCTGCCCTTCCGCATTGGGGGCGCAACAATCTTTAACGGTGGCCTGTCAAACTTGCTCAATTTTTCTATTTTGTTTTTCATGTTGTTTTGCTCAATTAAGTTAGCTTAACATATCTAGCGCAATTTTATAGCTTTTTATTTGGTATGGTGATATTTTTTCACCCCCAACATGGCGGTCACGAAGTTTTTTAGCCCATCTCTTATGGTCAATTTTGCCGTTTTCATCCTTTGGTGCTTTAAACGCTTTTGCAACGATTTCAGCCAACACACGGTCAACCAGTTCAATTGGTGCTTTTGAAGCGTCCAAAGCAATTGTGGTTGGCCTGGGTGCTTGTTTGCATAAACTCTTAAACTCAATTAGGTTTGGGCAACGGTCTGGTAGATTTTTTAATGCCCAACCAATAACATTTAGGTTGTCAGAAAACATCCCAAGTTCATGCGCCCAGGCTGACTTCACTTCGTTTAACGGAATACCATTCCACTTATTTTTAAATTCAGAACCGTATGTCATAGACAAGCGATCAAACAAACGTTCAACAGCAGCAATTGATATTGTCATTTTTTTATCCTTAGTAAATTGTTTGTGGATTCCATTTCAAAAATATCTTTTTCAAATGTTGGCTTTCTACCAGTTGCGCTTTCAAACCACTCACGATTCTGCTTTACCCAAGGTTGTTCATTGTCTTTGCTTTCAGCTCGTTGCTTTCGTATCCAGTTGCGCCATGTGGCAAACCAATCAGCTTTGCGTTTGGCTTCAGAAATCCAATAATCTTTAAACCCGTCTGCAACTTGGTTGATATTAAGATCAGGTCTTTGCTCTTTTGCCCATATTGCCCATTCGTCAGGCAATTCCCAATCTTTCGATAATTGGCTAGTTTTTGTTTGGGCAGCTTTAGCTGCTAACTCTTTTAATGGTTCTTGTTTAGTGGTTAGTGGTTCTTGTTTAGGGTTATTTTGGGTTAGGCTTGGGTTAGGCTTGGGTATCCCATGGGTTTTTTTTGGCCTACCACCCTTGATTCCATTAAGTTTTTGCTTATCAAGAAAGCCATGATAATTAGCTATTTCAGCGTCTGCACGACGATTTATGTACCCGTTTTCGGTGTGTTCAAAGAACTCAACAAGTATCGCTTTTACAATTCCTGCTTCGATTCTTAATCTACGGGAAACCCATGGGATATCAGTGGGTATTGGTGTTTCAGTGTCGTAATACATATCCAGAAGTCTGCGATATGTAATGTCCTCGATTGGGGACAAGTGCATCGTGTGTTTGTTGTAATCACCGATGTTGAATTGATAATAGTGCATCTCAAACCTTAAAAAAAAGGCTTCACCTGAACACGCAATTCCTTTTTTAAGGGAATCTGGCAGGACGAGCCAACACTCGCTGCGTATTCATGTGAAGCCTTGTTGGAATAATCACCCCCGCCAAAGGATGCACTAATTATCTATTATTTCCTTTTTTTACGCAACTCAGGCCAAATAATTTTCCAGTTGTTGATGTTGTCTTGTCTAGTCCACTTGCCATCGGATAAACGTTCTAGCTCGCCAGCCATAAAAACTAGCTTGTCTACAGGGATACCGTTAGCTTTCCATTGACTTACGGCTGGCACACTTACGCCGCACAGTCTGGCAACCTTTGTCGTACCGCCTAAAATTTGTATGATTTCTATGTTTTCCATGTAGCCATCTTAACATTTATTGTCAAAGAAACTCAACTATTTTTTTGTTATCGAGTTTTCCACTTGCGTTATTTGTTTAGATAGCTTAATATTTAATCACTGACGAATTGCTCAGTAATTATATACAGGTGCAAAAATGAATGAATTAGCAAAATCTCTAGTAAAAGCCCAGGCTGCTATGAACCACGCAGCAAAAGACTCTAAAAATCCCCACTTTAAATCTGCGTACAGCTCACTAGCATCGGTTATCGACGCTGTGCGACCTGCGCTGTCTGGCAACGGTCTTGCGTTTGTGCAAAAGCTGCATACCGCTGATGGTGGCGTAGCAGTTGAGACAGTATTGATCCACGAATCCGGTCAAGAAATGTCTTGCGGTACTTTGTTTATACCTGCGAGCAAACAAGACGCTCAGGGCTTTGGTTCTGCACTTTCGTATGCAAAACGCTATAGCTTGCAATCTGCGCTTGGCATCGCATCGGCTGATGATGACGGTGAAGCCGCTGTAAAAACGCCGCCTAAGCCTCCAGTTGCGGTCACGATAGACATGGACTACGCAGTGGACGAAATGGCGGAACAGACCGATTTAGAGTCTTTAAAAAGCTGTTTCGCTAAATGGTACAAGTCTGCGCCTGATTCGCAGAAAGAAGTCTTGAAAGCTATGTACGATGGGATCAAAGTTCAATTAATTGCAATTTCAAACGGAGCAAAATAATGGCAAATGACCTAAACCGTTGTGAATTCATTGGAAGATTAGGGCGTGATCCAGAAGTGCGCTTTGCCGCCTCTGGTGAGGCCATTGCAAACTTTTCAATTGCTTGTGGATGGAAGTCCAAAGAAAAAGAATCAGTTGAGTGGATTCGCATTGTTGCATTTGGCAAACTTGCTGGCGTTTGTGGTGACTATCTTCGCAAGGGTTCGCAGGTGTACATCGCTGGGCGTATGGTTACACGAAAATGGCAAAACAAGGACGGTGTAGAGCAATTCTCTACCGAAGTCGTTGCTGATCAGATGCAAATGCTTGGTGGCAAGTCAGAGGAATCGCCAGCAACTAAGAAACCTGACGCATATCGGGCCATCAAAGAGGGCAATGTTATGCCGATTGAAGATGATTTGGACAGTGTGCCATTTTGATGAACAAAACTGAGGAAGCAATTTTGATTTCTTGGCGGCTTCAACAGTGGTATGAAGGCATGGTCTTAGACGCTAGGGCCATGCAAGACCTACAGGATGCAATCGAGATGCTTAAAACATTAGCTAAACAGGTGCAAAAATGAAAATGAGTCCACCAGCGTTTCCGACATGGATTGTTGATGATTCAATGGCGCATGGTATGACATTGCGAGATTATTTTGCAAATCATGCAATGGTTGGTTTTTTGGCTTCCGACGATTTAACCGATCACCCATCAAATGTAGCTAAATGGTCTTATGAGATGGCTGACGCAATGATGAGAGCGAGGGAATATGATTATCAAAACAGTTGATTCAGAGTCTGGGCATTGGTATGCAGCAGACGGTAGCCCAGCTTACCGGATCATTGGTAAGAATGGCAAAGAACGCAATACAACGGTCAAGGATGCTAGAGAACTTGGGTTAAAACCAAGTGTGACCACAATCTTAGGGCTTATTGCAAAGCCTGGGCTTAACACTTGGTTGCAAACTCAAGTATTACTAGCCGCTTTGACATTGCCCAGGCGTGAGAACGAATCCGAGGAATCTTGGCTAGAACGGGTAATGACCGATTCCAAGTCTACCGGACGGGACGCTATGGATCGTGGCACTCAGATGCACGGGGTGCTTGAGCAATTCTATAGCGGTCAAGATGCTGACTATCCAATTTATGTTGCCGAAGTAGACAAGGCCATCACAGAACACTTTGGAACGCAGGAATGGACAGCTGAAGCGTCTTTTGCACATCCGCAAGGGTTTGGTGGCAAAGTTGATTTAAGCGGCTCTAACATCGTTATAGACTTTAAAAGCAAAGACAATCTCGACAAGGTTGCGCCGTACTTTGAGCAGATCATGCAACTGGCAGCATACCGTGTCGGACTTGGCAAACCAACAGCTCGGTGCGCTAATGTCTTTTTTACGGCCAATGGTGATGTAAAAGTCATTGAGCATAGCGAGGATGATCTAGACAAAGCCTGGCTTTGTTTTGAATGTTTATTGTTGTTTTACACAATTAAAAACAACCTATAATGAATTGCGGGGAAAGCTAGTGTCCCTCCACTCCTTGTTCGGCGAGTACCCGCACCCCAACAAAAATACAACACTTAGGGAAAACACCTATCAATATTGCTTGATTGTATTGTTAAGACAACTTAATATCTAGTCATGGCAACAACGCCATTAATTACATACAGGTGCATAAATGAGCGAATACGATGATGAGCGTTTTAATCTAAACATTCAAGACGCTAATGACGTAATGAATGTGATCCAGTTCCACGGCATCGACAAAGACGGGCTTGATTGGTTGAGTTGGTACAAGCGCATCGCATCTGGTGACGCACTTCACAACATCGTTATGATTCTTGTGCGTAACAGACACGACCCAAAGTACAAAGAGCTTGTTTGTGAACTTGAAGATGAAATCGAGGGGTGGCTATGAAATACCTAAATACAAACCTGAAGATCAACGCATCCCGTTTGAGGGTTATGTGCTTGGCGCAATCGTGTTGTTTGCTGTATTCGGTTTTCTTCCACTTATGTACTGGATTACAAAATGAGCAAAACAGATCAAGTGCTTATGCACCTTAAAAAGAAACCAATCACCAGTTGGGAAGCTATTAACCTTTACCGTGCGACACGGCTTGCCGACATTGTGTTTAAACTAAAGCAAAGAGGCCACAACATTGTGACCTGGATGATAGATGATGGTGAAGTGCGTTTTGCTCGATACTATTTAATAAAGGAAAAGAAATGAGCTACGAACTGACAGAGCAACCTAAGTTGCCATGCCCGTTGATTGACAATCCTGAATGGAAGTATATCCCAGCAGCATCCACCAACATTGCTGAAACCTTTAAGCGTTTTGGCTTTGTCCCACCAAGCACACTAAAGGAAAACAAATGAAAAAATATGCCATTGCAGTCGTATTGGCCCTGTCAGCAACAGCAGCGTATGCAGCTTGCACAACCAATACAATTATGTCTGGGGGACGCATGGTGATTTGCACCACCTGTTGTTATTCGCCTGGTAATTGCACAACTACTTGTTTATAAATTAAAGCCCCGTAACTGGGGCTTTATTTTGAATAGTATTCAATTAACCGTGAGTATCTCATTTGGCGGTCATCTAACCCGTTAGTGCCGCCATTAATACGCTTAGTCATTCCAAGCACATCTTGAGCGTCTGCTAGGCTATTTATCTTTCTAGTAGACCAGTACCACCCAGCAGACATTGCAGCCAACTCAGGCTGCTCAAGCAAGTCAGGCTCGACTAGCGAGTTATTGTCAGAAGCCATCGAAAAAGCTGCGTAACTATCTTTGCCAGTAAGCTGGATGAGTCCTCGACCACGGTACTGCCAACCATCCCCACTGGCTTCATCTTCGTTGCCCATTCGGTTTGCGTAGACCCTGTTTGCAATCTTTTCTGGTTTGTACTCATAATTTTTAGCGGAATCCGCATTGAAGTAATGAGGAAAAACCATTAACAACCGAGCTGCGCTGTAGTTAAAGTTTTCAACGGTGTATCTAAAACCACCTGATTCGTGACCGCATTGGCTTAAAAACCCTGCAATTCTCAATGCGGTATTTATCTCGTATTTTTCGCAAACTTGATTTAATGCGTCAATCCATTTGTCAGCCATGTCCTCAGAACAGGTCTTTGAATCAACCAACAAACTTTTTGTAATCATTTCTTTTGTGCGTAAAACAGAGTCCGATCACCGAATAAGTAGAATCCAACAGCCGACGCAAAGTTGTTAACTGCTGCGCTATCTTGACCTGTCATCATCATAAATGACCATGTGCCAAGCACCACCGCCGCCACGCCTGGGCGCATTAACCGAACGATTGCCTCTACCCAAGGGTAAGTCGTACCTGCGCCCCCAACGCTATTCATTGCCTTAAACATTTCAAGATCAATGCCACGCATTTGAACGTACTCACCGATATTGACGGGTTTATATACGTCAGTCTGAATGAATCGACCAATCAGGCTTTTGCCAAGATCAACGGCAAGAGGGCCAAGAGCTGCGAGGATGGTTAGCGGGTCTATGATTTGTCTACCTTGTTGTCAAGTTTGTCAAAAATCTTGCCAAGCATAATTTTAATGTCATCAATATCACGATGATATTCTTCTTTGCTAATGTAAATCATTGGCATTTTACGCACATCATTATCAAGACGATCAATTGCTTTAGTTATGTTGTTTAACACCCAGCCGCCAAAAAATGAAGCTAAACCGATTGCAATATTAAAAAGCATTTGTGAATCCATTTACTTTCTCTCTAATCGTTTCAAAACGTCTTGAATCGGTTGCAAACTTTCTTGACCTTTCCGAGCTGCTCTTGCAGCTGATTTGCTTTGCATAAATCTTTGTGCGCCTACTTTACCTAAACCTGCGCCTGTCATTGCGCTTGCACCAGCAACAGTAGGGCCAAAAGCAGCACCAGCAACATACCCCAAACCACCGCCAACTGCACTACCAAGTGATTGTGCTGTGCCGCTAATCAACGGACTGTCGTACATATTTTTAAACTGGATTGCAGCACCTTTATAACCGTTATCCATTCGCAAAAAGTGTCCACCGTCATTTAAAACGGTTAATGATCTAGCCATTTGCGGATCACCAGTTAAGATACGCAGGGATCGATTGTTATCTTTGAGATACTTACTTACCGCTGGTGCGTTCCAAAATTCACCCTTGCCACCAATTTCAGCAATCCGATTTGCAAACTGTGACTTAATCTCAGCAATAGCCTTTTGAGCTTGTGGCTGTAATTCAAGTGGCATATCTTGCAATACTTTAATTAAATGCTGTTGATGATCCGGTGTCATCTTTTCAACTGTAGTTGGAATATCAGGAAAAGCTGTTGTGCGATTTATTGGCATTCGTGGATCGTAGTCCATAATTTTAGAAACGCCAGATGGGTTTTCTAATAAATCTGCTAATTTAATACGAAGCGCACGAGATGATTTATATATATCCTCGCCTGCAACTTTAGAAACATCATCGTCGATTGCATTTTTTATTTCTGCAATAATATTAGATTTATCAGGAGTCCAACCTTTATTTAAATATTCTTTAAACCTTTCTAATTCTTCAACAGTAGTTGGTTTAAAACTGCCATCTTTATTTCTTAAGCCTAATTCTTTAAAATATTCTCTAGCACCGTTACGCAACGCTTTAAAATCATCATCTCTAACAAATTTAGAATTAATTTTTAAAAGTTTTTGAAATGCGTTTGTTTCAACAATTGGTTTACCTTGAGCTATTTCGTTTGCTGCTTTATACGAATCGTTAATTTGTTGTTTTAACAAAGCCTTAAAATCATCAAACGGCTGTGCAATAGACTGACCACGGTTGTACAAAGCGTTTTCGTCTAGCCCAATGCTGCCACCCGTCTTTTCAACAATGCCGTTTGCATAGTTTCGCAACGCTTGTTGTTCGGTAGCAATCTGTTGATTGAATAAGTCTTTATTCGGGCCGCTAGTCTTTGCCGTAACGTATTCGTTAGCAGTCTGAAACCCGTCACCAGTTCGAGTGCCTTCACGAATTGTTGGAATACCCAATTCTTCAATAGTTTTGGTTCGATATAGCTGTTCTTCAACAGGCAATTTGCCCGTTTTGGCATACATTGGCTCAACAAAAGGATTGTCAATTGTCGGACGGGGTGTTGTCGCTGAAGTCGGTGCAATATTATCTTGCAACGGGCTTGTGATAAACGGTGTGTTAGTAGGAACGTCTGGCGTAGGTTTTATATAGGAAACCTCAATGCCTGGTGCTTTCGACACTACTAATTGACTTTCAGGTGTAACAACAGGCGCAACTTCAGGAGTCACAGCCGCTACCGTTTCAGGTGTAATTGCCCCCGCCATTTCGGGAGTCATTGACGGTTCAACTCGACCTCTAGCAGTTTGGGCTTGTTTAAATTGCTCTTGAACTTGAGTCACAGCGGGACTTACGCCCATACGACCTGCCAATGCTCGACTTGCCGCCACACCACCGCCAGCCGATAAGGTTTGCATCATGTTTTCAATATCAGCCGCAGGGTATCCGGTTTGCTGCGAAATCCATGCAGCACCTTTGCCCATGTTCGCACCGACGAAATCCATGATCTGACGGGTTGCTTCGCCTTTGTACTGTGGCAATTCAGACACGCCCAATGCCTTGCCAAACGGGTCTACAAATGGCGCAGCAGCCGCTTGAGATGATGTCGTAGCTTGCTCAGGAGTCGCACCAAATGCCCGTGATCCTGCGTAAGTAACAGGTGCAATGATGCCAGGTGCAACACCGCCCAAGGTTACATCTAGGAATGACGCAACAGGTGCAATTGCTCGTTGTACAACATTACCTTGCGGTGCTTGAACTGGTGGCGCACTTCCCGCTTGATACGGGATTTGGGCAAATTGCGCTTGCGCTTGTTGTGGTGTTAATGGCGCAACAGGTGGCGCAGACAATCCTTCTAAAAACTGTAATGCGGAATCAAAGCCGCCTTCACTTTTTGGCTTTTTTGTTCCTGATAAAAAATCTATCGAGCTTTGAAAATCCATTATAGTTGTCCGGTTGTGGATAACTTTTGCAAGTTACGCAGTTTCGCAGCCATTTCCGCTTTTTGCTTGTCGTTCATGTTCTGGAACAACTTTGACCGTGCTGCCTGACGTTGTTCTGCACTCATCGAACTGTTTTCAATATTAACCAATTCAAACAATCTTGAGTCAGCATTTTTAGCCCATTGCTGACGGTAATCGTTTAGGTTAGCAGTGCCGAACTTACGGGCAAATTCCTGTGCGCCACGGGCTTGCATATCTAAGTTAGTCATATCAGCCATTGCACGGCGAGCAATATCTTTCAAAATAACTGGTGGGTAAGTTTCGTCACCGTTTGCCATTCTGGTTAATTGCTGACCCGCCACGGTGTCCATCGAACCACCAGCCGCCTGAATGTTAGAAATGGCAACGTTAGCTAAGTCTTTATTCAACTGTTTAAGCGTAATGCCTGTTTCAGTACCAAAGAATTCGTTAAGTTTTCTTGCCCCTGCGCCCAAAAATCCAGCATTATCAACTTTCATCCCTAAAATGCTGAGATTCTTTTCAACTTTGTCGGCTTCGGAAATAACTTCCTCAAGATTTCGGCGGTTAGTAACCAAGTTTCCTTGATTCTTAATCAACGAATTACGGTACATATTGCCAGCGTTTTCGTCTGCAATTTCAGCAGGTAAACGTTGTGCAGCTTCACCCGCTTTGCGAACTGGATACGACAACTTAAAGCCTGGTGATGCCCCCGCAGGTTGTGCCATTTGATCCGCAGTCACGCCTGCTTGTGGTGCAATTGGTGCGCCTTGTTGCCCAACTGTAGGTTGCACAGGGAAAGGTTGCGCTACTGTGCCAACCGTTCTATCAACTGGTTTTACACCAGGCTCATATTCCGGTGGCATTGCCTTGAAGTCAACCACAGCACCGGACGAATCACGCACCGCAGCATCAAAAACAACATTGCCTCTTGCGTCAACAATCTGACCGTTTTCACCGAAGAATGTGCCAGGCTTGCCTGTTGGCTGACCTTTAGCATACATATCGCCACCTGGTGCGGCTGGTGCAGCTTGTGGTGCAGTAGGTGCGCCTTGTGCTTCGCCTTGGGGCGGTGCGGTAGGTGCGGCTGGCATGATAGGCGTTGTGCGTAATGCGCCTGTGCCTCGTTGAAATGTTGCAGGTGCGCCGCCAGCTTCGGTAAGTTCTGGGGTTTGCAATTGTTGCTGACCTGATGCGCCAAGACCGCCTTGAATGACGTTTTTAAGCGTTTGCAAGAACCCGCCAGGGTTAGACACTAGACTTGTAATCAACGGTGCTGTGTTGGCTTCTACAACGTGCGCTGGCACACCCTGAGCAAGCATCCGTGTTTTAGCTTGCAGAATTGTATCCATCGCTGCCCGAGGATTTTTCCCTGCGTTAATGATCGAATCATCGTTTGCAAGGCCGCCAGCAATGTTTAATGCTAATTGTGATTGCTCATTATTTAGCTTAAATATAGAGCTTTCTGCGCCTGTTGTTGCTTGTGATGCAAGTCCCTTTGCCATTTCAATTTGAGATGGCAAAGTTTCGGTTTCACGCTGTAAACCAACAGCCGCACGACCCAAATTCATTACGTCAGTAATTGGGGTAAGAATATTGGTTTGCGGCATTGGTCTTGCTTGCAACGCAATGGTGTTATCAGCCATGATTATCCTTTATGCAGGTCTGTAAGCAAAATCAATTCCAGACGTAAGGTCTGCGCCGCTTATACCGCCTGTTTGGGGTGCATACGCACCTAATCCTAATGCCTTTTGAATCGCAGGTGATTGCATATAAGCGTATTGCATACCAAGATTACCAAGGTTTCCAATAGCACCGCCGTAGATATTGGCTTGACCAACATCACCCGCTGCACTTGCTTGGGCTGATCCTGTAATGCCTTGCGCTTGTGCCGTACCCATGCCAGTAGCCAAGTTAGCAATGTTTGCGCCTACGCCTTGGTTAAATTGAGCCATTGTTTGACCGTAGCCAAGTTGTTGATTACCTATCATTTGATCGTAACCAAGACCTGTATTCGCAATTGCTTGACCGTAACCTAAGCCTGTCTGCGCCCCAAGACCCTCGTACCCTAGACCAGTCTGTGCGCCGAGTTGACCATAGCCTAAACCTGTTTGTGCGCCAAGCTGACCGTAACCTAATCCTGTCTGTGCCGCAGTACCCGTGGCGGCTTGCCCAATTCCTGCAATCCCTGCCAATCGGTTGTAAATGTTTTGTTGTTGACCAGTAAACCGATTAAATGCGTTTTGATAGCCTGTATTAGCATAATCCTCTGCAAACTTTGTCGCAGCTCGATCAATGTTAGAACCCCCGCCCCCAACGTTCATGCCTTGACGAATTGCGCCAAGACCTTGTTGCTTCATAAACTCATAGCCTGGGTCAAGGTTTGCCTTGAATTGTTCAGGCCCAAATGTCTGTTGGAAGTACGGAAGCTGTTGACTAATTGCACCAACACCTTGTTGCCCAACCTGCATATAAGGCTGAAACGTTTGCAACGATTCGCCACGTTGCTGACCAATTGTCGATAAAGCATCTGAACGTTGAGCATTGATAACATTTAAAGCAGCGTCTTTTGAACCATAAATGCGAGCCAATGCGTCGGTGCGCTGATCAACAAGTTGTTGCAAAGCATTTGCTCGATCCTGTTGGCCACGTTGAAGTGCATCTGATTGAGCGTTTTGCAGCTCAATAATCTGCTGCGCTCGCATACGCTGCATTTCACCAATTTGCTGCGACGCAATACGCTGTTGTGCTTCAGCCGCTTGCAATGCTGCTTTGGATTGTTTGCCAGCCGCAGATTTTGATGCTTCGCCACCGATCACAGAGCCAAGCACGTTTGCACCCGCCGAGGCTGCAATTGCAGTTACTGGATCACGCATTTCACGGTATGCTGCGCCACCTGTCGGATCACCGATAGGATGTTCGCTAGACATTGCCCGTGTTTGTTTTCGGCTGAGATAAACTTTAAACATAATGACTCCCGTCACACTTCAATAAGATTTTATCGCTATCTTGCCCAGATTCAACAAATCCAAGCCGTTTGCAAAAATTTAACCCGTTAATATTGTCTTTTTTTACCGCTGTAACCACAAAACCATGTTTTTCAAACAATGGCTTTAATACCGCCTTAATATTGCCCCGAATACTTGCCGTAGGTTTTTCAGCAAATCCAACGTGGATTTCATTGCCTTTGACCATTACCCCGCCAAACAACTTTCCTCGCTGTATTACAGGGATTATTTCCCAATCTTCTACCGCTTCACTAAACTCATCAAATCCAAATGGCAATCTATTTTCTACAGATTTGTAGATCATAAATAGTGCGTTCATACGCTGATATTGTTCGTTACAGTCATAATTAACGCAGGAATACTAGGCACAAAAGATGAAGCTGGGGTTGATGGCATGATGCAATCAACATCTTCAGCCGCCCACATCAACTCAAAATAACTATTTGCCGAAAGGTTGTAAACATAATTCCATGAAGTTATGGTTGCAGCGTTTGAACCGGATAAAGTTATTTTGCCTGCCGAGTCAGGTACATCAACATCATCAATTCTTGCCCAAATCCATACATCTTTTGCAGACGAACTTGTTTTATCAAGTTGTGCTGAAAACTGAAAGTTATATACACCGTCAGCAGCTACAGTAATGCGAGTAGATTTGGTTGCGGATATTGTTGTACTTAATACCGTTTGTGACTTGTCAACGGTATACGTTCCCGCCCCCCCAGAGCCAGAAACAAACGCAACAATGCGAGTACCCGCTGTAACACCAGTTCCGCTAATTACCTGTCCAATCGACAGTGTGCCACTTGTGACCGCTGTGACAGTCAATACAAATAGCGCAATGCTGCCCGTAACAACCGCAGTAGTAGTTGCAACCGTCACGCCATTGCTTAAATCTGTTGTATCTAAAGCTAATGGGTATGGAGTATTGATAATGCCAACAACTTCGTCAGTAGTATTGTAAAACGTGCCATATTTAGGATTCTTCCAACTAGGCACACCCGCTGAAGTCATCGCCAAATACGAATTAGACGATGGCTTTGCTAACTTGGACAAAGTGTTTGTAGCAGATGCATACAAAATATCGCCAGTTGCATACGTTGATTGATTAGTGCCGCCATTTACTTCAGGCAAAACGCCCGAAACATGAGTGGTTAGCCCTATTTTGCCGTAACTTGGCGCAACACCAACACCACCTGAAATCAACGCATTACCCGTAGCAACGTCTGCTAATCTTGATAAGGCCGTTGTGCCACTAGCAAAAATAATATCGCCAATTGTGTATGACGATAATCCAGTGCCGCCACGGGCAACAGCCAATGTGCCGCTAGTAATCTGAGAAGCTGAAATTGCAATGGCAACGTTACCCGCAACCGTCAATTGACCTTGAGCGTTTACAGTCAAAGTCGTAACAGACGATGCAGAACCGTAAGAGCCAGCCGTGACACCAGTGTTTGCAATGCTTGGAGTGATTGATCCAGCAGCGTTAGTAATTGCTAAACCAGTACCTGCTGTAAGTGTGCTAAGTGTGTAACCCGTACCGTTACCGATCAATAATTGACCGTTTGTAGGTATTGCCGTTAAACCTGTGCCGCCGTAAATTACTTCTAACGGCAAAGTTAAAATAACGTTATCAACGTCAAAAGTTACCGCCGTAATTGTATTAACGTCAGGGTTTTGTAACCATTGAATCCACTCACGGGCTGGCCTTCCATTTGGATCAAGAAATGGGCTTTGAGGGAAAATAAGGTTAGCCATTAGTTGTCACCAACCGAGGCTTTTAAGTTAGCACTGACAATCACAGCTTTAACTGGATCAGTCACTACAACCTCAAAAATACGATCCCGTGCATAACCAAGTCTGCGCCAAATCGCTCGATTCTTATATACACCAATCTTTCCTATGCTTGTCCAATGCTCGCTCGAGTAAGTCGATCCACCGTCATTTGACCAACGCAGCATAGCTTCTGGGTCTGAACCTTGACCATTGACTAAGCCCACACCAGGCTGAAATTGAATCTGTAGCTCATGGAAGTAAAACCGTTGCAAGTCAGAAACTAAGTGTGGACAACGACGAAGCCGACGGATCGTATTGCCGTTATCTGTATAAGTGTCTAAATCAACATCGTAAATTTTGCCGTTTTCATAATCGCCAACAATATTGTGGCCATTAAAGAAAGTGCCGCAATTTGCACGATGCCGATGGTATTCACCGTTTTCCCACGACAGCCACTTGTGCCATAACTTTGTTTGAAAATCATAAACCCAAGTTAAATCAGCGTCGGGAAAAGTTACAACATACATTTCATGCCCACGGATTTGCTGCGTGAACGCAATCGCATTGCCTACATAAACTTCTTGAATTGTATTTTCTACCGCATGAGTAGACAATCTAACGTATTCATAACCGTTAATCATGCCAATCGTAGCTGTGCCTCGATCATCACGACCAACAAACATCATGGATTCAGCAAAACGGGCTGCTGAAAACGGTGCAGCAATACCATGCTGAATCATCGTGCCGCTAATGCGTTGAAACGGGAAAGTGGTAATGGATGGAATTGTTCCACCAACATCTACCCAGATTTCCGTTGTCTTTTCGCCTAATAGATAAACTTGCCGATGGTCACACAATAAAGAAACAATCGGATCAGGTGCGCCATTTTTTGTGCCGTACAAAGCCGTTGTGGACAATTGAGAATCTAAATCCGTGTTTGCCCAATTCTGTGTGCCTGGCTGGTTATAAACCACATACCCGTCAATCACATCGCAAACCGTAGCACCTTGCCATGCACCGTCTGTAGATGGCAATGTCGCAAAGGTATTAGTTGCCGCAACCCATGTGTATCGGTTTACACCGTCCACAATGTAAGCCGTTAACCCATCTCCCGTCATAATGTTGTCGGTAATGGATACATAGCCAGTGCTTGTTGTGAGCGTACCAATTAGCGTAGCCGCCCAAGATGTATTGACCGAATAGACATTTGTACCAGCGACTGCAACTAAAATTTGCCCACCAGATAAAGCCCGCATCCCACGCACTTCTGCTGGCAACAATTGCGTTTTCTCAATTAACCCAGGAGTCGGATACAGGGCAACCACGCCTCGCTCACCTGGAGGCTTTACTGGGTCAATTTCAGGGAAAAAGTTAATACATTCCTGAGCATCTTGATAGATACTAGGTGCTTCGTAGCTTGCCCCAACAAACCCAAAATCAGGCATTTACAACCCCTTATCTAAAGCCGCCGCTAAGTATCCAACCCGCATCTTTAGCCTTGCCTGTAAGCAATACATCATCATAGCGAGCTACTGGTGCTGGCTTCATGTTTGTGCGCTTGAGTGTGGCTTTAGATTGCGCTGATAATGCGTTAATCATTGCTATTTGTGTTGAATTGCTCTTGCCATACATCGGCATTAGTCTTTCAGCCAAACACCAACGCAATGCCATGTTAAAGCCTGGTGGCAAATTGATCGTGTTGGTCAGCGTCATAAACTTGGCAAACTGTGTATCGCAAAACAAATGCAATTCACCCTGACTTGGGTTTGGCCAAACGAAAATGTTACCTAACAGTTCAGTCGGTTGATAATAAATCGCTTTTGGCCACGGGCCTGACAGCGTTTTCAACCCAATCATTTCATATTGATCTAACCCTAAAACAGCTACAGGATAGTCCAAGCCGCCGTTAATAATCGGCACACCGTTAGAATTCGTGTTGATCCTGACAAAAGCTGAGTTAATAGCTGTAGGACGCTGGTAATAGCCGTTTATAGTGGTGCTAGGCACTGTTTGCGATATGCTGACTGTATAAGTACCAACTTCGTTAACGTTGCCACCTGCGCCAGTTAAAAAGCCCGTAATTGTTGTGCCAGGTGTAATGCCTGTGCCGCTTAAAGTCTGCCCAACAGCAATTGCACCGGATGCAATCGCACTAATCGTCAAAGTCGTGCCTGAAATCGAACCTGTAAATATTGCGCCAATCTGACCGCCTGGGCCAATCGTGTACTGAGTCTGCCCAGAAACCACTGGAAACACAATTTCGGTCTGATAATAGACCATCATGCCTTCATTTGACCATTGATCTAATAGATCATTAAGCATCTCAAAAGCATCTTGCGTCGCATCTGCTGTTGGAGTTTCACCGGACTCTAATGCGCCGATGTCTTTAAGCGACCTAGAAATAATATCTAGTGGTGTTGTCATAGCGTCCAACCCATAAATGTAGCTAGAATTGCAACAGCAAATCCGGTAATTGTTGGCAAAATCCAATCAAGCATACTTTTCATGTTCCATGCTTTCGGATCAAATCCACCCCACCACGGCATATTTGCTCGCTTTCTTTCGTAATTGTGTTCAATATTACGATATTCTGCTTGTGCGTGTTCACGACCAATAAAGAAAAATGCACCCGCAATAGCTCCTGCATACCAACCAAAAAACGGCATGATTGCAAGTTGAATCAAAAACGCCTGTGGAATATGTATCATTAGAAAAATCCCATCATGCCGCTACCAGCAGGAATAAAATTCCAACCATTTGTATTTCCTGCATTAACGTTTTCAGCACTTAATACATTACCAGCACCAGTAAGTGCATTAAAAACAGCACCGCCAGTTGCGTTAACGTCTTGAATAGTTAAGTAAGAAGTGTTGATTGTTCCGCTAGCTTGTGACAATGTTGCCGATGAACTTGCAAGAGTAGACTGTAAAAACTTTTGAGTTGCGCCTGAAGTTACAAAAGAACCAACGGTAGAGGTAACACCGTTCTTTAATTGAACCGTACCATTAGTAACGGTAAACGCTCTTGTAGAGCCTTGGGTTAAAGCATCTTGAAATGCAAATGTTCCGCCAACACCATCAAAAGTTAATGGAAAATCTAAAGTTTTACCGTTGGATGTGATTGTTTGCGTACCAGAAGTGCCAGCAAAAACTGTTGCTGCAGAACCGCTACTCAATGTCATTCCGCTAGAAATTGTCAAATTTCCTAATATGTACCTTACTTCATTAGTAAAGTTACCAGAAAACCCAGTAAAGTTTAAATCCTTTACATAAGCACCACCATTCCCAACGCTTACGCCATCCGAACCATTTGTAATATATAAATTTACAGCGTTACTTTCAGAGCCACCGCCTGCTGCGCCAGGTCTAAATACTCTTGTTCCAGTTGATCCGGAATAATTAGCTTCTACAAATGAAGTACCACTAACGCTAAAATTTGTCGAATTGTTAAAATTCCAAATTGTTGCGCCATTACCAGTTAATATAATTTTTCCGGACGTACCAAAGTTTATTGATCTAACGCCTGCATTAGAAGAATTTACTGAAGCACAAGTCATAATAAAATCATTTAGACTTATAGAACCTAAAGTAAAACCTATTGCTCCTACACAAGTATGATTTGCGCCAAGAGCTAATGTAACAGTCGAACTTCCTGCGTTTAAAACGTTACAAGTAGAACCCGCTGCGGTGGTGCAAGTTCCTGTGCCAGAGTTTGCGTCAAAAAATACGTTGTCAACGGAAACAGGAGCAGAAGCACCCGATGAACCGCCTGTAGACGTAGACCAATTTGCGGTGCTACTTGCGTCCCATGTGCCAGAGCCACCAACCCAATATCTATTTGCCATTATTGTTTCCTGTTATGGGTAGCATACATATTTAACTGCAACTTCTTCAGAAGCAACAGGATTAGAAACAATAAAACCCTCTACTTGCCAAGCGAAAAATTCTAATCTAAAAGTAACAACACCCGCGGAATCAAACAACACAGCAACATCTGTATCTTGGATACCTGCACGATTGTAAGGTGCTGCAATGTCAGTGCTAGTCGACAAACTAAAATCGTTTCTAACTGCCGCAGCGTTCCATGTAAAAGTGCTAAATGATGATCTACCCAAAAGATTGTTTGTAGGAGTCATATACACATCTATTTTAGATGGTCTAAATCCAACAAAAATTGTTTTGGTAGACCCAACAGCAGGGTAAATGTCACTAATAATAACTGGAGCTTCTGACACATGGCCTAAGTTTCCACGAATAAACAAAGGAAAATTTGTTGTCCAAACGTTTCCAACAGCAGAATTTAAAAACGGCATTGCCGATGGAACGTCTAAAGCATTTCCTTCGATAACAGTATTAGTAGATAGATTAGCCCCGCCTGTTCTAATTTGCCCAAAAAGACTTGGATATTGCGCTCTATTTTCTAAAAATGTATTTGATTTAATCAAACAGTTTCGCATACCCACGCCAGCAGACGTTCCAACAACAATATAAGATAGATCCGTAACATCTTTTACATTGCCTGCAATCGGCGTTGAGTTTATGTTAAAGCTATATCGCTCAGAGAAAGGGCCGTATGGAATGGTATAAGTATCACTACAATTTTTAAATTGATTATTAAGGACACTTGTACCCCTGTTACCAGTCATAGTGATTGCGCTGGTTTCTGTATTGGCTACGTAGTTACCATATATATTAAGGTTTTTTGATTCACCTGTTTCAATTGCTTGACCAGAAATATCAGTAACAGTACCTGTATCGAAAACGTTATTGCAAATCGTAGCTGTGCTACCGTCAAGACTGATGTTTTGTCCTTCAATAAACACACAGCTTTCACCCCAATTTTTTACAACGTTGTTTGATAATATTCCGCCATAGCTGGGGGAAAAATCAATAAACGAACGCTCTAAATTGTTTGCGTTATTTTTATCAATAATTGGGTATTCTTCGGGAGTAAAAAACGCATCGCCAGCGGAGAATATACCTACTGTGATAGCTGCGCCAGGTGCGCCGCTAGTAATAACACGGGTAACAGTTAAGAATATATTTGTGGTTTGATTTGTAGTTGCATTAGGGCCAAGAATGGTATTAGTTTGAAATACACCGCTTAAATTTGTTCCTTCAATCGTAACTGTAATATTCGTGGCGTTGCCAGCAGAGGTAACTGAAATATATCTACCGCCAAAAGCTGATAAATCAACATACCCATCGTCATTTACTAAAGTGCCATTTAAAGTTAAATTACCTGATGTGCTGGTAGAGGTAACAATTCCATCCGCATCTTCTAAAACTGGGCCATTCCCAAATTCATGTACATATATAACGTGAAAAGGGCCATCGTTTTTGCCGCAGTAAGAAAATTGATTCTTTTCAATAATAAAGTTTTTATTTCCTCTAGCAAAAATAGCCCTACCATATATGTTTTTAAATACACAATTTGTAATTTTGGGGCTATCTGTTACATTTAAATATATAAACGCAGGGACGCCTACTCCATAATTTGGGTTTCTACGGTTGTCTGCTACTGCACTAAAAATGTCGTATTGTCTAACACCAATAGTTACCGCTGCGCCTGGTGCTGCATTAGATGTAACGCTTGTAATTGTCTTAAAAACTTGGGATGAAAAAACAGTAGTGTTATTTGGGCCAATAACGACTTGAGTTAGTGCCGTATTAGAAAAGCTAGTTCCAACAAAAGTATAGCGAGCATTTGATGCGTTGCCAGACGATGTAATAGAAACTTTCCTGCATCCAATGCTTGTTAAATCAACCGAAGCACCTACCACAAGCGACCCATTTAAAACTAATGCACCATTAGTGCTGTTAGATGTGCAAACGCCAGCAGGTACAGCGGGATACGATGGGCTTTCAATTTTTCCTGTTGGATTTGTTATTGCGTCATAATAGTCTGCTTGAGGGTTAACAATTGGCTCACGATTGCTGTTTTGTAACCACCTGTTGACCGCTTGAAAATTACCGTCAAATGTAATGCCTTCAAAAATAACATTAGATATTGACCGTGTAGGCGGATTAGCTGAAGCACTTGCAAACATAGTAAAGCCAGCAGCATTAGCAAAACTTTGTTGAAAAATACTTTGTCCTGCTACGCCTCGGATAGTAATGCCAGCCGTAATATCAATTTGGCTTGTAATCTTATATGTGCCTGGATTAACAAACAATTCTTTGCCATACGATGCTGTAATTGCAGCTTGGATAATTGCTGTGTCATCAGCTACACCATCGCCAACCGCACCAAAGTCTTTAAGACTGATTGATTCTTGCAATTTTTGATGGACTGTTCTGCCGACTGACCCAGCCAAGTTGCCAGCATCGTTTGATTGACGAAATCCAATTAAAGCATCGCCTTTTGCTGGATCGCTAGTGTTAGCTAAATTTGCGTAAATATTTGCGTCACTAATCGCACCGATAATATTATCGTAAGACGCAATTAACACATTTGCAGACGTATACAAAATAAACTTGTATTCAATGCCTTCTGTCAACCAAATCTCACCCGTAGCAACCCTTCCTGCCGAATTTAATACAATTGGATTAGCATGAGCCACTAAGCCAGTATTTGATGTATAAGTAGCAGCAGGCGTTGTTGTTCCTGCAAGGTAAGAATAAACTAACCCACCCGCAAGAGGCACACCGTTATTATCAAAAAACTGTGCGCCTGCGCCAGCGAATAAAGATAAATTGACAGTCATAGCAATCCTTTAAAAACCAAATACTTTACTTAACAATTGCCATTTAGATGCTGTTGCGTTCCAAATGAAACCAACATAATCATATTTACTTGCGCCAGACGATGTTGTAGGCAAATTCAAATCCGTAGAAGCTGCAAATACAGCGTTCCATGAAAAAGTCTGCACGTTTGTAGATTGCAGCCTAAAAATGAATTTTTGACCTTGAGCTGGTGATCCAGTAGGTGCGTTAATTGTTAATGTTCCAATTGCTTGCGTATTTGTTTGAATAGCAAGATCAGTCGTATTAACGTTGATCGTAACCGATGCTGCGTCAGGGATTGTTGTAACCCGTGGCGCAACATCACTATCAGCTAAAGCAATTGCTCTTAACATAATTACATCCCCTCGCCTGGAGTAATCTCAAACGCTCCAACTGCATCAGCTTCAAACCAAGCATTGCCTGGCAATCCACCAAACACTTCAACGGACAATGGCAACATACCAATAGTATTAGCCGATGGATTTCCCGCTGTCGGTGCTGTCACAGTAATACTTTGAGTTGCATCGCCTGGCTGTGGTGCTTTCCATGAAAAATATTGAGTTGTACTCAACATATTTTTTATCCGATAGCTAGTAGGCTGATTGTTATTGGATGAAGAAACTTGCACCGATGATGTTCCAACTAAAACTGTTGGCCCAAATGGTGAAAATGGACTGTTGTAAGCCATGATAATCCTTTTTTAAGAAAAAAAGCCACCCAATTTACTGAGTGGCTTTCTTAACGTTTTGACTGTTTAATTAAACGTCAAATCGTAGCCATAAACAAACACATCGCAAGTTGCCGCAGCACCTTGGGCAACCGCTACATTGAAGTAGAGTTTTTGCCCTGCTTGAGCTGCTGTGCTTGCAACGCTGCGTTGTGACACAACCGATGCAGAGCTACAAGCCGACAATGCTGCGTTTGCAACAATTGCTGTACCGCCCGCAGCAGGGGCTGTAAACAGTCCTGCTTCAGCCGTTGACAGGCTGATGCTTGCATTGGTCACGATAACGTTAGAAACGCTGTAGCTAGTGGTGTTGATGATTTGCAAAACGGTATCGCCAAGAGCATTGACGTTCACGCTTTGAAACGATGCAAGCAAACGAATTGCTTGGTTAGTACCCGCAACCTGTGGGTGCGAACTAATGGTTACTGCTGGGCCTGGATTCGACATGATAATTTCCTTTGATTTTAATTAACGGGGGGCTTTCACCCCCCACTAAATTAGGCTGCGACTCGGCAAGCCAGTTCGGGATACAGCGGGGCCCAGCCGTACAGCACATCTAGACGAGTCGGGATCGAATCGTTGTTGATGGTGTATTGACGAACCACACGGATCGACAAACCAAGCTCTTTATCAGAGGCACGACCTGCGAAATGCACACCGTCTGGCAACTCAAGGTCAGCACAAGCCAAAGTGAACGCATTTTTGTGCATTACGATGTTTTGTGGCGAAACCGTACCAGTCTTGTTAAAGAAAGTCACAGCAGCAGTTGCCGAAGTGGTTGGGATCGAAACGTTTTGGAATTGACCGCCAGTAATGACAGCAGGCGAAACCACTACGCTAAACGTTGCACCAGTACCCGAAGCAGCTTGAGTAACAACAAACGAACGCAGTTTGTTAGTACCGTAAGCAGCACGGTTTTGTGGGTTGACAGCGAATACGCCAGCAATCTGAATGGTATCGCCAACGTTCAAGCTAACAGCACCAGTCGAAGTCAAGCTGATCGTCGAAGTCGATGCCCAGCCGCTTGTCAGGAAACCTGTAGCAGTAGTAGTAGCAACAACAGCCGTACCAGCCGATGTGCCATACGTTTGATTGACAACGTTCTGATCCATATACCAGTTCATGCCGCCTGAGTCACGACCCATCATGCCTTTCTTGTACTGATCGGCAATCACGTTCGATGGAACAAACAAGCCCTTGAGCGAGTCAACAATCGAAGCTGAAGTGAATGGTTCAATAATGCAAGAACGCTTACCGTCACGGGGTGCGCCTTCGCTGTCCAGAAAAGCCTGTGCAGTCAAAAAGGTGAGCAGTGCGCTTGGGGTTGTACCAGCAGTACCAACAGTGTTAGCAGTGGCGTTTTTAGCCATTGTTAGACCGTCAGCATCGACCTTGTTGGCAATCGCTGCAATAGCGGGTTTGAGAACACGATCCGAAAACGAATCGAGGCTCAATGCCAAGTCTTGAGTGGTGAACTGTGTATCAACGTGGAACTGAGTCGACAGGGTAACAGGCACAGAAGTTTCGTTGAAATCTTCAACGTTCAGAGCTGGGCCAGTCGTACCGATGAAGCGACCAGGCTTACGGACGTTAACAGTGTTACCGATTTTTGCGCCGACAACAGCAAATTGGTCATCGTACTTGCGCTCGACTTGACCAGTAAAAGTCAATTCGTTTTCCAAGACCATCAATGCTTCATTGGTGATCTTGCTGATGGTGAGTAGAGTATTACTCATAATAATTTCCTTTAATCAAAAATTAGATTTTTCCATCACCTAATCTTCCCCGCTTTTCTGGCTTCACGCCATTGGCTATACGTTCCGTGAAACTCACCATCGCTTCCGATTGTGGTATCCATCGAACCGCCCGTAGCCCGCAAAGGGTTAATCGGTGCTGGTGCTTTAGACCGCACAACAGGTTTAGTTTCAGTTTTTTCAAACTTAGCTTCCAACTTCCCAATCTCTCTCAGTGCGCTAATGACTGTCATCTTCGACAGCTTTTCAGCGTAATCAGGATTCTCGGCAAGGTGGTACAGGATTCTTGGCCCTGCATCACTTTCTAATAGAGCATCACGAACTTGGTCAGAAACCATTACATCGGATGACTCAATCATATCCGCATAATCCGGTAGTTCTTTCTTAGTAGCCTCTAGCCGATCATTCCAAACCTCAATTAGTTTGTCATGCTCTGCTTGATACTTCTTTTCAAGCTCTACTCGATCACGATTCTTTAACGCCTGTTCAGCAGAATATTCAGCTAACGCTCTTGCATATTCAAAAGCATCGTTGAATTGCTCGGGCTTTGGTTCTTCGTCTAACGATTCAACCCTTTGTTGTGGTTGAGTGCGTCTTTCAAGTTCCGCTACCTTTGCTTCTAAAGATTCTCTAGCTTCACGTTCACGCTTCGCTTCTTCACGAGCCTGTTCACGTTGCTTAGTAATCTCAGAAAACCGCCTTTCAAGTTTAGGACTTTGTTTACCTGTTTTAGCTTCGTCCTCGGACTTCGGTTCACTCTGTTCCGGTGCTTGATCTGGCTCTGAATCATCAGCCTCAGTATCTGCACGGTCAGCTAAACCTAATTTCTGTGCCGTAAACTCTGCAATATTTTCACTAGTTACAACTGATCCTGCTTCACGACTATCTGACATGGTTTTATCCAAGAATTGACCCAGTTTTAACTAACTGGTAAGTATGCTCATAATAATCCAAATATATTAAATGTCAACGCTGAATGAATGGGCTAGTTTCTGTGTGAACTTCACCCTCAGAAAATGCGTACATTTGTTGTGTTTCAGCGTCACGCTTTGCAATCTCAGCCTGTAATTGGTTTGTATCCATGCGAGCCAACATTAACTTGGTCATCGCATCCAGTTCAGCTTTATTCTGCGAAACCATTGAATTCATAATATTTTGATTAACTTTAGCTTCGTTAATCGTTTCAGTATTATGCGCCCGTGAAGTCACATCCATTAACTTACGCTTGGTTTCACCGTCTTGCTGCAATGCAACAACATCAGCACGACTCTTAAGCATCATTTCCATTTGTTGCATTTTCTGCTGCATTTGCTCGATCATTTGCTTAGACTGAGCTAGTTGCATTTGCGCTTGTGGTGGAATGTCTGACTTTTCATCAATGTTAGCTAATGGGTTAGACGCTGCCAACCGATCCGCAATCACATCAGCACCAGGGAAATCCATGTTTCTAAAGACCAAATCACCCGCAATCTTCATCAGGTCTGGGCTTCCAGCAAGCAATGGCATCATGTTGGCAACAGCTTCCTGACGTTTGGAGTTGTAGCCTGGGCCAGTCTCCATCACAACGTCATATTCGCCAACCGTCACATCGTTCAGAATCTTGGTGACTCCAGCCGCATCAACGGTGCGCTGATTCAAAACAACCAGTTCGGGCTGATTATCGTAGCCAATGATCCGCATTACTCGTTCGTGATCGTAAATCTTTGGGATCAAATCAAGCAGAATCTTGCCTGCAAACCGAATCGAACGGGTCAAATTGTCAAAGTAATGGAAGTTAGTCAAATCCATTTGCTGTTGTTGACCATTGATAGCTTTACCCGACATATTGCCAGTTGGCATTTGATTCGGGTCAAAGATACCTAATACAGCTTGCAGATCATTGTTGATCGACGCACTCGCAGCAAGAATTCCCGCTGGTGGTGGCTCAGGCTGCAAGCGTACTGGTGCTGGTGCAGGCTGGCCTTCAATGTCTTTTTGCTTGTACCGCAAGACAGGCGTAGATTTAATGTTAGCCGATGCCCACTCTAATTCGTGGCCTTCATCCTGACCTTCTGCTAGTAACCACTTCGCTTTAGGTGCTAGTGCTACGGACTCGGTGATAGATGTTTGCCAGAAGTTCAGCATCCGTTGTGGGTCTTTAGCGTTGCGTACCAAACCGTACTTTTTGCGCTTAGACTCAATAACAAGCTGTTGACCGTAGACTGGAACAATAGGGATGTACTTGCCAGGCCATGTGCGTTCTTCAAGCACTTCCATAGCGGTCAACTTGCACCACTTGATCTGCTTACGCATGGACTCACGTTCGCCAACCCTTGTAATTCCCGCCATTCGCAGGATTTCCTCGGCTGGCAACTCATCCTCAAAAACCGCTGTGCCATCGCTTAACTGGACTAACTTGACCGCTTTACGCTCGGTATAGAAGTATTCGGCAATCCGAATATCATCCTTCATAATCCATTCGGCTGAATCGTCACCAGTTCCACGATAGGTAAAGCTGCCAAGATCAGCGTCTGGGTACATATCCTGAAAGACTTTCTTTTCTAATACCGTCGTAATTAGACAACGCTCGGCATCCGAACCGTCAGGCAATATCGAATTTGGATCAAAATAAACCGTGAACGGGTTATCAATCGGACGAATATAAATTTCTTGGTCAAACGAATCGTCACGAATATAGTCAGTTACAACTCGGAAATAACCCCAACCCATACGCACAGAATAATCAAATGCTGTGTCGTAAGCCTGATCTGCGTCTGAGTTAACCTCAATGTGACGGATCACGCCAGTTAGGATTTCTGCTAGTTTTTCGTCTGAGCTAGTATTCATCCCATGCACTTTGATGCGGGGTCTAGCCTGGCGTTGTTGGTTTGTAACCTGTCGGATGTACGGATCAATCTTGTTGATTGTCAGGCATGGACGGGCTTCAAGGTTGCGACTGTTCTGAATTTCTGTTGGCCATTGATCGCCAGCGGCAAACTTTAAATCTTCAAGTGCTTCGCTACGGTTTGACGTATCAGCATCGTTAGACAGGCGCAGAAACTTCATTGCATCAGCAATTCGTGGATCGTTTTCGTTTTCCATCATCCCATCCAACTCGCAGGTAATTGATACGTTGTCTGTTTTTTAATCTTGCGTGGCTCATTAACCACTAAACCAATATATCTAAATGCGTCAGCACCATGCGAATAATGATCGTGCAGTGGGCTTTTACTAAACATTTTAGTGTCTGGGTCTACATCATAACGATAATGTCTTAAACATTGTAGCCCTTCTGCACATTCTTCACGATCAAAATAACACTTGGGGAATATCGTTCTCGCTGCGTTAATGCTATCAGAAACAGGCACTTTTGCGGTAATTTGTACTTTATAGCCCGCAGCTCTGACTATTTCCTCAATGCTTCGACCATTAGACGCTAGGGTTTTATTCTGTGCGTCGTGCGGCAACCAGAGCGTGTCGTACACATATCCGTAAGTTTGCATTACAGATAAATAATGGCTGATCGTGCGTTGATTATCTTCAATATATCGGATTAAATGGATTTCCATACCGATAAACTGGATGAACCATATAGCCGTTGCGTCTGCCCAACCCAAGTCAAATACCGCATGGACGGGTTTTGCAGGGTCATAAGCTACCCGCATAATTCTGCCCTCAAGATCAGCCGCTTGCATCTCTCTAGCAAATACCGCACCGTCTACCGTCTGTCGGCAAACGCCTTCCCAGACCGTGTTGTATGCCTCTATGTCCCGTTCTTTTAGATCATCCTTTTCCATCCTAAGCGTTTCAGGAAACCAAGGGTTATCAGACCAATTGATTTTCTCAATTACGCAGTCTTTAGGGGGATGGGCAACAAACCGCTGAAAGGTATCGTCGGTTTCTAGCTCTGGGTTAAATGTCACCCAAATCTCAGACTTTTCCTTACGAATTGTCGGGATCAGCACGTTCCAGCTCGATTTAGATACCGTCTGCGCTTCCTCTACCCAGCAAATATCAACGCCTTCAAAGGATTTGACGTTCGATATATTGTTCTTTAACCCGACAAAAAAGAACTCTGAGCCGTTCTTTCCACGGATTGATGCCTGGGTAATCTCATAGAACCCGTCTAACCCAAGCTCGCTGATCTGATCCGATAGCAGCTTATGCACCGAATCTTTGATTGAAGTCTGGTATTCACGGGCACATAGCACTCTGAGTTTGTCTTTAGCCGCTAGGATCAATAACGCTCTAGCCACTCCCCAAGACTTTGCACCGCCTCGACCACCGAATAAGACTCGATAGCGGGAGTGTGGGGGATCAAATAAACAACTCAGTTTCTCAGGAAACTCAGCCTTCGCTATTGCTTGAGCTAGTGTCATTTGGCTTTACGAAAGATACTTGGATACCAGCAAGCAACGGTGCGCCATCTGCGCCTGTAACCTCTTGCTTAACAGATTCTCGGTATTTCTTTGGGAATCGTGCCGCCATTGATCTAGACCAGATTGACGCATTTAGCTTTGCTGCGCCTTGTTCCTCAATCATGTGCGTTTGAGCAATGGTTTCCCACCAGTTCTGCTCAAATTCCTTAGCTTGTTCCAAGGCGTGCGAAAATTCGACATGAACGTCACGCCATTCGTACATTGTGCGAGTGCCGACATTCAATTCACAAGCTATTTGCTCGACTGACTTCCCTAATTTCCCAAGCTCAATCACCCGCTCACAAAAGTCGGGATTGTATTTGCTTGGTCTACCTACTGGATTGCTCATTCGTTAGCCATTGAATCGGAGTTAGCTTCTTCTTGGTCAATATCGTCTTGTGTTTCAGGATTATCGACCACAGCGTTATATTCGTTTAACAGGCTGTCTGGAACGCCAGGCTGCTTAAGCAATGTTAACACATTCTGATATAACTCATTAACGTTCTGTGGGATTGGGTAAGGTAGATAGACGTTTGGGGTCATTATTTGTACAGTATAGAAAATATGTCTGTTGGCTGCGAAACATCATTTCCAAATCTTCCTGACAACTTTTGTTTATTAAACAAAATTAAGTCTTGTGTTGGACGATCATAAGATTCTTCTGGAAATGTTGCCCTACGTTGTTCCATATTTAAATTCATTCTTGCTTGTGTAGCCCTTGATTCGGCTTCGCCACCAGAACGCATATATTGCTCAATTGGAGTTAGCTCAGCCAATGTTTTGTATTTTGCGACTGTTTCACGGTATTTAAAAGCGTCTGGGGCAAACTTATCCATTACCCTTGAAGCACTCCGATATATGGATTGTTGTTTTTTAGGGTCTGTATTTTCGTAATTAGCTAAATATGGCTTTTTCTCAATATTCTTTTCTTTTATGTAATTTGCAGCGTTTCTCATCCATGAATCACGCTCAAGGCCAGCTCGTTTGGGCATTGGCCCGTATTCTGATCTGATTTGATTGCTGTATTCATAAAAATCAGCCAACCCCGTTATTTGTCTTGGTCTAATGTTTTCAGATTGACTTAACTTGTCTAGCTTGTGCATATATAAATTACTGGAAGAACGACCAAGATTATTAGCTGCAAATTTCCAATTGCTTGCACCTTCTTCCAATGGGCTTAAATCTTGTTTTCGTAATTCGTGTACGATTGTTGGCAATGCTTCAGGATTTCCACCCCTAGAAAAATCTTCTTTTGATTGAATTGCGTGTTGAATTTCATGCAACAAAGTTGATTTTATTGCTTCAGGGTTTGTTAATGTCGACCCGCCGCCAACAGTAAACTTTTGTTCTTTTGGATTAAAACTACCTGCAACGCCAGGAGTCGGTTCATACCCTAGTTCATAATACTGAACGCCTGGATAATTTTCGTACAATTTAGGATGTGTTAACGCTTCATGCGTTTTTATCGTATCTTTATACGGCATATCTTGTATTTTTTTAGCCGCAAATGATGCGCCGCTATCGTCTATCTCTTGCCGCCAAAGACCTTCTGGCCCTTTCCAATTCATTGTTTGCGACCAAATTTCTCTTGGCGTAGCACCCGCCTTTTCCATTTCAATAGCTTTAGCGTTTAGCTCAGGATTCCAACCTTTTGCCTTTTCGCCAATAAATATTTCAGAAATTGGCGTAAAGCCTGGCGTTAATTTGCCTTGCTCGTACATTGTCAGGCTTTTCTCTAGCATTGGCATACCGTACTGCTGCCCTGCATAGCGTGTTGCACCTGCGCCTATTCTTGGTGTCGGGATACCGCTTATCACTGGTGGCAATGCACTTAATTTGTCACCCACTTGCTCTGTGTAGTATTGTCCTAGTGCTGTTTTTGGCTCAAGCGTAGTTGCTTGCTGAAACTGTGCGCCTGTTTCTCTTGGGTCTTTGCCCGTCAATGCACCGTATCCGTAGCCAACCATTCCTGCTACATACGGCAATGGTGAGCTAAGTACGGACGCAGCGGTTTCGCCAGCACCGTATAGGATACTTGCAACGCTAGGGTTAGATAGTGCACCTGCCCACGCCTCTTGACTAGCCGTTGGTGGTGTTGGGATAAACTCACCCGACGGTGTGGCCATCGGAATTGAACGATCAACACTTTGCCCAGACCCGAACTGTGAGCCTGTTCGATAGCCAAGCATATCTGCTACCCGTGGCATTATTTTTTCTTCGCAGTTTTGGCAGCAGCTTTAGTTGGGATAAACTCACCCGACGGTGTGGCCATCGGAATTGAACGATCAACACTTTGCCCAGACCCGAACTGTGAGCCTGTTCGATAGCCAAGCATATCTGCTA
>Ga0105102_10000020_pt1 | contig 33250 bp, 27 predicted proteins | sample PPLLaktember2015_FD_87032 | JGI IMG/M metagenome (GOLD analysis project Ga0105102, IMG submission 87032) | Freshwater sediment microbial communities from Prairie Pothole Lake near Jamestown, North Dakota, USA - PPLs Lake P7 Core (6) Depth... | ecosystem: Environmental > Aquatic > Freshwater >...
ACCAATCGGAGTTGGTTTGACTGCAAAACAAATGAAGAGGAGAAAACCTCTAAGTTCTGAATATTTAATTGATATTGATCCTCTTACAGACAATCAAAAACGTTTGTTTGAATCATATGCTTCCGGAAAACATTTAGTTGCATATGGATGTGCAGGAACTGGTAAAACTTTTATTTCTCTTTACAATGCTCTTCAAGATGTTTTAGATGAACATTCTCCTTATGAAAGAATCTATTTGGTTCGTTCATTAGTTGCCACAAGAGAAATTGGTTTTCTTCCTGGATCTCATGAAGATAAGGCAGATATTTACCAGATTCCTTATAAGAATATGGTGAAGTATATGTTCCAGATGCCTTCTGATGCTGACTTTGAAATGCTTTATGGTAACTTAAAGTCGCAGGAGACAATTAAGTTTTGGAGTACTTCATTCCTTCGTGGAACGACTCTTGACAATGCCATTATTATTGTGGACGAGTTTCAGAACCTAAATTTCCACGAACTTGATTCCATCATTACTCGTGTTGGTGAAAATACTAAAATTATATTCTGTGGTGATGCTTCTCAGTCAGACTTGCAGAAAACAAATGAGCGTAATGGTATTGTAGACTTTATGACGGTATTGCGTAAAATGCCTTCATTTGATATAATTGAATTTGGTGTAGACGATATTGTTCGTTCTGGACTTGTTAAAGAATACATCCTTGCAAAAATGGAATCTGGTTTTTAATGTTTAATCATATTGATATTGAACTCCCTCAGTTGGAGCGTGAAACAATTGATGGTGTAAGGTACTATAAAGTTCCCAACGAAGAAGAACTCATCCGACTGGTCTCCATCACTTCGGTGACCAGTCATTTTAATAAAGAAATCTTTGTTAAATGGCGTAAAAAAGTCGGAGATGTAGAAGCAGATCGTATTACAAAAGCGGCAACAAGTCGTGGAACAGATATGCATCTTTTGGTTGAACATCATCTTAAAAATGAAAAACTTCCAGAAGTCCAACCAATCTCAGATTTTCTCTTCAAAATTGCGAAATCAGAACTCAATCGCATAAATAACATTTACACCCTTGAAGGGTCCCTATATAGTAAGCAACTGGGTATTGCTGGGACTGTTGATTGTATTGCTGAATATAATGGCGAATTATCAATAATCGACTTTAAAACTTCTAAAAAACCAAAACCACGAGAGTGGATCGAACATTATTTTGTTCAATGTATGGCATATGGATGTATGTTATACGAACTGACTGGTATTTCAGTCAAAAAACTTGTAATCATTATGGCTTGTGAAAATGGAGAATGCGTCGTCTATGAAGAATATGACAAATCAAAATACATCAAACTTCTCACCGAATACATTAGAAAGTTTGTTAGAGATAAATTGGAGCTCTATGGAACCAAATAAAGAACTAGAACAGGCCATCGAGAATAAGTTTTTAACACCTTCTAAGTTTGCTCTTGAGATTGAAAGTATTGTAGCAACCGAAAGCATGAATTATATTGATGCTATCGTTCACTATTGCGAAATTAATAGTCTTGAAGTAGAATCAATTACAAAACTTATTTCTAAACCTCTGAAAGAACGATTAAAGTGGGACGCAACTCGTCTTAACTTTATGAAAAAAACTTCGAGAGCAAAACTTCCGCTATGAGTCCTTTTGAGACATATCAAACTTATCTTTCGATGAAAAGTCATTTTACTAATAGTAAATATGACTTTTTTAAGTATGGAGGCAAATCACGAGCAACAGTGACTTCTTTTAATAAACGTAAGGATAAGTATTTTTTCGAGAAAACTAGTCGCAAATATTCTGATAAAGAAATTGTAGACTTTCTAGTATCAAACTTTGTAGCAGCAGACACACCTGGCAATCTCTGGATCGGTGAGATCATCAATTCTGGAGAAAGGACTTACGCAGATTGGATGCGAAGACAGCAGAGTTTGACGTACTTGTTCAAAGAACAAAGTAATGAATTGTTGAATGAAAGCAACTTGGAGCAGGTTCTTGATGCTTCAAGGCAACATCCAGTCATTTTAAAAAAGTTCCTGAGCGGGAAGATTAGTATAGAAACCTTTACTATTTGGGATAGGATATTCCTGTTCGGGAATAAGTTTGATAAGCAACTTTTGGACCCGGTGTGGGAAACCGTCAGTCTAAAAATCAAAAAATATAATCCGTTTCTAAATATTGACGTATTCCAGTTTAAACGTATTTTACGGGAAATTATAGATGAGTAGATTTTTCGATTCCGATATTATTCAAGAAGAACTGAGGGAAATCAATAAGTTGCAAGAAGAGATCTACGGAAGCATTCTGACTTTCGGTATGATGCCCCGTGAGACCAAACTGGAACACATTGAGAAACTTGAGATCTTGCTAGAAAAGCAGAAAGTGATGTATACTAGGTTGTCCCTTTCAGACGACCCAAAAGCGGTTGAGATGAAAGAGAACCTACGCAAGTCAGTTGCCCTGATGGGATTCCCACCAGAGACTGATATGAATTTACTTTTCAATAGTATGAATAAGACTATTGAGTCCCTCAAACAATACATTGACAGGTGACTCGATTTTCGCTATACTATCCAAGTAATCCCCCCGAATCCAATTAATCCGAGGTAATCCAAATGTCGTTTTCCGACCTTAAAAAGCAGTCCAAACTTGGCAATCTTACCGCCAAACTGGTCAAAGAAGTAGAAAAAATGAATACTAGTAGCGGTTCGAGTGATGACCGCATCTGGAAACTGGATGTAGATAAGAGCGGCAATGGTTATGCCGTAATCCGTTTCCTCCCTGCTCCCAACGGCGAAGACCTGCCGTTCGTGAAACTCTACAGTCACGCATTCCAAGGTTCTGGTGGTTGGTACATTGAGAACAGTCTCACCACTCTGGGTCAGAAGGATCCTGTGTCCGAACTGAACTCCGAACTGTGGAACAACGGCACTGATGCTGGTAAAGAACTGGCACGTAAGCAGAAGCGTAAACTGACTTACATTTCTAACATCTACGTTGTGAAAGATCCTGCAAATCCCCAGAACGAAGGTAAAGTTTTCCTGTATAAGTTTGGCAAGAAGATCTTTGACAAACTGACTGCTGCAATGCAACCCGAGTTTGAAGATGAAGAAGCAATCGATCCGTTTGACTTCTGGCAAGGTGCCAACTTCAAACTGAAAGCAAAGAACGTTGCTGGTTATCGTAACTATGATTCCAGTGAGTTTGCTGCACAAGGTGCTCTACTAGACGATGACGATGCAATGGAAGCAGTGTGGAAGAAGCAGTATTCTCTTGCCGAACTTGTCGCTGCAGATCAGTTCAAGTCCTATGATGAACTGAAGAAGCGTCTTGACTATGTGCTGGGTTCCAAAGGTTCTCGTCGTGTGGATGAGGAAGTTGCCGAAGAGGAAGATTACTCCCGTGGTCCTGCCCCGAGTCTTGGTGATGACCTTCGCATCGAACTTAGCAACCTGCAACCGGTCCGCCGTGCTGCTGCAGTTGAGGAAGATGAGGATGATGATGCCCTGTCGTACTTTGCCCGTCTTGCTGAAGACTGATTAAATTTGGGGAGAGTAAATCTCTCCCCTTTCAATTATAAAAAATCCTTATTAAAAGAGCAAAAGCAATGATTTTTGATAAGAACTTGAAACTCTTATGGAATTAGGTTACTTGTATTTTCAGTTTTAATAGTCCTTTCATCAACATATTGCGATGAAATATCATAGAGTAATAAGTTTCTTGTCTCATTCAAGATTTGTTGTAAATAAATCGGTTTAAGGACATATATGGTTCTTTTTTTATCATTTAATCTTACTTCGTGTTGATAGTTAGTAACTCCTATAACAGGAACGATTTTATTTTCTCTCTTATTTGGATCTGGTATTGAGAAGTTACTATCTACAACTTTTCCAGCAGGTAAAATTAATCTATTTTGAGAGTCTCTTACTTCTACTGTTTCATAATGGTGAATACCATTTAACTCTCCACCATAAATGTTTTCTGCATACTCGTAAAGTTGACTATCAGAAAGAGGCCATTCATCTCTGATTCTTGTAATTCCTGCAGAAATTAAAACAACCCAATCGTATTCAGAACTTCCATAAATCTCTTCTGCAATTGTGTCTGGTCTTGAACCATCTGCAATTTGATACTTATTGAAGATTGTAAATACATTTTGCAAATCATCAGGAAGTTTAATCCTCCTGAATAGATTCTTTACCAAAACATAATTGTCAGATGCTTTTTTGTCTTTTAGGAATGACTGGTATTCTAAATCTGGTAGTTCTCTAAAGTATGACATCTTAGTATCCTACTCCTGTTAATCCTTCACGAGATGTTTCATAATCCTCGGCATAAATTGGAGACAATTCTTGAAACTGTAAAGTCATTTGCATATGAACTGGTGTTGCATCTGGATATGATGCATACTGTGCTGAACCATTATAATTAACACTCATTTGTGTTAACGCGCATGGTTTGAATTTGTGTAAAAATGGATGCACATCCTTACCACTCATATATTGTAGTTTGAATACGTTAGGTGCTTTTACGAAAAGACCTCCACCACTGGTATCTGTTGTTCCTTTTTTAGGAGTCATATTTATTTTAAAAGCTCTAATAATATCTTTAACCGTAGCAGATTCTGCTTGAGATCTTGGGACAATATCAAAACTAAAACTAAACGCTGGACGCATTGTAACACCACTAAAAAGTAATTCAACGTTTTGGTTAAATACTTGCCCAGTTGCTCTAGAAATAATTTGATTAATATCTCCTTGTCCTAATGCTGCTTGTAATGCGGCACCTGCTGCTCCTGCAGCAGCTCCTTTCTGTCCCTCACCAGTTTGTATTGCGCTATCAATATTTGAGAATGCGTTTGTAACTGACTGTCCTATAGATCCCAAAAAATTAGAACTTAATACAGCACTATTTCCTGCGGTAGCAAGAGTTGCTACAATTGGATTCATACTTCCAGAAACCCAATCTGCAGCATTATTATCTTGAATGTTCGCAGGCATTGGGAGTATAATTGTGGCAACAGGATTTTGAATGCTGTTCTGCAGTGCTGCTTCTGTAGTTCTTAATCCAAATCCACCAGTTAAATTAAGACCGGGAGGTTTGTATTCAATAACCTGAATCTTAAAATAATCATCCTGATCACCAATCTTTTTGATAGGGTATCGGTACGTCGGTGCCATTTATTTTTTTAATTATTTATTGTTAGTTTTGTACTAATTTACGATAAGGAACTGATTTTAAAGTTTCAAATTCTTGTTGACTTAGTTCATATAAACCACTAATTAAACGATCACCATCTACTGTATTGTATTGTCTAATTTTTCCAAGGTGATAATTGAATCCCCTAAATCCTTTTGGTAACATATCCCCTGCCATGATTAAAGGATGTCGATCATAAAGAATTTTTGGAGTTTTAGCATAATAAATGTATGTGTAATATCTTCCGGGTGATGGATACGATCTTTCACTATCACCCAGTCTTGATAGGATTTCATTCATGAGTTCCTCTGGACTCTCTGTTCCTAGAAGAGATTCTTTAAAATTTTTCAGTCGATTTATTAACTTTTTACCGTCTATCCTTCTAGGTTTTTTTGGATCTGAATTTATATAATCAGAATCATTTTTGATGATGTTGATTAATTTATCTTTTGTAAGTCTTTGATATCCACTAATTCGACCTTGCCCACTTGCAGTAGTATAATAAATCTTATAAGATTCAGCAATTTCTACTAATTCTTTTTGTGTATATTGGTCTAATGGTTTTTCGTATCCTGTCAGTGCCATTTACTTTATGTTTAATTCGTGTTCGGTGATGACTTTAAACTCATATCCACGATCAGCGCACCATTCTTTTGCTGCTTCCCACTTTGCCTGATTCTTAGCATATTCATAGACTTCATTAATATATCTTTTAGTTTGTCTTTGAGGTTTGATTGGAGGAACAGTTTGTTTTTTGGGTTTGATTTCAATTACATATTTTTTAACTGAACCATCAGATTCTTTAACCTTAATGATAAAATCTGGGAAGTATCGATGAACTTTGCCGTCTATTGGAGATCTGTAAGCAATGCACTTTTCTTCTGATGCCCACTCTAAAATATTTTCATTCAAGTCACAATACACACAAAATTTACGTTCCCATAAAGAACGGTAAATGATATTTGTGGGATCACCCGAATACTTTTGTGGATATGATGGTTTATATTTTCCCTTGTATGACATCTAAATAATTATAGTAAGAAACTCATAATAGGTATTTAGAGTGCCAGTTAGACCTCGTAGAATATCAGAATTTAAACCGATAGTCACTAACCTTGCACAAACATCTCACTATGAGGTTAGGTTTGGTGGACTTCCATCGCAGTTAATATTCTATTTGGGGGAAAGAGGAGTCACACCAAGATTTATTTCTGAAGATGCTGGTCTTTTATGTAATAACGCAGTTCTTCCAACAACACAACTTGCAACTGTAGATATTGCTGGAAACTATATTGGAATGACAGAAACATTTGCTCACCGTAGGCAATATCAGGATATAAGTCTTGAGTTTTATGTTGATAAAAATTATAATACGTTAAAATTTCTAGAGCATTGGATGGAATTCATTGCAAGTGGATCATCATATCCAATTAATGGAATTCATCCTCCAATTAATGCAAATGTTGATGAGGGATATTTCATAAGAATGCAATATCCAGAATATTACAAATCAAATCGCACAAGAATTGTTAAGTTTGATCGTGATTATAATAGGGAAATAGAATATACTTTTATAGGACTCTATCCATATTCAATTGCTTCGATACCTGTATCTTATTCGAGTTCTGATACTTTAAAAGTGCAAGCAACATTTAAAATGGATCGCTATGTTGTTGGTAAAGCATCTAGTTTGGATGTTTTCAATGTTCAAAATAATAACATAGTCCCAACACAACCACAAACTACTCCACCAGTAAGACGACCAGTTTTAGTTCCAAGGTCTCCCGGATCTATTCCTGCAAATGGTGTCGAATTATTCCCACAAGGACAAACTTTATACGAGTCACTTTATGGAACTAACTTGCAAAAGTACAGATAAATAATTTTATCTGATTTTGTAGGTGAATATGCCATTACCCCAAATTGCGACTCCTTCGTATACTTTAGAACTTCCATCAATTAAGAAGGAGATAAAATATAGACCATTCCTTGTCAAGGAAGAAAAAATCTTGATCATTGCGATGGAAAGTGAGGATTCTAAGCAAATTGCTGATGCAGTTAAAAATGTAATTAGCAATTGTATTCTTACCAAAGGAGTTAAAGTCGATCAACTCTCTACATTTGATATTGAGTATTTGTTTTTGAATATCCGTGGAAAGTCTGTTGGTGAAACAGTTGATGTTTTAATCACATGTCCAGATGATGGAAAAACTCAAGTTCCGATTAGCATTAATCTTGATGATATTCGAGTTGTTGTAAATGAGAATCATTCTAGAGATATTAAACTGGATGATAGTTTGACATTAAGAATGAAATATCCATCCATGCAAGAGTTTGTTAAAACCAATTTTGGAAATGACTTCAACATTACAGTCGATCAAACGTTTGATCTGATTGTTTCATGTATTGAGCAAGTTTATAGTGAAGAAGAGTCTTGGACAGCATCTGATTGTACTAAAAAAGAACTTTCGGATTTCATTGAGCAGTTGAGTTCAAAACAGTTTAAGCAAGTTGAAAAGTTTTTTGAAACTATGCCAAAACTTTCTCACACATTAAAAGTGAAGAATCCAAACACAGGAGTTGAAAGTGAAGTTCTATTGGAGGGATTATCAAGTTTTTTCGCCTAGGGATGGCTCATGAAAATCTTGAGTCATATTATAAAACTAACTTTGCTCTCATTCAGCACCATAAATATTCATTGACTGAAATCGAAAATATGATACCGTGGGAGAGAGAAGTTTATATTGCCCTTCTTAAACAATACATCGAAGAAGAAAACATAAAGAACGGTACAAATGGCTGAACAAGTAGCTCCCGAAAATGTTGAAAGATCTGGAATTGATCCAACTAAGGGATCTATTTTGTCTCAAGATGCTAGAAATGATCTATTCAGAAGATTTACAGTCGAATCTTCTGTTTTTAGAAATCAACTTACATCTTTAGAAAGTACAAAGAGAGAAGAAGACTTAAAAAATACTTCTGCTATTCAAGAGCAGGAACAAATCCTTGTTGGTGTTAATTCGAATATTCAGTCCCTAAGAGAAGACATTGGAAGATTAGGGACAGGTCTTGCTAGCATCGCACTTCTTCTCCAACAAGACAGTGCTGAAGAGCAATCAAGAACTAGAGCAGAACAAGAAAGGCAAAGAAGGTTAGCAGAACAACAAATAAGAATTGGAAAAGAAAATGAAATAGAAGAAAGAATACAGAATGCTATTTTGGAACCTGTGCAGAGATTGGTTCCAAAAGTAGATGATATTTTTGGAAATATTGGTAGAGCACTTGGAATTTTATTTGGTGGTTGGTTAACTAATCAAGTTGTCCAAGCAATAAGAGCATCTGAAGAAAATAATACAAAATTATTCAACGATATTAAATTCAATATTATTAAGAATCTGGCAATTGTTGGTGGAGGTTTATTTGCAATCAGAGCAGGATTTTCTCTTATTGGTAGAACGATTAAATCTATTGCATCTGGACTAACCAGATTACTCATTGCAAAACCACTTGCGATTGCTGCAGCATTACTTCCTCGGGTTGGATCTGGCGGTGGAGGAGGAAAACCTTCTGGTGGAAAACCTTCTGGTGGGGGAGGAATGCTTGGATTAATTGGTAGTGTAATAACTGGGGTCACTGGAGCACTGAATTTTTTAAATGGTGAAAATGTTGATGCTGCTCTTGCTGCATTGTCATTTGTTCCTGGTGGTGGAATATTTAAACTTGCTAGAGTTGCTGCTGGAACTGTATTTACACTTGATCAAATTGCAGAAGCACTTGGTAAAAACTTTACTGGTGCAGATCCAAAACTTTTAGAACAAAAAAAGAAAGAATTAGAAGAAGCAAAAAATAAAGAAAAACAAAAACCCACTTCTTCACCTAAAATAACGCCTACTTCAACTCCTACACCACCAGCACCTGCTCCATCATCAACTCCCACATCATCAGAACCTGCAGCAGCACCAACTCCTACACCACCAGCACCTACAGCACAACCTCAGACACCAATGATGGGTGAGCAGAAACCATCAACTCCTGCTCCAAGTCCTGATATGGTTTCTAAGTTTGAGCAAGCATGGCAATATAGAAACAATCCTTTTGCTAGAGGAAGAATTGAAGATGCTTGGGGCAAAATGACTCCTGACCAAAAACGACAAGCAAAAGAATGGGCATCATCAAAGGGATATGATTGGAAAGAAATGAAATTGCCAGATGCTCCAGCAGCTGCTATGGCAACACCTGCAACTCCTGCAATGATATCTGGTCAATCTGAGTCTAAACCACCTGAACCAACTGGAGCATCTCCAGCACAGATGACTCCACCTTCTAAAGAACCCACACAGGTTGGACAATTACCAGAACCAAAACCATCTTTGACAATGATTGCAACATCAAATAATGCAAATCAAAATGCTAATCCACCAATAACAAATGGTGCATTAACTGATGTTCCATTTATCAATTCTTCAAACCCTGATAACTTCTATGTTTTATATTCACAACTAAGTTATAATGTGGTAATGTAATCATGGCAGCAGTATCAGAGTCTTTAAAAAAATCATCGATTAGCGTTGAAAATATTTCTAAGTCTTTATTGTCTACAAGAAAGACTGTTTCTTCAGTAAATGATTCTGTAAATAATATATCTAAGATTATTTCAACTAATACTAGAATTAAAAGAGAACTATTTTCCACATCAGAAACCATTGATGCCAGAAGAAGAGAGGCATCTAAGAGAAGGGAAATGGAAGATCAGATTGAAGCTTCAAAATTATCTTACTCTCCCGGATCTGCTATTTCTTTTGCATCCAAAGGTCAGGGTGGTCCTTTGAGTAGATTATTAGGATTTTTGGGATTTACATTTGCTGGTTGGATAGTAGAAAATTTACCCACTTGGATTTTTATGGGTAAAGAATTTATTTCAAGAATTCAAATATTTGGTAGATCAATGTATGATATGGTAGATAATATGAGATCAATCATACAATCATTTGGATCAGTTTTAACTAATTCATTTGATGCTATTCTGAGACTTGATTTCAATGAATTTAGTGAAGGAAGTGTTGCTAGATCTTTTGATGAATTAAATCTTGCAGTTCAGGGTTTGGGTGATGATATTACTGAAACATTTAGACTTTTCACAACACCACTTAATGAATCTGTAGAAACTGGAGAACAAGCACCCGGACTTGAAGAGGAAAGACCAGAGACAATGTTTCCTCCTATTTCTCAACCGCAAGGATCTCAACCACAAGGATCAATTACATTTACTGGACCTGAGACAACTTCTTCTGGGGTTTTAAACCCACAAGCAGCATATGCTCATCTAAGACAACTTGGAGTTTCTCATATACATGCTCTTGGCATTTTAGCAAACATAGAGGGGGAGAGTAGTTTTAAAATAGGTGCAGATGAAACTGGGAAAGGAACAGCAGGAATAGGATTATTTCAGTACACATTCCCAAGTAGAAAAAATAGATTCTTACAAGCAGTTCCTGATTATAAAACTAATTGGAAAGCGCAAATAAATTATGCCATAAAAAATGATGAAAATACTCCATTGTATTTGAAAAAACAATTCAGCACTCCTGAAGAAGCGGCTGACGATTTTATGAGAAACTGGGAAAATCCATCTAAAAGTGTTTACACTGAAAGAAGAAGAAAACATAATCAATTTATTAAGAATTTTAAAACACCAACTGATCAACAACAAAAACCTATAGTTACTCCACAAACTCAAACTTCCCCACCACCACCTTCTCCTATACCATCTATTCCAGTCAATCCAATGATTGGTGATCGTCTTGGTGCAGGAAGAAATCATGGTGGTGTTGACTTACAAGTAGAAGAGGGAACACCATTAAGAGCAATTTCTGATGGAACTATTGTTGATTCGGATTTTGAAAAAAATTGGGGAAACTTTTTAGTAATGAAAGACAATATGGGAATTTATCATTTATATGGGCACATGCAGTCTGGTTATAAGCGTGGAGGACCAGTTAAAAAAGGTGAAATAATAGGTAAAGTTGGAATGACTGGAAGAACTACCGGACCTCACTTGCATTGGGAAGCAGGTACTGGATGGAATCGTAGTGTAATAACGGGAAGATTTGATGCCCTTAATAAGTATAGTAAATTTGCACCATTCAATACCCAACCAAGTAAGGATGGTAAAACAGAAACTCCTGCACAAATCTCAGCATTACCAAAAGCGGGACAACCTGCTGCTGCAATGACTCCTGAAAGAAAAGGGTCTGAAGTTATGTTTATTGATGCTACTCAACCACAAGCACCTCAAGTATCATATCCAGCACAGCAAGCAGGTCCACAAATTCAAGTTGATCAGTCTAAGATGTTAAATAACTTTATCAAGAAAAAACTTCTGCTAGATTTAGCTTATACGTAATGTCAACTAAAAAGTCTCTATATCAAAAAGCAATTTTAGAATCAACTGATCGATCTAGAACAATCGACATTACTCAAGGTATTATTCTGCTTGAGTATTATGAAGATATATTTTCTCCAACAATCACTGCAAAAATTAAAATCGTTAACAATGGGAACGTAATTTCTCCTGCTGGGGGTGGTGGAGCTTCTGGAAAACAAAGTATCTACAATGGTTTACCTCTAAGAGGTGGGGAAAGAATCTCCTTAAAAATTTCTGGAAATTCATCTACAAATCCAGGATTAGACTTTTCAAAAAAAGATGACTATCTTTATGTTTCGAGTATTACTGATGTAATTTCCGAAACTAACAGAGAATCGTTCACATTACATTTAGTTTCAAGAGAAGCAATCAGTAATGAAACTGCAAGAGTTTATGAAAAATTTCCAACTGATTTTAAAATTAATCAGTCGGTAACTAAAATACTAACAGAAACTTTAAAGACAAGAAAGATTGGAAAAATTGATACTTCATCAAACAAATATGGATTTATTGGCAATTTAAGAAAACCTTTTACTGTTTTAGTTTGGTTAGCATCAAAAGCAGTTTTTGCAAAATCTGCAGGATTTTTGTTTTATCAAAATAAAGATGGATTTCAGTTTAGGGCAATTGATGAATTAATTAAACAACCTGCAAAAGCAAGTTATACCTATACCGAAGCGCAAGCATCTTATGATGATAGTGGCAACAAAATCAATAATGATTTTAAGATTCTAAATTACTACACTGATAAAAATCAAAATCTACTTGAAAATCTTAGATTAGGAACTTATTCCAGTTATGGACTATTTTTTAACCCACTGAATGGAAAGTTGGTTACACCTACTTATGATATAGATGATTATTCTGGTTCTAAAAGTGAAAGTTTAGGAAATCGTATTTCTAAAAATAAACTTTTACCTCCACTATCTGATAACTCATCTAAAAACTTAGGTGAGGTCCCAACAAGAATTATAACTGCGGTTCTTGATGTTGGATCCATGGAAAAAGGAGTGTCTAGAAAATTAAATGCAAATCCTGCTGAGTTCCAATCACAATCACTTAGAAGATACAATATGTTGTTGACGCAGGTTTTGAATATCATAGTTCCATCTAATACAAACTTAAGAGCAGGTGATATTATTCAATGTTATTTCCCAAGAATTACTGAAGGAGATCAAAAAGAATTTGATCGTGAAACAAGTGGTCTATATATGATAAAGGAGTTATGTCATCACTTTGACGTAGAAAAATCATATACATCATTAAAATTAGTAAGAGACACTTTTGGTCAAAGGAAATAACCTATGTTAGATCAATCATTACTTCAAAGTCATTTTATAGGAAGAGATGGATTCCGTTGGTGGATCGGTCAGATTCCCCCAATTGATGCTTGGAAAGAGCAAAGTGAAGATGGTTGGGGATTAAGATATAAAGTTAGAATACTTGGTTATCATCCTATAGAAGATGCAAAATTAAAGAATGATGATCTACCATGGGCGCAAGTTATGCTTCCAACTACCGCTGGAAGTGGAGGAGCAAACTACGCACAGAATCCTAAATTAAGTCCCGGTGATATTGTAATTGGATTCTTTGTTGATGGTGATAATGGTCAAATTCCCATGATCATGGGATTGATGGGAAGAACAGATCAATGGTCAACTGGTAATTTTAAATATCCATTTGAATCTTTTACTGGTTACACATCTGAAGTTGAAAAACCAAATGGTAAATTAAATCCAGACCAAACTTTAGAACAAGGTGTTGGATCTCAACCAACTCCTATAATTGCAGATCCCGCTACAGTTCAAAAAGCAAATCAACGGAATAAAACTTCAACAGTTATCAGTGCTTTTTCTGCAGTTGGTCAGGAGATTGTTTTTGCTGATACGTGTGAAGACACTTCAATGAAAACAATCAAGAACGAAGTTAATAATCTACTAAAAACTCTACAAGATGTTTCAAATAAACTGAATAGTTATAAAGAAAAAATTGATGCAGTTGCAGATATAATTACATCAAGTATTAGTTGGATTGTTGGTAAATTATTTGATGCTCTTTATAACGCTCTCATACCATTGATTCAGAAAGGACTTGATGCAATTTACAAGTCAGTATATGCATCTGTTTTTGCTGCATCTGGAAATCCCGGTGCAGCACATCAGGCAGGAGTTGCTTCAAACGCAGTATTTCTACTTCCAGTTAAAAAGTTGGAAGAAGCAATTGCATGTGTTGCTGCTAATGTGATTAATGGTCTCAAAGAATTAATTAAAAAATTACTTTATTCTCTTCTAGAAAATGTAAAGAAGTTTGTTACATGTGCTGCTGAACAATTTATTGGATCACTCCTGAATTCAATCATTGGAGCAATTTCTGGAGGATTGTCTTCTGCTCTTGGGGCAATTTCTCAAATTGTATCCACAGGATTTAGTGTTGCTAATTTTCTGCGTAGTGGAGTTGACCTGATTAAATCGATTGGTGGATTGTTTGATTGCAATCAGTCGAAGGGTAAGTGTTCTGGAAAAACAAAAGAGTGGGTAATTGGAAGAGGACCGAAAGATACTTTAAATACTGACAATGTTTTCAAAAATATCTTAGATAAGGCAAATACAGCAGCTTATGCTGCACAAGATCTTGTAGGAGAAGTTTCTAAATTTCCACAAACATTTAATGATATCAAAGACTCATTTGATATTTTTAATGGCAAATCCGAATTTCAAAGAGCAGTTGGATCGGTCAATAAATGTTTTACTGGATTTCCAACCAGTTGTGGTCCTCCCAAAATTAACATATTTGGAGGAGGTGGAGCAAATGCTACCGCAATTCCTGTCTTTGGATTTATAGAAGAAGCAAAACAAGTTATCAATAATGTAAGAAGAACTGCAAGTGTAATTGGAGCAGTCGTTACAAATAAAGGATCTAAATATGAGTTTCCTCCATTTGTAGAAATTACTGATGAATGTGGAAATGGATATGGTGCAATTGCAAGATCTGTAATTGATGATAAAGGGCAGGTTGTATCAATTTATATTGTTGTTCCAGGCCAAGGATACCCTGTAGGAGATACCTTCCCATCTGGTGTAACCGACGTGTACGTTGATTCTCCCGGAATTGGATATTCTGATGGTGATACTGCATATGATAACTTAGGAAATACTTATTCATTAAAAATTGATGAAGGTGGTTCTGTCCTATCTGCAACGCCAATAAATATAATTGAAGCAACAGAACTACCAATCATCAGGATCAATAGTGAAACTGGAGTTGGTGCAATTCTAAAACCAATATTTGGATCTTTTGAAGACTTAAAGAATTCTAGAAACGAAAGAACCATGATGGACACTGCAGGAATAGAAGGTTCTGAAATTGAATCACCCAAGATTAATAATATTCCAAGAAAAATTAAGAAAACGGTAGATTGTCCAATATAATATGGCACGTAAGAAAGTTAATCAAGAAGCAAGGCAAATCTTTAGTTTGGGTCCAAACTTTAGAATTGATGTAAATAATGCCGCAGACACTGGCAATGAAGGCATGAATGTGTATGCTCAATATGCATACAACAAAGATAATGATGTCAATTTGCAAGCATTCACTGAGACTGGATCATTCAAACTCTATAACGATAGAGGAATTGAAATCATTGCCGGAAATAAAAAAACAAATGGTAATGTAGATATTGTCATTGCGGGAATGAATGGTGATGTTACAATCACCGCAATGGGAAATGGTGCTATAAGAATTAAAGGTAAAAATATTATGATTGAAGCAGTTGAAGATTTGGATCTTAAAGCGGGAAGAAATATCACTGCATCATCAGGATCTGGAAGAATTCTTCTTAAGGGAAATAAAATAGATCAGGATGCTTTATCTGGAAATGCAATTGCAAATACATTTGGTGTAAGAGCATTTGCTAAGTCGCCAGTTGGAGCACTTAGAGTCACTGATGTATTTGTTGGAAATGCTACTCAAATCATAGGTATCGGATAATGGCAATTTCGGACGCTATAAAATTAGTCAAAACTTTAACGTCTTCAATTAGTAAAGGTCCTTCAATTAATGAAAGAAAATATTATGCAGAAGATTCCATTTTTAACAAAGACGTTACTATTGCGGGAAATTCAATAACGAATGGATCTGCTTTAATTTTAGAAGAGGTTGCAATTTGTGGAGATACTTACTTATCCCCAAGTCCACTTAAAAAACCACCTAAAAAACCAAATCTTTTTGTAAGTGGAAATATTGTCGGATTTGCACGACTACTTATATCAAAATTATCCATTTTTAATGGTAATGTAATCGCAAACCGAAGAGTTGTAATTAATGGTCCTCTTGTTCTTGCGGGACTTGGTAATGTAGCAAATTATTCACTACGTACCAGAGTAATTGCACAATCTAAAAAATCATTTGATATCCCACATCCATCAAAAGATGATTATAGACTTAGATATGTTTGCTTAGAGGGACCAGCAGCAGAGGTTTATATTAGAGGTAAATTAGAAAATGAGAACACTATTTCTCTGCCAGAATACTGGACTGATTTAGTAGATAAAGAAACTATAGGAGTAACTTTAACGCCAATTGGATATCATCAAGCATTATTTGTTGAAAAAGTAGAATCAGAATCTAAAATTATTATTCAGAATAACTTTGGGGATGCAATTAACTGCTATTATACTGTTACTGCAGAGAGAAAAGACACACCAAAAAATATTCCTGAGTATGAGGGGTTGACATCTAATGACTATCCAGGAGATAATGATTCATATAGTGTAAATGGTTTGTAGTGAATAAAGTACATGAATTATTTCCTCTGGTAATTTATCAGGGGTCGGTAGACTGTCACAATGAGTTTAAAAAAAAGAATATAGATTCTTTACGTGATTATTGGTTTGATGGATATCAAAATGAAAGTCCAGAATACTCTGGAAGAATATTTGTTCATCATAACGAAAACTATAAAATGTTCTTTAATGATCTGAAGAAAAATTTAGATCAATATATGGATCATCTAAACGTTGATCATACTAAATTAAGTTATCATATAATCAAAGCGTGGGTTGGATACCACAAAGATAATGAGACACCATCTATTCAACCTCATTATCATAATGAATCGAATATTAGTTTTGTATATTATCTAAAAACCGATAATACTTCAGATAAACTTTGCATTCAGCAACAGACAAATCGCAATGAGGTTGCTGGTGGTTTGTTTGAAGTTGCTCAACAAAGAAATACTTTACTTGGATATAATAAGTATAATTGTAATTACTATACAATTACTCCAACAGAGGGGACTGTAGTAATGTTTCCGAGTAATGTTTATCATTTTACTCAAAAAATAACAGAAAGAAAAAGTGAAAGGATTGTGATTCCCGGTGATATTCGTATAACTTTAAAGACTGATAATCCAGATTATCATCAAGGATCGACACATCCATCTCAGTGGTTGGAGTTGTAATTTTATATCTAAATAATTTTTACAATCTGTTTAATTACTATGAGTGATCTAACCAATATTCTTTCAAATAAAATTACTGACAATACAGAATCTATTGAAGAACTGAGGGAAAAACTTCCAGATGTACAACGTAATATTGATCTTTTCTCATCAGTTTGTCAGTCTGTAGATAATCAAATTTTATCAATTACTAATAGTATTATAACTCTTGAAAATGAAATCGTAGTATTACATACAAATGCATACGCTGTTGGTTGTGGTACAACAACAGGTATGACAACCATGTATCCAGATAGTGTGACAGTTGAAAGTTATAATATATCATCAGGGGATTATTCTGGTGAAGATCCCTATGATGTGAATAGTGAATCAATCAGTTCTTCTAATGTTGGATTAGGAACTTTTATGATTCACGTTGCAAATGATAGTTCTAAAAGTGGTATAGGAATTTTATATGGAGATATAGGAAATTGTTATACTCCTCCTTGTGGAGATTGTGCGTCCTTTTCAGCATCAATTACTGCAAAACAGAATCAAATTGTAACTCTCAGAAATCAATTAACGCCTCTAATCACAGATGTGAATAAGATAAAAAGAGAGCGAGTTGATTATGAAATAGAAAAATATGGATATAATTATGTTATTAATGATGTGACAAAAGAGAACAGAAGGATAGGGGCAGCAATTACTTCGATTCAGACCTACGAGACCTGACCCCCTTGACACGGTGCCCAAGACCCTCTATAATATGTGGGTAATCAAGAAAACCACCGATGAGCACCGCACAAGAAACCGTTCAGGGCATTGTGATTGATGTATGCACCCGCTCCTTCATGCTACTGAGTGATCAAGGAAATGAGCGTATGGTAGAATGTGAAACCGTTCAAGAGTTTATGAATGTCTTGGAAGTTGTAACTGCAAACCTTGAACCAGAACAAATCGAATATGCAGACCTTGCCATTTACGGCGAATGATGCTACAATATAAATATCCTCAAAGAAAAGAATGGAAATTTTCACAGTGGAAGAATTTCAGGAAAGATTTGACGAACTTGTAGGAAGAGTCGAAAACGGAGAGCATATAGGTATTGTCGATGATCGCGGGAAAGCAGCAGTTATGATTCCCGCTGACGATGATCTTATACGAATACACACTGAGTTAAACAACGAAGCACCCTGACAAAGAGTTCCAGATCCTTTATAATTGATCTGGTTAAAGCGAGTGAGACTTGGTAGTCAGAGGAGTCTTATAAACTCTTTCCGCCAGATTAGCGGCTTTGACCTGGTTCGAATCCAGGCACTCGTATTGCTATTCGTTATTTGCGAATAGCGAATAACTCATAATTTATATAAATAGTTATGAGTTATTTACAATTTAATATGCCTAGAAAAAGAAAAACTTCTGCCGATTGTGATATAATACGAGAGTATCAACGCAATTGGTTGAGAGACAAACTTAAAAATGACCCCGAGTACAAAGCAAGGCATTATGCCAACAGGCAAAATCGAGCAAAACAAAACAAAGAAAATTTAACTAATTTAAAAGAAAATATTTCTTGTTCTGCCTGTGGAGAATATCATCCCTCGTGTTGTATGGACTATCATCATTTAGATCCAAATGTAAAAGAAAAGGGTGTGTCTCAAATGATACAAGCAAATTCTTGGCAAAAAATTGAAGAAGAAATTTCTAAATGTATTTTAGTATGTTCAAATTGTCATCGTAAAATACACGAAGGTCTAATCACGCTCGTTTAGCAATCTAGGAATGCAATCGTCTCATAAACGATCGAAGGTCGGGGCAGAACCGACAACGAGCACTTGACCACTACAACTCTTTGAGTTATAATGGTCTCATACACGGGCGTGTAGTCCAGCGGAAGAGACAGAGCACTTAAAATGCTTCCAGGGTCGGTTCGAATCCGACCACGCCTATTAAAAATAAATATAAGATATGGGAATTTCCTATGTATTATCGTATCGATCACGCATACTGCTGGTACAATAACGGCACTATGATTGTGAAAATGTATTTCATTAATCATATTCCGTTCACATTTGACGAACTTCCCGATGGTCATTTGTATGATGTAGATCTTTGTAGATTGGCAGACAAAGAAAGAACTTTTGAACCAGAAGATTTATACCGTAATTCTTTTTATCTAATAGATGAAGAAGTACATCCTTGCTTCTTTCCAGTTGAGTTAGAGAACCCAGAAGATCTCCCAGATGAGTTAGAATTTGATTATGATGAAGAAGATTTGACCAGCTAAATAGAACATAATAAGGTCTAGAATCTATAGAAAATGGCATTAAATAAGTTAGATAATTTTATCCGCAATACTGAAGGCCGTTTACTTTATGTTAATCCTAATGACATTAACTCTACAGATTCCATTACAAATGATGGAACAAGTTTAACAACACCTTTTAAAACTATTCAGAGGGCCCTTTTAGAGGCAGCAAGATTTTCTTATGTAAAGGGTGATAATAACGATATTGTAGAAAAAACGACCATTCTTCTATTTCCCGGTGAGCATTTAGTTGATAACAGACCGGGATTTGCAATTTATGACAATGGTGGTTCTGCATACGCTGTTTCTAGATCTGGTGGTGTAGGCGTACCAGCATCTGGCGTATTCTCTCTAGGATTAGAATCAACATTCGATCTAACACAAGAAGATAATATTCTTTATAAGTTTAACAGTTACTATGGTGGTGTGGTAGTTCCCAGAGGAACTTCTCTTGTTGGTTTAGATCTTCGTAAAACAAAAATAAGACCAAAGTATGTTCCCAATCCTACAGATGACACTGTAAGTGTAGCATCAATTTTTAGAATTACTGGTGGTTGCTATTTCTGGCAATTCTCAATTTTTGATGCTGATGAAAATGCTATTGCATATACAAATCCAGATAATTCAGGTGCTGCTTACCAATCTTTACCACTGTTCTCTCACCATAAACTCACTTGTTTTGAGTATGCTGATGGTGTTAACACTATTGGTAGTTATGGAATTACTGATCTTGACATGTATTATAGTAAGGTATCCAATGCCTATAATGCATATCGCAATCTTGATGAAAAGTTCCCAGCATCTCCACTTGGATTCAAGAAAAGAAATCCAGAATGGGAAATTGTTGGAGCATTCTCACCTGATCCAATCACAATTGATTCGATTGTTTCTGGAAATGGATCTACTGCAAGTACAGTAGTAACAGTTACAACTTCAACTGCACACAATTTAAATCAAGGAACTCCAATTAAAATTAAAGGAGTGAGTGGTTCTGGTGTTACATTCCCATATAACATCTCAACAAAAGTTCAGAATGTTATTAACGCTACTACATTCACATACCTTTTACCTTCACTTGCATCATATCCAAACATCAACCCAAGTCCCAGTGCATCAAGTGCTACTGTTACTGTAGAAACAGATACAGTTGGTGGCGCTTCTCCATACATTTTCAATGTATCTCTGAGATCTGTATGGGGTATGCAGGGTATGCACGCTGACGGAAGAAAGGCATCTGGATTCCGTTCAATGGTTGTGGCGCAATTCACTGCAATTTCTCTACAAAAAGATGACCGTGCGTTTGTAAAATACAATAAGAGCACAAGACTTTATGAAAGTGTAGTATATTCAACTGTTTATGGATCTGCTTTGCCTCAGGGTGCTGTTCAAACTGATTCTGAAAAGGTATATCATTTAGATCCAGACGCAATTTACAGAAAAGGATGGGAAACAAGTCATATTAAAGTTAGTAATGACGCATTTATTCAGATTGTTTCTGTATTTGCAATTGGTTTTAACAAACACTTTGATGTTGAAAGTGGTGGTGATGCTTCAATTACAAACTCTAACTCAAACTTTGGTCAGATATCTTTAAATTCTTCTGGATTTAAAGTTGATGCATTCGATAAAGATGATAAAGCATACATCACTTCGATTGTAACTCCAAGATCGATATCCTCAACTGAGCAAGATATCAAGTGGTTACCATTAGATGTTAATCTGACAGCAACTGTTGGAGTTTCTAGTCATCTTTATCTTTATGGATACACTTCAATTGATAATCCACCACCATCTCAGACACAAGGATATAAGATTGGTGCAAGAGTAAGTGATAAACTTTATCTTAAGAAAAATCTTGATATTTATCCTGTACCCATTTATATGTGTGATAATGAAATCAGTACAACTGGTTTCACAACTGCATTAGGTACAACAAGTTCATATAAAACATATACGGTTACCGCTGGACCATCATCAGGTTCATTTACTATTGGCGCAAATACTCTAATAACTGGTGAAAAAGTTGTAATCATTAGTAATGATGGTGATCTGCCAGAAAATATAGAAGCACACCAAGTTTGCTATGTTATCAATAATGGTGATAACAATACGATCAAACTCGCATCATCATATACTAATGCACAGACTGGTAAAAATATTGAAGTCTATGGTGGTACAAACCTTTACATCATCAGTAGAGTATCTGAAAAACTTTCTGGAGATTTTGGTTCCCCAATTCAATTTGATGCTCAAAACAAGAATTGGTTCATACATGTTGATCAAAATAACCCAATATTCAATGCATTTTTAAGTGGTGGCACAGAAACTTATGGAACTGCTTCTGATCTTGTTTATGTAAAGAGAGTCATTGACGAAAGAAGTCTTGATGAAAAACTTTATAAGTTTAGAGTTATTGTTCCAAAAGAATCTATCAACGCTAGAAATCCAGAATCTGGATTTATAATTCAAGAAAGTAGCAAAACTGGGGCAAGAAATAATACAGATTTTTCTAGAACTAGTATTGGAAGCACCGACTATGATTACCAAAGAAATCCAAGATTCATTTCAACATGCTCTGTAAGCACAAGCACTGTAACTGTAGTATCTGAAATTCCTCATAATTTACAATCTGGAGATCTTGTTATTATTAAAAAAGTAACAAGTACTGATAACACCAGTGGTGCTGATAACGTTGGATATAATGGAAGATTTGAAGTTACTGGCATTGTCAATGAGTTTACATTCCAACATTCGACCACAGACGTTGATGGAAAAGGTCACACTCCCGGAACATTTACAAACAATGTAAATTCTAGAACAGTAGATCTTCCAAGATTTGAAAGAAATGATTTAAGATCAAATCTATTCATTTACAGAACTGAAGTTATTTCTGATTACAAATATGATTGGCAAGATGGAATTTATCATCTATATGTTTTAAATGCCGATAATGGAGTACCAACTGAGTTTACTAATTTAAAATATAGTCAGTTACCAACAGATCTCTATCCACAGATAGATCGTGATAATGCTCATTCGAATCCACCTGCAGCAAAGTCGTTTGCAAAGAGATTCCCAATTGGTGAAGTCGTAACCAATGACTTAAAGAACAGTATTACTAGAGAAACTGCAGACCTTACACTGAAGAAAATTGGAATCGGTATTCCAGTTTCTTCTGCTACTCCTGCTTCTGCTGGAATCTCTACAATAACCTTTGTAAGAAGTCATGGATTATCTGGTATCGTTACTGGTTCAATCACTGGCGGAGCATCATATAATAATGGAACATATTATAATGTAAAACTACTGAATGGTTCATCAACAGGAACATGGAGAGGTGCTACAGCAAAAGTAACTGTTTCTGGTGGTGCTGTAACTTTAGTTGATGTTACATATTCAGGATCTGGATATAGTGCTGAGGCATTATACTTTGATCAAACCACCATTGGAGCAGGAAATGGTGCTGCAAGATATACAATTACATCTTCAGGAATTACTACACATCTTGGTGATGTAGTTCAATTTACTGGTATCGGCACTGCATCGGATAGTTATCATAGAATTGTTTCTGTAGGATCAACAAATACTATTGCAATTGGAAGAACTGTAGGAGATCCTCAGATTTATGGCAATCAGTATGCACTTGTTGTAGGACCATCTGCACAAATTAGCACATGTTTCTATAATTCCTCAACTGGAATTACAACATTTACAACTTCTACTTCACATAGTCTTCTTGTTGGAAATCAATTCAGAGTTTTAGATGTAAATCATAACAATCTAGGTGATTACTTTGTAACAGATAAAACTAGCGTTTCTACGTTTGCTGCTCTCACAAATAATTCTAATACTACTAATGGAATTTATATCCTGAAGCATGGATTATCTGCAAACAGTGCATCATCCGATGTTCAAGGTGAGAACTTCGGAGTTCGTAACACTTGTTTCTATGATAATGAGAAATTTACATTAACTTCTTCAATAACAACTGGAACTACGATTAATATTAGTAATTCTGGAATTGGAACTGCACAAAGATTGCCATTAGGTTGTTTCATTCAAATTGATAATGAGATTATGAAAGTTGTAAGTAGTAATAATACTACTTCAGCAACTGTTCTCCGTGGTGTTATGGGAACAAGACAAGAATCTCATAGTGTAAATTCAATAATTCGTAGAATTAAACCAGTTTCTATTGAATTCCGTAGACCATCTATCCTGAGAGCATCTGGACATACTTTTGAATATCTTGGATATGGTCCCGGTAACTATTCAACAAGTCTCCCACAAGTTCAAGTAAAGACTCTAAGCGATCGTGAAAGTTTCTTAGCACAGTCTCAGGAACGCTCTGGTGGCGTTGTAGTATACACTGGTATGAATAACAATGGAGATGTCTTTAGTGGCAACACGAAGACCTCAGCATCCAGTGGAGAGTCTATTTCCTTTGATATTCCTATTCCAACGGTTACTGGCGAAGAAAAGAGCAGTTTAAATTCAGTCTTTGATAAGGTCACTGTTAAGAAAGGTATTATGGTTGAGGGAGGAACCTCAGGAACCGTTCTTTCTCAATTTGATGGACCTGTAACCTTTAATAATCAAATAAAGTCAACATCACAAGCAACATTCAACAGAGTTGAAGTTGACACTGCAATTCGTGCTGAAACATATGAAAACTTCAAACTTAGTGATCTGCCAACGAGTGATGAAGTAACTTATGCTCCAGAACGTCTTCTAAAGACTAAAGCAGATGAAAGTGGATATGAGTTAGTTGATATTTTAGATCTTGATGTTTATAGAATCAGATCTTATGGAATTAGTAATGATCCTACCGTATATGTTGGAATTGGTAGTACGGTTGCAAACAAACTTCAAATTAGTGGAATTTCAACCTCTAAACTATTTGTAGGGGAAAAAGTTAAAGTATTTGGTATTACCTCATTTACAGATTCCACTCTTGTTCCAAATCCAATTACAGGATCTTCATCAGCATCAAAAGTCGGAACATCTTCTACAGTATCAACATATCGTTATTGGATAGCACAATATCATTTAAGAAACGGTAAAGTTGGTCCTGCTGGACAAATATCTCCAATCGCTGGTATTGGAATGACATCACTTGGTAACTTTAATGATCAAAATCATGTTGCTTTAACATTAGCAAGAACAGATACTAATCATGGTATTCTCGTTTATCGTCAAGTTGGAGTTAGTACAGATATATCTCAAGCAAAACTTGTCGGCATTCTTGGACCAAAAGAACTATCTGCATCTACTTCTGGAATAGTATGGAGAGATTATGGAACTTATGAGCAAACAGAATGGTCCACTAAAGGGACATCGAATGAGTATAACGATAATCAAATTCACTTCCCCAATATCGCAACAACTGGTCATAGAAGAGGATGGTCAATTGATCAGATCATTTCAATAGGACCAAATAGAGTTGTTCTAAATGGACAATATTCAACTAATACTGGAATTGGAACGACAAATGCGGTTAAACTTGTTCATGATAACACTTATGCTCTCAGCAGATTAATCGATGCATCGGCAGCATCTGGATTTAACGCTATTGATTTGCCAAGTGGAACTTACCTAACAAACAAGTTTATTGTTCCATCTGGATTCAGTATAAGAGGTGGAGGAAAGAATACTGTAATTAAATTGCAGTACTTTGCAAATGATTTAACCGATGGTGGTGGAAATTCATTATCTCTTGACGGAAACTTAGTTGGTATTTCAACTTTATATCCATCTGATATTACAATTGAAGATTTAACTATTGATGGGAATAGTGGTAACAATATTCTGTTTGAGGGTGAACTGGACAATTATCTTGTCTATCTTGAAAATATTAATTCTTCTCTGATAAAAGATGTTGAGATAAGAAACAGTCCCGGTCATGGTCTCTATGCATATAATTCCAGAAGACTATCAATTCAAAATAGTTCTTTCGTTGATGGTTCTCTTACTGATAGATATTCTTTCCAACCACTAAATGCTCAAGAGTCTGATACTTTAAGAATCAATGACTCACTCTTTGAAAATTATCCTGGTCCTGTGGATCTATCTGTTTGCACAGTTGTAACCACGAATGGTAATATTATTAGAAACTGTGGAACTGGATTAAGAACTTATGCAAGTAGTAAGATAACTACAACCGAAAATATTATTCTTGGACCATCTGATGAATGGATTCCTTCTCCAGATATCTATGACAGTGATTATAATTCAATAAACCTTAATATTCAAAGAGGAAATACATTTGCTGGACCTGTTCTTCAGTATATTGAAGCAGGAAATCCAAAAGATATTAGCAGCAATAAAGTCCATATTATCTCTGCTGGTATCGGTACAATCGTTGGTCAAGGAACAACTAATGAAACTCTTGGAACTAAGTTCCTCAGTTTCAATATTCCAACTCCAGATACTGGGGAATTTGGAAGACAGAATGGATACCTTCAACTTACATTAACCTCTACACAAACTTCAACGCTTGGAATAGGATCTGCTCTTGGTTATGATATTATTGCTAAAGAATATCTACCTATTCCAGTTGGATTGACTACATATCTTGCCATTGGAATTGGAACATGGAATGTTCTTGGCGCTGGTGCAACAACTTATATAATCACATTAAATGATTCTTCCCAATTCACTGGAATTTCGACAGGTGATGTGGTTAAACTTGTAAATCATGCAGTATCACCAGATCTATCTGCCTTTGAACTTACAGTTTCACAGAAACTTGATGTAAGTGCTTCAGTGAAGAAACTTGTACTCACAGGTATTACAACAACATCTCTATCTAACGGTTCTCAAACTGGATATATATCTATAAGGAACATCTTTACAATCGCAAAAGGACGAGTCGGAGTCATCTAAATGCCAGACAATACCAATGTTAATAATAATGCAGCAGTTGTAGTTGTTGGAAGAACTGCCCCAGTCCCACCGGGGCAACAAAAATCAGAGAAATCAATACCAGTTGTTATTGCAAGTGACCAACCAACAATTCCAGTTGCTGAACAAAATAAAGTTCAATCTGAAGTAGCACTTTCTCTACTTGGTATTCCAAGATCTGAAGTTGCACTTGGTATTTTCGCTGATGTTAACACTTATGATGTAAACCCATCAGAATGGTCAGCAATTCCAGAACAGATTTCTACAATTAACAACACTGGAGTTTACGCAGGTGTTGGACAATCTATGACATGGGGACTTACCCATGTACCTGAAGAATCTGGCGCACTTTTAGAAGCACCAGCAGATGAAACTGCCATTCTAACTTCTAAGAGATTTTTTAGATATCAACCGGGTCGTGTTTCTTCAGCGACGTTTGGTGTTAAGACTACGACTATTAATGATGATGGATCTGCGGTTCAAAACCCCGCTGTCCGCAAATATGGTATTTTTGACAATTATGATGGTTACTATTGGGAATCCAGAAATAATGGTGAGGGAGATAACTTTTCTGTTGTTAGAAGAACTCAATCCATTATTTACGAAAATTCATTAACTTTTGGAACTGGTGGAAGTCAACAAACTCAAGATTATGGTAGAACAAATCCTACAGATCCATTAGCACCTAGAGGATCAGAATCCGATTCTAACGGTACAGCATTATTAAACCCTGTCGCTGTTCTCAAGAAATTTTGAGATCTTGTCATTTTAAGAGATAATCTCTTAATGACGCACGCTGCAGTGTATGATCCATCACTTCTTCAAGATGAGTATCAAGTTGGAATTACATCCGTATTTGGTGGCAATATAATTTCAATGGCAGGTCTTGCTAAGACCGTTTCAAATGCTACTTACAACATTGATACTGGTTTGATGGTCATCACGACTTCAACCGAACATGGATTTGCTGAAGGTAAATTTGTAACTTTGACAGGTATTGGAATGACCTGTTATCTGAACCCCACAACTCCTATAAATTATCCAAATAGAACAACTGGTTATAATGTTTTAATAGTTAATTCAAGTACATCATTTACCGTTAATATTGGTATTTCTACGGTTCCTACATTCTATAATAGTGGTGGACATGTAGTTGGACTTTCTACGGGTCAATATGTTTCTTACTCCAAAGGAACTAATGTAGGTGTTATTACTGGATTTACCGATACTGCAATTTATCAAGTTAATACTGTAGGTGTTAATACACTAACAGGTATTAGTAATGTTACACTTAGAAATCTGGACGGAACTTCTTTAGGAAGTTTAACTTCAGTGACTGGTATTTCATCACATGTATTAATTACTCCTGTTCCTTTTGTTCAACCAGTTAATGGTTCTTTAGTTAATGGTGCTAGAACAAAATATAGTATTATCAAATCAACGGGCATGTTCCCATACATGTATCTTGATGATGATGGAAATAATGAAGGATACATTAATACTGCACTAACCATTGCAAATACCCCGACTCTCAAAGATCAAATAGATGCTGTAAACAGTTATTATAATAAGTGGGTAAACCAAAATGTAAAGAAAGAATACTGGAATGTTTATGAGTATCGTATTCCACGTTCTAGATTTAGTGGAGATAGATTAGATGGGATAGAAGATACTCTACTTTATAGTGACGTAATTAGTGATAAAAGAGCAGGTCAAGTTGTTACAGATCCAGATACTAATGAAGAACTAACTGATATCAGTATCTGGGATATTGATCTGACCAAGGTTACCATGTATAAGATTGAATTCTCTTGGTATGGTGCTGTTGGTGCTTTATTCCTTGCATATGTGCCCGTAAGTAATGGCGAAGCAAGATGGGTACGTGTTCATCACCTTAGAGCATCTAACCAACTTAAGGTATCATCTCTTGGTAATGCAACTCTTCCAATTACATATCTTGTCTATGGGGGTGGAGGAGCAAACCGTTATGGATATGCAAATAGTAAGAGATCTGCATCTACATTCTCCTATGGTTCTTCATCAGAACATATTGTTAAGTATGGTGCTTCCTACTATATTGATGGTGGAGATAGAGGTACGGTAAAACTGTTTAGTTATTCTACACCAATTTCTCAAAGTGTGTATGGATCTAAGAGAACTTTCTTCGTAAATAATGGTGGTGGAGTAGGCGTTGGTTCAACTGTAGTTGATTTAACTAATGCAACCTCTGCAACTGATCCATACGTTATTGGTTCAGTTGGAATGTCAACTTCGTACTACGTTGGATCAAAAATTGTCACAGCAAATCCTCTAGATCAAAATATTGAAATTACTTATGTTGATGTAGGAAGTCAAAGACTGTACTTGAATGTACCATTAAATAGCACTTCACTATCATCTATTGTTGTTGTTCCTAATCGTCCAGTTCCTTTGGTAGGAATTAAATGTAGAGACTTTATTCAAAGCAGCACCGGTAAGTTAGTAAGAAATAGAACACAAATCTATCCAACAAGACTATCTACAGGATCTACTGGGGTTATTAAACTGGATTTAATCAAGTCTCCTATTTTCCAAACTACTTCAGCAACAACGGGAACGATTGCTCTTACAACAATTATAAACATTGGTAAGCGTGGAAAACCAACTCAACTTAATGTAACTAATTCTGGATATTTAACAGAAAATAATGGAGTTTATGGTTATTTCAGAGGGTATTATCAAAATGATCCTTCACAAAAACCAATTTCGGTCCTAGGATATCTTGAGAATAAAGGATCTGTATTGGGTTATTATTTCTACGCTATAAACTCTTCCACTGATAATATTATTTTAACGACTGCAAATAACTTCTTAAAGGAAGAGAACACAAATTCTATTGGAACTGTTGTTTCTGGAATCAGTACAGAGTTTACTTTGGCACAACTTTCTTCAGTAAAAGTGAATCCACAAGTTAGAAGTCCAATTCCTGCAACGGGAACAGTTGTCGCAAGCATCTTTGTTCCAGCATCTGGACAAGAATACGATCTATCACCTTATTTCGATTATAACAAAGAATATCTTTCATTCCCATTAACAAATAAGGTTGAAAGTTTGTATTTGTGTGCATCAACACAGACAGATTATAATTTTACGACTCCTACAGCATCAGCGGATATTTCTGCAAGTCTTACATGGGAGGAGCAGTGATCTATGAATGGCGGAAAAGATGTAAAATTTGGTGACGATAAACGCCAAGTTTCGATTATTCCTAGTAGTGCAGAAAGTCTTTATAATCTTATAAATGGTGAACTTTTAACAGATGAGTTTGGTGAACCATTAATCACTGAAAGTGATACTTTCTTTTTACAAGATGCGAGTAAAAAAAGATCCACTTCTATAGTTTTTGCATCCTCAGGCAATACTAACAGATTGGTAGAGGTTTCTGTTGGATCAACAACAGCAACATACAGTCAAGTTGGTACAAATAATGTAGGAATTGCAACTACTAGCAGTAGATATACTTTAGGTGTTGGTGATCTGGTTATAGGACCTTCTATTCCAGATGCTACTATTATTTCAAGGATTGGTATTGGAAGCATTTTCTTATCAAATTTTACTACAAACATAACGCCAAAAACTGAAGAGATTTTAATTAAACGAAAATATCAAGTCAGAATAAAATCTGACCCTGTTTGGAAAATTGTCGAAGATTTTAAAGAGACTAGTGAAGTAAGTACTACATTATTGGGAATAAATCGTGCAGAGACTCAATTAAGTTTATTCTCAAATGTATCTTCATATGGATTAGATCCAGATGAATTTGAATCTTATAGTTTTAGATCTTCTGCTCCAAGATTTACTTCTTGGGATAATAGAAAAAATGAAATTTATGGGACAAGATATTATAATAGCACCACAGAGGAAATACAAGAATCTGCTATTAAAATTGCTGCTTTTCCAGTTCCATATACTTTCCCATTTGGACCAAAATTTACCAAACTTGGATATTATAATGCCACTTTATATACTAGGTATTTGAATTTTATACAATTAGGTAATGACTTATATGATTATTTCAGTACTGGGCCCGGATCTGGACATCCGCCAGATTGGAAGAATAAATTTTTATCAAAAGAATTTGTTTATCTTCAATCTGGAGATGTTGTTTATGGTGCTGGTATTGATCTTTCTTTTGCAAAAATTGATACATGGACTGATACTTGGAGAGATATAAAAGATTCAGTATTGGTAGATCCTGTGTCTGGCAGAAAGTTTGATTTCCCCAGAGTAGCAGAACTTCTTGGTCCAATATATGATTCTACAAATACAAGACCAGGATACTCTGACAGTGAAACTAGTTTCACCGCATTACAATCGAGAAGAGTATTTCGTTATCAACCAGGAAGAATCAGTGGATTTACATTTGGTTTAAGATCCTCCATCGAACCTGTTAGTGGTATTATCCGAGAATGGGGCATTGCTAATCCAACAGATCAATATGTATTCAGAATTAACGCAGGACAATTTTCAATTATAAGAAGAAGTACAGTACCATTAGAAAAGTCTGTTCTTGAAAGAAATGGACTTACTCTTACTGATCAGTTTTCTGCTGGTAGTGGTGATCCATATGATCCTCAGATATATTCTACAATTGTTATACCAAGTATAAAATTTAATGGGGATCCTTTAGATGCCAATGGAGATTCTGGGTATCTATTAAAACCAGAAAATGTCACCATGTATAAGATTGAATTTGGTTGGTATGGTGCAATTGGTGCTAGATTTTACGCATATATTCCTACTGATAATGGAGATGCAAGATGGGTAGTTCTTCACACACTTGTAATTGAAAACTCTTTAGGAGCACCTTGTCTGCAGGATTCTTATTTTAGATTTAAATATTCCCTTGCAGTTACAAACACTGGAGACCTCAGACTACCACAGTTTCTTTATAAGTATGGTGCCTCTTATTATATTGATGGTGGAGATGAAGGTACTTCTCAAATCTATTCTGCAGCATCTAAACAAAAAAGAATTTTACCAAACAACTATAAAACATTGTTTGGAATTGTTCCAAAATCTTCTTTGGTCAATAGTGAAGGTACGCCAATTATAAACAAAAAATTAATCATACCAACAGAATTAAATTTTTCAACAGATTCTTTGACTGAGGTAAAAGTTGTAACGTGTTCTGCTTGTCCTGGATTTGGTCATGTTTATACTCCGGGTGTAGCAACAACAGAATCTGGTAGATCAGTAGATATTACATTTACTGATGCAAATACAATTTCTGCATCTAGTGGTTCATATTTTTATCAGAGTTATATTGGTGCAAAGTTTATTGCGCCAACTATTTGGAACGCACATGTAGCGAGTGTTAGTGATCCTGTTGGTGTTGCTGGATCTTTCTTAACAGCAACAATTAAGGGTTATATTCCTAGTGGATATGGAAATAGAGATATTGGTGGATCATTAGTTTACGATTCTATATTGGGAATTACAACAACCGTACCAATTAATTCAGCATATCCTTATCCAGTTAGATTAAGTAACTATAATGCATATGCAGCATCAGATTTTCCATTTACAGGATCAACAATTCAAATTCAATTTTTAAATCCATCTCCTTCAGATGATTATAACCATCTGGCAGATTATTTAATTGGAATTACTGATAGACCACCAAATGTTTCTCTTCCAAATACGTTAAATGGTTTCTTTGTTGGTGGAGCATCTACATCTGTACTTCCAGATTCGTCTATTTTATATGGAGATAGAATTCAACAATTAACAGCAGTCAATGAAGATGGTGTTGAAGTTGGAGAAGGTCTTTTTGATGAACCATTAGAAGTAGATCGAAGAATTCCTACAGTATCTGGATCTGGAGGTGGTATATGCTCATTACTTACTATAAATGTAAAGAATCCAACATCTATTACGAATGTAAATGAATTAAATTATCAACCTAACACTGGTTCAACAACTCCAGATCCTCTTGGTAGAAGATGGATTCAAATACAAGGAATTTTTCCAAATATTGAATTCAATGGTGGACAAGTTGTAGTTCAAACTCTAGCAGGTTCTGCAAACATAACAAATTCGTTATATATCGGTGCTCCAGTTAGTTATACCTCTGGTGGAAAAACATTTTCATACCTTCAAATATCTCAAACTCTTGGGGCAGTTGGATCTAACTTTACTATTTTAATAAGACCAATTGAAATAATCGGAGACACTGTAAGTAAATCTAAATTATTCAATTACAACCCATATCCTCTGTACTTAGTTGCAAAACTTAAGGATAATGCGAGCATAAACAACATTTCGATTAAAGAAGTTATTGGAAATTATCAAAGAACTATAACTCCAAAATGGTATGTTACCGCAAATGCATCTATTACTGATGCAGATGGTAATGCAGATATAACTGGTGCTCCACCAACAAACTTTATAGAGATTGGTAGAGCATCATCTGCATTAGTTGATGTTCAAAATGAGCAGAAGTTAAGACCCTACATTGAAAGAGATACACTGTACATTGGTGCAAATACAACTAATACTGTTGATATGAAGAAAGGTTTTGGTGTTGATCGAAGAGTTATAACTCCAGATAATAATAATTTAGAAGCAACGTTTTTAATTGCTAAAAAAATTGATGGTGGATCTTTTGGAACTATTGAATCATCTATTAACTTTAAGGAACAATAATAAATAAAGAAAAGTTATACTTTTACCTGCACCATGAGAGTCGGATAATATGTCACTTCAAAACAAAAGAATTTACGGATTAAACGTATTAAGTTTTCTTTCTGAAGTTGAAGATAAAGATGCAGCATTAAATGCATTAAATCTACCATTGAGTGATTTAGATATTATTAGAGGAACGTCAAATGCAGGTATATCGAGAGGTGATTGGATTTCTCTATCTAGATTGAGTGTCCCTTTTATTAAAACTCTTGATAGATATCGAATTGAGGTAGG
>Ga0105102_10000023_pt1 | contig 32509 bp, 37 predicted proteins | sample PPLLaktember2015_FD_87032 | JGI IMG/M metagenome (GOLD analysis project Ga0105102, IMG submission 87032) | Freshwater sediment microbial communities from Prairie Pothole Lake near Jamestown, North Dakota, USA - PPLs Lake P7 Core (6) Depth... | ecosystem: Environmental > Aquatic > Freshwater >...
GTCGCCAGGAGCCTTACCAGATTAGGCCATTCTCCGTAATTAAAGGGCGTGGACCGGAACCGGGAAGGACGTGGTGGACAGTTCCGGCCCACTGGGGAAAAACTAAGGAATCCTGAGCACTGGTGCGGCCAATGTCCTGATCGTTCGTGTTGGTAAGCCACAGACCTCGTTAGAGTATCCGCTTTCATTGCCTTCTGCGTCGTAAGCAGAGCAGACGAAACAGTAATTCTGATTTAGTGTCAATTCCGTGACTTTAAACGTCAATACTCCGCCAACGTCCGTAACGGTGCCGTAGGAGCCTGATGCGGTCCCGTAGTGGAGCTTATAGCCCGTGACTCCCGTGCTGGCTGATGCGTTCCAAGCAAGCGTGATTTCCCCCGCTTCACCACATGCGGCCATGATGACCAGGCAAATGATAACACTGAGTAATCTTTTCATAATTACCTCTTGTACCAGATAGAGGCATTCAGCATTTTGACAATGCCGTCATTCGCCTGTTTCAGACCTTCCTGAAACTTGTCGTTATCGACAATATCCTTGCTTGAAATGGCTTCGGCAAGGTTAAGAGAAAATCCTGCGAATTCAATCACGGTTGCCTGCTTCTGGTCACCCTTCAGGCCAGTCATGAGGTTTTCAACTCCCAAAATGATCGACGGAAGCATTGTAATTACCTTAAAAAGCTTACCTAAAAATCCCATAGTATTTTCTCCTTATTTAGTTTGGCGTCACCTTCTGATTTCCAAGATGGTTGACGTAGTATTGAAATGCTCCAACAAACGCCGATATTATCACAGACCAGATCGGAGATAAATGAAATTCCGATCCAGCAGCCGCATTAACCATCTGCAAGAATATTAGGATTGATTGAAGTAACAGTACTGTGTTCGCTTTCATACGACCTCCACTTTATATTCTGGATTGATTTCTCCTGTCAACATCATATGTTCCAATCGTACAGCCCGATTCCCTACCTGAACGTACCAGGACGAGTCAGCCATCTCCGCTGCGGCTAATTCATAGTTCTCCGCTTCAAGAGCCGCCATCATCCGTTTAAACGCCAGTAATCCGTTAATCCCGAGGTTAAACGCCATATCCACGAGGACGCATTGCCGGATAACGTCAAGATCCCTGAAGAATGGTATTTTCTGCACACATTGGCTCAACATATCAAATACGTCATGTTCGAACAAGTAGTAGGCTTCGTCCTTGGAAATGCCCTTTTTGTCCAGACACCGGCCGATCCCGATGGTCAGGAATCCCCGGCTGTCTTTGTACGGCGTCAGGGACAGACCTTCATCCAACCGAAGCATTTTCTTCGAAGTCATGACAATTTGGTCAATATTCATTTAAACGTCTCTCCATTGCTATCTCGCGTTCTCTCATCAGGATTTGAAGAATGGTTGTAATTCCTTCCTGAGTCCGTATTACTTTCTGTTGATTTTCATAGAGTAATGCCGTCATCCTCTGTAGTTCAGTACAATTCACTTCCATTACTGTCATCCGGTGTTCACTGGCGATGGCAATACCGACCATCACAAGGATAATGGGAACTATTGTAATCATACGATCTATCCATCTCTGCTTGGCTATTTGTGTCATTGTGGGTACCCCATCAGGATTAGTCATTTCATCAACTCATAAGTAAAGATCGCCCCCAATATAACCACTATACTGGAGATTAAAAAGTTCAGCAAGATTGTCTCTCTGCGACTAACGAATAACATTCTTTCATCATTGATCTGTTTTCGAAAATTATTCATTTCCTCCAACCGGACGCTAAGAATCGATTCCGATTTTTGTATCGATTGGTCTAGCGCCCGTAATTGAAATTCACATTTTTCTTCGAGCGCCTCTATTTTCGCAATAGCTAATGGACATAATTTATCAGCAGGACAATTCATTTTTTATCATCACTAGTTGTTTGATCCAAATATTGTTGTAATTCTTCTAAATACGAATTAACGCGCGCGGTCGCCGTAGCCAAAGTTGTCCTTCCGTATTTGGTCGGATTTTTAGCACTACCCTTATATATCGCGATTGCAAGCCGGGATTTCATGGCGGGATTATCAATTACCCCACGTAATATTCCCGCTGCCAGTGCGACTTTATTGCTTCCTGTTACAGCGTGCATTCCTGATGCCGCGAGAGGGGTGCCAATTCCAAATATCTGATGGCTTCTAATTCTCGCTACAGCCCTTTCCATTTCTCCATCCAAGCTTATCAGGGAACCTTCTTTAGCATTAAGCTCAGATACCTCAGGAAAGATATTGGCTATTTCCTCCTTCAACCCCCGTGCAAGATTTTTTTGAGTCTCGATCTGCGCTGATCCGAGTTCACCATATTTTTTACGCAATTGTACATATGTACCCTTTTTGATTGCTTGTGCTTCCTCAACGGGAATCGGAATATCTAAAGGGGCGCTAGTGGGTGTCAGTCTAACCTGATGTTCTTTTAGAAATTCTTTCTTGCTTTTCTTTATTGCACTCCTATCTGATGCGGGATTAACCTGTGCTTTCCATTCCGGTATCATATCATCGGCACGGGAAGCAACCTTTGTGGGAGAAACGGTTGCTCCAGGCTTGCTTTTTATGAGATCATCGATCTCCTTGTTTAATCCATCAACCAAAGATGAAATTTTGTCCGCACCAGCCTGACTTACTGGTATTTTGTTTTCTAATCCGGTCTGAACCTGTCTGGATATATTGGGAAGATTCTTTTTTGTCTTAGAAGGTTTCAGGGCGCTCTCATATAATCTTTCAGCCACTTTATTGATCTGGCTTGTTGGTGTAATTAATTTACCAACCTTTATCGGCGCTTGAAGTGGATCGACATAACCAGCTATCTTCCCGGATGTTTTTCCCAATGTGCCCAAAGTCTCCGCTGTCTTACTCATTTTCCCAGCTTCAGCGGCATATTTTAAACCTTTTAATCCCCCCGCTCCCCCACTGAATAAAATTGAAATATCTGAAGCGAATCCAGCAGGATCTTTGTATGCTGTATTGACGATATTATCCCATCCACCATATCTTTCTTTCAATGAATCGACGAGCGCCGTACTATAAGGACCATACTTTTGTTTTAATAAATCCCTGACTTGTCGTTCGGCTGGGGTGTTGAAAGTATTCGGCATTGTATTCATTGCCGTCCCCATTATGACATTACCGACACCCTTAATTGTTTCAACAGGATGGATAATAGTATTGACAATATCCTTCCCTAAATCCAATCCCGATGATGCAACATTAGATATGAATCCACCGATTGATTTAGATTCTTCAGGAATAGTGGTTCCTAATACAGGCTTCGCCCCAATGCTTGTAGGATCGAAATCATTCACGGGAACTGCCCCAATACTCGTAGGATCAAATTCTTTTAATTGTGGCATGGTCTACTCCACTACCTTGTATCCGTTTTCTTCCATGATCTTTTGCTGGTCTTTGGTCACTGTGAATTTACCCTTAGGACCAATCATTTCAATCGTCCCTGATTGAGTCGGTTGTTCCCCCCATTTATCGAATGCAGCTTGAGCTTCGGGACTTACGAATCCTGGCCCGCCATCACGCAGGGCGAATTCCTGCCTATTCATTCCGGTTTTCCATCCATGCGCCTGGGATTCGATCTTGCCGCCGAGAAGCTTCACGGTTATTTTAACGTTGGACAAAATCTGATCGGGAGACATATTCCCGCTGAAATCACCTTCATTCTCCTTGCGTTCTGAGAACTCTCCACCAGTTCCAACATATGCCTTAGTTACTTCTGGTCCTATGCGGTGAACAATGGCTTTCAATGTCGTAACCGGAGTTTTTCCGGTCTGCACTCCGACAAAGTTAGCTATCTGGTTTAATTTCTGAATATCACCATTTTTAAGAGCAAGTGAAGCTTCTCCCAATGTGTCCAAATGATTGGCGAGAGTATTGACGGCCTGAAGTTGTTTGTAATCATTTCCACTTGTGAAGCTATTGACTATTTTCTGCCTCGATTGATACTCCTTTTCGTCATAGTTCGGATCAACCGCATAGGCCATTGCCAGCCATCTTTTCCATTGAGGATCTTTTGTGGCAAATCCTCCTACCGGCTGTCTGCGATACTCAACTAACGCCTTGACTACATTCCTGTCTGTTAAGGGAAGCTCATTTAATCTGGCTTCAATATTCTCTCCGGTCAACGTCGGCATATTGACCATATTGGATGATTCCTTTTCTTTTGCTTGCTTCTCCATCCATTTCAAGGCATTCCTATTGGCAGGATCTTCCGCTATCCATTGATTCATAGCTTGTTGTTCAATGCTGCCCGAACTGGAAGGTTTATTATCTCTGTAATACGCTTTAAGGCGTTCCTCGTCTTGCAGTTTTCTCATTGATTGCAGGTATTGTTCTTCAGTTCGCCGTTTCAATTCCCGTGCCGTCTGTGCGGTGATTTCCATGAAGCGCTGACTCCCGGAATCGTCAGCCGGTGACATGGGTATCCTGATAGGCTGATTCGGCACCGTAATGCCGGGGAAGTTGGGCGCTGCTTCCTGAGACGGTTTGTGCCATTGAGTATTGCCCTGCATCATGGCTTCTGCGATTATATCTTGCGGAACTCCTTGAGAATTAGCCGGTGTTACGCCGCGCATATCATAGGAAGCGCGTCCAACCTTGTCCGCAGTCTTTTGTGCGGTAGTGTCAATCCCTGCCGCCGCCATTGCCTGCATCATATCAAATTGCTGTTTTGCTTCCTCCTGTTGCATCTTGAATTCTTCTTTTTTTCGGGTATGCCGAATCTCTTCCTCTTTCAGTTTCATGGCGGCAAGCTGATCTTGACGGCTCATTTCGTACTGTCTTGTCTGTTCCTTCCGGGCGTCCATCAGGTTTTTCTGATCCATGTACCCGCCCAAGGCGTCTGCCGCTCCACGTCCTCGACCGGCATAACCGCCACTCCCGCCGCCGGCCAGAGCGCCTAATCCTCCTGCCGCAGCAATAGGGAGTATCTTGGCAAGCAGCATCTTTAATTTGCTTTGCTTATCGGCGTTTGGATCACCCGCCGCCGGCGCACCCGCAGCAGGGACAGGAGGCGCTGCATTCCCGACATTGGGCATCGTTCCGCTATAGCCGGGAAGTATCAGATCGGATTTATTCGGATTCATCATGGTCATTAACACCGGAAGCAAGCTCTTCAATACGTCCATCTGAGGATTGTTGTTTGGAGTAGGCATCCGTAAAGTTGGTGTTGTTATAGACATATTATTCACCCATTTCAATAATCAGTCATGCCAAATAATACCATTGCGGTATACGGATCAATGGACGATTGCCATGCTGGACTCAATGTACCGAAACTATCCCAAAACATCGAATCAATCGGGACATGAGCGGCCCGCAATTGTTCGACTAATGCAGGATCATATAATCCCCGCATCGCGTCAAGATAATCATCCGTTGAACCTCCAAAATGTCCTTGCGTATTGGTAGTCGGCCAACCAAGGCCCGGATTATAACTCGGATCCCATGAGGCATTCGTGCCAATATCTATATTTATGCCGCTGTTTCCAGTATTAATGCTTCCGCTTCCTTTATCCGCGCTTGTTTTGTCACCCCGACCCCCAATCTTCGAAGATATCAATGATATCCGGAGCTAGATTAGCAATCGTAGCTCCCCAGTTTGATCCATTCCCCTGAACATTCGGATGTTCGATACCGTACTTTGCAAGCAGATCCTTAATCAGTTCATTCATCTGGTCGCTTTGATTTAACCCATACTGTTGCTGGCCGCTGATGAACTGTTGCAGATTACCTAATAACGCATCAAGCCCGGTAATGGCTGTCTGCGATAATTGGTTCTGATTCTGGAATCCTTGGTTGGTCAAATTCGCCATGAAATCATTCGTCGCTCGACGTTGAAGTTCGGCCGAATCGCCCATGCCCAAGTTCGTAACCCCGCCGCCCATCTTGTTCAAATTGCCGATCAGGGTTTCCATCATCGGATCGTAGACCATTTGTTTTTGTGCTTGAACATATTCCGGAGTAAGCCCGCCCCCGGCGGCTTGACTGGATAACTGTTGTATCAAATCAGTAATGCCCTGCTGCATTCCAGTGAGCGATTGAGTCTGTTGCGTAGCATTGGGATCTGCGGATGTGAGTCCTAATATCTGACTCAATATATCCGTTCCAGCTTGTCCCGTAATCGCAGAATTGTAGCTTGTCGGATAGGATATGTTCAGGATATTGCGAAGCAATTCATCGATGCTGTCGTAACCAACACCCCCAGCGCCCTGAAGATAATTATCAGTATTCGGAGTCCCGATTGCAGGAATAGGTTCCGTGGGCAAAGTGGTAGGCAGTGCAGGAAGAATCGCGTTAGGCGAAGGAGCGACATATCCCGGCGGGGTTTTTGTTCGGTTATAAAATTTATCGACTATACTTCCAAAAAGCGAACTGGGAGCAGGCTGTACTTTGGATACGTTGGATTGATTTGTTTGATTGAATAAGGGAGCAAACAACCCTAATGGGTCTGCCATTTCATCCTCCACTATTTTAATTCCGTATTAATTTCACCTTCGTCAACCAGGCTGTAATATTCATTAATATTGGTCGTAGCATCGCTTATCCTATGCTTAATCTTCTTGTGAGTCAAATTAGATGCAAGCGTTGTATCCTGAACATTTGCCGCAATAGTGGCAGAAGTAGCAACGCCTGTTGTGTCGTTGTCCACATAAACTGTGTGTGTTATCGCGCTACTTCCGCCATTCTTGGTTGTTAAATGAACTTCATGGGATTTTTTCGTAACGCTTGTGCTCATCCGCGCTTCCCGCTTGGTGTCGAAATAAGTCGTAAACCCGCTTCCGATATCCGTCGCAATTGTGGCATCTTCAGTTCTGCAATATATCTTTCCAGTCGTATGCGTCGGATCGCGGTATAACTGATAGACAGCCGGGGGAGCAGTATCATCCACCACGACAGCAATTGCCTTCGATCCGTTATCGTCATGGATAAAGAAACCATCCGTTTCCGGGTAATAATCCACCCGCAAATCCGAATAATTATTATTTGCCGTCAATCCGTAGATACTGACGCATCGCTCATACGGACGCCATATCATTGTCCCTTTAGCCGGCGTGTAGGTAATCATGGAATCGAATGTTTTCGACAGATTCCGCATCATCGGATAATCAAGCGCAACTCCATTCTGACTCCAGACGAGACCATGAAGATTGCTCCACCAGAACAACCCATAGGGAGACACGCACGTTAATTCATGACAAGGGCACCCGTCCCCGAAGGAATGATACGTTACCGTGAAATCCAGCGGCCCATAGCCTTGAATCATGTAGTACCGATGCGTAGACCAGACCACCAAGTAAGAACCAAACCAGCGCTGAGACGTTAAATATTCATTCCGATACTGAGAATTGAATGTCTTGGAATATCCCGACGTTCCCCACGTAGTCGGATCGCCAACATTGCACCAGATGATAGATGTAGGCGTCGGTTGCGGATATAACGCAAACAAATAGTTATTGTACGCACATGGAATAATGGCATTTGCCGTTGCGCCCAAATCAGTGAAGTCGGTTCCGTTCGATGTTTTCAGATCAAGATTTGCGTCCAAGTAAATGTCATACGCGCCGAAAGAAGCCCATCCGGGATATGAAGCCGCCGCCGATCCGGTATAAAGAACCGTACCATCAGACAGCTTGTAAATATTCGATACTGTAGCAGGCACAGACGTGGTGTAGCTTTCGGCGTAATAGCTGCCATTCTTTCCGCAGTAAATCGACGCTCTGGTTACGTAACTGGCGAACGTAGCCGGGTAAGTCGATCCGTTGGATTGCGCCTTCACTCCGGTACGCTTAACGAACTTTCCGCCATTGCGCTTCGGGATAATGTTACGCGCATCGGAAAAGAATCCGTCCGGAATGAGTTCGTCGGGAAGAGAATTAAATATCCCTTTGGTTCCCGCCAAATAATCAGTAAGGTATGGCTTACTCATTTTAACCTTTACGTGTGACTAAACATAACATTGATACTTGCCCGTTGCGTATAGCTTGTCAATGTCGAGGGATACGTACTGCCATTGGATTGAGCGACAACACCGGGACGCTTAATGATATTCCCGCCATTACGCGCAGGCATGAAATTGCGGGAATCCGAGAAACAGTTTTCCGGTATGAGTTCATCGGGCTTGGTATTGTTTACTCCTCGATTGTCTTTCAGATAATCGAATGCATATTCTGTAGCTGGCATATTAATTCCTATGTTGCAATTAATCCATGATTACGCAACGCTGTTAAGATAGAACCGATAGCTGTTCGTGCTTCAGCGTCTACAGTCCCTCCACCTGAAGGTGCTGAGATTGCGGATTGTTGAGTATCTAAAACTTGTACTCCATTGATATATATTGCCGATGTCGCTAATTTTAAGAAAAGTATGCCCTGATAATCTATTTCGGCAGTGTTACTACCGTCATTATAAAACCTAATATACCCGTGTTCCGTTATTATATTATAGTCAAGATATATCTTGCATTCATCTGCACCATAACCTCTTGATAGAAAACTTTTTATTGAAGATGTGTAGATATCATCATCAAATTGCGACAACACGGCACCACCGGAACTATATAATCTTAGTCCATTAGTAGGATCTATTTCGATTCTTTGCCCTGAAGATGCTGTCTTTACAGTCCCCCCTATTAATGTTCCTGCCGTGCAAGTCCCCAAGTCCGCAGCAATCGCCGACAATGTTGAAACACTCATCCTATCCGCTGTGATTGTTCCAGTAGCAATTTCATTTGCCGTTATCGAACCTGCAACAATTTCCGCTGCGTTAATATTTTTGCCGCCAGCCTGCAGGACCGTAAATGTCGCCTCGCCTGTTCCATTTTGCGCTACAGCGACAAGGATCTTTCCGGATCCGATTGAGGTGGTCGCTGTTGTTGTTGTTTGCAGTACGGTAGTCGAGACGGCAATATCTAGATAAATATAGGTTTTAGCCGCCATATTCCCGGTGTTCCCGGCGTCAATGGAATACGCCGTTCCCGCCGCAGTCGTAAGCGTTCCTGCTCCCCAGGCCACAGTATCGGCATCGGTAACGCTGAAAGCGGAAGTCAGCACCCAACCCTGAGTCGCAATATTCTGCGCTGAAACGTTGACTTTTCCGGTTGAATCAATAGCGGTATATATCCGCACTTGCGCGTCTTCATCGAACATCTCGATCTTGATACAATCCACTTCCCCTTCATTTGTTCCAGCACCATTGCCATAATTCAGAATAACAACCGGACTGAAATATGCAGTTAAGAGCTGCGCTTCGTATGGATCGGTTGGATTTGTCCCGCCGGATGGAGACGCGCTTGTCCCCTTCATCCAGGCCGTGATGTCCTGCCATTCATTGATGGTCCAGCCGGCCATGTCAATAGCGCTCATAGGCGTCGGGTATCTGGTTCCGGTGATTGAAGCCTTAGCGGCATCAAGGCAACGAAACCCGAGATAAAACTTCTGATTTGCCGCGTCCGTGGTAACAGTCCTACGCACCTTAACCGACAATTTGTACAGCCAACTCGGATTGTAGGGAATTAAAACGGTATCCAATGCCCTACCCACGCCGCCAACCGCATGAAGCACTTTTCCGCCGGTAATGCCGTTTCCCGCTACAATCGTCGGAGTTCCCGGTAAAGTTCCCGCTGTATAAGCTATCCAATAATCCAACACATCCGAAGCTTCAAATGCTTCTATCAATAATGTCTGACCGATAAATGATTCATAATTCGTCCGTATAACCGCAGAATCGTTTAACTTGACGTTCGTAACCGCACCATCGGCAAGATCCGCCGTGGCCACTTCCGTTGTCCATGCCGATCCGGTATCGCGATATAATTTAAGGTCTGTGGCAAGAAGTACAACTCTGCCAATGGTTCCGGCGGTAGGCAATGCAGTAAAGACTTCAATCGGTTTCGCACCGGGCAAGAAACTAGTCGCTCCTATTTTACCCGCATTAACGTTCCCCTGTTGATTGAGGTAAAATAGGTCATCCGTTGTAGCGTAATAATTCGGTGGATGCCAGTTGTTGTCTGCTTTCGCCATTCTACGCGCCTCGTGCCGTCATAGCCATTTCGGTCAACATTTCCTTTTCCAATTCCTGATATTGCGGCAATTCAAGTTTAATCGGTCTTGCCAAATCGCAGACGGTGCCGTAAATCGCAATTGATTCCCATTTCGGATCAATGTCAGGATATTCCGCCGCCGGACTCGCCCCGGCCATTTTCGCCGGAATGCGCCAATAAGTGCATCTGATTGACGGAGTAATTCCCGACATTGTCGCCGGGAATATAGTTGCCTGCCTTACCCACGTTGACCCGTTGGTTGCGAAGCCGAGCAGTTCAATATGTCGCGGAGGTCCAGCCGATTCGGTTCTGAGTTCCTGATGATAACGGTCAACATCCTCAACCACGCTGATTGGCTGACTATTCGTATTATCCCAAAACGATATATAATGGTCGTAATCTGCAGGCATGTACGCAGTTGCCGACCCGGAAGTTGTGGTGATATTGCCCTGAGTGCGCCAAAAGTCAAAACGCGGAATTCTGTTGTACGGTAGTTTGGTTCCGCGTTGTCTTAATTCATTTGATACGGCGCTAATCTTCGCTGGAATCCGTTGCATGTACTCATTCACCCGAACGTAGAAATTAGCCTGCGTTTTCCACGGGGAAGCCGTAGACGCGCCATATCCCATGATCTGCAATACGGCTGTTTCAATATCCGACAATGCTAGTCTTTGAATAGCCATTTAAGTACCTGCTATGAATATTTTAACAAGCGCCGTAGACCCGCTTGCATTGGTTAAGAGCAATGCCGATATATCGGTTCCCCAAAGAACATGGACGCATCCGGCGTCAAGCGTTATCGCCGTATCGGTGACTGCCTGCCTGTACGATATTTGATAATCTGAGGTAATCAGGACAATATCTATCGCCGCCACTCCGGTTGTAAGATTGAACGCGATAGCTTGATCCGCTGTCGCCGTGGCAACCTCGTAAGACTGCCAACCTATCTCATCTTCGGATAACGACAGACTTTTGCTGAACATTATCCCGTATCCCACTTGTTCCAGTTCCAGTTTCATTCTTATGGTTGACATATGTTATCCCCGCATGTGCTTTCTCCAGGTTAATAAGCGGTTCGTTCTAATTGTTGCTCCTAAGTATTGTCGCTTCTACTTAACTCATACCATTTATTATCCGCCTTGCAAATCAGCGTCAATGTATCCGTTGCGGCCATAACAAAGTTCGCACTGCCATTTAGGAATATGTTGGTGCCATCAGTGATTGTAATTGCGTGTTCGGACACAATAGTAATTACCTGCCCTTCAACTCCATCATCAAAGTCGGTAATGGTTGTTGTACCGCCAGTCACAAAGTTATTGCCACCTGCGACTGACGGAGTAGCATCATCAGCGAGAGTAGTAAACCTTTTGCTCTCTCGCCCTCCTCCAATGTAGATTACATCTCCCGTAAATAAACCGCCTTTTTCTTGAATAAAATTTTCTGCTATTTCTTCATTTTCTATAATTTCAATTGTCGGATACGCAACCCACACATCACCAGTTACATCCCCAGAACCGTAATAAAATAAAACACCTGTTGCTGTATCAGAAATAACATTAAGCGAGGTCCATTCAATAGTTTCCCACTCACCACTTCCACTATGTAATATAACCGAAGTTAAATTAACATTTCCTGCGGTTGGATCAACTATCGTAAGCTGTAAGAATCCGGCACCGACTACAGTGGTAAGAGCTTTAATTGAAAAGTGTAGTCTTTTACCTTTAAGGAATTCAATATCTACTCCATTACGATTAGGAGTAGTATCAGTAAGATACCCATAAAGATAGATGTTGGTTCCAGTGGGAGTAAACTTAACAGAGTTTCCATCTTTATAATTAACTGTAGTATCAATGCTGAACCCGGCTGGGTTATTTTGAATACCGTATGGTCTACTTAATGAATCATAGTATTTAATACGAGGGTCTTTCCAAAGGTTTTTAGATGAGACCACTTGTGTAGCAGATCTTAGATAACCATTTTTTATATCTACTACGTTATACATTCCATCATCTTGTACTATTGTCTCTATTGCCTGTCGAGGATAACGTTGCCACGTAGTATTAATAGTCCTATTGTGATCCCCATCTATGTCAAACATTACTGGTTGAATGGTTGCAGTGTCAGTAAACTCAATGTATTGATTTATAAAGGTATTTCTACTTCCTTCTACATGATAACCTTTATTAATATTTGTGTTAGAAGATGCTTCAATTCCTCCCCCGATGAAGGTGTTACCATTTCCTCCGACAAATACCATTGTTCCATGTCTTCCTGAAACAACTACATTCTGAAATACATTATCATTAGAATTACTTTGAGAATCCAGCCCATCAGACGGAATACGCAGTCCTATTTCACCTACCAAGCCTGTATCTTGAGCTATATGAATCTCCGATAATGACGCCCAATAATTTCCAGAAGATACACCATACTGCCCTAATTGAATGCCATAAATGTCGAAGTTTTGCACCCTAACCTGATAAGCATTTGCAGCTATCTGTCCATAGAGTGACAATCCAGATTGAGACACTGATACATTAGTTGATCTTGATGATTGAAGTGTTAAATTGCTTATAGTCGCACCACGCTGAGAAGTGCTTAATGTAACTAAGGTTCCAGTACATGTATCATCATAGAATTTTATTATTGTGTTTTCTTTCGATGTACCTATTATATCTTGAGTAAAAGTAACGCCACTACTCAATAGATATGTCCCATCTGGTATATTTAATGGACTATCTTGTGTTGCGGCTAAGGCAAATGAAGTATAATCGTCTGTCACTCCGTCCCCAACCGCCCCGTATTCCTTAACATTGATAAAGCCCTTATCTATCCATGCAGGGAGACTGCTTTGATTCACTATCAGGGAATTTCCGGCTGTTCCTATCGCTAACCGGCTTAATGCCGTAGTCGAACTGGCGTATAACAGATCGCCCGTAGCATAAGTTGACGGATCTCCGGGAGTAGGGACAACGGGAGCGTCTGCCGGACCGCCGATATACACATACACGTTCGCCGTCGATCCGCTGGAGTTCGAGACAAGCACATTGGATAACCCCGTTCCGCCCAAATAATGCACCCTGTTTGCGTCCAAAGTTATCGCCGTATCAGACGCCGATTGTCGCCAGCTAATATTCTGATCCGATTCAAGTAGAAGAATATTGATTGACCCAACGCCGTTATCCAGATCAAAGGGAATTTGCTGATCGGTAGTCCCGGTCGCTAACTGGTAATTCTGCCATGCGCTCTCATCAACAGAGATTGACTGCCTGCTAGTAAATAGAAGGTTCTTTTTCGCGTCTTCAATCTCCATTTTGAAATTAACAATCGGCATGTTTACCCTTTTATTTTCGGAACCATTCGTGTGCCGCGACTTGACGCTATAGTATAAATAAGGTCTTTCAAACTGTCCCTGTATAAAGCTTCATACTGCTTCGGTAATGGCCGCCTGAGAACTCCATACAATAGAACCGGATTGTTTTCCGGAAAACTCGGTATTTGATTCTCCGCAGTTAAACTCCAATCCGTAGGCGAATACAATCCATTGACGCTATAGTTATCATCAGGCGTGGGGGATAATACAAGTTCCTTCCTTCCGCTTGGAAGGTTCATGATTGTATAAGATGAGGGAATGCTATTCTGGATTGCCCGAAGATCCTGCGAATAGAACTGCGCCGGCGATTTATATTCCAGCGCCGATTCGTTAGTACCATCATCCAACATGCAACAGTATTTATCCCCAACCGTTCCGGCATTCTTGACAAAGTTCATTGGAAAATTATTTGGCAAAGGATAATTCTTCGTTCCGGCCACAGTGGACACAATTGGATTGAGATAAATATAGAAGCAGTCTGCCGGAACTTTCGAAGTGATAATGGATAATTCACTGCTTATCCATCGAAGCAAAGTAAGCCTGTCAGGAGGTTGTTGCCCATTAGTGGAATATGCCTGTTCGATATCATCCAATATTTCCTTAACCTGCATTTTCAACCGCCTTTAGTTTTTGACCATTGGATTCCCGTAACACTTGATTCCGGTATTTCTCGACATTCTTTGCCATAGCGGTTAACCCATCAAGCGTAATCTGCTGCAATCCTGACAAGTATTCACCGGCTAAGGCTTCGTGTCGTTGACAGAAATGGTTTTTTTGATGGTAATCGCCATCTTTAATTTGCTGATGGCATATGTCGCAACAACAGATAATCATCTCCTCATCCTTCCTCTACTCCCGCCGCCTTCCCCTGCTTCTGCCGGAGTATAGTTTACGACTATTGAATCTCCATCACCCCAATTAGCAGCGGCATCCGTACAGCCGATATAGAGATTGTTTGCACCTTCTGCGAAGCCTGTCACCAGACAGGATGACGTTCCGACACAAGCTGAACCGTTCGAAGCATCCGGCGCAGATTCCAACCGGGATTTACAGGAAGTCACGCCTACCGCATCGGTCGTGGTATGGTTCACAACCAGACTGTCGAGGGTGATATTTGTCGGATCTGACGTGGTGATAGTCGTTGCCGGTGCGGTTGTGTCGGGAGATTCGTCTTGGTCATATTCATAAGCGCCATAGTCGGGAGCAGAACCGCTAAGAACCACCGTTCCATCAGAATCCTTATACAGCCAAACCGGGGCATTGTCCGCCCATGAAATAGCAGATGCCAATGTAATCGTATTGGTATCGTAGTCGATAGAACTGATTTGGACTGTATTCCCAATAGTTCCAACTGCAATATAGTCGGCTGCCATTGTGACCGATGAAGGCCACGCCAGAGGGCTTCCAGTCCCAAAATTACCGTCTTGGAAGTATCGCGCATCATCCACTACAAGTTCTTCTGAACTCGATCCCGATCCATTTGCCTGAGTGAGATACGATCCACCATCCAGTGCCGGAGATTCCCCCTGTAGATTCAAATTAGGAAGCACCAAGGATGTAGCATCGACATGACTCTCATTCACGAACATAGGATCAGTTTCAGCGGCCCACTCTAACCCTCCGTTTAGGTTATTTGCTATTATATTATTACCTTTTGCGGGGTCAACTGCATCTGCAACGGTTTGTCCACCACTAGGTATCCATACTATTTTGGGGGTTTCTATGTTTGCGTTAATATAAAACAGATTATTTTTCAGTGCATTATGATATAACCTATCCCATAATGTTGTTGTGCCGTTATAGGCCCATACAATAGTGTCATAATAAGCTACTTCACTCCCCGGCTTGGCATAGTAACCATTCGCAAATACAGTATTATTGTAAACATAATTATAATTTGAATCATCATAGGTTGCAGTCTGTGGATAAAATGAAAAAGGGGTTCCTTGATTGGCGATAAATGAATTGAATCTCACTATATTATATGAACTGCCTAATTTCAATCCTTGTCCGCCTTTCCCTGCTGTATCATTATACAATGGGCTTGCCCATCCGATCCTATTTCCTTCCACAAGGTTGTAACCTACATATCCCGGATTCCCATCGCTGATTATATTCCGATACCCATATAAAACTTCATCATCGAGTGTGTCGAACCAAGGCTCATTATGGAAATAATTATTTCTAACTACATTATGCTCTCCCATCATCCCTAAAGTCGCATGTCCTGCTTTGCCGAATTCATTGTATTCCAATACGTTATAATATGTCCTTTCGTTGCTCGCGTCTGCATCTTCCATGCCTATATCAAACATATTGCCGTCTGCGCTGGATGGATCAGTCCCTATAGTGCCATGTTCTTCAAATTCACAGTGGTGAATATGGTTGTAATATGCCTGTTTCCATATTACCGATCCTTGCCAATCCCAACCCCCCCAAGATGCGTCAAGGAACGATTGTCCGAAATATACATAAGATATTTCATTATATGAGCTATCCCCCGTTGGGTTGGTGCCCGTTGACGGGCCTATCACAAGATTCTCACCCATCTTTGTAAAGTTCAACTGTCCTAATGTTGTGCCTGTTACTTTGATATAACTCTTTGCATTTATCCATATTCCGAATGATGAATTACCTTCATCCGCTGTTCCCACGACATTTACAACTTCATCCGAATATGGCATGAATGTAATTGGATGTCCGGATGTGCCAGAATTATATGGCTGGATAAACGTATCCGAACCTAAAGAATAGGTTCCAGCCCTATAATAAACAACATCATCTGCGACAACACCCGACCCGTTTGCCAGATCATAATTACATGCATCCGTGCCACTCAGAGGTGTTGCACCGGAACAGGCAGCTATATTCGCTGCCTCTCCGGTTGAAGAGATCCAGTATGTTTCGGAATGAGATATCCTTACCAAGCTAAGTAAGATAATTAGAATAGATAATAGTTTCATTATTGTCCGACACCTCTAAGTAACAATCCATTAGATGCCGTTCCTGGCGCACCTGCTGGAGCAATATATCCTATATAACTCATTCTCCCATATCCAGGTGCGGTAGGTGTGCCGCTGGGTGTCCCAACAGTATTATACATACTACTATCAACCAACGTCAGCGGCGTGGTATCAGTAGATACAGCAGAAGTCGCCGCATCAGATATGACGCAATCATAATCACTTCCCGAGGCAACATCTCCAGAATCCTTACGTATATTGAATGTCCATGTGTCACCTGATCCAGGGGCCGTAACAATAGAACATGCAGATCCCTTTATACTCCAATCACTCCATCCAAGCCCATACGTAAGAGCTTCAGTGGCATTAGTGGCCAAGCCAGACGCAACAAACGCCCCATAACTGGCTGCACCAGTATTCCAAGTTGTAATAGATGTGTTGTAGGGGATTATAAACTCACCTTCAACGGTCGTTGCAAACACACTCCCTATATGAACTGCCGCCGCTGCAGGCGTCGCAACTGTTCCGGATACAGTCAGTTTATAGCTTAGCAAATCCCCGGCTACAGCCGCTACTGTATGCGCCGTGTCATTGCAAGTTGTTGCAGCTTCATCTAACGCACATGTGAGCGTTTGTGGAGATCCATTTTTATATAATGTAACAGTTCTAATATTTTCTCCATCAGCTCCTCCGGGAGCCGCAGTCCATAAGACATATAGCGATTTGATATCTCCAGCGGTAGGCATGACAAATGCCCGTGCAGCTTCAGCAGATGCAGGAGCAGATTCCCCCATAAGTGCTGCATAATAATCAGCCGTCGCATTTCCTGTGCTTGCTAATAAAAGAGCTGTTTCTGAATCAGTGGTGCTATCAAATTCCAGATTCCATGTTGCTGTAACCGCAGCAGGAGCGCCGCCCCCGCCATTAGTGGGATCAGTCCTCATAACAATTAATTGTCCTGCCGTAACCGCAGCCGTCGACGCGGTATAATTACAGGAGGTTGCTCCAGCCGCTATGATACATGCAATGGAAGTAGGGCTACCATTGACATATAGCGTGTAAGTGTAACTCGAACTGGCGGTAGTAGGATCAGAACTTACAACGTGGAGATTTCCTAATGTCCCACCTGTAGGAAAAGGAACGCTCCGTTCTGCAATTAACCCACCAGTTCCATTTCCTCCTGATACATTAAAATATCGAGCACCAGTTGTATTTGGTGTTATAAGTTTTGCACTTACCAGTTTTGATTTAGTGGCCCATGCATTACTAATAAACATGAATACAATAATCAGACATGCAAGTTTTCTCATAAGTATGACCTATTTCTGGACATAGGTAATGTAACCGTCAATATCAGCAGATGCACCCTGAAGAATGCATAACGCTTCACCAGCGGTATTGGTGCTGAAAGGCTGAATTAAGAATCCACTGCCATCGGCAGGAACAGAAATCACACCTGACAACAAACCTTGACTCGTTCCACAGGTTGTTCCAGTACCTTCAGCAAACTGGATTGTATCGTCACCAGCCGTTACGATTACACCACTACAGACATAAATTTTTGTGGTCCCGCTTGCCGCAATGAGTTCCGCGCTGTCGGTCTGGTTTATTGCCAGAGTTGTTCTCGCTGAATGACTGCAAGGGTCGTACATATTCGCGGTGAGTAGAGCCTGATTCACATCGAAGTGCATTGCTGCCTTGTCCCCGGTCTCAACTACCGTGGGAGTTGTTTCATGAATGCCCCCGGTGTAGACCGGAGTTGTATTTACCGCTGCGTCAACGGCTGATTCCACAGTCGCAGGAGTTGACTTTAACCCGCCATCTGCTGCAAGCGCGGCAGGAAGTCCGGCATTGAGCAAGGTTTCAAGGCCATCAACACGTTCGAGCACTGTAGTGATAAGCACTTCAATCGCAGCAAGGTCTACTACGGCAGGATCGTCGGAAGCAAGAATCACCCGTTGCGTGAGAGCGCTTGCCGCACCGGCACCGGCAGCTACACCGGCCTGCCCGGCAATCGGGTTTACTTTTGCACGATCTGATTCATCCCAATCGTCTACTATCTGAAGGGCTGTAGTAGACGCTCCGGTATTTGTGTTTGTGGTGCCGATTAAAGTCTCTACGCCGTCCACATGCCCGATGATGGTAGTTTGATTAGCGGCTGTAGCGTCACCGCCGCCAGCGCTTCCGCTAGGCTGATATTGAGCGAATGCCATTGAACCAGCAAACACAATTAAGCAAATTATTATTGTGAACCTTTTTCTGTACATGATTTTCTATCTCCAATATTCAAGGCATCAGATATTTCCTGGCCTTGGTTTCCTCTTAAAAGCATAATTCTTAACACCTGCTTCGCTATAAGCAGTAAGCGCCGGATTTCCTGCAAGTTCCGGCACTGTCTCCAGAAATACCTGTGCTTTGGGATTCGTGCCGCTTAGAACGGCATAACAACCGCGATAAAACGGGATAGGACCGCCGATGCCCATATTCACGCCGACAAGACATTCAACTTTAGCGTTCAATTCTGCTGTGCTGCTTGCCGCATCAGTATCGAATAACATCAATTTATCATTAGCGGTTGCTGTCATTAATGAAGCTGCTTTTACCGTTCCCGGTCCAACGAATAGATGTCGAGTGACGCCAAACATTACACTATCCGGATATCGTGGAGTGTAAAGCCCAATCGGGACCGCTGCTGTCCCTGCATCGGAATCGGCAATGATTTCATCGTAAAAGATCAATCCCGCCGTATGCCCAGCGTCTCCATTCGTTGCGCCGACATACAAATCTGTAATAGCGGCATTCGTAAGCGTGGTAATCTGAGCGCCTACCTGAAATCCGTTCACAAAGAAATCGATCGTACCTGTCCCGCCGGTCTGAACTGATCCGCGTATTTCTACGACAAACCATTCATTCTGATTGATGGAACACACCGGATTTGTTCCAACGGCAGTGGCGGCGGCCTGAGTGCAAAGCAATTGCAATCCGCCGGCGGTCGTGTAATAAAGCTGAATAACTGCCTGATCGGCAGCGGCAGACCGGACGGTAATAAGAGATGTCCGGTCCCCGTTTGTCATTACATGACCTTTAAGATATATCGCGGCACTGACGGCGTAGGCGTGTGTGTCCGAAACATTGAATGCCGCTTGCGTTTGATTGCAGGCGGTAGTCGCTGTCCCGACATCCTGATCCAATCCCCACATATACGCGCCGCGATATGGGGCAACGCCATATTTCTTCACAGAATCGACGTAATGAAGATATCCAAGCGATTTCGATTCCGTATCGGTTATGGCCGTATCGAATCCGATAGCCCCGGTTTCAAATCCATTTTCGAGCAAATATGGGAACGCCATTTTATTCCTCCGTCTGTGCCGCTAATTTCGCAGCTCTTTTGTCTTCATGGTATTTCTTCATGCGGTCGCTTGCCGCTTTACGGGCAGCAAGATTAGGTTCCTTCTTTAAAACCTCTTTTCCTGCTGCTACAACGGGCGCAGGGGCATCCAGCGCTTCCGCACCGGCTTCATATTCGCCCTTGCCGAACACATCGTCATAAGCCTGCCGATACCGTGCGGTCGATCCGAAGGTAATCCGTTTATAATCCCCGAATGAGGATTTATCCCTGTTTTGAGGTCGGAGTTGCTCGATATTGGCAATATCCGGATCGTCGGCTTCGGCTTCCGCGTAGAGTTTCCGCTGATTGTCCTTCCATTCACTGACTGCCCCGTAGCCTTCTACGGCGTGAACGGCATCGCCCTTCTGATTGATTGTGTACTTTTTAATCGCCTTATCCCACTGTAGATGTTTGCCTTTCGCTCCAGCGGGAGATTCCCACATTTCAATTTTGGACGGCATGGCGGGCTTCTTGATGTCGGGCGATTCCAGTTTAATGAATGCTTCGAGAGTTTCCTGACGCCGAACAAGACTTGCCCGCTCTTCATCGGTAATGGCAGGGGGTGAAATTGCCACCTTCTGCGCTTCCAGGTCTTTCTTGCGTTTCATAAATTGGGTTTTGTTCTCGATTGAACCGAACTTATACGGATCGGAAGCGATATCGTTCATGTTGTTTACCTGCTTTGTGATATCTTCTCTTTGCCGATAAGTAGCATATTTTGTAGCCATGTTATCCTTTCTTCACGAATGTTTTACCCTTTGGGCGCGAATCCTTGAACCACCGTTCGCCTTCGCCCAACTGAAAAGGAGAATCCTTGAATGCATTCCCTTTTCCGCCCTTTTTAACTGTCTGTTTTTGTTTTTTAGCCATTTTTCACATCCTCATACAAGAAGGGGGGCCGAAGCCCCCCGGTAAAGGTTAAAACTAAGCAGCAGCAGTGATTTGAACCGCACCCTGTCCGCCGCCATCGCTATCGTTTCCGTAATAGCCACTGGCAAAGAATTTAGTTGATTCAACGCCGAACAACTGAGCCGTGGTAACGTCCGTCCCGGCGGGATTGACAAACAATCCACCTTTTTCTCCACCAGTCGCGCCTTCAACCAGAAGGAATATCTGCGAAGTGGCGAGAGAGGAATATCCGGTGCAATTTCGGACCCAAAGATTTGTCGCTGCGGTTGTTTTGTTGTGGATAAACGCAGTCTCAAACTGTCCGTAGAAGTGGCAATCATTAATCGACACATTCTCACTGTCTACCAGGTAAATCGCCCCGGTATTCACAGCAGCGTCAGTTCCACCCGGATCAGTTCCCTGTTTGAATACGCAACGATTGATCGTTGTATCGTCGAAGGTAGTTTCAATATTGATGAAACACACCGCCTCGTAGGTGCTTGCCGTGTAGAAGTAGCAATCCTCGATTGTGGCGTTATTCGCTCCGACGGTAATGAAATTTTCCAGGCTATCGATTGCCGACGTAAACTGAAGATTTTTCACCAACACGTTAGCCGCGTTGATATCGAAATCCGCAGTCGTCGCCGTGCCTAATGTGATTAATGGCCGATTGGTTCCATTGCCGAGTCCGATGATGCTGATTCCGGCTATATCGCAGTTTATTCCTGCCGCTGCGGATATGGTTTCGGCATGACCGGGCATGACATAAATGACATCGCCTTTATTGGCGGTGCATAATCCAATGGCATAATCAATTGAAGCCAAAGGAAGACGCGGATCTCTTCCGGCATTCGCGGCGCTATTTGATCCTGTACCGCTACCAACCCAAAAGACACGTCCACTCGTAATTAGTTCTGTTTTGTCAAGAAACGGTATTCCACCGATTTTGTTTGGTAAATTGCTAGGCATGATTTACTCCATAAAAGGGGAGCGGAAGATTTTCACATGGAGTCGTGAGGTTCGCCGGGTGCGACCTCTCCCGCCCCGTTAGTCCCGGAACTGACTTAACTTACCTGCGCTCCAAGTATGAATCTCCAGGAACGCCGCAAGTACGCATAGCGCATGTAACCTCGGCCCTTGGCGATGATGTTGTCGAACGATTCCATCTTGGCGAGTTCCAGTTTGATGCGCCAGAACCAGATGAGGTTCCGGGCGCGTTCAGAGGAATCGCACAGAAAGTAATTGTTCGTATCGGTCAATCGGTTCCAGGTCTTGAGCTTGAATCGTCCTTCATGGACGTTAATGGTTTGATCGGCATTGTCCAATCCACGAACGGTTTTAAGTATTTCCATTGCCCGATCTTCCAGGTCGATGGGAATAATCAATTCATCCGGCATCAGATCGATCTTGTCTCCGGCATCATCCTTAAAGCCGCGCATCTGAATGATGTTAGCCGTCAAGGATACCGGAGAAAGTTCCGCTGTGGTGAGATTATCGAATCCGGTTGTGGTGGAAATATTCCCATTCGGGCAAGTGTGGCTGTCGCTGCAAAGCGCCACACCTTCTGTATGGGAGTAGAACGTTGTCGGAACGGAAAACCCGCTATTGAACATATCGGCGGCGTCGTCTTCCTGAGTCTTGAACGCGCTTCTGCCCAGTCCGGAGAACTGATCGGCGATAACGCCATGCTGGTCGTCGTCGTAAAGTTTCCGTTGGATTTGCACGCCAAGAGCTTTCTCGATATGAGTTGCCGTCACATCGTAGCCCTGTTCGGCTCCGTCGTACTGAAGGACTCCGTTGAATTCTTGGAATTTACCCATCGGGGTCAATTCGGAATATTTCTCGGTTGGCTTATCTGAAGATTCAATAGTGAAGAAATCTCCGATACGGCTTTTGCCCTTGTCGTATTCGCCCGTTGCTATGTCGCGGAATAGAGGATCGAGAACGTCCGCGAACCCTTGAGATGTTAAAGGAACAGCCATGATTTATTCTCCTTATGACCTCGGATTGAGGAAGTGGTCCCCAAGCGCGAAGTACACATCAACAAGGGGGTTGGATTCATTATAATCGCATACGCAATCGACGACATTCGCGTCAATTCCCGTTGCAACAACTATCGATGCATCGCCCTGGTCCAGCGTGGTTGACAATTGAACGTTTTTGCATCCTAACGCCCACGGCACAACAACGCATTTGTCCCCAACGGCTATGCTGGAGGGAAAACCGTTGGTGCAAGTGTAAGACGTAGCGTTTGTGAATGAATCTACAATCGCCTTTCGTCCTTTATTCGCACCGCTAATCATAAACAGCGTTCCCATTGAGAAATCCACATTCGGGACTGTTGCGGCGGAAAATACCGTTGCAGACGCCGAAGTCTGTGTATGAATGGTCAACGCGGTATTGTTGGTTGCTCCCAACGTTCCACGGCATTTGTAAACTGAAAAGGGTTGAATGTTGGTAAGAACATCAACGGGAGTTGAAGCGGCATAAGTCCCGGCTTCGTAGGTAACGCCTACGGAATCCGCTGCAGCGGTAGTTGAAGCATCTGTGATATTTCCCAACTGATTGGTAATATCATAGATTACCACCTGACCTTTGATAACCGTCGCGCCTATGCGCAGTTCCCGAAGAATCGCCTCACCCAACCCTGCGGCATTGAAACTGTATTCCATTTGAGTAACTCCTATGGTTGAGGGTTAATCCCATGATTGTTACGGTCCAGGACGCTAAAGAAATTCTCTTCCGCAAGAAACAACGTGCAAGTGACAAACTTCCGTCCGCACCCGTGGCAATCGGAACGATAATTCCATCCCCAGTCCGGGCGGTAATGATAAGATTTCCACCAATTCCGATAGCGACGCCAGCATTCTTCGCACATCACGACTGGCCGGCGCAAGGCGACATGATCATCCACCCACACCGCTCCAAGGACGCGATCCGGCTTAACGATGGCAATAGCGTCAGTTTTGGCTTTAATCTGATTTAGAAGTTTAGTCGCTTCGCTGAGTGGAAGCCTGAACCTGGTAAACGCATGAGACATAAGTTGACTGAATCATTTCCGTGCCCTCTAAGATGAATTCAGCCGCAACTTACGTCTCTGTGTGCCGCAGAGGGTATTTTGATGCGGTGATTCCGATGCTTTCAATTTTACTGCCGGCGTCCCGCCCGTGACATGCTGCCTAAAGATGCGCCATCCATCCAGGCGGGACTTCCGCAAAACCAACAGCCCTGAGCGCCGTTGCCGTCGTAATAAACGGTTGCGCCCCCGATTGTCGTTGTAAGGCTTTTGTGAACGAACTGCCCGCCCCGAGGACGGGTTTCCGGATCGTTCCACGCCCCACATGCCGAACATCTGATTCTATCTTCCTGTTCGTTTCTCATATTCGCAAAACACATAGCATGAAATAATTATTCATGTCAATGATAATTTATGCAGAAGCCCTTCCTTCCTGCTTCCGTTTCTCCTTGATTTCAGGAGAAAGGTTCTCCCAATACTTCTTTGTCGCTTCGGTTTCCCCGATATGATAAGCTCGCATCAGAATCTTGACGCCTTTATCTTTTTCTAGTTGCGTCAGATAAATCTTGTCCGTTGCGGGTTTCGCGCCGGGTATCTTCCCGTTATTTTTTCCCGGCTCTGTTACTGCCGCATTTGCCGCCAGATCCCGCGCAGCATCAGAAGCGTCCTGCAGACCATGATTTGATTTGGCAATCACTTCATTTGCCGCAATAGCGACGATATTCGCCATATTGCCGTGAGCGAATGAATAGTTTTGATCGTTGGCTATTTCACGGGCGCGGTTGCTCACCTGCTGGTATAGCGGACTTGATGTATCGGTAATGCCGCGTGATTTCAAGTAATTCGACAAACTCGACTGTTGCCGTTGCGTATTTGAGACGGTTTGAATCATTTCGCTTAACTGGCTTGCCGCTTCGCTGGTGCTCTTTTCACGTTGAATCTTCCGAATGGATGCAAGTGTAGGCATATCGCCGTCGATGATTGCAGCGTGTTCCCTCTTGGCAAGTTCTTCGTCTGAAGGGTATTCCGGGTCTTTTTTAGGCGGCGGAGGAGGAGGTGCCGCCATTCTTTCATTGATGATGTTTTGCAGGCGTTCGCGTTCTTGCTTCTCTCGATTCCATTCCTGAAATGTGCCTTTATAGTTATTTTCCAGGCGATTAAGTTTTGCCTGTAATTCTTCAACCGTGGGCTGAGCGGTTTTAGAAGTTGAATCATTCGAATCTGATGCCGGCTCCGGATCGGGGGTTGGGTCTACGACCGGCTCCTCAACGGAGGTTTGATCTGTATCGGGCATGATTTATTCTCCTTGCTGATTGATAATCGGCTGAGGGCACACTCAAAAGCGCCAATCGCTTCAATGGCGGGCCGCTCAACCCACGATGTTATAATCCGAACGCTAATTGCGCCAGATTAATACGAAAAATGTTCTACCGGCGTATGATCCGCCTGTATCTTTTCATTTTTTATTGACGCTACTACAAGTTGATTTGCCAGATTTTTATAGGCAAACACCTGACCTTGATAAAACCGATGATCGTCGGTGCAGGTTTCGCACGCTCTTGACGCTTGCGTAGTCAATGCGTCGAGTACCATCTTCACTGGTTCCCAGTCTGAACTGGAAATCAATGTCTGAAGCCTGATGCGTAATTCTTCCGGCCATTCCATCATACCGCCACCTCCGGTTTCGGCATTTCCCCGCCCATGCCGCCAAGTTTATTCATGTCCATCCCGCCCCCGCCGCCGGGAATCCGTCCCGGTTGATTTCCACCGGGCATTGGACTATTTGCCTGCGGCATGGCGGGAATGAGGTTTTTCGGCCAAATCAGGTCGAAGTTCTTTTTCCCGCTCGATAGCCAGATATCGGACAGCATCATGCGGATATTATTCGCCAATGGCGGCATTTGCATTGCTTTTCCGATTGCATCCAGAGTGATCTGATAAAGCGTCGTATTAGTCTGCGCTTCAGTCGAACGGCTGTTATTGAACGTGAAATCGAAATCCACATCGTCATTGAACATGCCGCGTTGCACTGATTTCTTCTGGAATGCGCCGGATTTACGATTCAATATCCGGTACATTGCATCCGGTTTAGCGAATCTTTTATGGTAAGCGTGAACTTTTCGGAACATTTCAACAAAAGCCATCGCGTGCAGGCTGACAAGAATCGTGAATGCCACGGTTGACTGCTGGATTTGATAGTACATGCCCCGCGCTGTTCGAGGCGCATTGGGCGTTGAAGGGTTTCTCCCGATATTCAGGTCGCTGATGGAAGACAATTTCTCACCATAAGCCTGAAGCTGCTGTTCCTGAGAGAGGAAGAAGTTCGGATCGTGATTGAATCGCGGGAACAGTACACCTCGTGGGTCTTGCACTTCGATGCCCTGGCCGGGCGATATTCCGATAATTGACGGCATCACGCCGGTAATCGCCGGACTGTACATGTAAAACGGCACATTAGCCAGCGTGCCATAGTCCACGCCCTGATTCCGGGCCGTATTCAATCCCTGCTGAATGTATCGGAGTTTCGACGGAATTCCGGAACCGTAGAAGTACCGGCCATTGATTCTCTGGTAATGATTGAGCACATGAGGCCGTTTATTGTCCGGGCAGACGCGGGACAATGGACGAATCATCATAATTTCTTCTGTCGGAATGCAATAATTCACGATAACTTCTTCCGCATAGCCTTCCTCTTCCGAAGCTTTCTGTTCGATTACATCATCTTCGCCTTCGGGCATTTCGTTCGAAACAACCTGGAATCTCGCCGGCAATGGCCAGCGCATGTACATCTCGATGGTGAAGAGCGTTTCCATCACTTCGTTTTCTTCCAGTCCTTCTTTTTCATTAATGGCCTTATCCTTTTCCGTCGGTTCGCGTTTCAGGAAGTGATCGTTCATTTTTTCCGTTACTTTATATCCCAATCGCTGTCGTGCGATAAGTTCTTCGTGGTTCAGATATTGTCGCTGATAATACCAGGGGCAAACGGGATACTGGAATCCGGGACCGCTGCCGGGAGCGACGAAAATATCTTCCATATCGGATAATTCCACTGTCGTCTGGTTAACCTGATCGATTTTGACATCTTCCACCCGGTCGTAATTAACGTTCACTTCCACAATCGAACCTTCGGGAAACCCTTTCTCAACGCTTCTATCGATGCGTTCCTCGCGTTCCTGAATCCGATCTTCGCGCCGGACGAAAAAGTCCTGATTCTGCCTCACTTTCACCGAACTGGTTCCATCGACGGTATTATCCATGAGCCAATCGGCACCAAGTTGCTGAAGTGGAATCACTTCCTTATAGTAATAATCGAAATAATATTGGGAAAGATCCTGGGATTCCAGATAATCGCCCGATTCCATTCCAATCACATTCGGCGAAACGGCCAATAAAGTATCGAATTCATGAGCAACGACGGCGTGATCCATCACCTGAGTCAATGGCAGATACATATTACTGGCATTTTCCCATGGAAACGATTTCACTTTTTGATCCGGAATGCTTAGATGCATTCGCCAGTACATTGCGTGAAGATCGTCCCATTCGGATGTTTTCCTGAAATTCTGCGCCGAATCGATCATATCCCGAAGCGCCCGTTTCAGCCGGTCTTCGGCGTCTCCGGTTAATTCAATCTTTTTTACAAGGTCATTTATCGCCATTTTCAGTACCCCGTGCATTCGTTTCTGGTTGCATTCGTTTTAGTTTGCACATGCTGTTGAAATATCCTATTTTCTTTCAATCGCCGCAATTGAGGATAGACTTTCGCGCCGAGAACAGCCATAGCGCCAGTCATTACACAATTATGAACAATAATTCCATTGGCAACAAAGGATCTATCTTCTTTTACTTGAAGATTATATACTTTCCCATTATAATGATATTTTCTAATCTTCCTTGCATTAGACCCAAAATGCATTCCTGACAATCGACGCTGTCTGGAAAATCCTGGCCACTTATCATGAATAGCTACCCAATATTGATTCTTTGATTTTTTATTATACCGATGTCGCGTTACTTCTTGAAGTGTTGCGTATTTCCCATATACCCATGATATATCCCTCATATCAAGAGCAAGGGACTTACTCGTCGTACATCCAATTATATGATTTTGGCCTGCTCTATACCACCCGTCCCCCGCCAACCATTCATTTAAAATAGAGTCCCAATAATTCGATAATTGCGTAAAGTATGGAGGAAGTATTTTTTCTTTATTTTCGTCATAGCATAATCTGAGCGCATAATGCAATAATTTTGAATTGGCGGCTATAGCAACACAATTCTTTCCTCTTCTATCTAACCGTATAGACGCTCCTATAGATTCCAGATATTGAGAATACTTTTTTATTCCTAAAATATCTGTTTTATTAAATGATAATTCGATTCTATAGCCTGAGGTATTTTTCCAACCATTATTTTTACTTTTGGATGCACATCCATCCGCCAGAAATCTACCGAGAAATTCCGCAAAATCTCGATCAAGAGGAATTGTTTTTAGCTTTACTGGACCTCTATTTTTATATTTAAACTGTGATTCGGTGATTGCATCGATTTCTAATGGATAATTCTCTCTCCCATCAATTACCGATGCACACGAGAATGAAGTTTTTTTCCAATCACCAGGGACGACCCATAGACTTCTATGTGATTTCCACATTGAGACGCCATCAACTGTTTTAGGATAGGCCAATAATGGATGGTTATAACTCAATTCAATAGGCAATTGGCCCATGAAACGAAATTCGTAGAAATCACCTGAAAACGGTTTTTCAATACATTTCTCTACGGGTTTGTACCGTCCCATATGCGTCATAACCATATCGCCCGGACGAATATTCTCTATCGGACGATATCCGATATTTGTTTTTATTAGCGTGCCTTGTTTTAGGCAATCATCGTGATATCCGGCTTCAGCTTCCGTACCCCCGCCGGGTTTCTTTATGAATGTCCGTAATTGGCTGACGGTTTTCTTACTGTGAAACACAATCTCATTATTCGATATGGCCTCGGCCAAGCCGCCTATCAGGATGCTTTCCTTATTCCCTACTGTCGTCCTGAAGCCTATTTCACGGTTCATACGCGTCTTGTCCGTATCCCAATCATCTCGATGGTACAATCGTTCACGCGGATATTCCCGCCCTAACTCGATGCAAAGCATTCTACCACTACTATTGCATTCTGGAATAATAAAAGCGTTATTATAATATTCAGCAATCAGCATGGCCGGCGACTTCAGGTTCTCCACAGCTATCGGGGCCGCAAGTTGCGCCACTTGTTCCATCTGATTGTCGCAATCGTACACATCAATCACGCTATCGTCCTGAGCGCGGCCATGAGCGTCAAGTTTCCCTTCCGCCGTGTCAATCGCAACGACGTATCTGTGCCCGTGCATTGGTTCCCGATACCGAGTCAAATCCCCCTTCGGATCATTCCGAAACAATATCGCCTTATCCCATCTTCCGGAATAATACAGTTCACCCTTAATCCCATCCTCAATCGGCATACGGTCAATCGCTGCATGATCGAACCGCGACCGGCCACTGGCCCGCACCCCCTCCTCGGGCGTCATCGGATATTCCTGGGCAAAAATATCTTCATTGCCCTGGCATGTCAATTTCAATTGCATCCGCCGCCAGTTCAGCAATTCCAGACTTGCACCTTGATCCTCATGATAATATTTCTCTCTTACGCTTAAACTATTTCGAAAATTCTCCTTTTCATTCTGATCCTTAAATTCCAACCACGCATCTTCATCGTCTTTGATCGAAATAAATACCGGAACAAAATGATTCCACTTTACCGGATTCGTCACTTCGTAATGCGCCACCAACTTCTGACTACCAAACTGATCCTTCTCTTCCGTGAACCAGACCCGACAGTTCTGATACGCATCTTCCCAATACGGCAGAAATAGCCCATCATGCCCGTTAAACGTGCTCTCAATTATCATCGTCGTGTTCGGCATCGTCGCAATCGCTTGAAATAAACTTATCGCCACATCCGCACCCTTCTCCCACTTCGATTGCTCGCTGGCCAGGATATACTGCGGCGTCTGTCCCGTCCCCGCGTACTTGCTCCCCGCCGTCTCAACCCATATGTGCCCTTCAGCACTCTGAAACCTAAGTTCCCGCTTGTTCGTCACTCCCTTGTACAACTTCGGACGCGATAACGGCGGAATGTCCGGCGTCCATGGCTTGTCCAGATTCTCGAAAAATCGCGTCGCTATCTGAAATAACTTCTCGCTCAAATCCACTTCGTGCGTGATAATCAACCCATCCAACCCTTCAAACAGTACACTCGCCAACATATCTGCCGCAACAAACGTACTTAATCCCCGCTTCCGACTCTTCGCTATTATTATTCGTACCGGCTGCTTGCTCCCCCTCAACAATTCTATCATCGCCATTACTTTCCGCTGCGCATACGTCAACGGACTCATCAACTGCAACGCCCCCTGCTTGTTCTTTATCACGCAATGCCGCTCAAATAACCACGTCCTCGACCTCCGGCATAACTCCTCCTCCATCGCACAGATCTCTTCCCACGGCACCTCGCCCTTGTAACTCGCAGGCTTCCTCGGCGGCACTACGTTTATTCCCATGAATCTTCAATCCTCTGGATCGTCTCAACTATCGCTTCATACCGCTCATAACTCCCGTTGATCCAAGTGTATTCCTTACCGCAATCCATGCACCTAACCCCACTCGGCACTGTCGGATCTAATTCCATATTCGTATGCTTGCATTCATCCATCGCCTCGCCTTTCATTCAGTAACTTCACGCCGTGAAACCATTCCTTCACGGTAATCCAGAAGCTCTAATCTTAAACTGTATATATATTCAAGCAACTGAGTAACATCCGCTTTGGTCTTAAATCCATACCCACCAGCATCAAGCCGCACCTGACGTAATCTCTCTTCCCTCTCTTGAATTTCTTGTAGATCAGGACTTGGAAGTTCTCGGATACTCCTAATCAAATACTTCAATGAATCTATTTCGACTTGTTCCTTTACTTCCCCACTGCAATTCAATTCCTCTCGCTCGCAATCCTCCAGCCCATACCATACCTCATCCATTATGTCCAATATTCCGTCCCGTACCTTCGCCAACCCACGGTATACCTTTAAACCGTCCATCTCTCCCCCCCCCTTCCCACTCATAAATTTTTAAAATATTTTCCGCGAATCCTCAATTTTTAACTTCCCCCACCATCCCATAATACCTCAACTTCACTCACCCCATGATGATATTTCATGTGCTCACTCTGATTCTCAAATACCACCAAATTCCCCACCTCATTGTTCCTATTGTCCCCATCCCGATGATGCACCACATTGTGCGGCTCCAACCGGTAATAATGCCCAACTACCTGCCTCCCTATGTTCTGCCCCTGCCTCCAGGAATAATACGCCGGATTCTCCCGACTCTTGTGATAACACTCCTCTCCACAGTACTGCCTCACCGCCTTCCGCCACTCCGACCGCCTCTTCCTCACCCCATTCCCACAATAATCACATACACACTCCACCCACTCCCCATCCTTCGCCACCACCCCCGCTCCCCGCAGTATCTTCATCACATTCGCCCGCGTCATCCCGTACCTGTCCCCTATCTGCTGATACGTCAAATGCTGCATCGTGTACATCACTACCATCTCTTCCACCCGGTATTTATATCGCTTCCTCGCTCCCATTTCCCCACCCCCACCATTACGTTTACTACACACCATCACTTATACCACTATCATCAATGCTTTGTCAAGAATTAGTTTACAAGGTGGGAATAGGATCTGAAAATTTTATAATATTTTTTTCAGGGATGGGGAGTCACAAGGGAAGTGTTTGGACACCAAAGGAAACGGGACTCCTACCCTCCGGCGTGTCGGGCCTGCCTGCCGGCCTACCAGATGCCCCTGCATCCTGAGAACGGGATCACCCCTCACCCCAACATATAGTGGTAGCACCACAAATCACCCTGCATAACACGCTACAGGTATACCGTGCTATGCATGTAACATGCTGATATGGCTGGAGTTATCGGGGCATGGTATACGTAATGGTGGTAGTCATAACATATAATATCAGAAGCTGGACTATGAATCGGCACCTGGATCAGTGCCGGTATCTGCTGTAATATCAATAGCTTGCGGAGTATCGCCCTGTAATTGGCGCAACTCTGCATCGGTAGGCTTACGACCGTGTAGCACGATGTACCGCATCTCAATGTCTGAGACCCCGATATTGATCTGCGTTGTGGGTCTGCGCTCTGATTGCTGGTCTTGGTCCGGATACGCACCTATGAGCCTTGCTGCCATATCAGCGCCTCGTAGCCTTATTCCATGCGCTTGCGCGGAGATGATTGACTCATCGCATCTCATTGCATCATCAATTACAGTGGTGATTTTTTCTTCGATTGGCTTGGATTTGGAAAGTAGGGCAAGAATCGCTGCCTGAATATTCGGTTTGGTCAAGTTTTCTGATGCCATTTGCCTTGCAGTGGCTAAATTCTGTTCACTTTGCCCTAAATCGTAGGCTTCTAGGGCTGCTTTGAATCCATTTCGCCCGTTTTTTAGGTACTCAGTGGTAAATTTGGCCTGTTTTGCGGTAAGTGGCCGGAGAGACTTGTTATCGCTTGCCATACGGACATGATAAGGCAGGTTGGAGCTGGATTGCAAGCGGAATTATTAATTACCTGGGATAATGAGCCTAGCTCTGCGCTCAAGCTCATCGGAGATATGGGCAAGAATATAAAGACTACGGACATATTTCCGGATGGAAGATAGATATTGAGTAGGGATATCA
>Ga0105102_10000028_pt1 | contig 31729 bp, 18 predicted proteins | sample PPLLaktember2015_FD_87032 | JGI IMG/M metagenome (GOLD analysis project Ga0105102, IMG submission 87032) | Freshwater sediment microbial communities from Prairie Pothole Lake near Jamestown, North Dakota, USA - PPLs Lake P7 Core (6) Depth... | ecosystem: Environmental > Aquatic > Freshwater >...
CGTTCGTGGGCGGCAGTTCTTTATAGTCTGCCGCCCTATCTGCGACTGATGAGGATACTTTATGCGTTCGTATTTGACAGTTAAGCGCCCCTTATGGGCGGATCGGGGGGATGCGATATAAAAACCCAACACTACCCTAACCTACAAAGTGTTACGGAAGCGAGAGAAATATAAGATTCAAAATAAAAAAATTCCGCCCTATATAAAAATAAAATAAGTAAAATTATAAGTTTGATGAAAAAAAATTCCGGAGAAAATTTTCAGTCACTACAAGTCGATGCAATTACGGGAGAGTATTACCTTACAATACCCGAATGGATTGTCAACGAACTTTCATGGTATGAAGACACAGAAATCTTGTTTAACTTGGAGGGTTCTGACTTGATTCTGACCGAAAAGAAGGACGATTGACAGAAGATACATAGTAGAGTATGATGATGAGGTAAACGTTTTATCTTATGGCTAAAGGATTTACTGTAAAAGCAAATGCACCAGTAGCATCACAAGTCCCCGAATGGGATTATGCTGCGGCAAAAGAAATGGTTAGAGGAAAGTCAATTGTATTCTGTCTTCCCGGTAGAGGAGTCTCCTATACCTATCTGAAGAATTTTGTACAACTCTGTTTTGACTTAGTACAATCAGGAGCAAGCATCCAGATCTCGCAAGATTATTCATCAATGGTAAACTTTGCAAGATGCAAGTGTTTAGGAGCGAATGTACTGCGAGGACCAGATCAAATTCCTTGGGATGGCAAACTTAATTATGATTGGCAACTTTGGATTGATTCTGACATCGTTTTCAATACTGAAAAGTTTTGGCAACTGGTTCTGATGGACAAACAAATTGCTGCAGGTTGGTATGCAACTGAAGATGGGCACACGACATCTGTTGCTCATTGGTTGGATGAAGATGATTTCCGTGGCAATGGTGGTGTGATGAATCATGAAACCGTTGAAAGCATCTCAAAGCGCCGCAAACCATTTACTGTTGATTACACTGGATTTGGTTGGGTTCTGATTAAGAATGGCGTTTTTGAACACTCGGAAATGAAGTATCCTTGGTTCGCTCCAAAGATGCAAGTCTTTGAATCTGGCGAAGTACAAGATATGTGTGGAGAAGACGTATCATTCTGTTTGGATGCAAAGACAGCAGGTTTTGAAATTTGGTGTGATCCTCGCATTCGCGTTGGTCACGAAAAGTCAAGAATTATCTGATGTCTAACCAACGGTATAATATTCTCTGTAAAGGTAGAAGAATCTACACATCACTTACAGAAGAAGAATATTTCAATACAATGGAGGATCTGTCGATTGAGTATTATCAGACGGGTTCTCCAGCACCTGAAGATCTTGAAACTGAAATTTTAGTGGAGAATAATTTATGGCAACAAAAGCAAAAGGCGGTCTGAACAAAAACAGCTCTTATATTGCGGGTCCTCCTAAGAAGTCTCGTCAAGGTAATGGAATGGGAACTAAGTATTCTGCGTCTTCTCGTAATGGGGCACGTAAGAAGTATAGAGGACAAGGTAAAGGATGACTTATCACCTAGACGGTAATGATGAATGGAATCAAATACATCCATCAGACCTCTGGGTTTATAATAAACTATTTCTAAGTCGGGTTTTGGGTTATACATGTGGTCCTGTTGGCACCACTGTTCCAAGACCCGACTTTTATATTGTCCGTCCTTCGTTTAATTTACTTGGAATGGGGCGTTTTGCTCGTCAAGAATGGATTGAACAGTGCACTGATCACATACACCCTGCTGAATTTTGGTGTGAAATCTTCAAAGGAGAGCACTTAAGTGTCGATTATAGATATGAAGAGTCGGAATTGGTCGTTCTTGGCACAAAAAGTGATGATGATCCCTATTATAAGTGGAAAAAATGGGAGAAAATTGATAAAAAAGTGGAATTTCCTGAAATTTTGAAGAACTTGAAGGGTACTTATGAGTGGATTAACTGTGAATTTATCAATGGACACCTGATTGAGGTTCATTTTCGAAGAAATCCCGATTTTCGTTATGGAAATTCAGTAGCGATACCTGTTTGGGACAATGAAAAGGTTGAAAATATGAAATTTATAAAGGATAGTGAGTATTTTCGCAAGGGTTTCTATATACAATAAATAAATTTTTCAGAAAACTGACTTGGAAAGATTTTCAATGGGCAAACACCTGCTCTTAGAGGTGTATGACGTAGATTTTGACCTTATCAATGACGTAGAATCTCTACAGAACGTCATGATAAAAGGCATTGAACGGGCAGGAATGACCATTCTGAATACTTTTTCACATTGTTTCATTCCACAAGGTTGTACAGTCGTTATAGCACTGTCAGAAAGTCATGTTTCTTGCCATACTTGGCCAGAAAATGGGTGTTTAGCAGTCGATGTATACACTTGTGGTGAAGGAAATCCCAAATTAATCGCTTTAGAAATTCTAAAATACTTAAACTCTTATGTATACACTCTTCGTGAAGTCGATCGTTAAATAGTAGTAAGGAGATAGCAACCTCCTTTATAAAAGTTCTGTTTTATACATTAAAACAGGAAGCTACTATGTCTAATTCACCAGTCGATAGAGACAAAGATTACATGTATCAAATGTGGGGAACTACAAGATTAGTCACCGATTACGAAAATTCTCCACAAAAAAGAGTCATTCAAGAAATCATGCACGACTCTGCACCAAAACATGATTTCAGAAAACAAGTTGAATTGCATGAAAAAATCAGAAATGATGAAGATTATGATGATTGGGATTATGGTACGGAACCAACATATGGTTCATCGTGGAAATGAACATAAATAAATAAAGAGATTTTTTTCTACAGATGACAGTAACTAGGATATCTAGATACTTTAAAGATATCAGTTTATCCTTTGAACCACATCCTGTAACAAAGGATCTACCTATTTTGATGAATCAGAACGCTATCGCTAGATCGATTCGTAATTTAGTGGAAACGGTTAAGACTGAAAGAGTTTTTAACCCTACACTTGGATCAGATATAGTAAGTAGTTTGTTTGATTTTGTTGACTATGCAACTGCAAATGTTCTTCAAGATCAAATTTCAATAGTAATTTCAAACTATGAACCTAGAGTTGAAGACGTTATCGTTCAGATAGATCCCAATCCGGATCAAAATAATTTTGATGTTACTGTCACATACAACATTATTGGTCAAGAACTTCCAACACAACAATTTTCGTTTATACTAGAGGCAACAAGATAAAATGCCTTTTACAAACTTCACAAATCTAGATTTCGATCAAATCAAGACATCGATCAAAGATTATCTCAGAGCAAACTCCAATTTTACGGACTTTGATTTTGAGGGATCTAACTTTTCAGTATTGATCGATACTTTAGCGTATAATACTTATATTACAGCATTCAATTCCAACATGGTTGTGAATGAATCTTTCTTAGATTCGGCAGTTGTAAGACAAAATGTTGTGTCGTTGGCAAGAAATATTGGTTATGTACCTAGGTCTAAGACCGCTGCAACAGCGGTTGTTTCATTTTCCGTACCTGTTCCACCAATATCTCAAGATCCCCTCCTATACCCTCCTACAGTCACCTTACAATCTGGATTAATTTGTACAGGAACTACAAGTGGGTCATCCTACATATTTTCAATTCCTGAGAATATAACAACAAGTGTGGTAAATGGAACTGCAACATTTACTAATATTCAAATTAAAGAAGGAACTTTTCTCACCAAACAGTTCGTCGTTAATAAGTCATTAGATCAAAAATTCATATTAGATAATCCATTTATCGATACCTCAACAATTAGAGTAAGTGTTAAAGGTATTAATGATGTAGGAACTGGTAAACCATACAATGTAGTTGATAATATTTTTAATGTTGATAAAACTTCAGAAATATTTTTAATTCAAGAAGTTCAAGATGAAAAATACGAACTTCTATTTGGTGATGGAATCTTTGGAAAAGATTTGGAAAATAATGCAGTAATCACCGCTTCCTATATTGTTACCGGTGGTAGAGAAGGTAATGGTGCTAGATCTTTCGATTTCCAAGGGTCACTAGTTACTTCTAATGGAACAACGATTGTTCCTGAAGGTACTGTTGTAGTTACGACTTCACAAAGTTCTCAAAATGGATCTGAAATTGAAACTATTGAATCAATCAAAAAATATGCACCTAGACTGTACTCTTCACAATACAGAGCAGTTACATCTAGAGACTATGAAACTATTATTAAGACCATAATTTATCCTGAAGCGGAATCGATAAGTGTAGTTGGTGGTGAAGAATTAAATCCACCAGAGTTTGGAAAGGTCTTTATAAGTATCAAACCAAAGGGTGGAAGTTTTGTTTCGGATTTTAATAAGCAAAATATAAAAAATAAACTAAAGCAATACACTGTCTCTGGTATTAACCCAGAAATAATAGATCTCAAAACACTATATGTTGAGATTGACTCGTCCGTCTATTATAACTATTCCAAGGTTTCTAGTTTAGAAGACCTGAGAACAAGAGTTATCAATTCTTTAAATTCCTATTCAGAATCTACTAATTTGAATTCATTTGGTGGTAGATTCAAATATAGTAAAGTGTTACAAGTGATTGATAATACTGATGAAGCAATTACATCAAACATTACAAGAGTCAGATTAAGAAGGGATTTAAAAGCGATTACTAGTAATCCTACCCAATATGAAATTTGCTACGGTAACAAGTTCCACGTCAATGCAAGTGGGAAAAATATAAAATCAACTGGATTTAAGATATTTGGAGAGACGGATATTGTATATTTCACAGACACTCCAAATCAAACAGACTTGAAAACAGGAATCATTTCAATTGTTAAAGATTCTCCAGTTTTAGTAAGTGCTGGTTCTACAGTGACTCTTAGGACACCAGTTGTAGTTCAATCTGCAGGCACTGTTAACTACGAAACAGGAGAAATTTTATTAGGGTCTTTAACGATTACTTCTACAGAATTACCAAATGATATTATAGAAATTCAAGCTATTCCAGAATCAAACGATGTTATAGGTTTAAAAGATCTTTACTTAGCGTTTGATGTTTCTAAAAGTAAAATAAATATGGTTAAAGATGTAATATCATCTGGTGATGATAGTTCTGGAGTTATATTCTCTTCAGATGAATATTATAGATCAAGTTACTCTAATGGTCAAATAACGAGGGTGTAATAAATGGTTAGAGATGGTTTTGAGTCTAGAGTAAAAATTCAGCAAATCATTGCAAATCAATTACCAGAATTTGTTTTGGATGAAAGTCCAAAATTTTCAGAGTTTTTGAAGCAATATTACATTTCTCAAGAATATCAAGGTGGTCCCGTTGATATTGTAGAAAATCTTGATCAATATTTAAAACTTGATAATTTTACACCAGAAGTTATTGTAGGTGAAACTACATTAACTGCAAGTATATCTTCAACATCAGCAACAATTCAAGTTGAAAGTACAAAAGGATTTCCAAAATCTTATGGACTTTTAAAAATTGATGATGAAGTAATTACATATACTGGAATTACAACAAATACTTTTACTGGATGTATCAGAGGATTCTCTGGAATTACTGACTATCATAAGGAATTAAACAATCAAGAATTAGTATTTACATCAACTAACGCATCTTCACATGCTAATAGTTCTACTGTAGAAAACTTAAGTTCCCTTTTCTTACAGGAATTTTATAATAAAATTAAGTATAGTCTAACACCCGGACTAGAAAGTATCAGTCTATCTTCAGAATTAAATACTGGTAATTTTATAAAAGAATCTAATTCTCTATACAAATCAAAAGGAACTGATGAATCTTTTAGAATTCTATTTAATGCTTTATATAATGAAACTCCCAAGATTAAAAATTTAGAGAATTTATTAATTAAATCATCTTCTGCATCTTACTTAAGAAGAAAAGTTGTAATTGCCGAGTCTATTTCTGGTAATCCTTTAGAATTACGTGGACAAACCCTTATAAAGACCACAGATTCTTCTTCAACAGCTTCTATATCTGAAGTTGAAGTTATTAGAAGAAAAAATAAAACTTACTACAAACTTCTACTATTTCTTGGGTATGATGATTCATTCCCAACTATTACGGGTTCATTTGATATTACAGGTAGCACAAAAAATTTAAATGTGGTTAGTGTAGGAAGTTCTACAATTACGGTAGATTCTACAATTGGATTCCCATCATCGGGGATGATTTTTTCTGGTAATAATAAAATATCTTATATTGATAAAACAGTTAATCAATTTTTAGGTTGCTCTGGTGTAAGTATTCAAATTCCAATCGCATCTACAATCTATTCACAGGATACTTATTATGGTTATGAAGGTGGCGATTTAACTAAAAAAGTAGAACTAAGAATAACTGGAGTATTAACAGACTTCAACAGTATAACTGAAATCTCATCCGCAAATGAAGGTGAATATATTTTTGTAAAGAATATTGGCGAAGGAATTAAAAATCCCCCAACAAATCCTACAAAAAAAGAAATTTTTGCTAACAGTTGGATTTACAACACCAAGTCAAGATATCAAATAGAATCTTTAGTTGATGGAAATAATGACGGTCTGGCAGAGCAAGTTATTGTAAAAAGCACTATTGATAAATCAAGTCTAAAAGTTGGAGATTATATTGATGTTTTATTAAGAGATTCTGAGGTATTGGCAGCATCCAATTTACAAGTAACTGGAATAACTGATAGAATTGTCTCTATTAATCAACCATTTACGTTTAATACTTCATTTAGGTATGACATTAGAAGGAGAATTAAAACGGGAACAAGTTCTATTGTTCCATTCGAGCATTCTGAATCATTTGCTGATGTTCAGAATGTTTATAATGAGGATGATGTACACATGTATGTCGCATCAAACTCAATACCATCTTATCAAATAACTATTCCCGTATTTTCTTATAATGCTTCAGGAATATCTGATTTAGTTGAAAATACCGGATTATACTCAAGAATTTTATTCTCTGAAAATATTTCATTTACTACTGGATCTGAAGTCTACTACAAACCATCAGCAACTCCAATTCAGGGACTAAATGAGGGCATTTATTATGTTGAAGTTTTACCAGATTTAGCATCTATTAGACTCTACTCTTCTAGATCTGTAATAGGTACTGCAAATTATGCACAATTTGCAAATTTCCCCGGCGGAATTCATAACTTCACATTATCAGAACAAAAAGAAAAAACAATATCTCAGCAAAAAATACTTAGAAAATTTCCATTAGAACCTGACATTTCAGTGAATAATGAAAATATTACTGAAGTTGGTCCTACTGGATTGCTTTTAAATGGCGTAGAAATTTTAAACTATAAGTCTAATAATAAAATTTACTACGGACCATTAGAATCGATAAGAGTATTAAACAGTGGTAACGGATATGACGTAATTAATCCACCATTGTTGTCATTAAACTCTGGAAATGGTGCGATTCAACCAGTAATTAGAGGATCTTTAGAAAAGGTTTACGTAGATCCACAAGACTTTGATATTGATGTTATTGTTTCCATTGCACTCACTGGAGGTAATGGTAAAGGTGCGGTATTAGAACCGATTATAGAAAAGAGACTAAGAGAGATCAGTTTTGATGCTAAAGAATTAGGTTTTAATGGTGGAGTAGATATTACTAATGAAACTATCAGTTTTAAAGATCCTCACGGACTTTCTGATGGACAATCGGTATTTTATAATCCACAAAATAATAATTCATTGGGAATAGGAACCTTTAAAGCGTCCAATCTCAGTACAGGATTAACTTTGCAAAAAAATTCCGAGTACATTGTAAAGTTCATAAATGATAGAACTATTCAATTATACCAATCAATCTCGGATTATAATGCAGGAATTAATACCGTAGGATTTACAACTGTAGGTACATCAGGTATTCATAAATTCTATACATCTATAAAAAATACACTTTCACAAATAAAAGTAGTTAATAGTGGAAGTGGATATGAAAATAGAAAATTGATAGTTACTCCAGCAGGAATTTCAACTTCAAACCATACCATATTTTTTGAGAACCATGGATTTAAAGATGGTGATTTAATCTCATATGATTATCAAACAACTGGTATTGTTGGATTAACTACTTCCAATAATTATTATATTTTAAAAATTGACGATAATTATTTTCAAGTATCTAATGCTGGAGTTGGTGGTACATATTTTGCAGATTATGAAAAGAGGAAAAATGTACGATTTAGCACCGTAGGTTCTGGATATCAAATCTTTAAATACCCGGACATATCTTTACTAGTTAACTACAGTGCGGTTGGACTGGGGAGCACTCAATTTAGAGGATCTATTGTTGCAACACCAACAGTTAGAGGCAGCATAGTAGATGCATATCTGTATGAAAAGGGTGTAGGATATGGATCAACTATCTTAAATTATCATAAAAAACCAAATATTGAAATTAGAAGTGGAAAAAATGCACAAGTTAGTCCAATAGTAGTCGATGGTAAAATAACAGATGTTTCAGTATTATATGGCGGAGAAGATTATTATTCTCAACCAGATCTTAAAGTATCTGGTATCGGTACAGGTGCTGTTCTTAGACCAGTAATCCAAAATAGTAAAATAACGGATGTAATTGTAATTAATGGTGGTTATGGTTATTCTGCAGCAAACACTATCATTACTGTAGAATCTGCGGGTAAAGGCGCATCAATCGATTGCTCTGTTAGATCTGTATCCGTAAATAATAATGTTTTTTATAGAGATATAAATGATGTTACTTTACAAAATAATGGCGAAATATTAACATCATCTAAAAATGAGTTACAATACTATGTTTCATCTTATCCCAATAAGATTCAAAATGTATTTAATGATAATTCTTCACAACACTCGCCAATTATTGGATGGGCATATGATGGAAATCCTATCTATGGTTCATATGGTTATTCTAATCCAAGAGATAAGAACTCAGCAATTAAACAATTAGTATCTGGTTATACTTTAAATTCTAATAATATATTCAACAGACCTGTTGGTTTTGTACAAGGATTTTTTGTCGAGGACTATAAATTTACAAATTCAGGAGATCTGGATGAGTATAATGGCAGATTCTGCATTACACCAGAGTTTCCAAATGGTGTCTATGCTTATTTTGCAACTTCGGTCGTTGATGTCAATGCAAATGTTATTGGAAGTTTCCCATACTTTATTGGCAATAAGTACAGATCAAAATTTGTATCAGAGAATAAGAGAATAGATCAATCATTTGATTTTAATAATTCAAAATTAGTTAGAAATACTTTCCCATATAAATTGGGAGAAAAATATGCCAATAATGATTTTATTATAGAATCTAATAAAATTATTAACCAATCTTTTGTAATAGAATCGATTAGAAAAGGGTCGGTTGAAAGATTTAATATAGTTGATCCCGGTAGTAACTACAAAGTAAATGATTCCTTACTTTTTGATCAAACTAATACTAACGGATTTGGATTACAAGCAGTAGTATCTGAAGTAAATGGTAAAGCAATTGCAAACCTTCAGACATCTTCTATCGAATATCAAAATGCACTATTTACTTCTAAAAATAATAGTCAGGTAGAGGTATATTTTGATGCTACTGGTGATATTAATCTTAAGGATTTAGATTATGTAAGTGTCTCTGGATTTTCTACTCAATTAAGTCCACTTAATGCTATTCATCAAATAGGAATCACTTCTTATATTTCATCATTAGAAGAAAATATTCCAGCATATGCTTCGACTGGGATTGTAACTGATATATATGTATCTAATATACCAGCAAATGTTTCTGTAGGTAGCACTATTAAAATTGATCAAGAAACATTTTCAATTTTAAATTTATATAATCGTGAAAATGTTATAAGAGTTGTAAGAAATCCTATTGGGGTTTCTCATACCGCAACATCTCTAGTATACTTTATTCCCAATAAATTTACAATTAATAAAAAAGTTGATTATTTTGAATCAACTTTAAATGAAAATATCTATTTTAATCCAAAACAATCTGTTGGTGTAGGGACAACTTCTGGAGTAACAATTCAACTTCAGTATAAAACTGGATCTAAGATTAAAAATATTTCTGTTCCAACTCAATCGATTTATATACCAAATCATCCATTTAAGACAAATCAACAAGTAATACTGCAAAAATTATCATCGTCTTCTGCATTATCAGTATCCAATTCGTCAACTGGTTCTAGTTTTAATTTACCAATTAGTGGAGACCAACAGGTTGTTTACATTATTAATAAATCTCCAGATCATATTGGAATTGTTACTCAAGTTGGATTAACCACTTCAACCAATGGTTTATTCTTTACAAATAATGGAACTGATGACTATCAATATTTAATTAAATCAAATTATAAGCAATTACTTGGCAATGTTAAAAAGATAACAACCCAAGTTTCTATCTCAACAACACATAATTTAACTAACGGTGATATTATTAACTTAACTGTTGTCCCAAATCTCTCAATTGGTATTGGGCAATCATCTTCAGTGAAGTTAAAATATGATACTACTAGAAAAAAACTGTTAGTAAACCCTAGAGATTTTACTTCTTCATCAATCAGCACAACAACTGGTGAAATAACAATATCAGATCACAACTTTAAAACAAGTGATAAAGTCATTTATACATCAACAAATGTTTCTGTTGGATTAACGGAAGGAATTTACTATGTCTTTAAAGTTGATAACAATAGAATTAAACTATGTGAAACTTTATCAGACTCCAAGTATGATCCACCATTAACTGTAGGTATTACTAGTGCTCCTTCAGCATCTCATAGTTTAAGTGCCATAAATCCACCTTTATACCCAATAAAGGGGAATGATTTAGTCTTTAATTTATCAGATTCCTCTCTCAGCGGTTATAACCTAAAAATATTTTACGATAACAATTTTGAAAAAGAATTCGTTTCAACTGGTGTAGGCACACAATTTTCAGTTACTAGTATTGGATCATCAATACATCTAAAATATGATAACAATATAAACTTCCCATTATTTTATACTTTAGAAAAATCTGGGTATATTAGTACTGCGGATGTTGATGTTCAAAATTACTCCCAAATTAAGTTCATTGATAGCACATATACTGGATCATATACTATTTCTGGTGTTGGAACTACAACTTTCAATATTCTATTAACAGAATCTCCAGAAAAAAACAGTTATACTGGGTCAGAATGCACTGATTTGAGTTATACAACATCATCAACAAGTGCATTTGGTCCTATAGCAAAAATAAAAACAATTTCATCAGGATTAAATTATAAAAAATTACCACTCTTCCAAAGTGTTATCTCAAATTCTGGAAGTAATGCGTATATTGTTCCAGAATCCGATACTATTGGAAAAGTTGGGCAAATTAGAATATTGAACAATGGATTTGAATATGCTTCAGATAAAACTCTTAGACCAGAAGCACTCCTATCGACTATTATAACAATTAAAAATTCGTACACAATATCTGAGATTTCAGTTCTTGATGGTGGAAAAAATTATATTTCCGCACCAAATATTATAGTTTTTGATACAGAAACTGGAAGAAAACTTGATTCTGGATTATTGACACCTATCCTAGTTAGTTCATCGATAGTAAGAGTAGATATAGAACAAGAACCTAAAGGAATTTCTAATGGTGATGTGGATATCAGAGCAGTTAATAATACAAATGGTGTTAGAATTGAGAATGTTCAATCTTCATCTAGCGGAATTGTAACCTGCACTTTAGTAACTCCACTTTCCGGTTTTAGTCAAGAACCATTTACCATAGGTGATAAAATTTATGTCGAAGGCATACAGAAGTATGATTCTAATGGTGATGGGTTTAATTCTGAAAATTATTCATATCAATTCTTTACAGTATCAAACTATCTAAATTCTGGTACTACATTACCCAGAAGGTTAGAATTTACTGGTGTTTCAACAAATCCCGGAATAGCAAAAACAGTTCAAGATTTTTATGCAACTGTTGTTAACTACAAAAATTATCCAAAGTTCTCTTTAGTTAAATCAGATACCAATTTTACCATTGGAGAAAATATTGAATTAAATCGTGGTTTTGGTTTTGAAAATGCAAACGTACAAGTAATAGATTCGAATAATAATTTTATCAAAGTATCAGGAACATTTAAATTCTTAGAAAATGATATTATTAGAGGTATACAATCAGGAACATTAGCAACTATTGATAAGGTTAAAGAATCTTTTGGATACTTTAAAGTTGGATATGGATCTACTCAACTAATTGGATGGGAAAATGATATTGGAAAACTTGATGAGGATAATCAAGTTATTGCGGATAATGATTATTATCAAAATCTTTCTTACTCAATTAAGAGTAAGCAAACTTGGCAGGATATTTCTAGTCCAGTAAATGACTTATTACATCCAAGTGGATTTAAGAATTTTGCCGATACTGAAATACTTAAAAATGTAAATGTTGGGATTGCAACAACCGTTAAAGGATATACCAATATTCTTTATAAATTTGTCACTGAGAATAGAGTTGATACAATCAATAACTTTGATTTATCAATTGATGTTGATACTGTAGATAATAGTTCCGTATTTTTAAAATTTAGAAATAAAAAACTAACCGATTATGTAGAGGTCAGAACTAATAGAGTTCTTGCAATTGATGATATTAGTGACGAATTTCCAGATCAAACTGAAAATGAAGGATTTGATTTAAAATATAATGATATTCCAATTTTTATGAAGACTTTTAATCCATCAAGTTCTTCAGTATTGGATATTTCTACTGGAAAGTTTTCTATTGATGATCATTTCTTCCAAACTGGAGAAGAACTACTGTATAGACCATTAACTTCAGTTGGAACTGCAGGCACTGCGATTGGTATTGGTACTACTCTAAGTTATACTGGGGTATCTACTGATGTTTTACCATCAAAAGTTTATGCTATTAGAATTGATAACGATAACTTTAAAGTTGCAACTAGAAAAGAATATGCTTTATCAACTCCACCAATTTCAGTATCTATTGCTAATGTTGGATATGGAAGTTCTCATGAATTTGAAATGGTCAAGAGAAATGAAAAATCCTTAATTACTGTTAACAATATTGTACAATCTCCCATAGCGTATTCATTATTAAATTATAGTATCGACAATCCAACATCAATAGGCGTAGCTTCTTCTATTTTCCCATTAACCGGAATATCTTCAATCGCTCTTAACGATATTCTCAAAGTTGATGATGAATATATGAAAGTTATTAATGTTGGTTTAGGAACATCCTCTTCTGGACCAATTTCCTTTGCTGGAACATTTCCTCTTGTTTATGTTCAAAGAGGATTTGTAGGATCTTCAGCAACATCTCACTCTGGAGTGAGCACAGTAACACTTTATAGAGGATCATTTAATATAGAAAGAAATAAAATATACTTTACAGAATCTCTAGAAGATACTTTGAATGATGAGGAATTTTTAGATGATAGTAACCTTTCTTACTATAATGCAAGTTTCCACGGTAGAGTATTTTTAAGAAAAGATTATACTAGTAATCAAATTTTTGATAATATTTCAGAAAGATTTACTGGTATTGGACAAACATATCCAATAACAGTTGGTGGAGCAAACACTGTTGGTTTAGGAACAACTGCAGGTAATGGGATTGTGTTTATTAATGGAATATTCCAAACTCCTTTAACTGAAAATAATGATTTACAAGTTGGAAATAATTATTCAATAATTGAAGACTTAAATGTTGGAGTTAGTAGCATAGTATTTGCTGGGGTTAAATTACCAAGTGGGGCTCAGTCGATAGTAAATTATGACGTAAATATGAATGAACTTCCTAGAGGAGGTTTGATTGTTTCTCTTGGATCAACTCCTGGATTAGGTTACGCACCTTTGGTTGGAGCTTCAGTGACTGCAATTGTTGGTGCTGGTGGATCCATCGTTGCTATTGGAATTGGTACAACTGGTAATTGGGGATCTGGATACAGAAATCCTGTATCAATTGCAATTACAGAATCTGGACATACAGGAACTATGTCTAGTATAAGAGCAACGGTTGGTGCTGGTGGAACGTTAGCATTTAACATTATTATTGGTGGAAGTGGGTATACAAATCCAACTATAAACATCTCTCCACCAAATTATAGTAATTTGCCAGTAACAGGTGTTTCAAGATTGAGCACTGGATCTACAACTTCTACAGGAGTTGGATTACTAGTTGATGTTGAAGTTGGTTCTAGTTCAACAACTGGAATAGGATCAACATTATTCCAAGTAACAAACTTTAAAATTTCTAGAAATGGATTTGGATTCCAAAGAGGTGATGTTGTAACACCTGTTGGGTTAGTTACCGATGTTAACTTGCCAAGTCCAATTTCAAGATTTGAACTGACAGTTTTAGATACTTTTACAGATTCATTCTCTGGATGGCAATTTGGGCAAATAGACTATATTGATAATATCAAAAATTATCAGGATGGTAGTAGAACTAGATTCCCATTATACTACAATTCAAGTTTACTCAGTTTCGAGAAAAATAATCTCGATATAGAATCTCAATTAATTAATGACTTTGATTCACTACTAATCATATTTTTTAATGGTGTTCTTCAAGAACCAGGCGTTGCTTATGAATTTACTGGCGGAACTACCTTTACGTTTGCTTCTCCACCAAAACCAGAAGATAACATATCCATATTCTTCTATAGGGGAAGTTTGTCAGACAGTTCTCAAGTAAATATTGTAGAAACTATTAAAGACGGAGATACCGTTCAAGTTTTACAAAATAATAATTACTTAGGAATAACAACAACACAAAAACCAAGAGTTGTAACTGAAATTTTATCGTCAGATAAAATACAGACAAATTCATATAATTCTGAAGGTATAGACATTAAACTCTATAAACCTCTAAGTTGGACAAAGCAAAAAGTAGATAAAATCATTAATGGTCAATATATTTACAAATCAAGAGATTCTATAGAAACTCAGATATATCCAACTGCAAAAATTATTCGCAGTTTGGCGTCTTCTGATAGTGAGTTATTTGTAGATAGTGCAGTTCTATTTGATTATGAAAATTCACTAGAGGTAGATTTTGATGCTCTAATTGTTTCTGGAAAATCTGATCCAGTATCTGCTTCTGTAGTTGCTGCAGTTAGTGCAGCATCTACAATTTCATCAATAAATGTAGTAAATGGTGGTAGCGGATATACCCCCGGATCAACCTTTGCAGTAAGTATTGCAAGACCTGTGGGAGTGGGCATTACCGCAACCGCAACCGCAACAGTTTCTTCAACAGGATCAATTTCGGCAATTAATATTATAAATCCAGGACTTGGTTATACATCTACTAATCTTCCAAATATCTTAGTACCTTTCCCAGATTTAGTATTAGACAAATTAGTTAGTGCTTCAACTATAGAAGGATTCTCTGGCAACATTACTGGTATTCAAACTGTCTCTGGAATAGGGACAAATATGGCGATTAGATTTACTTTGAGTTCACCATCAGGATTTAGTGGATTGTCAACCGGATATCCAATTTATATTTTTGACACATATGTTGGAAATGGAGTTACTTCCATTATAAACCACAATACAGATGTTGTTGGTGTTGGAACATCATTCTTAGATAATATCTACTATATACAACAATTTAACGCTTCTGTCGGTATTATAACATGCAATATTCACTCTCAAACTAATGTTGCTGGTATTACAACAACAGGATCAATGGTTGGTAAATTCTCTTGGGGCAGAATATCTGGATTCTCCAGACAATCTCCAGTTTCTATAGCAGTATCTGGTTATACAGTAGATGTTGGGTTAACAACTTTCCCAACAATTCAAAGAAGAGGATATGGTTTACGCAATATTGGACCCCTGAAAAAGATTTTATAACTTGATATAAATATAGAAAAAACTATATTCAAATGTCTGCAATTGTAACAGATCAATTTAGAATACTTAATGCGTCAAACTTTGTAGATTCTGTTCAAGATTCTTCAAATTCTTATTACGTTTTTGTTGGATTGTCAAATCCACAAGGATCTGGTTTTGGTAGAAGTGCTGCTTGGGATACTAATACACCAGATCCTACTGATAATTTAGACTATTCTAATCATTATCAGTCAACCATTTTATATGGTAAGAAAGTAACGAGTGCAAATATTAGAAGAGTAATTCGGAAGATTGATTGGGTATCTGGTCAAAAATACGAAATGTACAGACCAGATTATAGTATTATAAACCCATCACCACTTACCTCTTCTATGAGGTTGTATGACGCTAATTATTATGCGATCAATTCAGACTATAGAGTTTATATTTGTATCGATAACGGTTCTTCCGGAATTAATACAACTGGTAATTCTTCACAAATTGAACCAACGTTTACCGATCTAGAGCCATCAAAACTTGGAGATGGTTACGTTTGGAAATATCTCTATACAATCTCACCCAGTGATGTTATAAAATTCGACTCAACTGAGTATATAACAGTTCCAAATGCTTGGGAAACATCTGCAGATCCTCAAATTTCTACTATTAGAGATAATGGAAATTCTGCATTAAATGAGAATCAAATAAAAAAAGTTTATATTAAAAACGGTGGAAGCGGATATACTTTATCTACTGGACAACCTTGTAATATTCTTGGAGACGGATCTGGAGGATCTGTATCATTAGAAGTTAATTCTGCAACAGGATCTATAACAGATGTCATAGTAACTTCTGGTGGAAAAAATTACACTTATGGATTAATCGATCTTGGTACAACATCGACAAATACGCCAAGTGTGTATGCAGAATTGATCCCCATAATTCCACCATCAAAAGGGCATGGATTTAATATTTACGCCGAATTAGGCGCTGACAAGGTTTTAGTTTATGCTCGATTTGATGATACTTCAAAACAATTTCCAGTAGATACAAAATTTGCACAAGTTGGAATTTTGAAAAACCCAACAGTTTATGATTCTACTGGGATTAGCACTAATTTATACACTTCAAATGATTTTTCTGGAGTTTATTCAATCAGATTTAGTAATATAAGTGGTACTATATCTGTAGGTGATAAAATAAGACAAAGTGTTAGTGGTGGAACTGCATATGGTAATGTAATATCATATGATTCTGAAACCATGGTATTAAAATATTCGCAAGATAGGTCACTCTATTATAGTGGCGGAGGAGGAATAGGACATACAGACTTTGTTGGTATGTCTTCATTTTTCTCTGAAAATAATACAGTTTTACCATTTTCTGCCTATAATCCATCAAATCCATCGGAAACACAACCAATTATAAAGATTGGTGGAGGATTTAATGGGACGGTTAGTTCCTTTACAGGAATTACCACCACAATATCAAATAAAATTATAAATCTAGGAGTTTATTATACTAATGGTCTTGCCAATCCAGAGATAAATAGTAAGTCTGGAGATATAATCTATATTGATAATAGACCAACAGTATCAAGAAGTTCTAGACAAAAAGAAGACTTTAAAATTATTCTGGAATTCTAAGAAATGGCCCAAAAAACAAATCTTAACGTAAGCCCATATTTCGATGACTTTTCTGAAGGTGATATTGGTGCGAGGGATAATAACTATTATAAAGTCTTGTTTAATCCCGGAAGGGCAATTCAGACTAGAGAATTAAATACACTACAATCAATATTACAAGATCAAATAGAGTCTTTTGGTAGTCATATATTCCAAGAAGGATCTGTAGTAATTCCAGGAAATATTGGTTTTGATAATCAGTTTAACGCTGTTAGATTATCACCGACACAGTATGGTATAAACATATTGTCTTATATTGAGCAGTATGTTGGAAAAACTATTATTGGACAGACATCAGGAATAAGTGCTTCTGTTCAGTATGTTCAATTACCAAATAATAATGAAGTACAAGATGTTACACTATATGTAAAATATATTAATTCAGATAATGATTTTAATATCAATGCTTTTAGTGATAATGAACTTTTATATTCAGAGGAATCTATTTCCTATGATGACAATACTAGCATAATAACTGCAGGGACTCCATTTGCATCAACTGTTCCATCGGACGCAACAAAAATCGGTGCGGCAGTTTCAATCGGAGATGGAGTATACTTTATTAGAGGTACTTTTGTTAAAATAAAAAGTCAAACAAAAATTTTAAGTTACTATGATAATAAACCTTCTTGTAGAGTAGGATTGCAGATCAATGAAGAAATAGTCACTGCTAAAGATGACCAATATCTTTATGATAATGCAAGGGGTTTTACTAACTATGCGGCTCCCGGTGCAGATAGACTAAAAATATCTTTAACATTAACCTCAAAGTCAATAACAGATTTTAATGATATTGACTTTGTGGAACTGCTGCGTATTGAAGATGGTAATATTAAAAAGATAGAATCTAAGACTTCATATTCATTAATTAGAGATTACATTGCCCAAAGAACTTATGAAGAGTCTGGAAACTATGTAGTAAATCCATTTACATTCTTAGTAACAAATTCTTTAAATGATAGATTAGGAAATGATGGTGCATTCTTCCCTACAGAAAAAACAAATCAGGGAAATGTGCCAGCAGAAAATTTAATGTGCATTAAGTTTTCTCCAGGAAAAGCATACGTTAGAGGTTATGATATTGAAAAAACGGGTATAGAAATTATAGATGTACCCAAACCAAGAACTAAGCAATTTGTTGAAAATCAAAGTGTCCCATTTGATATGGGCAATCTGGTAATTGTAAATAATGTATCTGGTTCACCAAAACAAAAAGAAATTGTATATCTACAAAATAGACGTAAGAACGGCAACACAGTAGGTGCAGGATCTACTATTGGATCAGCAAGAGTATACTCATTTAGTTTAACGGATGCTGCATACAATGGAGCATCTACAAATTGGGATTTATATCTATATGATATTCAAACATATACAGAATTAACTTTAAATCAACCAGTATCATCCATAGAACTACCTGCAACTTCATTTATAAAAGGTAAGAGTAGTGGTGCTAGTGGATATGCAGTAAATGCTGGATTAGGCACTTCAAGAATTTCCATTAGACAAACTTCTGGAGTGTTTATAAATGGTGAGCAAATTTTAATCAATGGTGCTGATTTTCATCCAAGAACTATTTCTTCGGTGAAAACTTTTGGAATTAATGATGTAAAATCTATTCATCAACCTGCTGCAGTAACTGGTTTTAGCACTGCATTTATATCAGATACTCAGTTAGATAATTTATTAAGATCTGATGTCATTACTATTAGTGCTTCAAGTGGTGGCATAAGTACCGCAACTGTATCGTCACCAAACACTTTGGCAGGAATTACTAGTGAAAATATTATCAAATATCAAAGAACTGGTGCATCTGCAGAAATCTACAATAGAGTGGTATCGATAGCGCCTTCTAAAACTTCAATGATTTTAGAAACAGTTCCATCTGTTTCTGGTGTTTGTGATGGCACTCTACCATCATCACAAACTAGTGTACTATTTTCTCTGGGTATAACACTCGTTAAAAACGACCAAAGAGGATTCTTATACTCAGAAATTCCAGATTCAAACGTTGCTTCTGTCAATTTAAGCAATTCAACTTTAACCTTCTCTGCACAATCAAATACAACTTTTACTCCTTCTGGAAACTCTCTTACAGTAAATCTTGGCAATTTTAATTTAGGATTAAATACTTCATTTGTCGTATTTACACCATTTGATGAGGAGAGATATTCTATTTTCTATTCCGATGGAACTGTTGAAAATCTTACTTCGGATAAGGTAACTTTAAACTCAAATTCTAGAAATGTTACTTTCTCTAATATTGCTAACAAACAAATTGCATCGATAAATGCAACATTCGTTAAGACGGGCATTCAATCTAAAGAAAAACAATTTGTTAGAAGTAAGACTCTAGATTTATATTTCTCAAGAAATAGAGAATCTGGTACTGGAATTAGCACTTCAATTGGTGATGGATTAACTTACAATGCATATTATGGATTGAGAGTTCAAGATGAAGAAATATCTTTAAATTATCCTGATGTAGTAAAAGTAATTTCAGTTTACGAATCTCTAGATTCTTCTGCCCCATCTTTAGATACTCTATCATTTAGTTCAATAGTAAACGTAGATGTTAACGCAATCATTGGTGAAAATATAATTGGAGATGCTAGCAATACGGTCGCTAGAGTTGTATCCAAACCATCTTCGAACACTTTGGGAGTCGTTTACTTAAATAATAATAGATTCAATGTTGGAGAAACAGTAACATTTGAAGAATCTGGAATTAATACTCCAATTTCTTCAATTTCTCTTGGAAGATATAGAGATATTACTAGAAAGTTTGATTTAGATAAAGGTCAAAAAGATCAATATTATGACTATTCAAAACTCATAAGAAAATTTGGAGAAACTGCTCCTTCTAAAAGATTACTTGTAGTATTTGATTACTATTCAGTACCATCCAATGATAATGGAGATGTATTTTCTGTAAACAGTTATAGTGAACAGAGATTCTCATCAGATATTCCTAATATTGGTCCTAATAACGTAAGAGCATCTGATACGTTAGACTTTAGACCAAGAGTTTTACCGTTTGCAGGAATATCTTCCTCCCCATTTGATTTTTCTTCAAGATATTTTGGAACTGATCCAAAAATCATTATGACTCCAAATGAAAATGCAATTATTGGATATAGTTTTTATCTTGGTAGAATTGATAAGTTATATCTTGACAAATTTGGTACGTTTGGTGTTCAGCAAGGAATTCCTTCAGTAGAACCAAGACAACCAAATATTCCAGACACTGTAATGGAAATTGCAACTCTGGTAGTCCCACCATATCTCTATAATCCAAGAGATATCCAAATAACCATGGTTGATAATAGAAGATATACCATGAGGGACATCGGAAGATTAGAGGATAAAGTTGAAAATTTAGAAAGAGTTACATCACTCTCTTTACTAGAATTAAACACTCAAACATTGCAAATTAGAGATGCTCAAGGTCTAGACAGATTTAAAACTGGATTTTTCGTAGATGATTTTAAAAATAATTCTCTAATAAACAATGCATTGTCCAGTGTTGAAATAGATACCGATAGAAATGAACTTCGTCCTATTAGATCTCAAAATAGTTTAAGCTTGAGGTTGACTCCACTAGAAGCAATTAGTGATCAAATTATAGACAGTAGAGTAGATTACACTCTATTTGATTCTAATGTGCAGAAAAAAGATGATGCTGTTTTATTAAAATACGATTCTGTAGAATGGATTAAACAAACATTTGCAACTAAAGTTGAAAATGTAAACCCATTCAATATAATTTCATATGTTGGAAGTATTACATTGCATCCACAAGTTGATAATTGGGTAAGAACGATTAGACTTCAAGATATTTTAGTAACTACATGGGCATTTGGTTGGGGTGGAGTTTTTACGCAGGACAGCACTATTTTATCTGGCCAAGAACTCTATATGAGGTCTAGAAACACCGAATTTACTGCGGTTAATTTGAAACCATTTACAAGATATTATCAATTCCTCGATGGTAATAGTGGAATAGATCTTATTCCGAAATTAGTAGAAATTGCAACAGACTCTACATTGCAGACTTATGGTGCATCTAAAGCATTTATCGTTGGCGAAGAAGTTGTTGGATCTATAATTTCAAGTTCTGGACAATCGACGAGAGTAATATCATTTAGAATTGCAGTATCAAATCATAAACTAGGTGGATATAATGATCCAGAAGTTAGATACACTACAAACCCATACGTACCAACTGAAACAATTCCAGACTCATATAGTTCTTCTTCCAAGATCTTGAATGTTGATGTAGAGTCTTTGGCATGTTTAAAGCAAGGACTATTTAATGGATACTTAACGATTGGTATGAGATTAGTTGGACAAACTAGTGGTGCTGTAGCATATGTAAAAGATTTAAGATTAATTAGCGATGTTAATGGATTTTTATCTGGTTCATTCTATATAAGAGATCCTCATACAACTCCACCACCATCAGTTAGAATTCAAACAGGATCTAAAGTTTATAAACTTACTTCTAGTTCTACAAATGAAGTTCCATTGCCCGGCAATACTACCATATCGTCAGCAGAAGCAGTTTATAAAGCAGAAGGAAGTTGGGAACAAAGGCAAAGGACAATTACAACTGTAATTGCAGTTCCACCACCACCACCAGTCTTCTCAGACCCTCTAGCACAGTCATTTACTGTTGGTGGTTTAGACATTGAATCTTTGTCATCTAGTGGTGGAACGCCCAATGACGACAAGGAAGGAGCGTTCTTAACAGCACTGGATTTATTCTTTGCTAATAAAGATACCGGAAATGCCACGCTTACTGTGGACATTAGAACAATGGAACTCGGAACTCCAACTAGAGTTGTTTTAGGAGATCCAGTAATTCTGCGTCCTGAAGATATTAAAACCTCAAGAGATGCGTCTGTACCAACAAGAGTAACTTTTGATTATCCCATTTATCTCGCACCAGATCTTGAATACGCAATTGTTCTAACCGCTGCACAATCCAATAAGTATGAGGTTTGGATTGCTGAAATGGGAGAGAAGACTATAGAAACTTCTACTTTACCAGATTCTCAGTCCGTAAGATATGGAACTCAATTTGCAATAGGAAGTCTATTTAAATCTCAGAATGGATCTATCTGGACTGCAAATCAATACCAAGATCTTAAATTTAAATTATATAAGGCAAGATTTTCAACTAGAACGGGCAGTGTTTATTTTGACAATCCAACACTTCATCAAAGTAATGGATATGTTCCTACTTTACAATCTAACCCGATTAATATCTTACCAAGACAAATTAAGATTGGAATTACCACGACAACTAATACAACAAACATCGGAATTTTAACAACTGGAAGAAAAGTTTCTGTTCAATCAAATCAGGATGTTTATGGGTATATTGTTGGAACAGGAAGTTCTGTTTCAACAGTGGGTATTATGACTGGAGGTGTTAATTATTCTCCAACCAGTAATGTTGGAACATATTCAATATCCGGAAGAGGTACTGGTCTTAGATTAAATATTACAAATGTTTCTACGGGAACTTCGGCAATATCCGCATTAACCGTCGCAAATCCAGGAAATGGATATACGATTGGAGATGTCGTTGGTATTGTCACATCCGACATTTCACCTTCTTCTGGACGCGACGCCATAATTACTATTACTAATATTAGTGGCGTTGATACATTATACTTATCGAATGTTCAGGGAGAATCTTTTGCTGTTGGTGTTTCAACACTAGTGTATTACGATACAAGTAATAATCCACAAACTATTAGTGGAATCAACGTTACATCGTCAACTCCTGTTGGTGGTGTTTACTCTGGAAATTATTTCAAAGTAAATCACTTTAATCATGGAATGCACTCCAATCTGAATAAATTAAAAATTGAAAATGCAGAGAGTGATGTTTCCCCAACTTCTCTATCATCACCACTGTCTTCCGCAGATACTACGATCAGCGTCGCTTCAACTACTAACTTTAATTCTTTTGAAGGGATACCTGTTAGTGCTATAAATCCCGGATACGCTCTAGTTGAAAATGAAATTATTAAATACGTATCTTTAGGTGAAGGGACACTAACAGGAATCACTAGAGGTATAGATTCTACTTTAGTATTAAGTTATCCATCCCAATCTTTGGTCTACAAGTATGAATTGGGTGGAGTATCTCTCAGAAGAATTAATAAAGAGCACAATATTTCAAGTAATGGTGATAATGACATAGACAGTCATTATGTTGAATTTGATAGGACAAACTTTGATTCAAATGCAACTAATAGATCTTTAGATCAAGGATCTGGAGGAACTCCAGCAAATTCTCCATTACTATCCTTTAATTCGGAAATTGCATGTGGTGGAAATACCTTAACTACAACAGAAAATATTCAATATGATACTATTGTCCCTTATGTTTCAGTATTAACTCCCGGATCATCCACTTCTTATAGTGGTCAAATAAGGACAGTAAGTGGCACCAGTGTTGATGGAACGGAAAATTCTTTTGTAGATCAAGAATATGAACCTATTCAATTTAATGTAGAGAATAAATTATCATCTACTAGATTAATCTGTTCTCAAGTTAATGCCAATAATTATCTTGGTTTCATGCCAAATAAAAAATCATTAATTTTAAAAATTGATCTTGCTACTACAAATCCAAACTTGTCACCTATGGTTAATTGGCAGAGATCTGCAGTAAACTTAATTGGAAATAGAATTAATTCTCCAGTTGGGGACTACATTACAGATAATAGAGTAAATAGTTTTACTGATGATCCACATGCTACGGTTTATATTTCAAACACAGTTAATCTTGTAAATCCTTCAAGTTCTTTAAGAGTTATTTTAAGTGCTTATAGACCAGCAAATTCAGACTTTAGAGTTCTTTATAGTTTGATTAGACCAGATTCTAGTGAAGTTACACAATCTTTTGAATTATTCCCCGGTTATGACAATCTTACAATTGACATGAATCAAGATGGTTATTTAGATGTGGTAGATCCGTCCAGAAATAGTGGTTTACCAGATGTGAGAGTTCCAGCAAGTCTTGAGAATCAGTTCTTAGAATACGAATATACGGCATCAAATCTTGGTAGTTTTACTGGTTATACTATTAAAATTGTAATGTCCAGCAGAGATCAATCTCGCGTTCCTATATTTAAAGATTTAAGGAGTATTGCAATTGTATGATGATATCCGTAGAAGGGCACCCAAATTTGTATCGAGATGAACAAACGGGTGCCATCATAAACTGCGATAATAGTGCATATGCACAATATCTTGCTAGTCTAAATCATAGAAATTCCCAAAAACAGGAATTAGAACAACTTAAAAAAGATGTTGATGAGATTAAATCTTTACTAAGGGAGATTGTCAATGGATCCAAATGAAATTCAACTTGAAACTATAGATAAACTATTTGAGTTTGAAAAACATTCGAGAGTTATAGATGAATTAGATTATGAAGAACTTAAAAAGTTTTCCAAACTTTATTGCAAACTATATTTAAAACAACAGGAAGTTATTAATTCTTTAAGTTCAGTGGGAATGTAAGACGGAGCAGCATCTTAAATATAAATAAAAAGTAGAGCTTATAAAATACATGGCCGCAGTATATGTCAATAATATTGTTGTAAACTCCGGAAGTGATTTTACGCAATCTTTTACGCTAGAAGGTGCTGCAACAAATTCTGCATTTAATTTGACTGGATATACTGTCACATCACAGATGAGAAAATGGTCTGGAAGTTCAAGTGCGGTTAATTTTACAACATCCATAGAATTTCCACCCACAGCAGGAAAAATTTTGATAAAATTAACTGCTACTCAGACATCTGCATTAAAACCAGGAAGATATGTTTATGATGTTTTAATTACAGATGAGTTTGGAATAAAAAACAGAGTTATTGAAGGAATGGCTCTCGTAACAGAAGGAGTTACTAGGTAATGCCTGATATCAAAGTTAGAGTCGGACAACAAAATGCTATAAAAATAGTTTCCAGTATCTCTGGATCTTCTGGTGGACAAGCTTATTCTGCAGAAAATGTTATTGGTGGTATAGGTTCTATAAGAGAACTTAATGTAAGTGGAATCTCAACTTTTGTTGGAGTAAGTTCTTTTAAAAATGATGTTTATATTGATGGTGATCTAATAGTTGGAGATGATTTAAGATTTGATGGATTTATTTCCCGTGAAGCATTTGTTAGTGGAATTGCAACGGTAAATAACTTAAATGTTATTGGCGTTTCTACATTTGTCGGTGTAAGCACCTTTAGAAGTAATGTTTATGTAGATGGTGATGTATTTGTCACCGATGATCTTAGAATTGATGAATTATTATCAAGGAATGCAATTGTAACTGGGATCACTACAATTTCTGGTGGATTATATTATGGACCATATTTTACTCATGGTATGCCATATTTTAACTCATCGGGATTAATGGTTTCCACATTAAGTCCGCAGAATGGAATTGATTATACAAACTATATAATGACAACTGATAATGCTGGAGTTCCAGCTTGGTCAAATGCAATAGATGGAGGATCGTACTAATGGCAAAACCAGCAAGTAGACAAGAATTAATAGATTATTGTTTAAGAAAACTTGGTGCTCCCGTTTTGGAAATAAACTTAGACGATGATCAAATAGATGATTTAGTAGATGATGCATTACAGTATTTTCATGAAAGACACTTTGATGGTGTCGAAAGAATGTTCCTGAAGTATAAACTTACTGAAGAAGATATTAATAGAGGAAGAGGAAGAGGTACAAATGGTGTTGGTATTGTAACAACATCTGGCACAGCAAATATTAGTGGTATTGGGTCAACCAGTTTTAATTTCTATGAATCTTCAAACTTTATTCAAATTCCGGATTCTATAATTGGAATTGAGAAAGTTTTTAGATTTGATACTAGTTCTATTTCTGGAGGAATGTTTAGTATCAAATATCAGTTATTCTTAAATGATCTTTATTATTTTAACTCTGTTGAACTTTTACAATATGCTATGGTTAAGAGTTATCTAGAAGATATTGATTTTCTTTTAACCACAGATAAACAAATTAGATTTAACAAAAGACAAAATAGGATGTATCTAGATATTGATTGGAACGCCCAATCTAAGGATACATTTATTGTTATTGATTGTTACAGGATTTTGGATCCAACTAATTTCACAAAGGTATATAACGATAGTTTCTTAAAAAAATATTTGACTGCACTGATGAAGAGACAATGGGGACAAAATCTAATTAAATTTAGAGGTGTTAAATTACCCGGCGGAATTGAGTTGAACGGCAGAGAAATATATGAAGATGGAGAAAGAGAACTTGAAGGCATTAAAGAAAGAATGTCCATGGATTATGAACTTCCACCTTACGATTTTATCGGATAATAATGGCACTTAATCCTTTTTTCTTACAAGGGTCTAAAAATGAACAAAGACTCATACAAGATCTTATAAATGAACAATTAAAAATTTATGGGATTGATGTCATTTACATACCCAGAAAGTTTGTAAGAAAGCAAACTATTATTAAAGAAGTTCAATCATCAAAATTTAATGATAATTTTTCTATAGAAGCATATGTAAATAATTACGATGGTTATACTGGTCAGGGAGATTTGTTGACGAAGTTTGGAATGAGTTTAAAAGATGAATTAAGTCTAATAATATCAAAAGAAAGATTTGAAGACTTCATTTCAACTTTTTTAGATGAATCTGATACTGAAATTGAAGTATCTTCTCGCCCAAGAGAAGGGGATCTTGTTTATTTTCCATTAGGACAAAGACTTTTTGAGGTCAAATTTGTTGAGCATGAAGTTAATTTTTACCAATTAGGGAAATTATATGTCTATGAATTAAAATGTGAATTATTCGAATATGAAGATGAAGTTATTGATACAACTATTGATGAAATTGATACTCAAATAGAGGATCAGGGATATATTACAACATTACAACTATTCGGATCAGGGCAAACTGCAACTGCAACTGCAGATTTGTCTGTTGGATACATAAAAGAAATTTTCTTGAATAATGATGGATATAATTACACTTCACCTCCGACTATAGTTTTCGATAATGCACCATTTAATGGAACTACGGCAACAGCTGTTGCGATTACAACATCTTCTGGTGGCGCTAAATCAGTATATTCATTACTTTTAACAAATGCAGGTGCTGGATATACAGTTGCACCTAAAATTGCGATTAGTGGTGGAGGTGGTGTTGGTGCTTCTGCTACTTGTTCAATTGAAACTAATTTGCAGGGTGTTTATAGAATTAACATTACCAACCATGGATCTGGGTATGCAACTCCCCCATTAGTTACTATTGGGGGAACTGTTGGTGTTGGAAAAACAGCAACGGCTGTCTCAGTTGTTGGATCTGGTCAAACAATTAGTTCGATTAGAATCGTTAATGCGGGATTTGGATATACTGTACCTCCAAGCGTAACAATTGCAAATCCACCATTACTGGTTGGAGTTGGAACTTATATCTTCAATGAAGAGATTACTGGATCTACTTCCGGAACAAAAGCGAGAGTTAAATCTTGGGATAAAGACACTAAAACTCTTAAAGTATCTTTTGTTGATAATCTTGCGGCAAAGGGATTTTATGCTGGTGAAGTATTAGTTGGATCCAGTTCTGGAGCAACTTATGCAATCTCATCTTACAATAACTGGGATCAATATGATAAATATAGTGAAAATATAGAAATTGAAGCGGCATCCGATAGCATAATCGATTTCTCAGAATCAAATCCATTTGGAGTATTTTAATGTTAGGAACATATTATTATCACGAGATACTTAAAAGAACTGCTATTTCTTTCGGAACTCTTTTTAATGAAATTTACATCAGACACAAAGACTCCACCAATGACAGTATCAGTGAGATTAAAGTTCCTCTAGCATATGGTCCAATACAAAAATTTCTTGCCAGATTAGAACAACAACCAGAATTGAACAAACCAATTGCAATGACTTTGCCAAGGTTAGCATTTGAAATGAATTCAATTCAATATGATGCATCTAGAAAGTCTAGTATTACTCAGACTTTTAAAGCAGTTGATGGTTCCAATCTCAAAAAAGTTTTTTTACCAGTTCCATACAACATAGGATTTCAATTAAATTTGATATCAAAGTTGCAAGATGATGCGTTACAGGTTGTTGAGCAAATTTTACCTTATTTCCAACCATCGTTTAATCTGTCAGTTGATTTGATAGATTCTATTGGCGAAAAAAGAGATACCCCAGTAGTTTTAGATAATATCTCATTTACCGATGATTATGAGGGTGATTTTTCAACAAGAAGAGTTTTGATTTATACTTTTAATTTTACAGTTAAAACATATCTGTTTGGTCCTATTGCCGAATCGACCGATGGACTTATTCGTAAGGTTCAGGTTGATATGTATACCAATACTGATACTACATCTGCAAAAAGAGAAATGAGATATAAGGTTCAACCAGATCCTTATACGGCAAACCCGGGAGATGATTTTAACTTTGATGAAGAATGGATAAGTTTTGGAGATTCTAAAACATACAGTCCAACTCAGCAAAAGGATATTTGATAGATTATGAAAAATAATTATGAAAATTTAGATGCTTCTTTAAACATAGAAAGTAGTATAGTAGAAGTAGAAAAAGTAAAAGATGAGTTAAATATAACTCCGATAAAATCAGACGATATTAAAAAAGATTATGAATATACTCGGGCAAATTTATACTCTTTAATTGAAAAAGGTCAAGAAGCAATAAATGGCATTATGGAACTTGCTGGAGAAGGAGGTTCTCCAAGAGCATATGAAGTTGCAGGACAACTTATTAAAAATGTTGGGGATGTTACAGACAAATTAATCGATCTTCAAAAGAAACTAAAAGATGTAGAAGAAGATACTGGAAAAACTACTACTAATACCACAAATAATGCTATTTTTGTGGGATCTACTTCAGATCTGTCAAAACTGCTGAAGCAAGGTTTTCTAAATAATAAGGAGTAATATCCTTATCACATATAATGGTTTGGTCCAAAGATTACAAAAAATCGATAGATTGTGATAATCCTAAAGGATTTTCTCAGAAAGCTCATTGTTCTGCTCGCAAGAAAAGACAAAGAGGCGAAGAGACTAAATCGAAATCTCCTTTCAACGAAATGCACGAAGTCAAATCTCATAAAACAGTTGAACAGATTGCAAAGAAACATCGTATGGATGTATCTTTTGTAAAAAATCAACTTAAAATGGGAATTCCCATTGAGCATGAGCACACAAAGGATAAAGATCTTGCAACCGACATCGCCTTACAGCATCTTGATGAGATTCCAGATTACTATACTCGTTTGAAAAAAATGGAATCCTCTGCTAAAAAAGAGCACAAAAAATTTAAAGATGTAAAAGAAGAATTTGATTCTATTTTAGAAGGTAGAAGAGATAATAAGGGAGCAGGAGATCCAGATTATTCTCTTCGTGATTGGTTTAAAGGTGGTGGATGGATACAAGTAGCAGGAAAATATAAGGGAAAACCTTGTGCTAAACAACCGGGACAAAAAACAAAACCATTTTGTCGTGATGCTGATGATGCTGCCGCAATGAGCACTGCGGAAAAGAAAAGAAGAACTACAAAAAAACGTAAAGAAGATCCCAATCCAAATAGAACAGGTAAAGCAAAAATGATAAAAGCATCTTACCAACCAGATGGACAGCAACTTGATGAACTATGGGGAAAAGTTGCACTTGCGGCAGGTGCTGCAGCAGTTCCATATCTTATGAAAAAGTATGGCAAACCTGCAGTCGATAAAGCAATTGACTCTCCAGCAACTGGATCGGGTACTCTAGTAGATAGAATAAAGAAAAGAAGAGATGCTACAAATAGTGCAATTCAATCTCTTGAAAAAAATTCATTTGAATTGGAAGGTGAAATAATTGATGAGAAGAAGGATGCATGTTATCACAAAGTAAAATCAAGATATAAAGTTTGGCCAAGTGCATATGCATCTGGAGCACTGGTTAAATGTCGTAAAGTTGGTGCCTCAAGTTGGGGAACAAAATCGGAAGCAGTAGAAATGATCAGATATTGCCCAAAATGCGAAAAAAATGAATCCCGCAGTGAGTGCAAATATGGAACCAGATATTGGGATACATATTCTATGCCTATTTCTCTAGGCAAAAAATATACACCTAATACTCCACATCCTGGAAATATGCCAGAAGGATATGATCATGAATATTCTATGGCTCGCTCAGAACTTTCTACAATTATTGCAGCAGCAAAAAGACTTCGTAAAAAAATGAAGGGTGAAGGTAATATTGAAGCATGGGTTCAGTCAAAAATTACAAAGGCAGCAGATTATCTGGATAGTGCAGCAGACTATGTGGATAGTGGAGAGCATAATGTTGATGAGGCGAAAAAGTGTTGGCCAGGATATGAGAAAAAAGGCACCCAGAAATTGTTCGGAAAAACTTATAATCGTTGTGTGAAAAATGAACAGTTTTCCAACTGGAGAGAAGAATTAATTATCTTGGAAAAGTGGGAAGATAAATTAAAAAATATGACTCCAGATCAAATTGAAAAACTTAAAAAATCAAATCCTGGTGCTGCAGAAAAAATTGACGCAATGAGAAAACAGGCAAAATCGGCAACACCAAAACCAGTAGGTTCTGGATCACAATTACCTAGTGTACCCAAATCACCAGCAACACAGAATAGAGGTCAAAATCTTAGAGATCCTAGAGCACAAGATCGGATGACTGCGGCACGTAGACAGGGATCACAAAATGTAGCAGCGGCACAAGCAAAAAGAGCAGCAAAAACTGCAGCAAAACCATCACTTTTAAAAACATTATCAAAAGTAAAAAATCCTAGAGTTGCAATTCCATTGGCAATTGCGGGTGGCATTTATGGTTTATTGACTAGTCCTAAGAAGCAACAAAAAGAAGATTATTCGAATTGGAAAGAGGAAATGGGTTTGAGTGAGGATTGGCAAAAAGTCAATCGTAAAGATAAAACTGACGGTCTGAGTCAAAAAGCAGTTAATGCATATCGTCGTGAGAATCCGGGTTCAAATCTCCAGACTGCTGTAACTGAAAAGAATCCAAAAGGTAAGAGAGCAGACCGTCGTTCAAATTTTTGTAGTAGGATGAAAGGTCACAAAG
>Ga0105102_10000029_pt1 | contig 31267 bp, 30 predicted proteins | sample PPLLaktember2015_FD_87032 | JGI IMG/M metagenome (GOLD analysis project Ga0105102, IMG submission 87032) | Freshwater sediment microbial communities from Prairie Pothole Lake near Jamestown, North Dakota, USA - PPLs Lake P7 Core (6) Depth... | ecosystem: Environmental > Aquatic > Freshwater >...
ATACGATGGTAGATTTCCCATGCTCTCATAAGTTCATGGAGATCGCCGGCGCCAAGTTTTTCACAGTCTATACGCATAGTTGCAAGAAGATCCATTATGATTTCAAGGTTCTTGCTGCTGGTCTGATAGTAGGTTGCTGTTCCTGCACCATATTCATGAGTAGCCTTCATAAGTCTCAAGGCCATTCCGGAAGGTTTGATGTAGTTGGGGTTGATATCAACAGCAGTTGTATAATTGCAGTTGTCAAGATAAGTTCTTACCGGCTTGTAAACAAGGTCAACCAGTTCTGCTGCGCTCTGTTTGATGGCCGGTTTGAAATCGGCATGATCACGTACAAATTTTGCCATTTCTTTTGCCGCCATACGGCCTTCAGCATGTGAACCTGAAGAGAACTTATGGCCTGAGCATCCGACACCGTCGCCTGATGTAAAGAGGCCGACAACTGTCGTCATGCGGTTGTAAACCTTTCCGCCATCGCCCCACTTGTATGCTGCTGGTACCCAGTCATAGTCCGGGCCTGATACCCACATGCCGCAGCAGCCTGAATGCGATCCAAGCAGATACGGTTCTGTCGGCATAACTTCCGAATTTTTCTTTTCAGGCTCGCAGTCCTGAGCGCACCACAAATTGGCCTGACCGCATGTCATATCAAGGAAATCTTCCCATGCTTCCGCCTCAAGATGTTTGAGTTCTTTTTTGTCCATGGTCTTTCCAAGATTGGCAAGAGCCGTAACCGTATCCATCATGATCGGTCCACGCCCTGCCTTCATCTCAAACAGCATGAGATGGTTACGCAGACATGTCGGAGTTACTGCAGCTGTTCCATAAGGAGCATATCTCTGAAGTTCCGCTTTTGCTGCGGGGCTTGACGCAAAGTCTTCACCAAGACCGTTTAATGTTTTGGCCTTGAAGAGAAGGAACCATGCGCCAACCGGGCCGTAACCGTCTTTGAAACGGGCCGGCGTGAAACGGTTTTCCATCATTGAAAGTTCTGCGCCGACCTTCATGCACATTGTGTATGTTGAGCCTGCATTCCATACCGGATACCATGCGCGTCCTTTGCCTTCACCTACGCTTCTCGGCATATATATATTGACCGCTCCACCGCAGGCAACCATCATGGTCTTGCATTTGATTATGTATACTTTGTTTTCACGGACTGAGAAACCGACCGCGCCGGCAATCTGATTCGGCTTGTTGGCATCAAGAAGCAGTTCGACTATAAAGCAGCGCTCAATGATGTTCTCTGTGCCAAGCGCAAGCTTGGCGGCTTCGGCAACAACTCTCTTGTATGATTCGCCGTTTATCATTATCTGCCATTTTCCTGTACGGACAGGCTCGGCGCCTTTTTTCAATGAGCCGACTTCAAGGCCCTTTTTACCGTCAAGGGTCTTTCCTTCCGCATTTTTCTTCCAGATCGGAAGGCCCCATTCTTCGAAAAGATGAACTGAATCATCGACATGACAGCCAAGGTCGAAAATAAGGTCTTCACGTACAAGGCCCATAAGATCATTGCGGACCATTTTGACATAATCTTCAGGGCTGTTTTTTCCAACGTAGGTGTTGATCGCTGAAAGTCCCTGAGCAACAGCTCCGCTTCTCTCCATAGCAGCCTTGTCACAAAGCAGTATTTTTGCATCCGGAGCCCATTTCTTTATTTCGAAAGCTGTTCCGCAGGCAGCCATACCACCGCCCACAATAAGAATATCGACTTCGCGCTCATCAACTGCCGGATCTCTGACGGCCTTTGTTTCACCCAAAGGTTTATTAGGTAATGCCATATTTAATCCTCCTTAAGAATTTTTATTCGTAATTAATCTTTTTTCAACCGGACTTAATCAAACCAAACCTGATTAGATCTTGGGTCTCGGAAGCACATAACCATCGGCCTCTTCTGTTGAAAGCAGGCCGCTGTTAAGATCTTTCCCTCTGAGACTCAAGTAACCATTAGCCTGGCCTTCGGGGGTTGTCCGAATGGGGAACTTAAAGCGTTTAATAAGGCCGTTTCTGAATTTGCAGGTCCACATAACATCTTCGGTACCCATCATCGGCATTATGCTGCTTCCAAGAGGCACGAAGTCGGAGTAACCACGGACTTCAATGGCCTGGGTGGGGCATATTTTTACGCAGGAAAAGCACTCCCAGCACTGATCAGGCTCCTGATTGTAAGCCTTCATAGCGGTTGTATCAAGAACCATAAGGTCATTGGGGCAAATGTACATACATGCTGTTTTGTCCCCACCTTTGCAGCCGTCACATTTTTCAGCAATTACATAAGATGGCATCTATTATCCCTCCTAATGTTGTTTAAATTTAAATTCCATTTCTAAACCTTTGACTCATAATCCATAAAACTATTTTAAGTTTAGCACCTCCCTTCATAAACTGGGCCTGTCAACCAAAAGCCCTTTTTTTCTTTTATATATAATCTTATTTTCTCTGCAGCCTGCCATAAAACAGAACGTTAAGATTTTTCTATTATATCAGCAAGTTAAATTATCTATTTTGCGGAAAACAATTAATATCATTCTGTATTTTTATTGTCAAGGACTTTCGCCGATGAAAAATCAGAATATATATAAATATTTACATGGTTCTACAAACAACTATAGCTTGTTAATATTTTTAAATTGACTACTATATCTTGTGGGATAGTAAGAAGGCTTTTCTTCAAATCAGATCCGGGATTTTTTTTGATTCCTGCTTTACCATATTGTGAAAAAAATATAGAATCTTTTTACTTGATTTCCATACGGGAAATGCTCTTTTATCTGATCATGGGGTCTTTTAATAAAATATCGGCAACAAGGACTATTGATAATGGAAGAAAATTTTATACAGCTCTCACCGGACGATAAATTTCGATTCTCATGCGCCAGCAGCCTGTTATGCTTTAATGAATGCTGCCGCGATCTGAATCAGTATTTAACTCCCTATGACATATTGAGACTTAAGAACAATCTTGGCATATCTTCAGGATCATTTTTGAAAACATACACATCCGAACATACAGGACCTGAAACGGGTCTGCCGGTAATAACTTTAAGAACAGACCCTGCTTCCGGATCAATATGTCCTTTTGTAACACCATCTGGATGCAGAGTTTACGCCGACAGACCTTCATCATGCCGGACATATCCCCTTGCAAGGCTTGTTTCACGAAACAGGGAATCGGGAAATCTCTCGGAATATTATATGATGATAAAAGAAACGCACTGTCTCGGGTTCAGAAACGGGGAAGAGCAGACGGTGCGCGAATGGATAAAAGAAGAGGGTATCGAACCGTACAACAGAATGAACGACATGATGATGGAGATAATAAGCCTTAAAAATCAGTCAATTCCTGGTGAACTGGATGTTAAATCGGGGTATATGTTCAGAATGGCGTTATATGACACAGATGCTTTCAGATCACAGATCTTTTCAAAAGGCATCGAAACCGGCAATGTTAACAAAGATGATTTCATTGCGGCCGGTCAGGATGACAACGCTCTTTTACGGTTCGCTTTCTCGTGGGTTAAGCATAATATTTTTTTAAAAGCGTCTTAATCAATAACTGATCTGATAACTTATCTGATAATAAACGCTTTATAATCGAGGAGAAATGTTTAATGAACCCTGATAATAAGGTTGCTCTGGTGCTTGGTTCGATAAAGGGGATAGGCAAAGGCATCGGAATTGCTCTTGCAAAAGAAGGTTTCAATGTCGCACTCAATTATTTCGACTGGGAAGATATGCTTGATGAACTGCAGAAGGATTTGTCGAAAACAGATGCTTCCTGTTTCATAACAAGGACAAATCTTCTTAAAACTGAAAAAATCCAGGAGATGATCAACAAAATTATCGGGCATTTCGGACGGCTTGATATTCTGATAAATAACATTGAAAGAGGAGGCTGGCCGATTGTGCACGGACCATATACCTGCGACCAGTGGGACCTTGAAGTATCGACAACACTCCGGGCAAAACAATGGGTATTTGAAGCCTCTCTTCCTCATCTAAAAGCTTCGGGCAACGGTATGGTAATCAATCTCTCCTCCATAGCAGGCGTGGTCGGAAGATCAGGCCCGGCAAGTTATATTTTCAATGAAGGATATTCGGCGGCAAACAGGGGAATTTCACTTTTGACTGAAACATGGGCCCGGCTTGGTTCTCCCGAAGTCAGGGTTAATGAAATAATGCTCGGTATTATAGAAACAAGGCACGGTGAAAAGACGAGAGGCTGGGGGCTGCTTACGGATGACCAGAAAGAGGCCATCATAGACCACACACTTGTTAAAAGGACCGGAACAACAGATGATGTTATAAAGGCTGTCTTGTTTTTGATTAAGGATGCCCCCTTTATGACAGGGAGCATCCTGAGATTGGACGGCGGATATGTGCTTGGCGGAGAGAAAATCTCCCCCATGCCGAAAGGAGTTTTATAAAACAAACCGGTTCAATCATCCCTCATAAAGCACGGCAAGTATTGTAGCCTTATCCTTTTCTGCCGCAATAAGATGGGGAGTGGTTGAAAGATAATAGACGCTGTCTCCTGGCTCAAGGATAAAAGAATCGCTTCCGATTTTTAAAGCAACCAGCCCTTCAAGCACATAAATGAACTCTTCTCCGTCATGCACGGACATGTCATCTTCCGGATTCTCCTCAAGCTGAACTATTAAAGATTCCATATGGCGACCTTTTACTTCGGGTGCGAGGCTCATATACGTATAAACCTGTTTTTCACCCTTGTGAGAAGTCGATCTGGATCTCTTTGTCCGTTCATTCTTCCTGGTCACGGAGTAAAATTTGTCTCCGACTCCTGAAACTATTCTGCCGAAAGCGCTGTCAAGGGCTTTCGAAAGCTTGATTACGGTCCCGAGCTGGGGCTGAACTTTATTATCCTCCATATTCGCAAGAAGCTCAATGTCAAAACCGGTAAGCTTAGAGAGATCTTCCAAAGAAAGCCTTTTCTCCTCGCGGATATTTTTAATTCTTATTCCTATTTCATCCATTTCCTTCGGAGAGGATGATACAATATCGCCGGTCAGATCTTTTAAATAGTCATTGCTCTGATCATGTTTATGCTTTTTGTCTCCCATTTTTTTCTCCTGTTGATTCTATATAATCTCCATCCGGAAACTGATTCCGGACACAATTAAGTTTCCAATCTGGAAATAGGCAATTTTGGGCAAGCTCAAGGAAATCAAGGGATTGCGCGGAGACATACACAATGTATGTCGCACAAGCAATACCGCAGATTGACACAGAGATCGCACAAAAGGGCCATTTCCGGATGGAAACCATATAATCTCCATTTCCCGGCAACGGATTATATCGCTCCGATATGCCTTGCTATGACAATCCTCTGTACCTCTGACGTTCCTTCCCCTATTTCAAGGAGTTTCTGGTCTCTGTAGAACCTCTCAACGTCATACTCCTGCATCAGGCCGTATCCGCCGTGAAGCTGTACTGAATGATTGGCGCACATATACATCGCTTCGGAACAGTATAATTTTGCCATTGCCGCCTCTTTTGAGAAAGGGAGCTTGTTATCGCGAAGCCAGCATGCTTTGTATAGCAGAAGACGCGCGCATTCTATCTCCATCGCCATATCCGCAAGCTTGAAGGCATTTACCTGAAAACGGGCTATCGGCTGACCGAATTGCTCTCTTTCATTGCTGTATTTAAGAGCCATGTCAAAGCACCCCTGAGCCCCGCCAAGCCCCATCGCCCCTATTGATAGCCTGCCGCCGTCAAGAGTCTGCATCATCTGGTAAAATCCCTGCCCTCTCGGACCGAGAAGATTCTCTTTCGGGACCCTGCAATCTTCAAAATAAAGCTCGCTCGTGTTTGAGGCCCTCCACATCATCTTGTCATGCATAACCTTCGTCGTATATCCCCGCGTTCCGGCTTCAACAAGGATACAGGAGAGTTCGGGTCTTCCGTCATCACGCGTGCCGGTTCTGCAGAGTACAGTCGATCCAGCGGATATTTTGGTGGAGGCATTCGTGATAAATATCTTGCTTCCGTTTATCACCCATTCATTCCCGTCCAGCACGGCATTTGTCTTTGAACTTGCGGCGTCCGAACCTGCGTTCGCTTCGGTCAGCCCAAAACCCCAGAGCGCCTCCCCCTTGCAGAGTTTGGGAAGATACCTCTTTTTCTGGTCTTCATTTCCAAAATAATATAAAGGCCCTATACCGAGTGAATTCTCGGCTGCAACAGTTGCGGCATGGGATCCGTCAATTCTTGCAATCTCTTCAACCGCAATTATATAAGAAAGGTAGTCCATCGCCTGTCCGCCATATTTTTCCGAAACAAACACGCCGAAAAGCCCCAATTCCGCCATCTTCGCCATTGTTTCATACGAAAACTCCTCTTTCCTGTCGAGCTCCCTTGCTACCGGCTTAATCTCATTTTCGGCAAATTTTCTTACCGAATCTCGCAAAATCTCATGATCTGATGATAAGCTGAAATCCATATTACTTTCCTTTCTGGTAATGCGATTAATTGTTGGTGTTTTTGTGTTAATAACCGATTTTATCAAAACTTCAATCAGAATTTATCGTAGGCAATCATTTCCGGATCAACGCCAAGTGAATCCAGCTTTTTAATAACCGAATCTATCATCATGGGAGGGCCGCAGAGATAATATTCGATTTCTGCAGGATCGTTATGTGTTTTCAAATAATTATCATACAGACACTGGTGAATGAAACCGGTCAGTCCTTTCCATTCGTCCTCTGGCTGAGGCTCGGAAAGAGCAACATGATATTTAAAATTAGAGCATTTGTTTTCAAGCTCTCTGAATTCTTCATCGTAAAACATTTCCTGTTTTGACCTTGCCCCGTACCAGAAGGTAATCTTTCTCCTGGTATTCACGGTAAGAATCTGATTGAATATATGGGAGCGCATAGGAGCCATTCCGGCCCCTCCTCCAACGAAGCACATCTCCCTCTCAGTCTCTTTGACAAAAAATTCTCCGTACGGTCCGCTCAGGATAATTCTGTTCCCCGGTTTCAGATTGAATATGTAGGAAGATCCTATTCCGGGCGCAATCCCCGACATTCCGGGAGGAGGCGTTGCAATCCTTACGGTAAATCTCAATTCCGTTTTTTCAGACGGCGGACTTGCAAGGGAATATGCCCTGTATACAGGCTGCTGAGACACAGCTTTTAAATTCCAAAGGTTGTACTTTTCCCACGAGGCTCTGTACCTGTCGGCTACATTAAATTCCTTAAATGAAAGATCATATTCAGGAATATCGATCTGAACATAAGCCCCCGCCTTAAAATCAAGCTCCTGACCCTGATCAAGTCTTACAACCAACTCTTTGATAAATGTTGCCACATTCTCATTGGACACAACTATTGCGTCATATTTTGTAATGCTGAAAATCTCTTCCGGAATAAGTATCTTAAGGTTATCTTTCACCTTAAGCTGGCAGGCAAGGCGTATTTTTTTTTCCTGTTCTTTTCTGCCTATATGAATAAGTTCGGTAGGCAGAATCTCTCCTCCGCCCGCTTCGACAACGCACTTGCATGTCCCGCAGGTTCCTTTTCCTCCGCACGCCGAGGGAATAAATATTCCGGCCCCGGAAAGGACTGATAAAAGCGAACCGCCGCGCCGGGTACTTATTCCTTTCTCCATGTCATTGTTTATAACTACAATACAGTCTTCTTTTTTCACGACTTTTGCTTCAACAAGCAGAATCATCCCGACAAGGATTAATATGACAAAAGAGAAGGCTGTAATACTGATCAGGTATATCAATTCTATATTCCCGGTTACATTGTAATGCCCGAAAAAAGCATGAAAGCCATCGCCATAAGGCCGGTTGAAATCATTGTTATGCCAAAGCCTTCAAGTCCTTTCGGCACATCCGCATATCCGAGTTTCTTCCTTATTGCCGCCATTGCAACAATGGCAAGCATCCATCCGAGACCAGAACCTGTTCCATATGCGAACGATTCCATTAAATTATAATCACGCTCAACCATGAAGAGGGCTGCGCCAAGTATCGCGCAGTTTACCGCGATAAGCGGAAGAAAGACTCCGAGCGACGAATATAAAAACGGCGAAAATCTGTCGATTATCATTTCAACAGCCTGAACTATGGCCGCAACCACCGCAATGAAAGTTACAAGCTTCAGAAAGCTCAAATCAATATCGGGAAAACCCGCCCATTTTAGGGCGCCCGGAGCCAGAAGATATTGATAAACCATCCAGTTTATCGGCGTTGTCACGGCAAGCACAAATGTCACGGCAAGACCGAGCCCAACCGACGTCTCCATATTTTTTGAAACCGAAAGAAACGAACACATACCCAGAAAATAGGCAAGCAGAATATTCCCCACAAAAACAGAATTAATGAATATGCTTATTATATTCTCCATAATGTTAAACCTGTTATCTTATTTGTTAAACAAAGTTCTGTGAAGCCATACCAGAAGCCCGATAATTATAAAGGCGGCGGGGGCAAGGAGCATAAAACCCATATTTTCATATCCGGCGCTGTAAAACGCCCCCGGAATCACGTCAAACCCCAGGAGCTTGCCCGACCCGAGAAGCTCCCTGATGAATGCAACGGTTACAAGAATTGAGCCGTATCCGATCCCATTTCCAATTCCATCAAGAAAGGAAAGAAAAGGAGGGTTGGCCAGCGCAAAGCTCTCGGCACGGCCCATGACTATGCAGTTTGTAATTATCAGTCCTACAAAAACCGAAAGCTGCTTACTGATGTCATACATGAAAGCTTTCAAAATTTCGTCTGCTATTATAACCAGCGTAGCTACAATGCAAAGTTCAGCTATAATACGTATATTTCTGGGAATCATATTTCGCAGGGCAGATATCGCCAGATTCGAAAAAGCCACAACAAGAGTGAGTGCCAGCGCCATGACAATAGCAGTTTTGAGCTGAACTGTTACCGCAAGAGAAGAGCATATCCCGAGGATCTGAACCATTACCGGATTGTTTTTCCAGACAGGCTCAAAAAGCACCATCAAAGCCTTGTTTTCCGCTGTTTTCATATTTTTCACCCTTGAACCTATTCCTGATTAACGGCGCCGCTGCTCCCCGGAATTTCCTTAAACATGTTTTGCCTGAACTTAACGGAAACAGATTCATACTCCTTAAGTATATCTTTCATGCTTGCGGAAAGAAACTTTCCTGTCAAAGTCGCCCCGCTTATTCCGTCCACAAAGTTGGCCTTGAGATCTTCCTGAACCACATCCTTTACGGCTCCTCTGGCTATTGATATTGAAACGAACTTTCCTTCCTTGTTGACAATTTTTTTCCCTTTAAAGTTTTTCTGAAACCAGCTTCTTTCAATTTCACCGCCCAGTCCCGGTGTCTCGGAATGTTTGTAAACAGTAAAACCGGATACTGTAGAACCGTCCCTGCTTAAAGCCAGATAACCGTTTATTTTTCCCCAAAGACCCTGGGCGTTTATCGGAACTATATAAGATTCAATTTCAGTTCTCTTTATATACAAATAAATCGGGAGAGCCTTTTCTCCTCTTTCCGGTTCTTTGACAATCCTTCCTGAAGAGTCAACCCAGAGAGATTTGATGTTTTCGGAATAGAGTTTTTCAATGTATGCCGGGGCATTATTGTCCTGGTCATCTATCAGCCCTGCGGATTTCAGGAGATTTTTATGCCGGTCAAGATTAATATTGCGAACCTGATAGCTCTTAAGCCCGCTTGAAGCGATTGTAAGAAGAAGACTGCAGACAAAGCACAGGACTATCGCAAATAAAATCGATTTGGTATTGCTAGACATTAGGAATCCTTTTTTTCAGACGCAATTTTATTTCAATATAATCCAATAGCGGCGAAAAAAGGTTCATAAAAAGAATCGCCATCATCACACCCTCGGAATAAGCCGGGTTGAAAACACGAATCAAGACTGTAAGCATACCTATGGCAAAGCCGTAAATCCATTTTACCTTTTCCATTCCGGGGGCGCTTACCGGATCTGTTGCCATAAATGATATGCCGAAAGCAAAACCTCCCATGACAAGATGATAGAACGGATTTAAAGAAAGCCATGCCGCAGAAGCATCACCGGCAAACATATTCAATAAAAATCCTGTCGAAAGAACCCCCAGAATTCCGCCTATGATAATTCTGTAACTTGCAATACCGGTAAAAATAAGAAAAAGAGCGCCTGCGATGCACAGCATCGCTGAAGTTTCTCCGATACACCCGGGATATGTTCCGGTAAAAAGCCTTAATAAGCCATAACCCTTATGCTCCAGAAGGATCTCAATATTTTCATTGATCCCGGCAAGCGCTGAAACGGCAAGCGGTGTGGCTCCACTGACTATGTCAACAGAGCGGTCCTTAACTTTCTCAATTACAGTCCAGACCGCATCCCCCGACATTTTAGCCGGATAAGCAAAAAAAAGAAACGCCCTGCCTGTTAAGGCCGGATTTAATATGTTTCTGCCCGTCCCGCCAAACACCTCCTTCCCGATAACCACTCCGAATGATATGCCGAGGGCAACCTGCCATAGCGGTATTGTGGGTGGAAGGGTCATCGGAAACAAAATGCCTGTAACAAGAAACCCTTCGCTTATTTTATGTTTTCTTATCGAGGCAAAGAGGATTTCCCAGAAAAACCCTACAGAATATGAAACAAATACAATTGGCATTACTATGATAAGGCCTTTTGAAAATGCCGCCGGGAAATTTACCGGCAAACCGGATATAAAATTCGACTGATATCCGGCATTGTAAATACCGAACAAAAATGACGGGAGCAGCGCAATGATAACAAAGCTCATGAAACGTTTAAGGTCGATGCCGTCGCGGATGTGGGGTCCCTCTTTGGTGACGTTTTCAGGAGTAAAGAAGAAAGTTTCAAACGCTTCAAAAAGAGGGTACAGGCTTTTCAGTCTTCCATCGGACTGAAAGTGTTTCCTGTTTTTTTCAAAAGTTTCTTTTATTTTTCCGAACAACATGTCAGGCCTTATCCTTGTAATATACCCGTTTCGCATTCTTAATGAAATCGCACAGGTCTATCTTTGAAGTGCAAACGTACGAGCACAACCCGCACTCAACGCAATCAAGAATGCCGTGAGAAAGAGCCTCCTCAACATCGGCGGCGGCTATGCTTTTGAAGGCAAATTGAGGGAGGATATCGACAGGACAAACTTTAGCGCAGGAACCGCAGTTGACGCAGGCCCTCTCATCTCCATGCAGGCTGCAATCGGCCGCAAGAGGCCTCCTGTTGAAGCATGACAGGAAAGTCTTTGAATAGCTTGGCCTGTCAAATCCCGCTCTTAAAAATCCAAAAGCTTCTGATTCTCCTCCTTCAGGAAGGAGTGTAAGGGATGTTTCATAAAACCCGATGCATGATTCCTCCGACGTTGCATAACCACTGAATATTCCCCCTGAAATAATTCTTGCCTTTTTTCCGTCTTTTATGCGGCCGCCAATGATATGCTTTATAGGCACTCCGATTCTTGTTTTAAAATGGCCTCTTTTTGCAGCAAGAATTCCGGCAAGCACAACAGTTCTTGCAACAGGATACCTTCCTGTTGAAAAAAAACTGCCCAAATTGATAACATCCTGGCCGCTGATATACCAAGTTCTGTTTTCAGATGGATTATTTTTGATATAATGCATCAGCACTCCCGGATCATCAGCAGGATAATCTCCTGAAAACTTGTGTGTTATCGGAATACCCTCCACATTAGTGTTGATAAAATCCTTCGATGAATGAACATACACGTTTTTTGCAAGTTTTTTCAGAATCGACATGCCTTTTTTAAAGAGACCTGTTTCTCCTTTAAGATAAACCCGAGGATCAGGCAAAAAAGGCTCCTTGTTGTCGAGACTTGCAATCAGGGCATAAGGCATGTAACCCGGCGCCGCTATATCTCTGAACGGGAGTTCCCTTATAAACGGCCATATTCCGCCTTCCATCATTGATTTGACTACATCATCCCTGTTAAAATCTCTGTCTCCGGAGAATTTCGCAACATCGAATTCGACATATTCTTCAGTATTATCCAACCTGATTACTATCTCTTTTATCGCTCGCCTTGCCCCGAAGCCGATCTTCTCAATTTGTCCGCAGCCCGGTGAAAGAAATTTTATGCCCGGGTTTCTTTTATCTATAAAAAGAGTCGAACCGATTTTGACTTTTTCACCCTTTTCAACTGCAAGTTTCGGTTTTATAAATGGTATTCTTTCGGGAAGAGAAGCTACGAAATGAGGCTTATCGAGCTCCAGAAGATCGGGAAGAGGAGAACCCTCAATCTTTATGTCAAATCCTTTTTTTATTTTAAGGAGGATCATTTAGCCCTTTTATATTTTGACTTTTTATTTTTCATTAGCATCAATAACTGCGTTTTTCAACATGCCGCTTATCCAACTATTATTCAATTTCCTTCTTGACATTTAACACAACAAATCTCATTTTCCAATAAACAACAAATGAGCCCGCTGTTTCGGTTCAGTCATTACAAGGAGGAGAATATGGGAGAAATTGTAAAAAAACAGGTATGCAAATGCGTCAATTGCGGTAATGAAGCAGAAATGGTTATTACATGTTCACTACCGGCAACAGACAAGTCAGCTCCGGGAAACACGCAGAAAACTCATGAAAAAATCAAGGGTTCCGCAACCTGCACACATTGCGGGAATGAGGCTGATATGTGGATCGATCTATGATTACTCTAAACAAAATGAGCTCAGTTATAATCATTGAAAGACAATGACTGTTGTGCGATAGTAATAAAAGGCGGCATTTTTTTATTAAATACGGCGTGGAGAACACAGATTGCTTAACAGGCAGAATCACAGAATGACTCTTCAGAGAAAAATCATTCTCGAAGAGCTGAAAAAAGTTAAGACGCACCCTGGAGCAGATGAAATATATGCGATGGTTCGCAAGAGGCTTCCGCGTATAAGCCTTGGCACCGTTTACAGAAATCTTGAGGTTCTATCCGAGCTGAAAGAGATTCAAAAGATCGAATCCGTCGACACTCTTAAACGTTTTGACGGAACGCCCGAAAATCATTACCATATCAGATGTATAAAATGCGACCGCATCGACGATGCTCCTTTTAACATTGAAACGGGCCTTGAAAAAAAAATCAGGCCGTTCACTGACTTTACAATTATTGGACACAGGCTTGAATTTATAGGAGTTTGCAGTGAATGCTCATCAAGCCGAAAAAAAACAGGGAAAGGATAAAAAAAGTGAACAACAATAAACAGGATGAAGTTGATGCCCTGTGCCCTGAGTGCGGGCACGCTTTTAAAACTTATATCGACAGGATAATGCATGTTGACGATACAAGAACCAAAAAACAATCTCCCGAATGCCCTGTCTGCGGTTGCGGAGATTGCCAAATCGGGAAATAACATATACAAGACTGCATATCTGCTCATTACCTGTTAAATATGACGGCTTCGTAAAAAGCTCTCCACCTAAGTCGGACAAGATGTCGTGAATCCCATGGTTGGATTTGAACCAACGTCAAAGAATATCGAGATTGTAAGCTGATGACGGGGAGCAAATAAATGACGATCGCTTTTGATTGGGATCTCGAATATTCCTGGGATAAATACATTCAGGCATAACGAACTGGATCAACCGACTCTTACTCCATCCCAAACACACCTCTTCAAATCTAATCTTCTGAATCTCCTGCAGCAACTCTGTCCGTCTCATCTGTCACCTCCATCGGTGACCATGTCAAACCGGACAGATCGTGTGCTACAAATCCGGACAGTTTACGTGTTACTAACAGATGATAAAATTACCTTGACAAACAATAATCGCTCCCCCATAATCAGCTGCATGAAATTCAATAATTATAATGGAGTGGAAATAATGAACTGAATTCAAACAAAGAATTGTCTTTTTGACCGTCCATGGTGAATTATCTGAATATCGGGCATATGGAAAACGGATGTTGGTATGCTTAAGGCAAAAAATTCTGCGGCTTTTTGGGTCAGAATATGAATCATTAATCAAAAGGAGCGTGTTATGAAAAAAGTAGTATTTATAGGAATTTTTGCAGCATTACTTATGTTTTGTACTATTACGAATGCCGGCAACAGTCGTGATATTAAAGTTGTTAACAACACCGGATATCCGATTAAATATTTCAGCGTAAATATGTCAGGAGATAAAGAGTGGAGTGAAAACGAACTCAGCGTAGATGTTAAGGACAAAGAAAATTTCACAACATCTCTTGAAAGTGCTGGAAAAGGCTGTGCATGGAATATAAAAGTAATGTTGGCCGGTAAAAAGAGCTTTTCGATATACAAAGACGTTGATCTGTGCAAAGCCAAGCTCCTCTCGTTAGGATATGATCCGAAAACAGATACACCTATTTGCAAAACAGAATAAGAACCAGAAAAACCGCTTATGAAGCTGCCGGCTTCAATTTCACCAATGGCAAACGGATCCGTGCTACCCAGTTGACCGAAAGCACCTTCGGCCTGGCATTCTTGGTGCGTTCCGATTTTCAGATAACCGGTCACAATTTGGTCACAAACGAAAAAAGGGGTTAACCTAAACGGCTAACCCCTTGATGTTTTTGGTAGGCGCGATTGGATTTGAACCAACGACTTCTACCGTGTCAGGGTAGCGCTCTCCCCCTGAGCTACGCGCCTTTATTTATGTGTTGGACTAACACCTCTTATTTTTCATGTCAAGGGAAATGCAGTTAAGAATCTCCTTTACAAGATTCCCGTCGGCAAGTTTTCCGAAATGCTTCATTACTGTTCCCATTGCCTGCATTGGGCTTTTGAACTGCGAAAAGTCCACATTCGCATTTATCCATGCTTCGATGTCCGCCTTTTCCGCCATTTTGGGAAGGTATGTCTGAAGTATTTCAAGATATCCGGAAGTCTCTTTTTTCGTAAGCTCAAGAACGGTTTTTTCAGACTTTACAAGTCCTCTAATGATACCCAGAATATCATCATCCGTAATCTCTTCCGGTTTTTTGAGCCTGAAGGATTTCTTGCCGCTCTCAAGTGTGAGGGGAACGGTAAGCTTCGGAAATTCCGCCATTATCTGCCGGACGGTATTTCTGACCGTTTCATCCTTTTTTAACATTGAAGATTTCAAATCCGCTTTGAGCTTGTCAAGCAGGGAAATCCCGAGATCCTTGCTCCATCCGTAATATTTTTCATTCATTCAATTCACCTTTTTTCAATAAACTCTTTTTCATTCTAGTCTGTTCGGGGGCGTCCTCGAAGCCTTTAGACAAACCTTCTGCGAATCACATAACATCCATACCCGAAAAAGACAACTCATACAGGAACATTATTATGATAAACGCTATAATTGTTTTGAACCTGCGGCAGAAGTTTAAAGTCTTTAATAATTTCTTTGACAATGAATCAGTTTTTAAATAGAAATCAAAGCTACATGGTAGCTATAGAAAGAAAAAATATTTACCTGAAATGTCGGGTTTACTGATCTTCTATTTAAAGGAGGGTTAAAATGAAAAATTGGAAAGTGATACCTTTATTGTTTTGTTTATCCATTGTCGGGCTTTTGTTTTTCATCTCAGAGGTCGGTGCGGCGGATAAACCGATCGAACTGACATACTCCAACTTTTTCCCTGCTCCCCACAAAAATGCTGTTCTTTCGGTTGAATGGGGCAAAGAAATCGAAAAAAGGACAAGCGGGAGAGTCAAAGTTACGGTTTTCCCCGGGGGGACTTTAACTCCGGCGGCCCAGTGCTATGACGGTGTTGTAAAAGGGCTTTCTGATGTGGGGCTCTCCGTACTAGGCTATACACGCGGCAGGTTTCCTCTCACTGAGGTTATAGACCTTCCCCTCGGCTACAGAAACGGTCTTGAAGCCACAAAACTGATTAATATTTATTTCAAGAAGTTCAGGCCTAAAGAATTCGATGATGTAAAAGTTATGTACCTTCATGCTCACGGCCCCGGCATCCTCCACACAAAGAAACCGGTCGCAAATCTTGAAGATCTTAAGGGGTTAAAGATCGCCTGTCATGGTTTAAGCGCTAAAATAGTATCTGCTCTCGGCGCTATACCGGTCGCCATGCCTATGCCTGAAAGGTATGACGCAATCCAGAAGGGCGTTGCCGAGGGCGGGGTCTTCCCCGTTGAATCTCTGAAAGGCTGGAAGCTTGCAGAAGTCGTCAGCTCTACCACACAGAATTTCGGATCGGCTTACACTACGGGCTTTTTCGTTGTAATGAACAAGGATAAATGGGCCTCACTGCCTTCCGATATCCAGAAAATCATTGAAGAGATCAATGAGGAATGGATAGTAAAGACAGGGCTGGGATGGGATGAAATCGACAAGGAAGGTTACAGCGTCGCGGCATCAAAAGGCCTGAAGCTTATCACTCTGTCGAAAGAGGAGGATGCCAAATGGGCTAAACTGGTGCAGGGCATTCTCGATGATTACGTGAAGGCCATGGAGGCAAAAAATCTTCCGGGAAAGGAAGCACTCAAGTTCTGTCAGGATGAATTAAAGAAGCTTCAGAAATAAATCAATTATGGGGAAGGGATCGGACGAAGATTTAAAAGGAGTGCTTCGTGCAGAGAATGATAAACAAAGTGGAAGGGATAAGCAAGTTTTTAAACGTTTTTGCGGGAGTCGCCATAACCTTCCTGATGCTCCTCACGGTAACGGATGTCGTCCTGAGGTATTTCCGGATGCCCATAATCGGCACATATGAACTGGTCGCTTTCTCAGGGGCGATAGTCATAGGTTTTGCCGTTCCGATTACAACTTTTCACAAGGGGCATATGCTTGTTGATTTTTTTATCTTAAAGTTTCCGAAAGGAATCAGGAACACGGTCAACATTATAACCAGGCTTCTCGGAATCGGCCTTTTTTCAATGCTCGGATGGAACCTTATCAAGCTGGGAATGGATCTATACCGTTCGGGAGAGGTTTCACTCACGCTGCAGCTTCCTTTCTACCCCGTGGCTTTCGGAATAGGCGTCTGCTTTTTCGTGCAGTGCATAGTTTTAATCGTTCATATCCTTCAAGTGATCGGAAACACCTATGAGTGAAGTAACGGTTGGAATACTCGGACTCTCCATTGTACTCCTCCTCTTTCTGACCGGAATCGAGCTTGCTTTTGCGATGGCGCTGGTCGGTTTCGTCGGATTCAGCTATCTTGTTTCGTTCAAGGCCGGCTTGAATCTTCTTGCCAAGGATTTTTTTGATGTTTTCACATCATACGGCTTTACCGTCATTCCGCTGTTCGTGCTTATGGGGCAGATAGCCTTCAATGCCGGAGTCGCGAAAAAGCTTTATGAAGCTGCGTACAGATTCATCGGGCATATTCCCGGGGGCCTTGCAATGGCAACGGTGGCTGGAGCTACCGTGTTCAAAGCGATCTGCGGGTCATCACCGGCAACGGCTGCCACATTCGCAAGCGTTGCCGTTCCTGAGATGGACAGGTACAACTACGATAAGAAGCTCTCAACAGGGACTGTGGCTACCGTAGGAACCCTCGGTATCCTGATGCCGCCAAGCGTTACCCTGATTGTCTTCGGAATTATAACCGAGCAGTCGATCGGGAAACTTTTTCTTGCAGGGCTTGTTCCGGGGCTCATGATAGCCTTCTTCTTCGGGTTTACCATCTATATCTGGTGCAGGATAAATCCTGCTCTGGGCCCCAAGGGAGAACGCTCCACATGGAAGCACCGGTTTGCCGCTCTTCCTGAAGTGATCTGGGTAGTTGCAGTCTTTCTGCTGGTGATAGGGGGCCTGATATACGGCTTCTTCACACCTACGGAAGCCGGAAGTGTCGGAACTTTTGCCGTCCTTTTGCTCTCCGTCATAAAAAGAGAGATCGATTTCAAGGGATACATAAAGTCAATCACGGAGTCACTCAGGACGGCATGCATGGTGTTGATGCTCATCGCCGGTTCCGCGGTGCTTGGACATTTTCTTACAAGAACGAAGATTCCGATGATTGCGGCGGACTGGATCATATCGCTTCCACTAAGCCCGTCTATAATCATGATTATCATCAGCATGGTCTATCTTATTGGAGGCTCATTCATCGACGACCTTGCTTTCATGATTCTGGCGACACCTATTTTTTATCCGGCCATCATAAAGCTCGGCTATGATCCGATCTGGTTCGGTATGATAATAGCCATAACCGTCATGGTGGGCGTAGTGATTCCTCCTGTAGCCATAAATGTCTTTGTGGTCAAAGCAATCACAAAACAGCCGTTCGGCGTAATATACGCCGGTGTCTATCCGTTTCTTATAAGCCTTGTCGTTTGCGCGGTTCTGCTCTTTATCTTTCCGCAGATAGCGACATTTCTGCCCTCCGTTCTGATGAAATGAAGAAAATTTATCCCAACAAACAGGTACTCAACCATGATTTCCGAGCAAAGATTCTGGAATCCTGTTCTCGAAACGCTTGATCATGAAAAGATCAGGAAACTTCAGTTCGAAAAATTCAAGAAGATTTTTGTCTGGGCTTATGAGCGCTCCAGATTTCACAGAGGACTTTATGAAAAAGCCGGAATAAAACCAGCTGACATTCAATCCTTTGAAGATATCCGGCGCATTCCGACTGTTGAAAAATCGATGATGCGGGGTATTCAGAGAAAAGACCCTTTCCCTTACGGCGATGCCCTCTGCGTCCCTCTTGAAGAGGTTTCCGAATTCCGCCAGACAAGCGGAACAACCGGCCAGCCTGTTTACCAGGCGGATACCTGGCAGGACTGGGAGTGGTGGGCCGAGTGCTGGGCGTACATCCTCTGGGCGCAGGGCTACCGTCCAAACGACCGCGTCTTCATCCCTTTCGGCTACAACGTCTTTGTGGCTTTCTGGGCTGGTCATTACGCGGCGGAGAAGATAGGAGCCGAGGTTGTTCCTGGCGGAGTGCTCGACACACAGGCAAGAATATTAAAAATTCAGGAGCTAAAGTGCACCGCCATGATGGCGACTCCGACCTATGTGCTCGGAATGGCCGATGCGGCGAAAAGCATGGGCATAGACCCGCGCTCTTTAGGCATCAGCAAGATAACATGTGCCGGAGAGCCCGGAGCAAGCATTCCTTCAACAAAGAAAAGGATGGAGGAAGCCTGGAACGCAAAAGTCTATGATCATGCCGGCGCGACAGAGATAGGTGCGTGGTGCTTTGAATGCAAAACTCAGTCCGGTGGTCTTCATATCAACGAAGCTTTTTTCCTGGTTGAGATTCAGGATATCGATACGGGGGAATACATAGTAGAGCCGGGACGAAGAGGAAAGATTATTATAACGGCCCTTGACAGGCAGGCTCAGCCCTGCATTCGCTTCGACTCGAAAGATATCGCAGAATGGTCTCCCGGCAAATGTCCCTGCGGAAGAACCTTCCGGCTTATAAATGGGGGAGTGGTCGGGAGGGCGGATGACATTACAAAGGTAAAGGGGGTTCTTCTGGCGCCCTCGGCTATTGAGGAGGTTGTTAGAAGCATAGACGGTCTTTCGGATGAATTTGAAGTCATAGTCGATAAAGCGGGGGACATCGACCTCATCACTTTAAAAGTTGAGATTCTTAAAAACAGGGAAGGCGAGCGCAAACAGATTGAAGCCAAATTAAAGGATCAGTTGAGGCTCAAAACAAATCTCGGATACAATATTGAATTTCATGACTATCGCAGCCTGACAAGGTATGAGGTGAAGGCAAAGAGGTTTAAGGACCTTAGAAAAAAATGAGCAGGGGGATTATGGCAGAAAATAACGACATAAAAAAACTGGACGGCAAAATTCAGTCGATGAAAAAGACCGCAGAGGAGCTTAAGCTTATGGGAGAGGATTTTCCCGCATTAAACCGCAACATAAGCCGTATTCTGGCAAGCATCAAAATGCTCGAGCTGAACATATCGGATTTGACAGCCGTCTGAAACAGGACTATTTTCCTACGAAGCCGTCGGGCTTGACATATTTATGTTTTGCCTGTAAATAGAATTCATAAAATAAATTTTCGGCACTCTTTTAATCATTAAAACAACCCGTTTCCAAACAGCATATTTTGTCAGTAACTTTTTCAAAGAGCTGTTTGTGATGTCATTGTTGAGCTTCAATTAGATTTATTTCAGGTAATGGCCTTTGTTTAAAACAAAATGAAACCGTAAACCAGAAACAATAATCAAAAAAATGGAGGGCAAAATGGCAGAGAGTGTATACAAAATTGTTGAACTTGTCGGGACAAGCACAAAATCATGGGAAGATGCGGCAAAAAACGCGGTGGAACTTGCCGGTAAAAGCCTTCGTGAGCTGAGGGTCGCTGAAATCACAAAGATGGATATGAAAGTCGAAAAAGGAAAGGTTGTGGCCTTCCGGGCAAGAGTTCAGCTTTCCTTTAAGTATGAGGCCGGGAAATAGAAAAAGTCCAATATTAGAAAAATTCATAAAAGGGGCAAGGCGGGTTAAAACCGATTTGCCCTTTTTTAGCATCTCCCCTTGAAGTATGTTTATTTTCTCTGCTTCTTTGTAATCAGTAAAATATGTTCCGTTTTGTTATAGGCGTTATGTGATTCGCAGAAACAATGCCATACCCCTCGACAATCCGACATAGGGCTTTGGCGGACATCCATTAAATCCGAACATTAATGTGATAACCTCTATAAATTTATTTTATTGTATTCGTCCTGTTCACCAGATAAATACCTGAACCCACAAGAATAAGCGAAAGCAGCAGAGATTTTGAAACCGGTTCGTCGAGCAGTATCCCGCCCGCAAGCACGCCGAAAATAGGTGTAAGAAAAGTAAAAGAAGCGATTCTGGCGACATAATAATGGCGGACGAGCCAGAACCATACAAGATATGTAATAAATGCGACCCAGACAGCCTGATATATAAGGCATAAAACTATAAGAGGTGTCATCCGCATGACACCCTCTTCACCCATGAAAAAAGATGCTGCTGGAAGCACGACGGCTGAAACACCGAGCTGATAAAGGAGTGTCTTGCTGTGCGCTATCCTGACAAGAGGACCTGCCTTTATCATTACAGTAACGGCGCCCCATAAAACAGCAGCAATAGCCAGCATAATGTCACCTATGAGCATTCTGTATGTCGGAAATCTCAGTGATTCACCGAACGCTATAAGAACTCCCGTAAAAGCGCAGCAAAGCCCCGCAACCTGAATTTTCCTTAAATGTTCGCCCGGTATAAACAACTGCGACCCTAGTGCGACAATAAAAGGGGACATATAGAGAAAGATGACGGCCCGTGACGCGTTGGTATAGTTGAGACCGATATAGATGAAAACAAATTCGCCTGCGAACAGAAGCCCTATGGCAACTCCCCACCATAGCGTACCGTCCTTATCAAGCATCGGCTCACGGCGCGCAGCCATCCAGATCCATACAAGAATTGCGGCACAGACAGACCTAATGCCTGATTGCAGGACAGGAGAAATACCCTGATTTGCTATCTTTATTGTAACCTGCTGAAGACCCCAGCTCGCGCAAAGAACGGTCAACAATATGAAGGCTTTTAAATCTAAATTCTGACTTTTTTTTGCCGGCTGAAGCTCAGTCACGTTCTCCCAGCCTTTCATTCTTTATAGCGGTTCATAAAAATATATTTGTTTGAGTATGGAAAAGCGGCATATCCGCATCAATGAAAATCGTTCAAGCCCTGGCGGATGTTTCATATCACGGTATCTGCTTCAATTTTCCAATAGAAAGGTCGTGAATAGGTATTATTATGTCTGCCATGTTTTTTATTTTCTGAGCTGAGTCAAACGCTTTGATGGCGTCTATATGAACACCGGGGCAGATTGCCGGTCCTTTGGCCGGAAAGTTTTTTCCGTTACAGCAAAAACCCGTAATTATGGCTTTCCCTTTCGAAGTGTTTACAGAAACCGACTGCCCCCCGACGGAATGGCCGGGAGAAAAAATCACATCTATGCCGTCTTCTATTTGCGCATCCCCTTCAATCTCGACAACATCGACTCCGTCAAGAACATCCGGATAATACCTGTGATCTATGGGGTGGGGGTTTCTAAGAAACTCGAATTCGGCTTTCTGTACATAAACCTTTGCATTCGTGCATTTATAATCATTCTCACAGTGGTCGTTATGAAGATGGGTGTGAATAATAATATCAACATCATCCGGTTTAAGGCCAAAAGTGGAGAGCGCATCCTCAAATTCAAAAAATCTGAATCCGCATTTCTTTTCAGTCTCGTCAGATACGATAAATTCTTCAAGCCCCGTATCCACTATGATGTTTTTCTCCCCGCCTTTTATATAAAACATATAAATCGGAAGTATTATCCTTTTCCCGTAATCATGCAGATAGGTCATTATTCCCTGGTCGGTTTCATTGACCCCGACAGCAACCGGATGTATCGTGTATTCCCTCATCGCTATGCTCTGGTCTCTGGTTTCTGGTTTATCGTTGGGAAAAGCGTTAAATGTCAGTTGGTGCGTTATTCGGCATTCAATTCTTTGCTCCTTGAACACCTGAATTCCTGAATCCTCGGCCCCTTGAACCCTCTCTTTTCTACCTTCTCTTATCGTTGAACAGATGATTTGAGATAACAACCTTCTGTATTTCGGATGTCCCCTCGTAAATCGTGAAAACTCGGGCGTCCCTGTAAAAGCGCTCAACAGGATATTCCTTGATGAACCCGTATCCTCCGTGCATCTGCAGCGCCCTGCCGGTAATCCGGTTCACCATTTCGGATGCAAAGAGCTTTGCCATCGATGCCTGAAGGGTAATCTTCTCCCCCCTGTCTTTCATCGCTGCGGCTGAAAGCATCAACTGACGGGCAGCCTCAATTTCTGTAGCCATTTCGGCGGCCATCCAGCGGAGTCCCTGGAATTTTGATATAATCTGACCGAACTGCTCTCGTTCGGTTGTGTATTTTACGGCCGCGTCAAGGGCAGCCTGGGCAACGCCGACGGATTGTGCGGCAACACCTATCCTTCCGCAATCCAGAGCCGTCATGGCTATTTTGAATCCGTCCCCCTCGTTTCCGAGAAGATCCCTTTTGTGAATACGGCAGTTGTCGAATATAAGGTCGGTGGTATCCGAAGCAAGGAGCCCCATTTTATTTTCCGTTTTGCCCACGATAAATCCGGGAGTCCCTTTTGCTGCAAGAAAGGCGCTTATCCCCTTGTGCTTTTTCGACGGATCGGTACTTGCCGTAACTATTGTAAGTCCGGCATTTTTACCCGTGGTGATAAATCTCTTTGTCCCGTTTAATACATAGTAATCGCCGTCTTTCACCGCGGATGTTTTCTGGCTCACCGGGTCCGAACCCGCCTGCGGTTCAGTCAGCGCGAAAGCCCCTATTATTTTGCCCGATGCCAGAGGCTTTAAGTGCCGCTCCTTCTGGTCTTCAGTTCCGTAACGGTATATGCTTTCGCAGACTATCGAGTTATGAACCGACATTACAATGGCTGTCGATGCACACGAATATGCGATCTCGGAAAGCGCAAGCACATAGCTGACCGTATCTGTCCCCGCTCCTCCGTATTCGGAGGGAATCATCATGCCCATGAGTCCGAGCTCGGCCATTTTTTCAAAGTTATCTGACGGGAATTCCTTGGTCTCATCCCGTTTCATGGCTGTGGCAGCAACGACCTTCCTTGAAAACTCCCTGACCATATCCTGGATCATGAGTTGTTCATCGGTTAGTGAATATGACATTTTTTACTCCTTTTAAATACATATTGGTTTCTGGTTTATAGTTTCTGGTCTCTGGTTTTTTTGAACCAGGAACCAGGAACCAGGAACCAAAATATTTAACTTTGCCGTCATGGGCCGTAGATGACGACAAGAAGCTCCGCTTTATTCTCCCCGACATTCTTAAGCATGTGCCTTATCCCGGAGTTAAAATGCAGCGAGTCGCCTTCACCCAGCCTGTTGACGTGATCTCCCACAACCACTTCGACTTTCCCCTGAAGGACATATACGAATTCTTCCCCTTCATGGTTGTAACTGACCCCTTTATGGTTCTGCAACGGATCAACAGTAACCTTGAAGGCCTTAAGATGCTTGTTTTCAGCTCCCGGTGTAAGCGTTGTATACGCGTAATTTTCGGTACGCTTTGTGTAAGCTTTAATCCGTTTGCTTAAAACCGACTCCTGCTCCCTCAGAAAATACCCGGAGTCGATTTCAAGAGCCTTTGCAATCTGGAGAAGCCCGCCAACGGGAGGGAACATCTTGCCGGCCTCAATCTTTTTGAGATAATCGACTGAAAAACCGGTTTCATTCGCTATCTGGTCAAGAGATATCTTCTTTTCCTCCCTCACTTTCCGGATTTTAGTACCGACCTGTATAATCGAAGTTTCTTTTTTTTTCGGCATATCCCCTCCTTATTTATAGTCGTAAAAGCCCTTTCCCGTTTTTCTTCCCAGCCATCCCGCTTCAACATATTTTCTCAGAAGAGGACATGGCCTGTATTTCGAATCCTTGAATCCGTTGTACAGAGTCTCCATTATGGCGAGGCACGTGTCGAGTCCGATAAGATCGGCAAGGGCAAGAGGTCCCATGGGATGATTCATTCCAAGCCTCATAACAGTATCAATATCCTCTTTTGTGCCGACATTGTGATAGAGGCAATAGACCGCTTCGTTAATCATGGGCAGAAGTATTCTGTTTGCTATAAAACCGGGATAGTCGTTGGCCAAAGCGGGAGTTTTCCCGAATTTTACGGAAAGGTCCCAGGTAATTTTGAAAGTCTCATCCGAAGTTGCAATTCCACTTATAACTTCAATGAGCTTCATTACAGGAACGGGATTCATGAAATGCATGCCTATGACTTTGTCAGGCCTTTTTGTCTGGGACGCGATGCGTCCTATGGGAATCGAAGAGGTATTTGTTGAAAGGATAACACCGGGAGGACATATTCCGTCGAGATCCTGGAATATCTTGAACTTTAAAGTTTCGTTTTCAGTCGCGGCCTCCACAACAAAATCGGCGCCGGCCATATCTTTCAAATCGGTGGTCCCTTTAATGCGCTTCAAAACGACATCTTTCTCCTCTGCCGCCATCTTTCCCTTTTCAACACTCCGGGCAAGATTTTTTGCAATCGTATCTATACCGCGTTTTACAAATTCATCCTTGATATCGCTCATTATAACTTCAAGACCGCTCATTGATGCAACCTGAGCAATTCCGTTTCCCATCTGTCCAGCCCCGATAACGCCGAATTTTTTTATTTCCATTTGATTCTCCTTATCTTTTAATGTAACTAATCAGCCGCCGATCTACGCTGATCATCACTGATGATTTTTTCTTTTATTACCATAACCAAAACGCGTTTCCTTTTTATTCTGACTCCTGACTCCTGAATTCTGGCTCCCAAATAGCTATGCATATAAATTTATCTGTGTTCATCTGTGTGAATCTGTGGCTTAATAGTTATCTCTTAACAATCATTGCAACGGCCTCTCCGCCTCCAAGGCAGAGGGATGCAAGGCCTGTTTTTTTATCCTGTTTTATCATTTCATAAAGAAGAGTTACAAGAAGACGGCATCCGCTCGCTCCTATGGGATGGCCGATGGCAACGCTTCCGCCGTTGACATTAACTTTTGAATGATCAAGACCGAGTTCACGAAGCACGGCGACAGTCGATCCGCTGAAAGCCTCATTGATTTCATAAAGATCGATCTCCTCTTTCGAAAGCCCTTCTTTTGCAAGGCATTTGGGTATGGCCCAGATTGGAGCTACAAGCACATATTTCATGTCGATACCGTATGAAGCCTGAGCACCGATCCTTGCGATTATTTTGCAGCCAAGTTCATCAGCCTTCTCTTTCGACATTACAACAACAGCGGCGGCTCCGTCGCTTATTATCGAAGCGTTTCCGGCAGTTCCGACACCCTCTTTTTTGAAGGCGGGTTTCATTTTGACAAGTGTTTCATAGGGTGTATCCTGTGGGCATTCGTCTTTGTCAAAAATTGTCACGCCTTTTTTTCCGGGAATTTCAACCGGAACAATTTCGTCCTTGAAGCGGCCGGAGTTAATCGCATTAAGCGTCCTGCGGTAGGATTCAGCGGCATACCTGTCCTGATCCTCACGGGTGACCTTATATTTTTCCGAGCAGAGCTCATTTGACATGCCCATATGAAAATCATTGACATTGTCCCATAACCCGTCGTGCATCATATGATCCTGCAGTTTCCCGGGCCCCATGCGGTACCCGAATCTTGCCTTCTCAAGAAAATAGGGAGCCATGCTCATATTTTCCATTCCGCCGGCAACAACCACTTCGGCATCGCCTGTCTGTATGGCCTGGGCGGCAAGCATGACCGATTTTAATGCCGAACCACAGACCTTATTTACAGTGATGCATTCGGCCTCCCACGGCATTTTCGCAAGAACCGCGGCCTGTTTTGCAGGATTCTGCCCGTAACCGCAGGGCAGAACCATTCCCATTATGACTTCATTGACGGACTCTTTTTCTATTCCCGCCCTTTTGACCGCCTCCTCAATTACTATGGCGCCGAGCCTTGTCCCCCCGATGTTTCCGATCGATCCGTTAAAGCTCCCAAGGGGAGTTCTGACAGCGCTTACTATTACAGCTTCTTTCATATCGTATCTTCTCCTTTATTAATCGTACATCGAACAAAATAAGTGGTCAAGGGTTCGAGGATTCAAGGGTTCAAGGGTAAAAAAACTACTGGCTCAATCTATTTTTTCGCCACTTGAAGCCTGGAACCCTTGAATCCTCGAACCCTTCCCTTACATATTCCTTCTGTATTTCCCGCCGACATCATAAAGCGCCTGTGTGATCTGTCCCAGTGAACAGCTTTGAACCGTATTCATAAGTTCTTCAAAAATGTTCTCTCCTGACAGCGCGACCTTCTGGAGCCTTTTCAGGGCATCAGGAGCCGAATCAATATTTCTCTTCTTAAAGCCTTCAAGGCGCGAAAGCTGGGCCTCTTTTTCACCCTCAGATGCCCTTGCAAGCTCAACGCATGATGCCATCTCATCTGGATCAACGTCAGGATCACGGAAAGTATTTACGCCGACGATCGGATATTCACCGGTATGTTTCAGTGTTTCATAGTAAATAGACTCTTCCTGGATTTTGTTTCGCTGATAGCCGGTTTCCATGGCGCCGAGAACGCCGCCGCGCTCCGTAATCCTGTCAAATTCCGCAAGGACAGCCTCTTCTACAAGATCGGTCAGCTCTTCGACTATAAAACTCCCCTGGTTCATGTTTTCGTTGTTTGCCAGCCCCCACTCCTTGTTTATAATAAGTTGTATAGCAAGTGCCCGTCTCACGGATTCAGCGCTCGGGGTCGTTATCGCTTCATCAAATGCGTTCGTATGAAGGCTGTTGCAGTTGTCGTACACGGCGCAAAGCCCCTGCAATGTCGTTCTTATGTCGTTGAACTGAATGTCCTGGCTGTGCAGCGACCTTCCGGACGTCTGTATATGGTATTTAAGCATCTGAGAACGTTCGGAGCCCTTGTATTTCTCCCGCATAGCCACAGCCCATATTCTTCTTGCTACTCTTCCTATGACTGTGTACTCGGGGTCCATCCCGTTTGAAAAGAAGAAAGAAAGATTGGGAGCGAAACTGTCGAGCGGCATCCCTCTCGACAAATAATACTCAACATAGGTAAATCCGTTTGCAAGTGTCAGGGCAAGCTGTGTTATCGGATTGGCGCCTGCTTCCGCTATATGATAGCCGGAAATGGATACCGAATAGAAATTCCGGACATTGTTCTTTATAAAATATTCCTGAATATCCCCCATCATCTTCAGAGCGAATTCTATCGAGAAGATACAGCTGTTCTGACCCTGGTCTTCCTTTAAAATATCGGCCTGTACCGTACCTCTCACATTCGAGAGAACCATTGAACGGATGCCTGCATATTCCTTCCCGTCGGGCTCTCTCCCCTCTTTATTCTTAAAATTTTCAACCTGCTGGTCTATGGCGGCATTCAAAAACATCGCCAGCATGATTGGAGCAGGCCCGTTAATCGTCATTGACACTGATGTGTTCGGAGCGCAAAGCTCGAATCCGTCGTACAGCATCTTTACATTGTCGAGCGAGCAGACGCTTACGCCTGAAGTCCCGACCTTTCCGTAAATATCGGGGCGTCTGTCCGGATCATGCCCGAAGAGAGTCACTGAATCAAAAGCAGTTGAAAGCCGCTTTGCCTCATAGTTTGCCGAAAGCAGCTTGAATCTGTTGTTTGTCCTCGCAGGATCACCTTCTCCGGCAAACATTCGGGTCGGATCTTCGTCAACCCGTTTGAGGGGAAAAACCCCGGCAGTAAAGGGAAATTGCCCGGGAACATTCTCTTCTCTCATCCACCTCAGTATTTCACCCGGATCCATGAACTTAGGTAGAGAAATCTTGGGGATTCTCTGATGAGAGAGTGAAAGATTGTAAAGCGGAAGCCTTATCTCCTTATTTCTCACCTTATATATCAGCTCGTCTCCGGAATAATTCTTTTTTATCTCCTCCCATCCTGTAAGAATATTCTTTGTTTCATCCGAAAGCTCTCTTTGGGCCGCCGCTATCTCCTCCTTTAATCTTGAAAGAATTGCGCCGGCATTCTCTTCTTTACCAATCTCGAAGCGTATGATCTTTCCCGTCTCTTCGAGATGCCACAATCTCCTGACCGCCCCGGACTGCTCTTTCGTCTCTTTGTGGTAGGTTCTTAACGTATCGGCAATTTCAGAGAGATAGCGAGTCCGCTCAGGGGGTATAATGATTGTCTTTGATGTCGATTTTTTCTGAGCCGGGCATGGAAGTCCGGAGTTTAATCTGACGCCTTTTTTCTCAAAGATTTTGTCCAGAATCCCGTTGTATAAAGCCGTAACCCCGTCATCATTAAACTTTGACGCAATCGTGCCGAATACGGACATCTCGTCAGGCCTTTTACTCCACTCTTTCTTGTTGCGCTGTACCTGCTTTGACACATCGCGCAGGGCATCCTCGCCCCCTCTTTTTTCAAACTTATTGATGACCACAAGATCGGCAAAATCAAGCATGTCTATTTTTTCAAGCTGAGATGCCGCGCCGAATTCGCTTGTCATGACGTAAATTGACACGTCAACGAGATCTATTATTTTCGAATCCCCCTGCCCTATACCCGCCGTTTCAACAACAACAATGTTATATCCCGCAGCCTTCACAACATCTACAACCTCAGGAAGCGCTTCGGGGATCTCGGTATCCGACATTCGGGTCGCAATAGACCTCATATATATACCCGGTCTGCCGATGGCGTTCATGCGTATCCTGTCTCCAAGGAGGGCTCCTCCGGTTTTTCTGCGGGACGGGTCGCAGCTTATTATTGCGACCTTGGCTTCAGGCATATCATTCATGAGTCTTAATATGATCTCGTCTGTAAGCGATGACTTTCCGGCCCCGCCCGTTCCGGTTATTCCTATCACAGGTGCGTTGCTCTTTCTGCCTTCTGAAAGAAACGGGATAAAATCAGACAGATTACCATTCCTCTTTGCAATTTCAACAGCCGTAATAAGATTGGCGACCTTCTGCTTGTCGGATGGAGAAATGCCTGCGGTATCAATTTTCTTCCCGTCAACAGTCGCAAAATCAAGCATCTCGACCATGTGATTGATTATTCCCTGGAGTCCGAGCCTTGCCCCGTCCTCGGGCGAGTATATCTTTGCAACCCCGTATGCCTCAAGCTCCCTGATCTCATCCGGAACAATAACACCGCCGCCGCCGCCAAAAACCCTTATATGAGGAACTCCGTTATCCCGGAGCAGGTCTATCATATATTTGAAAAACTCCACGTGCCCGCCCTGATAGCTCGAAACCGCTATCCCCTGAACATCCTCCTGAATGGCGGCTTCCACTATCTCCTCAACAGACCGGTTATGGCCCAGATGTATCACCTCAACTCCAGTATCCTGAAGAATTCTCCGCATTATATTTATGGATACATCATGTCCGTCAAAAAGGGATGTTGCCGTGACTACCCTTATATTATGCTTAGGCTTATAGACATTTACTTCAACGCTCATGCGCCCTCCTTTGATAATGGCTGATTCTTTTTCTGCCCCGATATGCTGAGGATGAATTCTGTTTGATACTCAATGTAATCTTCCAGACTGTAATGGCGGGCGAGAAACCACCGCCTGAAGGTCCACATGTGCCCCAGAACGGATATGTTGTGAGCGGCAAGCTCTATGGCTCTTTCGTCGAGAGGTGCGATATGCCCCTCTGAAACAAGGCGGGCGATAGCCTCAACAAAAATGCCTGTTATCCTCAGCTCATTCTCCAGCACTTTCTTCTGCCACTGAAGAGGAAGCGACTGTGTCTCCTGATAGATAAGAAGGATAAAATCGCTCATCTTATTGCAGACCATGAAATACTCTCTGATAATTTCAGCCAGAGCATCTCTTCCTCCCGACGATTTTGCCATAACATCGGTAATCCGGTTTTCAACTTCCGCGTGTATCGAATCGCATACTAGGTAGAGAATATCCTCCTTTGACGCGATATACTCATAAAGAGAACCTATCGAAACCCCGGCAGCTTTTGCAATCTGTCTTGTGGATGTTTTATGAAAGCCCTTATCGATAAAAAGCTTTACCGCGGCTTCCGCGATCTGCTTCCGTCTCTTTTCAACGAGGTCAGGATTTTTTACCTGTGTTGGAATATCTTTTGTCCGGTGCAGTTCCTGCATAGTCTATGTAAATCCATAAAGAAGTTATCCGAGCGAGCGCTCACTCGTAATCTATTATCACGCCTTGTTTTTGGTTGTCAAGCTATAAGAAAGAAGCAATTTTTTGATGTCATGGCAAGGCTCGCAATGCCGGCATTTGCATTTTACTGCTCTATGAAATGGTTTATTATCTCCTGTTATTATTGAATATATTATCATATTTCAGGATTATGACATAAAACAGCAAGAAAAATATTGACAAGATTAAGAACAAAAGTATAAACTTGCTAAAAACTGACCGAGCGCTCGCTCACATTCCATAACAGGTTTATAAAAAGTCGTGATGGAGGGATTGCTATGACAGAAGAACAGGTTCTCCTGGCGGAAGAAAAAGACGGTGTAATTACACTTACCTTAAACCGTCCCCAGGCAATGAATTCTTTAAATTTCGGCCTGCTGCGTTCTCTGAGAGATCAGGTGGAGGCTTTGAGATTCAGATCTGATGTGAGAGTTGTCATTATCACGGGAGCAGGAGATAAAGCATTCTGCTCGGGGGCGGATCTGAAGGAGCGTGCAACATTGAGCCCGGCACAGGTAAAGGAATATATCTTTACAATAAGAAATCTTTTTACTTCCATTGAGCTTTTAAACAAGCCTGTTATAGCGGCAGTAAACGGCATTGCCCTTGGCG